>Ga0315284_10003822_pt1 | contig 21405 bp, 11 predicted proteins | sample YL17G09_16_MG_FD_203696 | JGI IMG/M metagenome (GOLD analysis project Ga0315284, IMG submission 203696) | Sediment microbial communities from Yellowstone Lake, YNP, Wyoming, USA - YL17G09_16 | ecosystem: Environmental > Aquatic > Freshwater > Lake > Sediment | place: USA: Wyoming | collected...
TGACAACACTGGTTACCTTTTCATTTTTCAAAGAACGAGCAGCCTCAAGACCGGACTGCATTGTTATCAACCGGATTGGCAGTTCCCTTAAAACCTCGTTTCTGCCATTCAATCCAACCGTTAAAACTGTCGCCTGAACAAGAACTATCATTTACTTTTCCTAAACCTGTCCTTAGCAGGACTCATCTTCGGTTGCTTTACTGTTTCACATTTATATAGAGCGAATGGCGTGCCAGGGTTAGCCGGGACGTCGCGGAATTTTTTAAGTTCTTTTTGCGAAAGGAGTTAGGCGGGTTGAATTTTTTTGGGCCTGCAAGAAGGGGTAAAAGCAAAGGCGGCCATTTCGGCCGGTAAAATGCGACAATATTTATCGTAAGTATTTGCGCCACCGGAGGTATGAGAAGAAGCGGCCGTTTTGGTAGGTGGTGACCGGAATGGACTTTTTTAGACACGGATTAACACTGATTCACACTGTTTTTTAATTGGCCGCAGAGAACGCAGAGTTTTTTTAGACACGGATTCGCACAGATTTACACCCCTCTTCGCTGCGCTACGCCGGGGCAGGCTGCTTTTGGTCGGCTTTGGTGGACTTGGCACACGCTGTCCTCAAAACGGGTTTTTGCGGCAGCGCGGTGCCGTCGCCCACGGATTCCCGATAAGCCGGGACTCCATTGTGAAGCCGACCAAAGTTCCATGCTCCAAAACCACCAAAGGGAAGGCGGATTACGCTGAAAACACTGATTTTTCAAAAAAATCGGGGCTTGTTTTGGGGGTATGGGGGTGGTAGTATCTCGTATGGCTTTTGGACGTGATATTGGCAGTATTTGGAGGGCCAAGTGAAACAGGTAGTAATAGAGAATCCGATTCTTAACTCGCCTTATGCGGAGCCGAATAAACACTGGAAGTTCGGCGATGAGGGGATAACAAACGAAATCGAGGAAGGCCGACGAGTAAGCGCATATTTTGTCCCGATTGCACAGCCGAGGAAACGGGGGAAGGACAAGCAGCTTGTCTTTGAAACGGAATGGACGAAAGACCGTCTCAAAGAGAATGATTTTATAAACCGGGTTCGGGGACGAGTTGCGCTTTGGAGGCAGGGGAATTACTCCGGGATAACAAAAACCACAAGGCGATTACTTGAGTACTGGAGAAATCCGGAGCGAGAGAGGAAACTATTTTTCTGCCAGATTGAGGCGCTTGAGACGGCGATTTATATCACGGAGGCGGCGGCGAAATGCGGGGACGGGTGGATAGAAAACGAACTGAGGCAGGCCAACGAAGGTGCAAATCCGGGGCTTTTCCGTATGGCGTTTAAGATGGCAACCGGGAGCGGCAAGACGGTCGTAATGGGGATGATGATTGCCTGGCAGGCGTTAAATAAGCTGGCAAACAGTCAGGACGCGAGATTTTCGGATACTTTTTTGATTTCGACACCCGGAATAACGATACGAGACCGACTGCGAGTGCTTTTGCCTAATGACCCGAACAACTACTACAAACAACGAGATATTTTGCCTGCGGATATGATGGACGAACTGGGCAAGGCAAAAATCATCATCACAAATTTTCACGCTTTCCTGAGGCGAGAAAAGACGGATGCAGGCAAGATTACCAAACAAGTGCTGGCAAGAGGCGACGAGGAAAGATTTCAAGAAACGCCGGACGAGATGGTTCGGCGTGTCATCTGTCGGGAACTTGGGAATAAGAAGAACATAGTTGTTATCAATGATGAGGCACATCACTGCTACCGGCATAAGCCAGACGGGGAAGATGTCAAACTTGCGGGGGACGACCGGCAGGAAGCGGAGAAACGAGAAAAGGCGGCCCGTATATGGATTTCGGGATTGGAGGCAGTCAAGGGCAAGATTGGGATTAAAGCCATATACGACCTTTCAGCGACGCCGTTTTTTCTGCGAGGTTCGGGTTATAGTGAAGGGACGCTTTTCCCGTGGGTGGTGTCGGATTTTTCGCTGATAGACGCGATAGAGTGCGGGATAGTAAAGGTGCCGCGTGTGCCGGTGGCGGATGATTCGATGACGGGAGAGCAGCCGACGTATCGAGACATCTGGATTCGGATTCGTGAACACCTGCCAAGAAAAGGACGCAGGACAGAGGAGATACCCGGCGAGCCGAAACTGCCTGTGGAGCTTGAAGGTGCATTGCAGAGTTTATACGGCAACTATCAAAAGTACTACCGCCAATGGGAACAGAACCAGAACGTCTATGGGGCAACACCGCCGGTTTTTATTGTGGTTTGTAATAATACCAACGTATCGAAGATGGTTTTCGATTACGTTGCCGGGTGGGAAAAACAACTGGAAGAGGACAAAACGGTTGTGGTGCCGGGGCAACTTCCCTTGTTTAGCAACGAAGAAAACGGCGTGTGGACGAGTAGGCCAAATACGGTTCTGATTGACAGCGAACAATTGGAATCGGGCGAGGGGATGAGTCAGGAGTTCAAAAAGATAGCCAGCCGGGAAATCGGCGAGTTCAAGAATGAATACCGCATCAGATTTCCCGGTCGAGACCCGGAGGAACTTACCGACGAAGACCTGTTGCGAGAGGTTATGAATACGGTCGGCAAGCCGGGCAAGCTCGGCGAAAACGTCAAATGCGTCGTTTCGGTTTCAATGCTGACCGAAGGGTGGGATGCAAATACGGTAACACACATACTGGGGGTGCGGGCATTCAGCACGCAACTATTGTGCGAGCAGGTAGTAGGCAGAGGACTACGCAGAAGGAATTACGTTACCAACGCCAACGGCAAGTTCGACCCGGAGTATGCGGAGGTCTATGGAGTGCCGTTTTCGTTTATTCCGTGCGCGGGGAGCACGACGACACCAACGCCGGGGCCTGAACCAACACGCGTTCGCGCTTTGGCGGAAAGAATTGCCTGCGAGATAAGGTTTCCGCGAATATGCGGGTATCGTTACGAAATGCCTGCGGAGAAACTTGCCGCGAAGTTTACCGAAGATTCTAAAATTGCTCTTTCGACTGCGGAAGTGCCATATAAGACAGAGAATGCACCGATAATCGGGGAAACGGAATTTCATACGTTGGACGATTTGAAGACGAGACGGGTGCAGGAGGTTGTTTTTCGGCTGGCAAAACTGACGCTGGAGAAGTACTTCCGGGATAATGACGGCAATATAAAGCAGTGGCTATTCCCGCAACTGCTTGAGATAACCAGACGATGGCTGGCTGAATGCGTCACGTGCAAGGATAACGCGTTTATCCAGATGCTTTTACTGATACAGTTTGCCCATGATGCAACAGACCGGATATACAAGGCGGTTGTGGCTTCAACACAGGGCGAAAAGGCCATTATGCCGATATTGCAGCCGTATAACACAATCGGCTCGACGCAGTACGTTGATTTTGATACTACAAGGCCGGTTTATACTACCGATGCAAGGTTTTGCCATATCTCTCACGTTGTGGCCGATACCGAGTCCTGGGAGCAGAAAACGGCCCAGGCGATTGAGGAGTTAGGCGAAGAGGGGTTGGTTATTTCATACGTGAAGAACCACAATTTAAGTTTCTTTATCCCTTATACAATCAACGGGGAAGAGCATAACTACATCCCGGATTACATTGTGCGGCTCGATGATGGCCGAGGCAAAGAAGATGCATTGAATCTTATTATCGAGGTTACAGGGGAAAAGAAAAAGGACAAGGCGGCAAAGGTTTCGACCGCGCGTAATTTGTGGGTTCCTGCGATAAACAACTACGGCGGATTCGGACGATGGGCTTTTCTTGAAATTTCAGACCCGTGGGATGCGAAAAATACGATAAAGGCAGCTGTTAAAAGAATCTGAAATTTGAAATCTCAAATCTCAAATGAAAGGATAATAGGCAGTGAAGTATGAGCGATTTGAAGATTTGCCGGTCTGGCAGGCGGCGATTGAACTGGCTGTGCGGATATATGAGCTGACTAAAAACCAGTTTTTCAACCAGCCAGGGGACCTTCGAAGCCAGTTGCGCAGAGCGTCGCTGTCGGTTTCCAATAATATCGCGGAGGGATTTGAACGCGGCTCAACGGCTGAATTGCTCGCCTTTCTGTATATCTCGCGCGGCTCCTGCGGCGAAACTCGCTCGATGCTGCTTTTTACAGAACGCTTTCCCGAAGCCGCGCATTTGAAATCTGAAATCTCAAATCTCAAATCATTAGCTGAATCGTGCTCTCGGCAGATACGCGGCTGGGCGGATAATCTTCAGAACAGTGACATCAAAGGCCAGCGGCATCTAAATGACCAGGTCCGCATTGTTTATCAGGGCAATAAAAACAGGGAAGCGTTTGAAAAACGGCTCGAAGAAACTATGCGAAAAGCGAGGCCGCAGGATTACCCGAAGGAAGAAGAATGAAGAAAATCTCAGATCTCAAATTTGAAATCTCAGATTAGAAGGGTCAGGTAATACGAAATGGCAATAAAGAAAAATGGCCGGCAGGTGCCGATAGATTCGGTGAAGCACAAGGATAAACGCAAAAATATCCCGACGGAGGAGTTGCGCGGGTTTGTAAAAGAGGATGAGAATAAGCCGAAGCAGGTTAAGTATCCGGGACTGCTTTACGCAAGAGACCCTTCGTTAGACCCGCAGTTGGTGTGGAAGGGAAAAGACGAGCAGGACAAGTCCGAATTGGCCGTTCCTTCGGTGCCGGTTTACATACAGGAGAAGATTCACCCGCAGGCGATTATCGAGGACATTCGGGCGCAATCAAAAAAGGGCAAGCCCGAACAAATGCAATTATTCGCGGATTTCAACGGCATACCTTCTTTTGAGCAAATGGTTGAGTTTTATCAGCACGACGCGAACTGGTCGAACAGAATGATTTTGGGCGATTCACTTTTGGTGATGACCAGTTTGGCGGAAAAGGAGGGCTTGAAGGGTCAGGTTCAGATGATTTATATCGACCCGCCTTACGGGATACAGTTTGCGTCTAACTGGCAGGTATCGACGAGAAAAAGGGATGTCAAGGACGGCAAAGCGGAGGACTTGACGAGACAGCCGGAACAGATAAGGGCGTTCCGCGATACGTGGGAATTGGGAATCCATTCATACCTTGCATACTGGCGAGACCGCCTTATTGTTGCAAGAGACCTGTTAACGGACACAGGTTCGGTTTTTGTCCAGATAGGCGATGAAAACGTCCACCTTGTACGGTGTATAATGGATGAAGTGTTTGGAAGCGAGAATTGTGTGGGCTTAATCACCTTTAGAACTACTGCTCCTTTAGGCGAAAAATATCTGCCTGCTATAACTAACTGGCTTATCTGGTATGGAAAAGATAAAACTCAAACAAAATTTAGACAATTATCAGAAGAAAAACGACTTGGAGAAGGAACAAACTATTCGTGGATAGAACAACAAGACAGCCTTAGAAGGCGAATGACAGAAGTAGAACGGAAAAGGCCCGACCTTATCAGTCCTGACCTGAAAATCTTTTATCCAAGCGATTTACTTTCGTCTGGTTATACCGAAAGCTGCACATACGATTTTGAACTTGAAGGGCGTATTAACAAAGCTCGTGCCAAAAGTTGGCGGACACACGCGACAGGAATGAAGCGCCTAATCTTATCAAATCGTCTTATATATTCGATAGACCGACCTTGTTATATTGCTTATCACCAAGATTATCCTTATCAACCTTTGAGTAATTTATGGGATACAACAAGAAGTTCTCTTGAGAAAATTTTCGTCGTTCAAACCGACACAGAAATTATCCAAAGATGTGTTTTACTAAGCACGGACCCCGGCGATTTGGTATTAGACCCGACGTGCGGGAGCGGGACGACGGCTTTCGTGGCGGAGGAATGGGGAAGGCGGTGGATAACCATAGATACGAGCAGGGTTGCGCTTGCATTGGCGCGGACGCGGTTAATGACGGGGAGATTTCCGTATTATCTTTTGAGTGATTCGGCGGAGGGCTTGAAGAAAGAGGCGGAGATAACAGGGCAGGTTCCGCCGCCGTATCAAACGAGTAATGATATAAAGAAGGGATTTGTGTATAAGCGCGTGCCGCATATAACGCTTAAGTCAATAGCGAATAATGAGGAGATAGACGGGATTTATGGTCGGTATCAGGAGAAGATGGAGCCGATACGGGAGAAGATAAACAAGGTGGTCAAGAAGTCGTTTGAGGAATGGGAGATTCCGCGAGAGGCGGGGAAGGATTGGCCGAAAGAGGCCGGTGAGCTGCTTAAGGAATGGTGGGAGTTGAGGCAAAGACGTCAAAGGGAAATAGATGGGAGTATATCGCGCAGAGCGGACGTGGAATTGCTGTTCGACCAGCCATACGAGGACAATAAACGCATAAGAGTGACGGGGCCGTTTACGGTGGAGAGTTTGTCGCCTCATAGGACGATAAGCGTTGAGGAGAAGAAGGGGCTTATGAAGCCAAATGAAATTGGCTTTGCGACGAAGATGTTAGGGGCGGGGCAGTTCGGCAATATCATAATCGAAAACCTGAAAAAAGCAGGGGTGCAGAACACAATCAAAAATGAGCGGCTGAAATTCGACCGATTAGACGTGCACGCGGGAGTGTGGATTCACGCCGTTGGGGAATACACGGAATCTGGCAGCAAGAGCCGACGTGTCGCTGTTTGTATCGGGCCTGAGCACGGGACGGTAGGGCCGGAGCTTATCAGGGAGGCGGCTAAAGAGGCGGTGCAGGGTATCGGATACGATTTGCTTTTGGTATGCGGTTTTGCCTTCGACCCGCACGTTTCGGAAGAAGCCAAGAAATACGGCAAGCTGACGGTTTTGCCGACGAGGATAAACGCGGATTTGCAAATGGGGGATGAGTTTTTGAAAAAGACGGGCGCGGCGAACCTGTTTATGGTGTTCGGCGAGCCGGATATTGACATCAAAAAAACCAAAGACGGAAAGATTGAGGTCGAGATTAAGGGGCTGGATATTTACGACCCGACGACCGGGCAGATTCGCAATAACTCGACCGATGATATTGCGTGCTGGTTTATCGACACAAACTACAACGAGGAGAGCTTCTTCGTTCGCCACGCATATTTTACCGGTGCTGACCAGCCGTATGAGAAGCTGAAACGTGCGCTGCGGGCGGAGATAGATGAGTCGGCCTGGTCTGCGTTGTATTCGACAAAGAGCAGACCGTTTGAGAAGCCCGATACCGGCAAAATCGCCGTCAAGGTTATCAATCACTACGGCGACGAAGTCCTAAAGGTCTATCCAATCGACTAATTGCCAACAGAAGCGGCTGGCCAAAACCTTTTACGGTTTGACGGCGGACGACCCGTCTTCGCCTTCGGTTACGCCGAGGCAAGAATCGCGATAGTCGAGGGCGGATAAGGAAGACGGAAAAATATTATTTGGGTTCTTTGTCCGTCTGAGAGGCGCGGATGTTCAATTTGTCGATGAGGCGATTGAGCTGACGACGTTCGATGCCGAGGATTCGAGCGGTGGCGATTTTTCGGCCTTGCGTGTATTCGAGCGTTTGCGTGATGACCCTGCGTTTAACGTCGTCGAGTGTGGGCAACTGGTCTTTGGGATAAGAGGGAGTATCGGAAATTATGATTTCAAACGGCATAACGGCCGGCTGGATTTCGGAGCCCTGCGTCAGCACATAAGCCCGCTCAACGGCGTTGGCAAGCTCGCGGACGTTTCCGGGCCAGGCGTAGTTAAGCAACAGTCGCTTGACCGGCTCACTGAAGGCCTTGGCCGGCTCACTGTAAAAGAACGCCTGATTTTGCAGAAAATATTCCGCCAAAGGCATTATGTCTTCCTTGCGATGTCGCAGCGGAGGCACCTCAAGGCGAACGACGTCGAGCCGATAATAAAGGTCGGAGCGGAAAGTCCCCCGCTTGACCATTTCCTGCAGGTCCCTGCAGGTCGCGCACAAGACACGAACGTCAACGGAATGTGATTTGGCCGAGCCCAGGGGCGTAACTTGTCGCTCCTGCAAAACCCGCAGGAGTTTCGCCTGCAGCTCGAGGGGGATTTCGCTGATTTCGTCGAGGAATATGGTTCCGCCGTCGGCTGCCCTGAAGAAACCGAGCGTGCTGTCAACGGCGCTTGTGAATGCGCCCTTTACGTGGCCGAATAACTGGCTTTCAAACAATTGTCCCGTAAGGGTGGTGCAGTCAACGGGCACAAAGACGCGATTAGCACGGTTGCTGGAGGCGTGGACCTGCCTTGCTACCATTTCCTTGCCGACGCCCGTTTCGCCCGTAATGATTACGGGACATTCGCGCGAAGCAATTGCCTTGATGACCTCGAGAACCGAGTTAAACGCGTGCGAACTGCCGATGAATTCCGAATGGGTACGGCTTGTGCGCGCGCGGGCCTGACCTCGCCCGCCAGCATCTTCTTCCCTGAAGCGCAGCTCTCCAGACCCGGGAGGCATCTTAAATGAATGCTCGTCCATCACCTTCGCTGAAACTCCTTGGTGCAGGTAAAAAGCCCCCTGCACAGCGGCATACCCGCCTCATCGGTGAGGAGCACCCTCGGTGCAGATGAGAGTACTCTCTCCCATTTCTTCAAGAGATAATATTACAGCATCCGGCAAGAAAAATCAAGCGAATTATAGGACGTTCCTAATTTTCTTCGCCCCAATTTCAACTTTATAACAATGGGCAAAGCCGAGTTGTCCGTAACTCCTTTTAGCTCAATCACTTAGGCATTAACGGCAAAATAAGTGCTGGCTACCGGCACACTTGATACGAGGCCCACAGAACCAAGGTTCTGAAATTTCCCCCCCTGCCGGCCCTGCGGAAACAAGGCCGACGGTTACTTTTCGGCCAGGTCGAAGGGTGAAATGTAATCGCCGCATTTTTCGGCGGCGGCCCTGAGCCGACTCCTCGCCTCGTCGAACGTCCGAAAGAGGATTTGTGGAGTATCCGGCACTTTGTCTCTGTAAACTTTCTCAACGCGGCCGAGCTTTGCGAGATTCTCGGGGACGCGAATGGTGAACTGCCGGATATAATTGTCCCGTGGGAATTCGGTGTTGAGGTGCCGTTTGAATAAACGGGCCAAATCGTCATACATCGGTATAAATCCGGTCGGCGTCCTTATCGCATCAACATCGCCATTGACGCGAAGCTCGGCCCAGAGAATCCAGATAAGTTTATCCGACATCGTATTCAAATACTGACCATCCTTGTCCCTGAGAAAATAATTAACCGAGAAGATAAGTGGCGGTTGTTTGACGCCTTTCGCGAAGTCAAGATTGATTTGAACGTACCTGCCAAGTGGTATCGAGACGAAATCGATGTTGGACATAAGGTTGAAGGTCCTGACGCCCTCTTTGCCCAGTGTGGCGGCGGTGGTTTCGGATTCAATAGCAGCTCCCTTGAGAATGATACCCTCGTTCCAATCAAATGCCTGCTCAACGGGAACCCAGGTATCGCTGTCGCGACCGCCGTAGATGATGCCGCCAACGGGCACGCCGTCGGGGTCGTCGAGCAAGGGGTCACGGTTGGCCAGGTCGGGGATAGTGAGGCAGTAACGTGCGTTTTTGTGCGCTGGGGGAATGACGTTGCCATCGGCGTCGGTTTTACCTTTGAACCACCCGCCGGAATAGTTGACCCCCTCGGTCGGCAGCTCACAGCCCATACCGAGCCAGTAGGGTTTGTTGTTCGAATCCAGCAGGACATTGGAGAAAATTACTTCCATCGGGCTTGTAAGGGCTTTATAGATAACCGGGTCATTTTTAGGATTGACGTCCTGAATGATGCCAAAGATGCCTTTTTCGACGTTGGCGCATCGCACGCGGCCGTCTTTTTTGCGGAAGTAGGCGATGTCATCGCCTACGATGGTTTGTCCCGGCAGCATCGATGTGGAGGTTTTGCCGCAGGCGGAGGGGAAGGCGCCTGTGAAATATGTGACGCGATTTTTGGGGCCGTGAGCGCCCATAATAAACATATGCTCTGCGAGCCAGCCCTGGCGTGAGGCCCTTTGGATGGCGAGACGCAGGGCGAGTTTTTTGAGGCCCATTGTATTGCCGCCGTATTGAGTGTTGACGGAGTAAACCATTTCCTCTTCGAGGTCGATATAGACGCGTCGCGACTGATGATTTTTGCTGATGCCGTTTTCGAGTTCGCCTTCGGAGTGAAGGAACCTGAAGAAGTCGGGACTGTCGCCGATTGTCTTGAATTGTTCGTATCCCGGTCGATAGAGAAGCGATTCGCTGTGGACGACGTAGGGTGAATCGGTAATCTGAACGCAGGGGATGGCGAAATCGGAGCCGACTGGGCCAAGGCACCAGAAACAGACAAGCATTTCTCTTCCGGCCATCGAGTTTTTCAGAAGGTCGCGGACTTCCTTGACGCCGGTGAGTTTTTCGACGGACTTCAAGCTTTCGCCGAGCGAGGAGCCGGCGGGAAGGAGGTATTTGGTGCTGAAGGTGTCGCGTCCCTGGTCGTGGTAGCCGTCAAAGTGACAGGTGTGGCCCTTTATATTGAGAGGTCTTTCCTCGCCGTTTTTTATGGCGAGGGCACGGACATAATCGATATCCTCGGGCGAGTCGGTGCAGACATAGACGGAGCCGGGATTAGTCATCTCAATGGCATCTGCCACAAAACGGTGCATCTTCGAGTTACCCAGCGCAATCAATCGCTCGTAGTGTTTGCCGGCTAATTTCTTTTTCAAAATGTCCTTCACGTCACCAGCCATATAGTCTCCCATACACCCCATAAGACAGGCGAAGCCGCCATCTCACGGGGTAAAAATCGAGAGAGTATAAACAGTGCCGCCGAAGGCCGTCAACTTGTTTTTTTGGGTAAAAAATTCGCCACGAAGACTCGAAGGCACGAAGTGATGTTCAGCGGATGGCCCAGCTTCGCCAAAGGGCTTCCGACTTCGCTTGCGCTACGCCGGACAAGCCGCCGAGGCGAGCGTATAGCTTTTGGTTTTTCGAAGTCCATAATTGCGCAGGGTTCGTATATTCTAATGGAGGACGGGTGATAACCCGTCAGGGCTGCCAGTTTTGGGTGTGGGCTGGCAGCCCTTTCCATTTTTGGCTTTCAGAGTGCCTATATTCTGTCCCCAGCCACGCCCAGGGGTTCTATGTCAATTAAAAGATAGCGTAGAGCCATTCGATAAACTCCCCTGCCAACGACCCTACTTCGCCGAAACCGGCTTCCGACTTCGCTATCGCTACGCCGGACGAGTCGCAGGGCAATCTTGCAGGGGCAGGCAGGATAAGGTTCGCGGTAATGGGTTAAGCAATCCTCACGTAAGCACCCCCAGCCAGAGACCGGGGCTAAATACAGGCGGGGAAGGTCGTTGTATTTGGTCGGTCTGCGTGGTAATATTCGCCACAGGCGAACAACAAAAGTAAAAAGGCAAAAGGAAAAAGATACTGGCGGATTAAGCGACGGAGAACCGAGCAATGAGAAGACAGATGACAGAGGACCGAGGACGGAGGACAGATTTCAGAGGACGGTTGAGTTTCTGTCTTCCGCCTTGCATCTTCCTTCTGTTGTCTTGCGTCTGCTCTGCCGCTGTGGGCGGGCTGGGGGGAATGGAAAAATCGGTAGTAATGATACGAAGCGCGGGGCAGGAATTCGATTTCGTTACGCCGTGGAAGCAAAGAGCAATGAGTCAAGGGGTGGGGTCGGGCTTTATCATCGAGGGAAGGAGAGTGCTGACCAACGCCCATAACGTAAGTAACAACAAATACCTGGAGCTGCAAAAAGAGGGCGTGGCGAAACGTTATCCGGCCAAGGTTGCGTTTATCGGGCACGACTGCGACCTGGCGGTATTAGCGGTCGATGATTCGAGTTTCTTTGATGACACGGCAGCGCTTGAGTTAGCCGAGCTTCCCGGCATAAACACAACCGTATCGACTTATGGTTTTCCGATGGGAGGCAAACACATCTCGGTTACGGAGGGTGTTGTCTCGCGGATACAGATGGAGGCATACGCCCACACGGGGGCTGATGCACATTTGGTGATTCAAACGGACGCGGCGATTAATCCCGGCAACAGCGGCGGGCCTGTGATACAGGACGGTAAGGTCGTCGGCGTGGCGTTCCAGGGACTAAGGCAGGCAGAAAATATCGGGTATATGATTCCAACGACCGTGATAAGGCATTTTTTGACCGACATCAATGACGGCAAGTATGACGGTTTCGGGTCGTTAGGCGTGATGCTGTATCCCGGGCTGCACAGCGCCAGCTACAAGGATTATCTCAAGGTTCCTTCGGGTCAGGAAGGCACAGTTGTCATTGATACGTTAATGCACAGTTCGGTGGAGTCGATTTTGCGGCGAGGCGACGTGTTAGTGCAGATTGACGACTACAAAATCGACAACGACGGGAGAGTGAAAATCTACGGTCTGAGTCTCGATTTGTCGGAGGTGGTGGAGACCAAACAAATCGGCCAAACGGCAGAGATATCTTTCTACCGGGACGGTCAGCTCACGAAGGCGACGGCGAAGGTGGCGTTGAACAGGCCGGTTTTCGAATTCGCGAGGCAGTATGACATATCGCCACGGTACGTGTGTTTCGCGGGGTTTGTATTTGTGCCGGCCACACGCAACTATCTGGAGACATGGGGTCAGGATTGGCTGACGGATTTGCCGTTCTACCTGCGGTACCTGTTCCGGAATTCGATGCAGCTTAATACCGACAGGGAGCGTAAAGAGTACGTGGTGCTTTCGGAGATTATGCCCGATGAGATAAACGCCTACGCCGGCGTATTCAAGAGCCAGGTGGTTGAGAGCATAAACGGGGCGACAATCGAGGGGCTTGCGGACGTGTGGAAGGTGTTCGATAAGCCGCCTGAGGGATTTTACACGATTACGTTTATGGGGATGGACCGGCCGCTGATACTGGACGCCAAAGAGGCGCGCGCCCGTCAGTCGGGAATACTCACAAAATATGATATACCGCAGCAGATGCGACTGCCCTCGAGCGACTTAGGCCAGAGGGAGGTGCAACAATGAATTTCCGACTCTTGCATCGGTTTGCACAAATTTGCCTGACCCTGGCTGTGCTTTGCGCAACGGCTGGTGCGGCACGCGGCAGCGAAGGGGACATTCGCGAGGCGATGAAGGGTTCGCTGGTATATCTGGAGATTTCTTCGTACAGCTACGACCAGTTCCGGCCGTGGCGTAACACCGAGGTCAGGGAAAAGGGCGGCGTGGGCTGCGCCGTCGGCGCCTACCAGGTAATAACGCCGGCGTGGAACCTGACTGACGCCAAGCTAATCAAGGCGCGGGTGCTCGGCCAGAATGAATACATACCCGCAAAAATCAGGACGATAGACTATGAGGCTGACCTTGCGCTGATTGAGCTTGAGCCAAACACTTTGACGAAGCCGCTGAAGCCCGTCAAGTTTGCCGACAAGTTTGAGCGAGGCGCCAAGCTGAATTATTACTGGCTCAACTCCGCAGGCGAGCTAACGACAGGTCAGGGTTACATGGACCGTGCCGAGGTGCGGCAATCAACGGTTTCTTATACGCGATTCCTGAATTACATTGTGACAAACGCATCACAGGAAACGGGGACAGGGCAGCTCTACTATGACGGCTCGACGCCCATAGGAATCGCCTGCTGGAGCGAAGGCACCACCGAGACGGGGCTTATTCCAGCCGTTGTCATCAACGGATTTGTATCGAGGGCAAAAGACGCGAATTACCCTGGTATTCCGGCGGTCGGTTTTTCCGCCGACGAGCTGCTTGACCCGGCAATGCGAGAGTATCTCAAGATGCCCAGGACCATAAAAAACGGCGTCCTTGTTACGGACGTTTACAACATGGGGACCGGCTGCGATTCGCTGAAATCAAGCGACGTCATTCTTGCCATCGACGGCAAAGAGCTTGACGCCTACGGCAAATTCCTCCATCCCACATACGACCGCATTTCGTTCCGCCATCTAATTACCCTTCATAAAATCGGGGACGACATCGTGTTTGATATCTGGCGCGACGGCGCCAGGCAGCAGCTCCACGTGCAGGCGAAGAATTTCGACGTAGGCAAGATGCTTGTCCCCTACTATGAATACGGGCGACAGCCGGAGTACGTGGTCACGGGGGGCTTTGTGTTTCAGAAACTGACCAGGTCATATCTGGCCAACTGGGGCAAGGACTGGACGGGAAAAGTAACTCCGCATCTGCTGCATTACTTCCGGGATATGGCGTTTAAGCCAACCATCCAGCGAAAAGACATCGTCGTACTCAGCTATGCGCTGCCTGCTCAAATAAATCTCGGCTATACCGACCTCGCGCAGCTCGTTGTCAGCTCGTTCAACGGTATGCCGATAAGCCGAATCAGCGACATTCTAAAGGCCCAGAAGCTCAATCCGGATTCCAAGTACGACGTTGTGGAATTCGAGCTGGATAGTCCCACGCTGGTCATTCCGCGTTATCAGTTGTCGCAGACCAACGCGGCCATCGCGACGAGCTACGGGATTCGCAAGCTCGTAAACGTCGAACAATAAAGGTATTGAAAAAAGGACGAGGAAGATGTGTCAAACCTGCGGATGTTCGCCTTGTGAGGTGTGCGGGGCGCCGATAGAAGACGGGGTTTGCTCCGGCTGCGGCGAGCCAGCCGAAGACTGCGTCTGCATCCCCCAGAAAGAGTAAAATTGATTATTGATTATTTTAAACGCTCGACACGCGGAGTGCGTGCCTTCAAATCATCAATTATCAATTCCATTGACAGTAGTCCAGCCACAGATTACCCTGTTTGACCTATGAAAGTTTTACTAAGCTGGCTTCAGGACTACGTTGAAATCGAACGCTCATCGCAAGAAGTCGCGGAGATTCTAAGCAACCTCGGATTCCCATACGAGGGCATCGAGCAACTCGGCGGTGACGCGGTAATTGACGTTGAGGTAACGAGCAACAGGGGCGACTGCCTCGGCCTCATCGGCATCGCCCGCGAGCTGGCGGCGGCAACAGGCAAAGACCTGAAACTGCCGAAAGTTGAATTGGCCGAGTCGCATAAGTCAGTGACGGAGCTTGCCGACGTCGAGATTTGTGAGCCGGCCTTGTGTCCGCGTTATACGGCTCGCGTCATCGAGGGCGTCAAGATAGGGCCGACACCGGACTGGATGAGAAAGCGCCTTGAAGCAATCGGGATGAGGAGCGTCAATAGCGTGGTGGATGCAACCAACTACGCGATGATGGAGACGGGCCAGCCGCCGCACGCATTCGATTATGCGAAAATCCTGGGCCAAAAAATAATAGTCCGAAAGGGGAACGCCGGCGAGCAAATCATCAGCATCGACGGCTCAAAATGCCAGTTGACGGACGATATGCTTGTCATCGCTGACGCAAAATATCCTGTCGCAGTAGCGGGCGTTATGGGCGGCTTAGATACGGAGGTCAGCGACACCACCACGGCGATACTGCTCGAGGATGCGTTTTTCTCACCTGTGAGCGTTAGAACGACGTCCCGCAACTTGGCGCTGCCTTCGGAAGCGGCGTTTCGGTTTTGCAGAATCGTCGATATCGAAAATATCGACTGGGCTTCAAAGCGAACCGCTCAATTGATAATACAGGCGTCGGGCGGCAAGGCAGCCAAAGGCGTGATTGACGTTTATCCCGGAAAGCCAAAGCCAAAACAAGCGACGCTGCGATTGGGGCGATTGAAAAAGCTTTTAGGTATCGAAGTGCCGGCTGATGAGGCAATGAGGATTCTGGCAAGATTGGGTTTTGAACCAAAAAAACAAGGTGAACAGATACTCTGCACGGTGCCGTCGTGGCGAAGCGACGTTTACCGCGAGGCGGACATGATTGAAGAAGTCGCCCGTGTATATGGCTACTGCAAGATACCCGCGGAGAATAAAATAACAATCGAAGTAGCGCCGGTCGATAACCGGCAGAAAACAATCGACGCGATAGGGACATACTTAGTAGGGTGCGGGTTTTACGAGACGGTAACAATCAGCTTCATCGACAGCCGAGACGCAGAGCTTTTCGCCCAAACAGATAATAAGCAGCATTTGGCCGTGAAGGATGTTACGAGGACAGGAACAAACTTACTGAGGCAGAGCGTCCTGCCATCTTTATTTGGCGTGATAAAATCCAATCACAACGTCGGCAATACGCCGTGCAGGGTTTTTGAAATAGCCGACACATATATCCCGGCAGAAGCAGGCAAACTGCCTATCGAAAAGACACGTTTGGCAATTAGCTGCGACAGTGATTTCAGGGACATACGAGGCGTAATCGAAGGATTATTAAAAAGTATTGTTGCGGATACCGTCGTCAAATTCGAGCCAAGCGAAATCGGCTGGGCACAGGCGGGTGCGAAAATCATCGCGGTTCGACAAAGCTCACCGCAGGCCGGCAACAAACAAATCGGCACAATCGGGATGGCGTCACAGCAGGTTTTGGATAAGTTTGATTTCAAGAATACAACGATTTGCGGAGCGGAACTGGACCTTGAACAATTATTGAGTTTGCGCACCGGCCCTGCAAAGGCAAAGCAACTGCCAAAATTCCCCGCCATAAGGCGGGACCTGTCGTTGGTTATAAATGAAGAAGTCCCCTGGGTGGATATTGAATCGGCCGTTCACAGAAAGGCCCCTGCCGAGCTTGAGGAGTTGCAGTTTGTGGATATATTCCGGGGCAAGAGCATACCCGAAGGTAAAAAGAGCGTAACACTTTCCCTTTCATTCCGTGACGCCGACGGCACACTGACCCACGAAGCCGTCGATGGCTTCGAGAAAGCCATTCTTAACGAATTGACCTCCTCCCTCGACGCTGTCCTGCGAACAGCATAACTGCCTACATTCCGAACCGCCGTAGGAAAGTTACCTAATTTATTATCTAAATTAACTACGTATTACCTAATTCGCCACGGCTCAATCAAATTGAAGCAACCTTCAGATTGCTTCGTCCCGACAAGTCGGGACTTCACTCGGAATGACGACCTCTCAACTCCCGCAGGGCAAGGGGCTTACCTTCTGCCGAAATTTAAGGTAGAGAAAATGAGGCGAGATAACCGAATAGGCGCAGTAGCGGCGTAGCCGGATAACGGAGGACAGATGACCCCGCTTCGCCCTCTGCGGGCTACGCAGGGCAAGCGGATGACAGAGGACAGAAGAAACTGTCAGTGGGTCTTTGTTCTCCGGTCATTAAAAGGTCCGAAAAAAAGTGGGTTCGACCCTGCTTCGCTAAAGCTTCCTCCTTCGCTGAAGCTGCGGAGGACGGGACGCAGGGCAGGCACGCTTACCGCAGACGATTTTTTGCTTGATTTGTTCTTTGAAATTTGGTATAAAAAATAACGGCAGGCACCCCTGGGGTGCTGGTATAGAAAGCCCTATTTGAAAAAACCGATAAAACCTAAGAAGGGGAATCAGGTCTTGGCAGCCCGAAAACGCCTACGACAAATTGGACTTTCGGACACAAGCAACGATTACCCACGTGGATTTAAAGGGTTTTATTCAATTCGCTTTCTTACCGCATCAGCGGAGGAAAGTACTGCCGTTAACAAAGGCCTGTAAAAACAGGCCTTTTTTTATTTCCGGTCGCCCCAGCCACAAGACAATCCGAGGCGTAAAAACCGCATAGGGGCCGTTTTTTCAAGGGTTTTACCGTTAAGCAGCAGTGTCGTTTTGTCGATTTATAGCAAGGGTGTCTCTATAAGTGCTTGTGTTCATTAGTGTTTGAAGGAAAAAGGGTTACGACGGAGAAGAGGTAAAAATGCTCAAGATTCGCAATTACACGGTGCTGCCGGCCCTGCCGGAACCATTGAAGGACCTTCAGGCAATAGCCGCAAATCTCTATTGGTCGTGGAATCCCGAACTGGTGGATTTATTCGCGCGGATTGACACCGCGTTGTGGCACAATTGCGGGCACAATCCTATCAAGATGCTGGGCAACGTCTCTCAGGAACGACTGAACACCCTGGCGGAGAACCAGGGATTCCTAGCCGAAGTACAAAAGGCGGCGGATAAAGTCAAGGTGTATCTCGAAGGGCCGAACTGGTTCAAGACGGCCTGCTCCGCTTCAAGCAATCTCATACTTGCATACTTCAGCGCCGAGTTCGGCATCCACGAATGCCTGCCAATTTACGCCGGCGGACTGGGCATCCTCGCAGGCGACCACCTCAAAAGCGCGTCTGACCTCGGTCTTCCGATAATCGGCGTCGGGCTGCTGTACCAGAAGGGCTATTTCCGCCAGTATCTTAACGTGGACGGCTGGCAGCAGGAGGTATACATCGAGAACGATTTTTACAATATGCCTCTCGAACAGATTCGCGGCGACAACGGCCAGCCGCTGACAATCAGCGTAGAGTATCCGGGCAGAGAGGTGCTCGCGCAAATCTGGTGCGCCCCGGTTGGGCGCGCCCAGTTATACCTGCTGGATACGAATCTGCAGGCCAATTCCGCCACTGACCGAATGATTACGACAACGGTTTACGGCGGCGATACCGAGATGAGGATTCGCCAGGAGATTATGCTGGGGATAGGCGGTATGAGGGCGCTAACGGCGATGGGCATCAAGCCGACCGTCTGTCATCTCAACGAAGGACACACCGCCTTTTCTGCGCTTGAGCGGATACGGCAAATGATGGGCGGGTCGAAGCTAACCTTTGACCAGGCCCTGGAGGCCGTAAAAGCCGGCACCGTCTTTACCGTGCACACTCCCGTCCGGGCGGGCGTTGACGAATTCAGCACCGAGCTTATGGACAAATACTTTACCAATTACGCGCCAACTCTGGGAATAAACAGGAGGAAACTTCTGGCGCTGGGCAGGATACTGCCTGATGACGAAGGGGAAGGGTTCAAAATGCCGGTGTTGGCTATGCGGATTAGCAGTTACACAAACGGCGTCAGCGAGCTGCACGGCAAGGTATCTCGCGATATGTGGTCGTGCCTGTGGAGGCGAATCCCCACCAGCGAAGTCCCAATATCGTCAATCACCAACGGCGTTCACATCAAGAGCTGGATATCAGATGAGATGAATCGGCTTTATGAGCGGTATCTTGGGCCAAACTGGGCGGACGAAGACGCCAATTCGCCCACCTGGGCCAACATCGACCAGATTTCCGACGAGGAGTTCTGGCGATGCCACCAGCGCTGCAAGGAACGGCTGATAGCATTCGCCCGCAGGTGTCTGAAGGCGCAGATGGAAAAAAGAGGGACATACCACAGCGAGCTGAACCGGGCAGAAGAGGTGCTCGACCCGGAGGCGCTGACAATCGGTTTCGCGAGGCGCTTCGCCACCTACAAGAGGGCGAATCTTTTGCTCAAAGACACCGCACGATTAGTTAAACTGCTGACCGACGCCAAAAAAACGGTCCAGTTCATATTCGCAGGCAAGGCACATCCGAGGGACACTGAGGGAAAAGAGCTTATAAGGGAGATAGTGCACTTCGCGGCACAGCCCGACATAAGACGCCGAGTAGTGTTCCTCGAAGACTACGACATCAATATCGCCAAGATGTTGGTGCAGGGCGTGGACGTTTGGCTCAACAACCCGCGCAGGCCCTGGGAGGCCAGCGGGACCAGCGGTATGAAGGCGGCAATCAACGGTGCGCTGAATATGAGCACGCTGGACGGGTGGTGGTGCGAAGGATACAGGCCGGACGGCGGCTGGGCGATTGGCGCGGGCGAAACGTACGACGACCCCGCCTATCAGGATATGGTGGAATCGCAGGCGATATACAATATGCTCGAAAATGAGGTTATCCCGCTATTCCATACCCGCTCTGCCGACAATCTCCCACGCGCCTGGATACACAGGGTAAGAAAGTCGATGAGGTTGATTACCCCGCAGTTTAATACTCGCAGAATGGTAATGGACTATACGCAGCGGTGCTATCTGCCGGCCAGGTCGAGGTGGGATTATCTGACCTCCGATAATATGAGCAGGGCCAAGGCGCTTGCCGCCTGGAAGATGAATATACAGACTGCATGGGCGAACCTTGTAATTAAAGACGTGCAGGTGGAACTGGGCAACGGCGAAGGCACCGGCGAACTTGACGCCAGTAACCCACAACTCAAAGTCGGTTCCAAACTCAAGGTCAGCGCCCTGGTTAAGCTGGGCAAACTAAAACCTGACGATGTCTCAGTGGAGCTTTACCATGGACCGCTCGACGCGCGTGGCAACATCATCGACGGGTCCGTAATAAAGATGGAACACAAAGGTTCGGCCGGCCAAGACAACGAACACTGGTTCAGCGGATTGACTCCCTGCCATGCTTCCGGGCGGCGAGGCGTCGCCGTGCGGGTCGTGCCCAGGCACCCCGATGTGACCAATCCTCACGAGCTTGGGCTGATTCTGTGGGAGTCGCATGCGGAAAAGTTCGATGGGTGAGAAGCACAACCTGCAGCCAGCCATTGTGTACCCATCGGCTTAATGCCCCCCTACTCATTCTCCTTGTTGCTCAACAGTTCGCAAACTTCCTGAGCGGAACGTGCCTTGCAGAGCTTGCTCCTGAACGCCTCGTCGAGCATCAGCCGGCTTATCTTGGCAAGGGCCTGGATATGCGGCCCCGTCTGGTCCAAAGGCGAAATGAGCAGGATGACGATACTTACCGGCTTTCCGTCAACACTGTCAAAATCCACGGGCCGGCCGGCAATCCCTATAGCCATAACCAACTCTCTCACCGCCGTGCACTTGCCGTGCGGAATCGCTATCCCCGAGCCAATACCCGTGCTCTTGGTCTGCTCACGGGCAAGAACCGACTGCAATGCAACCTCTTTATTCAACAGCGACCCGCTGGTATCAAGCATATTGACCAACTCTGTTATCACCGAGTGCTTGTCTGTGCCCTCGAGGGGCACTTTGACACAACTCGGCCGTAAAATCTGCGTCAGAATCATTTGCACCACCGTCAAACCTGTATACTCTGCGTCAAAATAAAACGAATGTTCAATTTTAGCACTTCGCGGTTTTAATGCAATAGTATGATGGACATTTTGATTACTACACATACAGCAAATAAATCGCCGTTGTGTCGCCCTTTACAGCAGGTCAGATACGGGCTAAAATGAGGCCCATTATGGAAAGAATAAGAATATACAGCATAAAACCTCGGAAGGAGAATTTTGAAATGTCTCGAGACGAAAAATATTCGGTTTCCAACAAAGGCGCAAGGCAAATTAACCGCCGCGGATTTCTTGCCGGCGCCGGCGCAGCGGCTTTGTCGTTTGCAGTTATAAACCCGAAGTTTGTCCGGGGGACTGAGGCAAACGCCAAAATAAACATTGGTCTGATTGGCTGCGGTGAACGCGGAACCTGGATTGCCGAGCTGTTTGCCCGACACGGCGGGTACAATTTTGTCGCTGCCGCTGATTATTTTGAGGACAGGGTCAGCGTATTTGGCGACAAATTCAAGATCCCGGCATCGAGGCGGTATACGGGTCTATCATGCTACAAGAGGATGCTCGACGACCGCGTCGATGCCATAGTCATCGAAAGCCCCCCTTATTTTCATCCTGAGCAGGCCGCCGCAGGTGTCGATGCCGGCG
>Ga0315284_10003823_pt1 | contig 21397 bp, 22 predicted proteins | sample YL17G09_16_MG_FD_203696 | JGI IMG/M metagenome (GOLD analysis project Ga0315284, IMG submission 203696) | Sediment microbial communities from Yellowstone Lake, YNP, Wyoming, USA - YL17G09_16 | ecosystem: Environmental > Aquatic > Freshwater > Lake > Sediment | place: USA: Wyoming | collected...
AAGTATGACAAGGCGTTCCCGCGATGTCGTGCAGGTAACGCGTCCAAGTGGCCAGGAAATCGGCCACACAGCCATCGAGGTCAAACCCGATCCGGTAACTCATCTTACGCAAACAGAACCACGACTGCTATGGCCGCCGCCAACGGAAGGCACATGATAAGGAAGGCTAGCCCCCAGGACAAGCGGGGGTAGTCGCAGTCGTCGAATTGGCACTCGCCGTACATCAGACCTAGTCGCTTGCAGCGGGGACAGAACTCAAAGAGGTTCAACGTGCCTCCGCCACCCGCACCGGAACCGCTGCCCATGTCATGCCTCCACTTCATCCACGACGCCCCACGCCAGGGCCTCGTCAGGGAATAGGTAGACCGGAGTGTTGGACTCCAGAATCTCCAGCCAGAACTCGACGGTTCGGTATTTGCTTCCGTCCGCCGCAGTGCAGCGCTCGGCGTGGAACGCAGCTTGATCCCTGTGCAGCCGCGCCAGCAGCTTCTGCTCGGCGTTGAGGTCGCGCAGGTCTCCCACCGTCCACGACGTAATGCCATGCACCATGAGAATGGCGTTCTTGCCCATCCGACGGACGTCACAGGCCTGAAGCACCTCGAACGCGGCGCTCATGCTGTGCCCGTAGACCTCACCGGTTATCGTGCAACCCTTGTGCTGTGCTGCCCGAAGCGAGTCAACAATGGCCAGCTCGGACTCTACGCTGCCGCCATTCGAGGAGATGCGAAGAGTGATCGGCCCAGGCGTCTCACTGAGCAGACTAATCTCCCGAATCATCCTGACCGCCAACTCCGAGTCGACATAGGCGTCCAGGTAGACCTCGCGCCGCTTAAGGGCAGCAGTCTTGAGCATGTCCTCATAGCCGTAAGGCGCGTTCCCCTCTCCGGACACGGTGCCAGGCGCGTCGTGCGTCCTCATAGTTATTCCCCCTTCTCCCGCTTCTGATCGCTATCGATGGTGGCGTTCTCCATCACATCGTTCCAGCAAGGCGGGCAGTAGTAGCCGCCGAAGGCGTCCATTACGCAGTTCGTGCAGACAGGCTCGCCACAAGTTTCGCACTCCAGCTCTGCTGTTTCCGCGCCGCAAACGATACAGGAAGATTCATCATCAAGCATCGGCGGGCTCCTTCTGGGTGAAGGCTCCAGTACGGATGGCCTCGACCGCCTCGATGTCACGGCCATCGAGCGCCCTGTCATCAAGCTCAGGATGCGTCCGCTCATACTCCATGAGCGTCAGCGCGCACCAGGCCACCGACGCCAGCACATGCTGCCCGTCCTTAGGATCGATCGAGACGCCGCGCCGGAAGGCCTCGAGGTGCCGCATCATCGCACCGATGACACGACTCCAGGCCATGCCCTTGCGCCAGTTGTGATCGGTATACTTGCGGGCACCCATCGTATAGACGAACGCCACCGCCCCCAGCGGCAGCGGCGGGATGAGATCATATCGGAGCTTGTCCTCGTCGTTCTTCCAGGCCGGTAGTGTGGCCTTCGAGTCACTCATCGCGCCCCTCCGGATCGTCGTCGTAGGCGCTCACCGGAGGCTCACCGCCAGGGTAGAAGATGCGCCGAAGCGCTGTCTCTTGTCCAAGTGTGTGAGGAGGCACCTGCACGACGCGCGAATCCCTATTCTGCAGCGTCTTGGTGATCTCCTCCAGCGCCCTGCGTATCAGACGCGCCTCATCGACTAGCTCTCTCAGTAGGCTCGTGTAGTCCACCACTAGGAATCCTCCTCAAGCTTGAAACCCCGCATAAACGGCGGGAGGTCTGTCCGTGTTGGGTATTCGTGGTTATCTGGTTCTGGTTCCCAGTGTGGGTCGAATTGCTGCAGGACGAAGAAAACCTGTAGCAGAACTTGCTGTGCCCCGTCGTAGGCCGTGCGCCCCAAGTTCTTAACAATCAGCCAAGCCTCCTCCGACGTCAGGGCCAGCTCCTTGCGGACTGTCGGAGTATTGGGATGGACTGGCGCGACATACGCAGTGATCTCCCCCGTCGATCGCACTCCGTCTGGGAACGTGAGGGCCAGGATCACGTCCTGCAGCCCGCGCAGTAGGGGGCTCCCGTCCTCGCCCAGCCTCACGGGAAAGCAACCCTTCAGCACCTCTTCTAGCTGCCAGGCGTCAGTCAGACTCAGCCATATCTTCTTCGTGTCCGACATTCGGTATCTCCTCCGGCAAGTCTTCGCCCGACGCCAGGATGATCGTCTCCTCGAACTCGGGGTAGTCGGGGCGCAGATACTCCGTGATGGCTCCGCACTTCTTGCAGACGCCGTGCTCGTAAAAGTAATGACTCCCCATCACCCAGGCAGGCCGATCCATCATGTAGTGGTGCACGCAGGTCAGGTCTCCGCCACGGACGATGATCCGCCGTGTCGTGGGCCTAGCCATCGCGCTTCCACCCCATGGCACCCTCTAAGCGCTCTTGCGCGCTCGTGTCCGGTAGGGTCTTGAGCGCAGGGTCAGTTCGGGAGATGCCCAGAATGTGATCGGTGCTCTTCGCCTCAGGGTCTTTGCGCCGCTCAGCCTGCTCCCGCATCTCCTGCGCCAACGTGTAGGCGGGCCGGATGTGCTCGGCAAACGTAGGAACGACCAGCGCTCCGAATCGTCCGAGTGGGACGCAGATGCTGACGACCTCCCACGAGTGCTCGCCGAAGGCGTAGTGCTCAACGGCAGTAACAAGGCCAATCGCACGGATCGCCCTGCGCTCCGGCGTGTGGAGAATCTCTACTAGCTCACCGACCCTTGCCATCGTGCTTCTCCTCTCGGTGCGGGCGTCTCCCGTGCACCGTCTCGTTGTGGTGTTGCAGCGTCGCGTCCAAGTCAGCAAAGGGCACCGTAGATACGGTGTCGTCGCACCAGTGAATCTCGATAGGTGGATGATACCCCATCAGCCAAGCGATATACTCGTCGCTCTTGACGTCAAGCTTAGTAACCTTTGCCCCCGCAGGAACGAGCTTCAGCTCCTTCGGAGGCTCGGGCGAAGGCGGCTCAGGCGGCGCAGGCCCCGTTTTCCGCGTGCGCTCACCGTCCTTGTAGGTGAACTTGCACTCGTAGTAGCGCCCACCGCTGCGACCGGTCTTGATGTCAGCCCAGGCAGGTGCCTTCTCGTCAGGCCTCAAGTAGCGTCGCATGCATCGACCTCCTCACTTAACTAGACGATCCAGCGGGCGGTTCTGTCACACGCTCCACCGGAAAACGGATGATCTTGTGCTCCAGCTCCCACAGCCTCTTGGCCCCGTGCACGATCAGCACGGCCTCTAGCTCCGCCCAGGCGCGCGTCAACTCCGCTGCCTCTTTCAGGTGACGATAGAGGTCGAGGTCGAGGGGCGTGTTGTCTTTGCTCATCTGATCCCCATGTCGCGCCGGAGCCTTGTTAGCTCCCCGCGCTTCAGCGGGGGGCCAGTCCAGCGCCCGCAGTTGTAACAGAGGTCACCGGCAGCAGGTGTGCCGTCCGCCGCGATGTAGCCATACTCCTCGGGCACCCAGCCCCAGGTGTGCGCCTTGTGGCCTTCGTGGTAGTTCTGCCAGCCGCTCTTGGTAGGGGCTTCGTAGCTACCGGTCATCCTCTGTCACCACCTTTCACTGATAGAGACGGTTGACAGAGGAGGTTGTTGCAGGCTATTCAGGGGATTTTTTAGACTTCTTTCGGCGAACGGGCCGGAACGGGGTGCTAACGCTCGTGTGCCCCACGTCGGTTAAGTTGACGCATGACCAACCACGCAATGCCTTGACTAAAAGCACAAAGTGCAGTCCGACGAGTGCCGTGCTCCCGCGAAGGGCCGATAGGGAAGCAACCGACGACCTGGGCCTGCGCCGTTTTGACCGTTAGATTGGGCTCCATTCTAGCAAGGGCTGTTTTGGCGGCATGGCCACTCATAAACCACACCCGATGCATACGCTCTCTGTCGGTTGAGCGCCGCTCTAGTCCCACGCTTCCGCCCAAGATGGATTGCAGCCGCTTTAGCATAGGAATGGACGTGCTAGTAACATTCAGCCGGATGCCGTAGCCTGGAAAGATGCTCCTGGGGCGAAGCCGCGTAATCTGAACCGCGCCCTCCCCATCGATGATCCCAGCAGCCCACGCCAAGTCTTCCTGTCTGCTCATTTTGATTTCCGCCGCACTGCCCTGTATCTAGGCACGCCGCGCCGATAAGCTAGGTGGCATTTGCAATTACCGCGACACCTAGTACTGCCGTCACGCGGCATACGAGGGAGATTCGTCGCAGGCCACGGGCTCTTTTGTGCCATCTCAAGACAATCAGAGCAGTGCTCCGCGCTCTTATTCAGACGCCAGTAGGCCTTCATCATCGGGGAGCCCTCGGCCACGGTGCGGTGATAGAGCCCCGCAGAGTGCTCGCAATACATATTGGCACGCCAAGCCGCTTGCTTTTCCGTCTTCACGTGCCCTGAAGCAACGTCGTCGCGGAACTTGTCGAGATAGTAATACTGGTGTCTCAGCTCCATCAAGAGATTATCTCTCGCACGCTGCCGTGCCTCGGGCTGCTCCTTCAGTCGAAGAATAGACGCGTAGGCTGCCTTCCCGTAGATGTCTCCCACCAAGTCTCGCATCTCGCGATGCCACTGATCAAGATCGACTTCCCCGCCCCATAGACGTTTGGTGACGGATGCCACAGCCTTCTTCGTGCGCCCGATCTCCATGTTGACACGCTCGAGTGGAGAAGGCCACCGACGGGGGCCGCGCTTGGCTATCCGGCTCGGCAGGTCGGATTCCGCGTCAGTCTTGGATTTGTTGATACCCATCGCTGCCGTGCGAAGGAGCACCTCCGCGTGCGCAATCTCCGCTAGAGTGATAGGCGAGTTCCGGCTGTCCTGAACGTCCGAGGAGCCCGCGACGCCCTGGTTTGTGGTCACTATCCCCGTGGTAGTTTCCGTCCTGTTGCCGGTGTGGGCTCGGGAGTCCATCGGCTCGGCGGGCGCGCCCTTGAACAGCTTCTCGACCTTGCGCTTGGGAGGCGTCAGTAGAATCTCGTATTCCCCGTCAGGATTCAGATAGCCCAGGATATCCCCGAACTTGACCTTACGCTCGTAGACCTTGCCCTGCCCTGGCTTGTTGTAGTTGTAGAAGTAGCCCTCAGCGAACAGCCGCGCGATCTGGGGGGAGGTAGTGTATGAGACCACAGGCTTACCCGCGAGATTCTCACCGTGCTTCGGATCAATCACACCCCTGTAAACAGTCACCTCAGTGTCGAGCGCCTGCTCCCACGTTTTCGCCCCCAGCAGCCCAGTCATACCAGGGAACGGGTCAAACGTCTCAAAATGCCGATCCGCCCCGAAGCTGCCCCGAGAAAACGTCCTGCCCCCCGCAAGCTTCGCACCGCACCAGAGCTTGCGCAGAGACATACCATGCCACACTACTCCGTCCTTACTCTTAAGGAATTTCAGCAGGGGGTGCGCCTTGTTTGTGTTCCTATATGCCGTTATCGGATTATCTGACGCATCCTCGGCGCGCTGATACTGAGGGTCGTCTAGCACCCGCTCGGGATCAGGTAGCATCGGATCATTGAACACGTCCTCGGCGGTCAGCGTGTCCTTGTATTCGTAGCCGTGCTCCTTCGCCAAGGCCTGAATCTGCTCCCACACAGCCCAGTCCCACGCACGGGCGTGCTTTGCGACATCGATAGTCTTGGCCCGCTTCCGCCATAGATAGCCATCCTTGATGATGGATTCTACGGGCTGGCCCTCATCACGCCACTCTTTTACGCGCTTGATCGCCTCTTCGCGGCGACGATCCATGTCTGGCATGTATACAGGAGCGTGCTCGATCTCACCACCGGCGGCCCCGCCGTCCGGCCCGTGATCCTTCTGGTTGTGTTTGCCAGGGAGATGCTTCTCGACCTTGGCCTCACGCCAGCGCGGGTATACTAGGTAGGCCGCACCAGCGCCACCTTTAAGCAAGTCGCTGACGGTAATGGCGTCGGAGTCGAATGCGACATACCACGTCGCGCCCATGACTTGCCCTAGATCGGGCCGTGTCATGACAACACCGTCGTATCCTGCGCCTTCGAGTTCGGCCCTCACCTCGTAAGGAGTCAACTCCTCATACCACGCGTCCTCGTCCTCCTCGCTCTCGAAGTCCTCCCCCTCGCTAAGACCGGCAAGTTGCCGCGCCGCCCAGGTCTCGATGTCTTCGTAGCTCTCAACCACCATCGGGTGCTTCATCGACACTGTGACCTTAAGAACAACGCCCTTGCCCGCAGCGTCAGGAGCCGCGTCCGCAAAGTATCGTGCGTCCTCCTCACTACTCGTCATGTAAAATCCCAGATCGCTGTTAAACAGCGGCCAGCGCGATGGACTGTTTGCAAAGCCCATCCTGCGAATTGCCTCGGCAGCCTCCGGACTAGTGCCGTGAAAGGCGGGCGCGCCCTCGTAATACCGTCCGCCCCGTGGCCCCTCCTGAACGTTCGCGCCTGGAGGAGCGGGCTCGTTTGGCTCAAGGTAGACCTTCGTCGCCTTCTCGACCTTCTGCTTGCCCTCCGGAATCGAGCCGGAACCGGTCGCGCGCCCAACGTGCGGGGCCGCCGCGCCGCCCTCGGAACCCTCGTAGCCAGTCTCCTGACCTTCATCGGAGGTGCCCTCTTCCGGTATGATGGGTAGGATTGCCTCGCTCGGCGTTATGTCGCCCTCGGCCAGCCGAATGGCATCCCCACTGTTGCTCATGACAACGACCTCGTTCTGGCCCATGCCCTCCAGTTCGGGCAAGGCATCCGAGAGCAGGAATACCTGGTCAACAGGCAGCTCTCTAGACACAACCGCCCCATCAAAGTACCCCTCTGCTCCGGCCCAGTCTTCGGCCACCTTCATGCTCAATGTCCATGACTCCAGGGGACGGGATGGATACTCCTTGCCCGCTACCAAGTCCTCATACATCTTCCCCGACACGCCCCTGTAGATCTTAACTGACTTCAGGCCCGCAGCGCGAAGCGCCTTTGAGGAGGCAAGCCGCAAGGCCCGCAAGACAGTAGGGCTCAGCGCACGATCAGTCTTGGGGTTCGCACCCGCAATGCTGTCAAGGTAGCTATCTGCCTTGTCCGCAGCGATGTCTGGCCGTCGGGACGCGAGATGCGCCTTAGCGGCCTTGCGCCCCAGCAGGCGGTCGATCAGAAGTGCCCCGCCGTCTTTGTCCCATTCCCAGAACCAGATTATAGCAGCGGCCTCAGCCTGCTCCTGCGACACGTTCCAGTCCTTTAGAACGCGATTGAACGTTCCTCGGACAGCGTGCACTCTCCAGTCCTTCTCCCGTCCGGCCTCGGGATTGGCCTCGTAGTAGCGCCCGCCACGTGGCCCCTCTTCAACATGCTCGCCACCAGGCGGGGCCTCCCCCTCGCCAATGTAGATGCGGCCCTTCCTGGCCTGCGCCACGTAGGACGGGATGCCCACACGCACACCGACGTTCTTGGGATGGATGTCCTGGTCGGGATCGTCTAGCTCGCTCCACTCATCGCCGTGGGCCTTGTGCAGAGCGCCTGCGACCACGTCCCCGAATCGCCAGATGAAGCGTTCGCTAAGCGGCAACAAGTGCAACCTCCATAACGGGGACGCCCCAATCATCGTCCTTCCCTAATCTCGAGACTATCCTGAACATCTGGCCGCGCGGCAACAGATACTCGTTTGTGCGCATCATCCAGTCTAGTTCAGCATCATACTTCCCGTCCGAGCGCACGCTGTCGATATAGGCCGCGTGCACCCCATGGGGAATAGAGATCTTGAGGAGGAAACCCTTTTCCGAATGACCGCCAGGCTCACCTGCAAACCCTGCGGCGGCATCCTTGCTAATGCTTGTGGATATGAACGCGGGGTCTGAGAATTCCTCGCCCTCTTGCATCGCGCTGAACCAGCCATCCTCATCTACCACGCCGCGCCAGAGCGTTGGTGGCGACGGCGGAGCATCTGCAACCATGCTGTCTAGGGTGCGGATGATCTTCCGCATGGCAGGCTCATCAATGTCCGTCAGCGCCTCTTCCCCCTGCCCGAGAGTTGCGTCCAGGCGTAGGTATCCGTTGATCTGTTCAAAGGCGAACATATCCAGGTATTCGGATACGGCGTGCTTCTGCTCCTTTGTCAACGTAGCATACCAGGCCCTGTTTCGTCGGAGGTGCTCCTTGCTGTCCAGGGCTAGGCGTGCAGCGAGCTGCGCCATGGCCCGATCAATGGACGCTATGTCGTCCGGCCCGCCCTCATCCGCCGATTCTGTGGCCCTGTGGGGCGAATCCTGGGGGGTCTGCGCGGGAGGGCGGGTCTTCCTACCCCTCTTCTCCCTCTCCCGCTGGATTCGCAGCTTGTCGCGTGCGCCGACATCAACGTAGTGCCCGCCACGTGGCCCCACCTGAACCGCGTGACCGGCGGGGGCGTCCTCGCCTGGCTGCAAGTAGACACGGCCCTTCGCCACCTCGCGCACGACCTCCAGATCTGGCTTCGGGGCCACGACTAGGTGCTCCGTGTCGCCCTGGCGAACTCGGACTCCCTGCTCACGCCGCCTAGCACGCACTAGCTAGCCGCCCCGCTTCCTGATGGTAATGATGTCAGTCGTAAAAGGGTCACGTCCTCTTTTGCTGCGCACTGCGTCCCATCCGATGTCCTTTAGAGCGCGCACGGCATCGTCGAAGGCCTTCTCAACCGCATCGCGCGCCTGCTGGCGGCGCGTTTCGGTTGCACCCATGCCAGGGTAACGAGGAATATAGTGCATCTCTACGCCCTCCTCGAAGGGCGCGAATGTCTGCAGCTTCCACCCATGCGTGTCCATACCGGCGTTGCGCGGATCGAGTGCCCCACCAATACGCTCAGGGTGTCCTCTGAGGTGCTCGGATACCTCCAAGCCCGCTGCGGCGAGTGCTCGCTTGACATTTACCTTAGACAGTCGCGGTGCATGACGACGTGGCTTGGCGGCCTGCGTTGGGTCATGGCTGTGCTCAGGATTTTCCTCGGTCTCGTGCTTTTTCACCGTAGACGTGCGATCCTTCAGGTCGTCCAGAGCATCCATCCACGCATCCGCGAACGCGGGTGCCGTCCACTCTGGGTCGCCAACTCGCCGGTCTGGGTCTTCACCCGCCCTGCGCAAGCGCACGTTAGGAATGGGCTGCTTTGCCTGGTGCACGCCGACGAGCCAGTAGCCGAATTTGTCCGCCCGCGTGCCAAACCAGGGCGGAGCGTCCTCTACCATCTTGTCGTAGGCCTCTTCTGGCGTTGCCCCCGCCTTGACGTATCTCTTGTAGCGCTGGACGAGGGAGCTAATCTCCTCATCCTCCCACGGCTCCGCGCTTTTCTGAACGCTGACACCATAGTCCTGTGCCGCGCCAGTGGACGTGGGGCTCGTATCCCCAATCCCGCCCGCCTTAGCCTGCAGGGATTCGGCCTGGCGAACGTCGTCTAGCATCTGCACGGCCTGTTGCTCGCCTACGGCCTCGGCCACGGCTTCCACCTTCTCCTTGAGTGCCTCGGCGGAGTCCGAGTCCCCTTCCGGCGGGGATGGCCAGCGGTCATCCGCCAACAAGCGCAGGTCTGAGTCTCCGAGTTCGCCTAGCCCCTCCATGATACGAGCAATCAGCCTAACCCGTTCCGGCACCTCACCCTTGGCCAGCAATGCCGCGTCTTCCGCCGGAACCTTCCGGTCGTCCAGACCCAGCGACTCCACCTTCTTGCGGAAGGCATCTAGCGCGTCGGTGATGGCGTCTGACAGGTCGATGCGCTCCTTGCGCGTCAGGTGCCCTAGCGCCCGCAGGCGATCCATGGCCTCAGTGTAGGACTGGTGGATTTTGCTCTCCGCGATGTCGATCAGCGTCGTTTCAGCCTTGTCGACCTGCCCACCACAGATCAAGCAGGAGTGACGCCGTGCGTCGGCAGACTTGGACAGGACGACCAGCTTGGCATCCTGGTTCACGCCCAGCTCACAGACCGTGATCTCGTAGAACACGATCTTGGAGATCATCCAGAAGCACTTGCCGTCCTGGCACGTGTAATGGCGGCTCTCGAGCGGAGCGTCGCCGGAGATCGAGAATGAGGCCAGCTTGCCGTCCTCGATGTCCTTGATTACCTGGTCAACGATCGGGGGCCGGTTCGCGTCCGTCCGTATCCGGATGATGCAGAACAGGCCAATGTCGTCCACCTCGGTCTTGAAGTCCTGGCCGGTCTTCGGGTGTGTCCACTGCGGCAACACTTCACCGACCTGGACGTTGGAGTTGTGATAGATGATACCGTTGCCCGCGTAGGAATTGTCCTCCTCAACTTCCAGGTTGTAGACTAGGCCGTCATAGGATTCTCGCGCCACAGACAGGACTCTAACCCCATTCGCCAGCGCAAGCGTGCCGCGCGTTACCCTGCTATGGCAAGGATCGCACAACGTCGCCAAGTTGTCAGGGTGATTGTTGGCCCTATTCTCGTCGATGTGGTGCACCGCAAGACCCCGAGTTCTTGATTGAATCGCGCCACAGACCAGACACGCCCCATCCCGCGCAATGATAGCTAGGCGCACATCAGGGAAGTCCCAGGTATAGCCCTTACGCGGCCTGCCGCCCTTCCAGTTAGGGTGCTTCTTGCCCGCATTACCCCCGTAACTTGGGCGGGGATGTCCGTATACCGCTTCCCAAGTTCGACCCTTGCGTTGCGTCGCTGTTACCTGCGCCCCCGCGCCGCTGCTACCAACTTGCTGCATCCGTTTGCGGGTGTTTTCCGCCGCATCTCGTGAAAGTGGCTTGTTGGGCAGCCCGCGCCCAAAGAGCTGACGATATGCAGAATCGGCCAGCCTCCAGGAACGGTGTCCGCGCTTCACCAGGTGGTGCAACACGTGATCCGTAGTCAGATCGCCCGCCTTGACCCACCCAATCGTGGTAAGGACGCGGTGCTGATCCGTTATATGAACAACCTCTCCGTTCTCTAGCTCCAGACGCATGATTGTATCTGGCCCAGAATGGCAGAAAGTCTTCAGTACGCGCTGCAGCCGACCACGATGGGTATAGACCTCGTCGCCCTCGTTAATCTCCTCGATAGGCACAAAGCCGCGCCAGTCGCGCCCCTTTGAAACTTTTACAAGCGTTCCAGCTCGCAGACAGTGCAACAACATAGCATTTCGATATTTCGGCTCAGCCAGGAAGCGTGGCAGGTCTTCCCGCATCGCATCCTTGGTGATCAGGTGGTGCTCCTTGTCGATCACCTGTGGGCTGGCGTATCCGCCGACGACGTACTCAAGCTCCTCGGCCTCATCCGCCTTGTAGAGTGTGTGCACTGCGCCGTATGCGCGCCGGACGCCCTGTGGCACCGCCTTGGCCAGAACCCCCTCGTCATAGATGGGATCAGGCAGCGTGCACGTCCCACCGGCGCAGGCCTCGAAGTCCTGATAGCTAGTGCCTTCGCCCAGCTCAGGGTCGACGATGCTGGTATCCTGCGAGGACGCCGAATGGGTGCCACCTGCCAGTTGCTTAGAGAAAAAGCTTAGATACTGATCGACGACGGAACTCTCTGGCGCGGTTGCGCCCCGCGCCACCTTCTTGGCCGCCCGTAGGAGCCTCTCTGCCGGAACCGTGTCCAGCATGGACGCGAGCTTAACTAGCTTCTCTAGACGGCCCATCGTTACCTCAAGATCTCAATCACGCACTCACGTGCGGTTATCGTGTTCCCAGGGTTCGCAACCGAAAACTGCTCGGTTATGGCTAGTGTGGCGTTCGCCGTAGTATCAAAGGCAGCCCCGAGGACTCCGTTGTTTTTCATCTCCCATATCTGACCCGCGATCGCGGAGGTTGATACCCTAGCCTGACCCTGCGCCTCGGCCTTAGCGGTGCCCGCCCCGCCTAGAACGGTCACAATGATATCCCCCACGATCTCCCATCCCCGATTAGCCATGCCCACTGTAAGCGCTGCTGCCGCAGAAAGCATTGTATCCCCGCCAAGGTCGACGGTGAGTGTTAGACTCCCAGCCGCAGCCCCGATGGAGCTATAGATGCCGCGCACCGTGACGCGGATCACCCTGCCCACCACCAGCAAGTTGGCCGGAATGGTGAAGCTGTAGAATGTGTTTTGCGCGTTGGAGTTGTTGTAGTTTACCGGCGTGGTCGAGTAGAACGGCGCGCCCGAAAGCGGGGTAGAGGTGCCCACCCTATCACCGTAGACGATCCCCGCCGCGTTGATCCCCGCCAGCGGCAAGCTAGCGTAGAACGTCGATACCTGGATGAAGTAGCACTTGGGCACCGTCGTGTATTCAGCGGCGGTCACGCGGACTCTGATCCAGTATTGGTTGCTACCGTTCACCGCGTTCGTAACCCAGTCGCTTGGCGGGGTGAACGCAACCGCGCCGGACTGGTTGAAGTAGCCAACGTCGCTAGCTAGCCCTGGAATAGCTACCCACGCGCCGTTCCAGTATTCCCACACCAGAACGGGCGCGCCCGCGCTTACGCCAATTTGAGAGAGGCTCCACACTACCTGATCAAACTTGGCGGCTGACCCCACGTATGTGATGTCCGCCTGTGCCACCGAATCAAGGTTAAACAGGTTGAACGCCGTCCCCCTTGGCGTCGCGGCCTCTGCGGTAGTGTCCGCGTAGCCCACGCTAACGTCATAGAACCACGACTTCGTTGGGGCTACCAGGGCGAAATCCCCGTAGTATACCGGCCAGCGCATCCCCACCGCGCTCGCGTCAAAGGCGTCTATCTGGACGCCGAACGCGCGGTCGGCAGCGGTCAAGCCGCTTGTTAGATCGTTGCCTCGGAATAGAAAACGGTTAGGCCACTTGACGCTGGCTACGGGTGATATGGCTCCTGCGTAAAAGGCGTGAGCCTGAGCAACACAGCTAGGGTTTCCTCCGCCGCCGCCTATCAGGTTGACAACCTTAAAGCCGCAGAGTTGTAGCCACGTCCTGTTGTTTGCACTGAGTGGGACAGCCGCGTTATAGTGCACCACGTCGCCACAGCCCACCCTCGGCCCAAAGCCCGCCCGCGCGTCAACCATGTAGATCATCGAGGGCTCGGTATCGGTGTTAGCGGATGGGTTAAAGTCTAACCCTCGGATTACCCCACCAGATGTGACCTGGATCGTGCCGCCTACGCTCAGGATTGTGGCGGACGCCGCCGCAGGATTCGGCCAGGCAGCCGGTGCATTTAGTTGTAGCCCTCCGGACTTAGCTCCAGAAAGCAATATGTAGGCAATATACGACCCCGAGATAGCCGCCGCGTTGACAGCTAGACTACCGGCAACCACCAAGGAATCGTCTGTCATAAGAACATCAGCCAGGCTACGGTAGAGGTTAGTATCTACTGCGGCTGCGCCGCCTGGGCCGAACTGCAGATCTGTAGGGCCAAGCACAACTCTGGGCTGAGCCTCGTTGTCGTAGTAGTTTGCTCCGAGGCTGCAACCGCCCACACCAGTCCGCTGTCTCCACGGTGGCCCCGACCTGACGATATCCAACGCTGGCATGTTGCCTGATATCTCGGTAGGGACGCCGTATAGAGAGGCCTCAAAGTCATTGTAATTTGATGTCCCTGTCAATGCGGTATACAAATAGCCAATTTGTGCAGCCGTGACTTCCCCAAAAATGCGGTTGTCAATCACGTTGTAGTTAATGTTGGAGACGTCGATCGTCACCGCAGTAGCCAGCGGGATAGTAATGCTGACGACGAACACGTTATGCATACACGTCTCATCGCTCAGCAATAGCCCTACTGTGCCTGCGCCGCCGCTGATAATCAAGGGGGAAAACATGCTGTAGGTTGCTCCCCACCGCATACCCGCTATTCCAGAGCCGGTGATAGCGATGCCCGAGCCGCGCCAAAGGGTAGGATTCCCCCCACCCGCGCCCGCGTCATAGGCCGTGTAGATACCGTAGGTTCCGGCATTCGAAATGCTAACATCTGTGAAAGACCATTTGCTGGCATTCTTCCCTGCGATGTAGATGCCCGCCCCATTCGGCGTAGATATATCTACGTTGCGAAGATGGCACAAAGCATAGTCGATAGAAGACCGCCCGATTGCGTGCCCGTAGGCGGCAACGAGTGCAACGTTAGCTAGGGTAAGGCCGAGAGTGTATCTTACATCGAGGATCAACCCCGTTCCGCCCGTCTGCGTAGCCTTTTCCCCATCAAAGGTCAGTTCTCGCAGGGTCACGGTAAGGTAGCCGTATGGCCCTCCTATTGCTGACCCGAAATGAACCATGTCATTAAGATTTGCGCCCGCCTGGGTATGGATAGTCGTGCTTATTGAAAGCCCGCCCAGCGTGCAGTTATATTTGACCCACAAGGAAGCACCGATGTAGAAGGTCGGGCCAACCAGAAGAACGCTTCCGCTGCTAGGAACCTCATCCAGCGCCCTCTGAATCTCCACGTCGTCGTTCACACCATCACAAACGTAATCGGCAGCCCACTTCTCTTCGTCCGTCGCCCAAAACGAGGCTACCGTGATGTCGCCGGAGAGCATGGATAGGCTCAGCAGCGGCACCTTGTATTGCCGCGATAGCGTCAGGAACGGGTCATATGGTAGGATATAGTGTGGGATGGCTAGGCTTCCTTCTTCCGCGCCGCCGCCATCGCAGCGAGCCGGTCTAGATGATACTCTAGCGTGCTAGCGTCCGCGCCCTTCATAACAGATGCCGTAGCGTGCCGGACGGCGCGCACCTCATCTGCCCATTCCTTCTCGACCTTTCGGCGACACCGCCCGCAAGGGACAATGGGGCCAACGTCCCCGCCAGTCATAGCATCTGCCGGTGGGCCAGCGAGGTCTTTTCTCAGGCCTTCTGCGTGCTGCTCTTCCCGCTTGAGAATCTCAAGGTACGCAGCAGCCCCGTCACCACCATAGACAGTCGCGCTGATGCGACGTCCCTGGCGATCAGAGATGAACCACGATAGCCCGCGCGGGGTCTTGCGCGCCAGGAGAGGATAGCTCAACCCGTTGATGTGCACCACCTCGCGAATGTCAGGAAGGCTCTCTCGCAGCCGCGCCATCTCCGCCGGAGACTTATCCTGGAGGCCCAGGCCCTTCTTGTTACGAATCGCCCAGACCCATCCCTCTGGCCGTTTGGCGACGCGAATCTCCTCGTCGCCCCGCTCGTGCAGCCGCTCCCTCCAGCGCTTCACGCGCTCCCGTGCCGCCTGCTTGCGTGCCTCCGGTGACGACGGGGCGGAGGGCCTCTTCTCCACATCCATCAGGCCCTTATCCTGCATTCGACGCTTCGCCATATTGTGCGCGTCGACAGACAGGTTCCGTCGTGCCTTGTCCTTTTGAACTTTGGAGCTGGCCTGCCACATGTCGCTCCAGTTAACAAACGCCTGGTTGCTGTAGCCGACTTCCTCAATGATAGTGTCTGGGGCGTCAGGGAAGTCCGCGATGATCAGCGCCCTGATGACCTCGGCCTGGATCGCGGTATCCCGATGGTTAGGGTCGAGCTGCTCCTTCCACTCCTTGATCTTCGCATGAAGCTCCCAGCGCAACTCCTCCTTCCCAGTAACCGTAGCTGCCGCCCACTCAATGTTTTCTACCTCGTCGTAGTAAGCGCCAACGACGGCCCGCCGACTCGCGATCTCTTCGTCAAGGTGGAACACCTCCGTGAGGAGACGCTTTGATAGATCAGGCTGCATCCACTCGGTGAGGGCCTCCTCAATCAAGGAGTTCGTGCCTCCGCGCCCCCAGCCCGCAAGAGGGTTGACTGCATGGTTGATCTCGTGTGCAATGGCCGGAACCACGTATGTGGCGTACCACTCTGTCTCGCCCGCGAGCACTTTCTCTAGGTCTCTGACCGCATCGGGGCCGAGGTGGATTTCGCCATAGCCGCAGGATGCGTAAGGGAGGGCACGGGTTATCATCTTGCCGCCGACCGTCGTCCCCGCAGCACCCCACATGGATGCCCAGGCCGCCGCGCCGTGTCCGGTCACGTCATAGATGTCGAAGCTCCAGCCAATCTCCTTAGCCAGTTTCGCGCATGCCCTAAAAGCGGTTGCCGCTTTCTCACTGAGATTGGTGGCGGTGATGCCTTCCTTCGTACGCGCGGCTCGCTCTTTTGCGTATTGCTCTCCGCGCTCACGCCCCACGCGATTGGCGTCTTCGGTGAGATAGTAGCGCCCTCCACGAGGGCCTTCCTTGGCCTCGACGCCTGCGGGAGGCTCCTCACCAGGCTGGAGGTAGACGCGGGTGCGCTGAGCCTTCTTTAGCTTGCCCCCGCCCGCAGCGCGTGCCAGGTTGCCGAGCATCTTGATGTAGGCGCGAGCCTCCTGCAGAGCGACCTCGCTCTTGATCTTGGAGGCAAGCTTCAGCGCCTTGTTGAAGAGCTTCTTGGCCTCGTCCGCGCTGGCCCGCACCGCCACCTCGCGGATGCGCTCGACGATCATGGCATCGCGCAGCAAGGAGTCAGCCTTCTGGACGCGCGCCGTCCCCGCCTTGCCGCGCCCCTCGATCACTGGCAGCGCCTCGTCATGGTCAAACCACGATTCTGGCTTGCTGGCCTCGCGCTCGGAGGGCTTGTCGAATTTGGGCTTCGGCAGCTCCGCGCCAGGGGCGATCACCAGGGAACGCATAGACTGCTTCTGGACTTGACCCTCGTCAGCCAGAAACTCCTCTACCGCGTCCTCAAGTGACCGCGAGTAGCGCTCAAGGCGCTCCTCGAATTCCCTCTGGACTTCGGGCGGAACAGCCATTAATATCTCACAGTCCCTACAAACGAATGCCGTGCGAGGTCGCTCGTCCAGCCAATTCGCTCGTGAAAGTCGTCGATCGCAAACAGGTCGGCCTGCCGCGTATCTGGGTTCAGGATCAGCGCGTAGGTCTTGCCCTTGAGGTCTACGCCATGCTTCTCACTGAGTTCGCGCAGGGCCTGCCGCTTGCGCGCAATTGCGGCCTTTCCCTTTGCATGGTTCCACTCGGCCTTCTCCTCCGGTGACGCCGTCTTCAGCCACTCAGTCTCTTTCACGCCTGGCTGACCGGCGGTCGCGCGCCAGTGGTGCGCGGACGGCCCATTCGACACCAGCCCCGCCTTCACCTCAATCACCTCGTGGTCGACCATGACGTCGACAGGAAAGTTCTGTGCCTCTTCCACACTCAGCCGTCGTGCGACCTCGCCGCGTGTCTTCAGATACGCCATCACGATGTGCTCGCCAAGCTCCCCTGTCTCGAGCCTGCTCAGCTTATTGGCCACTGGTACGGATTTGCCGGTAAACACCCGCTCTTGGCGCGCTGGTGCCGTCTCGTCGCATTCCGCGCGGGGGTCGTGCTCGCAGTGCGGGGAGCGCGGGGTGTCGTGCTTCTTGACCCGACGCTTGCCCAGCGGCTTATCTACCCCGCGCAGGGCGTAGGTAGAGCGATCCGCGTCGGTTCCGTATTGGGCTAGGCGCTCCGCGCGCTTAACTAAGGAAGTCCGCAACCGCTTGGCCACAACTTGTTACATCCTTCTTGATTTCGCTACCTAGAAAGCGCAGCACCACCCAGCCGTCGGCACGCGCTTTTTCGTTGAAAGCCTGGTCGCTTGCCTGATTCCCAGGAAGGCTATGCCAGTAGTCACCGTCAGCTTGAACAAATAGCTTAGCCCCGTCAAGGGTAAAATCGGGCAAAAACCGACCGAAGGCGGGGCGATGCATCTCAAATGCCAATCCGCGCCGACTAAGTTCATCACGTAAAAGCAGTTCAATTCCTGTCAGCTCTCGCGGGATATGTTGCCGCAGCCTCGCCCTGCGCAGCTTCTCGCGTGTCTCCAGAGAACTACTCGCGTTACGGTTTCCCATTAGTGAGCGACTCAGCTTTGCGCGCGTCTCAGGCGAAGGAGTCCTGCCTAGATTAAACTGGCGGAGCTTCATGCGCCCCTCCAATGGCATAGGATGCCCTCGGTGTGCTAAGCGCAGCTTTTCTTTGGTTTCAGGAAGGTGTCTCCCGCACAAGCACCCAGGCAAGCAAGGACGACCTGGAATAACCTGCCGTTGCCGCGCCTGCCGAATCTTCTCCTTGGTTTCATCAGAATGAGCCAGAGGGCGGTGACTCGTCATAGCGACCCCCTAACAACAGTGTCGCTTAGTCAGCTTTTCGGCTCGCTTTTCGACTCGATTGAGGTCTTCCTGCATCCCCTTGCGAATATGCTTCTCTAGCTTTTGTGCGACAGCCTTCAGCCTTGTCCCCACGTCGGTTATCAGGATTCGTGGTTCCTCCAGACCGATCACCGGCTGGGCGTCGGGTCGTGCCGCTGCCTTCTTGATCGGGGCGAGGTCGATGTCCTCACTCCCGCACTTGGGGCAACTGTGGCGGCCAGACGGAATCTTGCGCCCACACTCCTGGCACCAGAACTGCTTGTCGATCTTTGCCTTCTGCATCTTACTCTCCCGTGCGAGATGATTGTGGGCCGCCCGCAACCAGTCCAGCCCGCCTCGCGTATCTTCCCTCATAAAGTTCGTTGCCGCCGCGTGAAGCAGTTGACGGACTTCCTCCGATACCTTGCCCCGCAGATCATCCCGCCGCTGCAGAATCACGCCTGCCATCCGTTTCGGGCCGATGAGGGCGACGTGATCTTCTACCTCAGGCATGGACAGTCCCTTCATGGGGTTTCGCGCCGCGCGCGGTTTCGAGTAGTGTTCCCCCCGTAGCTCGTGGACGGCCTCGCCCGCGTGGGCGCGGTGCTTCCTACCCACCTCGTGGCAGTAGTCAAACGTTCCCCCGCCGCCGCCGTGACGGTGTTGGCCAGGAGGACAGGGCTTGTCCACAAGGTGGGGCATTTAACTGTGCCCTCCGCGCCGCTTGAGTTCCTCCGCAGCTTCCTTGAGCCGCGCACGCGCATCGGAGGAGGGATCGTCACCGACCCGCGCCGCATACCCCTTGAGATCGTCCGTGTCCCATGACCCGAACTTGCCCTGGTAGCGACTCTTGTAGCCCTCCGCTCCAGACGGCTCCGATGTCGGATGTTGCTGTGAACGCCGCCCCTGCTCCGCGTTGACGGCCTTGAGGCGATCGATATACTCCTGATGCACCTTGGGAGCCAGTTGCTTGGCCTGGTCGCCCTTCAAGTAGTCGACCAGCGCATCGTAGTGCTTGGCAAGTTGCTTGTCGTCCATCCGCTGCACGTCTGCGTGGGCCGCCTCCTCCGGCTTCGGCTTTACCTTGGCTGCCGCCCGCCCCAGAACGTCGGCAACCATGCTCATAGCCATGCGCTGCCTGGGATCAGAAACCGAACGAACGTGCTGGGTGAAGACATCCCGCCACATGGATAGTGCCTTGAACGCGCGCTCAGGATCACCCCCGAGCTTGCCCAGGGCCTCCTTGACTTGGCCGAAGGCCTCCATTGCGCTCTTCGAGCCGATGGCGTGAGCCTGCACCATAGCCTGATCGATCACGCCATGTGCATCGTCTATCCCGCCCGCAGGCTTCATCCTAGTTTCCCCTCGGTGTGCCCGCTTGGTGGGGTGGCAGTAGTCGTAGGGCTCGTGCTTGTGGAACCCAGCAGGGCAGCCACCAACGGCCTTCTGGATTTCGCCGATCTCTTCGCGCGCCTTAGCGAGGGAATCTGGCGATTGTCCCCATCCCTGCAGGTGGGACTGTGGCCCGTGCTCGTGCGCGTACCGGCGCATCCCAGGCAATGCGTGAACATGCTCCCCGCCGTGTGTCTCCTTGGGAGGATGCACTGTCATCCCTGGCTTCGGGGATCGTGCCGCAGGGCGCGAAAGCTCCTTCTTGATCTCGGCAGTCTTCTCGCCGATCTTCTGGTAAAGCTCGTCCGGCCCCCACTCCTCGGGGTATTCGTCGGGGTGCTGTTTCTGCATCCGTCGCTTCTCCCGTGCGATCTGCAGACCCTCGTCCTCGCTATTGTGCTGACGTGGCCTTCGGCGAGATTCCTGCCGCGCTTGTTCGCGGCCCGCCTCGCTGCGCGCAGCATAAGATGTGGCACTACCCTGCGGGCCGTGCGAATGCGCGGGATTCACCTCGGTCTGGTGCTTCGCAACCCGCCTCGTTATCGTCTCACAATCGTCGTGAGGTTCACCAGTCTCGTGCTTGGCAATCCGCTGCCCGTGCGCCGTCCCGCGCTGCTGTCGCGGCTTGGTCTGGCCGTGGGGCTTGCGCCCTGGCTGTAGTGCCCGCCCGCGCTGAGCGAAGGAGGTCTTCTTCGACTTCTTCTTGTCCAGGTCGTGGTGCTCCTTCGCGTGCTCAGAAAGGATATCGGAAACCGACTGCAGCGTCCTACCGATCATAGTAACGTCCGCGAGTTCGGGGGTAGCTTCTTCTGTGCCACCGCCGTTCTTTTTCACAGAACCCTTGGGTTTGGGCGGTGGCGCGATTGGCCCGCGCTGGTGCCAGCCCCACTGAGGGGCGTCGGAGCTAAGCTCGTGCTTAGCAACCCGTCCGGCCCCCCTAGCCAGACCAGGATGCGGTATCCCAGGACGCCGCTGAGCCGGAGCCACACCGGTGAAGCCCTTTCCCTGGTAAACCTTGGCCGGAATGCCCTGTGGCTGTGGGTTCTGCACCGGCCCCTTCGGGACGGTCGGCTTCTTGCCGAAGAGCTTGTTAACCTGTGTCAGAATCTCGCGCGCCTTCGCCAGCGGGGTTAGTGCCTTCTCGGTGCGGGCCTTGATCTCTCCGCAGTAGGCTCCTGGATCTCTTTTATCCTGGTTACGTCGTTCACATTCTTCGAAATTCTTATATCCGCCGAAAGGAATTTTAACTCACCTCCCGAAGCGCGCGGTGCCGGTCGATGTGGCAACCGCTGCAAAGAGCTATCAGATTGTCTAGATCATAGGGTGCGCCGCCGCTACTCATCGGCACAATGTGGTGCACGTGTAGCCGCATCCGATCCCCGCAATCCCGACAATGATAGCTATCGCGCTTCCTTATAGTTGTAGCTACGGCTATCCAGGTAGGCGTCAAATAGAATCCAGGCTCCCATAGCTCTGCAATCCCGCCCTTCCAGTTAGGATTGGCCGACCCAGATCGATGAATACCGCGCCAAGGGTTCATTGCGTGGCTTCGACAGGACTTGCTGCAGTAGGCAACATTTCCTCTAGCAACCCGTGACGTCGTTACCTCGAAACTGGCCCCACATACAGCACACTGAACAGCCGCGCGAGAACGTGGACGCCCAGGTTTTACATGATCGGCACATGCCTGAGAGCAAAACCGCCGCCCACGCGTGATATCAGATGGGTATAGCTGAAAGCCGCCGCCACACTCCACGCAGATTACGTCACGCTTACCGCCCTGATAAGCGAACTTCGTGCCCAGCGTATTACCTGGCTGAAAACCGCGTAGACCGACTGGCATCACTAGCTCCTACGGCAGGGCGTGAATCCGTGATGCCCCGCGCCGCCTACCCTCAGCCATTGCCTGCCGCTTGGCGTCGGCGTACGAGCCGTGGATGAAGTGAGGCTTAGGGTCGTCGTCATACTGGAATGCCCATCCGCCCGTGCCTCTCGGCTTCTTCCCGTGGCTCCACTCAAAGCGCTCGGT
>Ga0315284_10003824_pt1 | contig 21388 bp, 26 predicted proteins | sample YL17G09_16_MG_FD_203696 | JGI IMG/M metagenome (GOLD analysis project Ga0315284, IMG submission 203696) | Sediment microbial communities from Yellowstone Lake, YNP, Wyoming, USA - YL17G09_16 | ecosystem: Environmental > Aquatic > Freshwater > Lake > Sediment | place: USA: Wyoming | collected...
CCTGGTGTTGATCTCATGAATTACATGTATTCGCTTCAATTCTGTGGTTGTCAATGTCACCTTCTTTTCCATAAGGTGACATTTTCACTTAACAGTTATGAGGTGTCAATTTCACTTAACATCAACACACCCCGGACAGCAACTTGACATGGTATGCTAGTGATTTTGATGGGGAGGATACTTTCTTTGGCTTGGTCTCAGGGTTTGAGGTCGAGTTGGGATATTTCTCATTGAAGGAGCTGCAGGAGACTCGTGGTCCGCTGGGATTGTCCATCGAGCGGGATTTGTATTTCGAGTCGCAGGCGCTGATAGAGCTGATGGAGTGGCACCGGCAGCAAAGAAGTGAGTAGTTTTTAGCTTTTTTCGAAATCTCTTTCGATATTTCTGCCCATAATCGAATATCCCTTTTAAAAAATAGTATTGAACATCTCTCTATCATGACATTCGTTAATTTCAGACTAAAAGTCTTTTCGTCACGTCAGGCTTAAATTGGATTACACGTTTTCTAATGCAGTGCGAAAGGATTGTGAGATCCGGCTTTCACTTACCACATTGAATCTCTTTTTATAGACCTTGGAACTATTGAGCCGCATCATGAAGTCTTCTAGTTCTAAATAATCAGAAGCCCGTATTTCGGGATAATTTTGCCGATTGTATTCTAAGAATGGAAGTAGTTTCCCATTCAATTGATGTAAATCCCATCCCATGTTCTCCATTAGATATTGGTGGTGCTGCTCAAATAATATCGAACCCGGCACAGGCGTGAAAAGCATTGGGACAACAGATCCTACTCGATGTGAAGCATAAATGGCTGTGTTTACCACCGCTTGGAGATCTTCGCCAGGTAGCCCAAAAATTACAAACGCGTTCAGATCTTGTGCACCTACCTGAAATCCACATTCTTGGGCAATTTTAACTGCTAGATCAAATTTTTCAATCGTTGCTTGTCGTCTGTTCCAACCACGGCCAATCTCATTGTCGATGGTTTCTAAAGCCAGATGAATTTTCCTGAAACCAGCTCGTCGCATTCGGAAAAGTAACTCATACTCGATTAAGCGTGGTTCGATCCCCTCTGGCGCATAAATCTCTAGTTTAAGTCCCCGCTGGTTAATAGCATCTAATCGCGCCAGAAAGTTGTCCCGATTGAATAACAAATTATCTTCGTAGAAAGCAATCTCACGAATTTTATAGTCCTGCTGCTTCTGTACGATCTCCTCCGCCACATCTTCCGGATCGCGATATTGAACAGTTCGACGACCGTCATTAAGTTTGAGTTGAGCGCAAAAAGCGCAATTGAATGGACAGCCCCGGCCGCCTGTGATAATGGCATAAGACGGACGGGTATCATACACCGGGTCATTATAAAGTGACAAATCTGTCCAGGAATTTGCCGCATCATCACAGATTTCACCAGGAACGATGATTACATCATCTGACTCTACACTTAAACGAGCATCTGCATGTTCTGGATATAACGTCGGATAGATGCCACCTACCAGTATTCGCGGGTATGGTGAGTCAAAGATTTTTTGCACCAGACGGATCATATCCCGGGTACTTTCCCACCAGTAGGTCATAATAGAAGTGATCCAGATTTCTTCCGGACGAAATAAATCTCCTCGGGCATGCTTTTCCAATTCAGCTTGTAATTTTTTCAGAGGCCAGCCATACTCATATATTTGCCGAGCAATATCGTCCCGTTCGACTTTGTTCCGTCGGCGGAACTGTACTTTGCGCTCTTGGTTCGTAGCAAGACAATCGAGAAGCCTTATCTGGTCGTATCCCTGGCTGCGTAACCATGTAGCTACCTTGAGCAAACCGTGCGGCTGGCTCCAGCGTGCCCAGTATTGAGAATCGTAAATTGGCGGATTGATCAATAATGCACGCTTTGCACCAATTAGCAGCCGAGAAGGGTGGTCTTTGAATATCACCTGTCCTCCTTGATGGGAAGCGGAATGAATCCATCTCGTTCTTCCACTCTTATCCTCTCTGAGAATGGATTCCAGAGTTGATCTCGCAGACTTTTACGCACAAGTTGAGCCGTTAAGCCACAACCTAGAAAATCAAATGTACGGCTATGGAACTTACTATTAAGTAGCGCCACCAGGCGTGTGATTTCGAGATAATCTTCATAAGAAGCACCTGCTAAGCGTGCCATTGGAAAGGTTCGCCCATTCAGGGTAGCTGGGTCAAAGCGACCATTGCGTTGAGCCAGCCAGTTTTCGTAGGATTTCCCTTCGGCAGTACCAGGAGTAAATTGGAAAGGGACCAGGTGGAGAGACCCAACGATTGAAGATAGCTGGACTAGCCAGTTAGTTAGGTCATCCAAGTTTTCACCTGGCAGACCTAGCACGACAGCGGCCCCAACCTCATCCGTTCGTGGGCGGAAACCAGCCTGGTATAGGGCGTGCATACAATTCCTGTAATCGTCCAGTCCTGAGAAGTGATCAATCTGATTTGGGGTATGGAGAATGTCATCATGTAGATAGATGTGCTGGAATCCAACCTGTTTGAGAAGAGTAGCCAGGTTTGTGTTGATTAAGCGTGGAGAGAAATTGCCAGGAGCAATAAAGCGAATCCTAGTTATCTGTCTTGTAATAATTTCTGCCAAGGTATCTGCCAGGGGTTGGCGGTGTTCAGGGCCCAGCCAGGAATCGAAGAAGGCGAAGGTGGTCACACCCTGACGAGCTTTATCTTGAACTTCGCCAGCCACTTCCTGCGGGTCGCGTAGCGAGGCCGATGAGGTCAAAGCGCCAGCTGTATTTAGAAGGTGGATACCGGCAAACCTCGGTAGTGGCAACGGATTATAAATGGTCAAATCCGGCACGACCAGACCAGACTCAGGCATATCGCCCACAAACAGGGCATCTGCGTTGGTGTATAAAGTTGCATGTTCCGAATAAAACGTGGGATATAGACCGCCAAGGACGATGGGGATATTAAGCGTTGACTTCAATTGAGTTATCAGATCCATGGCACCCTGCCACCAAAAACTCATCCCACAAGAAACAAGCACAATATCAGGCTTCCAATCTTGCTTTTGCCATTCATGCAACCTCGAGATCACCTTGGATGGCGAGAGGCCAAAACGCCAGAGATCGATTCGATAACTATCTATCGTTAATTGTCCGACTTTTTCCCGAGTTAGACGGTTATTCAATGGAACTTGAAGACAATCGATTACCCGTACATCGTTCTCCTTAGTATGTAAGAGCGTGCCAATCTTAATTAATCCTACTGGTTGTTGCCACCTTGACCATGGTAAACGAACATCTACGGCAGGAGCGTTGACCAGCAAGATTCGTCTAATAGAACTACATATAGAAATAAATTCAGTTTCAGTCAATATTTTCATTGTTCTGTACGGTTAAAATTGGTGTAGGAACTACTACCTTTGGAATACCGAAATCGGTTTCCGCTAAATCTCCATTTGCACAACAATAAGCAGTTATATTTAGAATATGGATGATTGTCTGACGGCTAGGTCGACCAGCCACATGCCCTTTAGTTCTCTTAAGCCAAACGGAAAAATTTATCATTCGGGTACCACGATTTCCTTCATAATCAATTGCCTTGGCATGTTCACACTGATACCTTCTTGCTGCTAAGTTCCTAATCAAATAGGGCACATAAACTTTCAGCCGTGCTTCCTCCAGTTCATGGCTCAAAAATGCCTGGATAGTTGGGCTAATAGTTATTCCTAATTTATTTAATTCTCGCTCAATGTCTTGCAACGCGTTTCGGACCTCACCCTGATCTTCGTTATCTAAATTGGTGGAAATAAACAACAAGAAATTATGATCTTTTGCGGCTTGCTCTTCAAGTAACTTAGCGATTGACTCTGGTCTTCTTGCATTTCCTGAGGCATCTTTATAAACTAAACCGCCTGAATAGTCCAGCGACACAACATCGTATGGATATAACACCGGATTGCCGAAACCGTCTCTGCCTTTCAGTAGAATTTCATCCAATTCCCCCCTGAGTAAAGTCAAGCGACCGGCTATACCATTTCTCATTGCAGTAAGCATGAGTTCGTGCTGATAGCGGAATTCCTCTCCCGGTTTCCCCCTTTCTACTGCACTAAAATGTGCGAAGAATTCCTTCCACTGAAGGATATCAGTCAAGGTACTAGCAGGCAATCCGATGTATCGCAGAGAACCTTTTCGGACGCCCAAATACCGCTCAATGAGCTTGGTATTCATTTCGCGGACGGTTTGTTTATTGCGCGTAAATAGGTCTATATTACCCACCTTTAGGTCTGTTCCTCCTCTCGGCGCAATTTCTTGTGAATTTCCTCGATCAATCTTTCATAAATATCCAGTTTGTTCTCGAAAACTTCGTTCAGAACGCTGATGATAGTCTCGTAAACCCAACGCGCTTCTTGATCTAGCTTCAACTCATCTTTTATATCGTAAACGGCTGATCGTGGTTTCACACCTTCTGTACTTTCGTCTAATCTCTGAATCAGCGTTTGCGCATTACCAGCCACCTGTTTTCCCCGTTCCTGATAAGGTTGAGGGGCATTCTTAAGCCGCTTTTCAACATTTTCCACCGCTTTGCTTAACTCAACAATTTTCGGAATTCTTAGCTCTGATGGCACTTTACCATTATTCACATCAAGGCTCACTTCTGTCACTGTTTGTTCTGCTTGCAGAACAAAATCATTAGCACGCCGTTGATCGGAGCTTGTACCGGCAACACGGTTTAGTGTACGACTGATTTCAATGGAGCCTTGTTTATACAATTGCTCTCTGGATGCATTTTGCTCAAAGTTGGTTCTGTCAGCAGAAGGGATTACTTCTGGATCACAAACATGAATTTCGCCAATGAAGTAAAATGCTCGTTCAGGAGATGAGCGCCATAAATGAATTCGTGGTAGTTGATTGTCGCCCACTGCAAAATTCTTAACTCTAAATAAGAGCCCGCGCCGTAATACATCTGAAAACTGCCCTTTATCTTCGTGCTCACAATACCAGGCGAATGCGATTGGATTAGTTTCACCGTTTGCACCTACTGTTTCATTTTCTGGCCAAACGAAAATATTTTGGGGCGGTTTTGTACTTTCGAGGAAAGGTTTGTAAACCCGCTTGCCATTGACAAAGAGGGACACGGTATCATAATCCACAACATAATCTCGAAGCCATTGATCAATCTGATCTCCATGTAGGAAGTTAGTGTCAAACTCTACTGGCGCCGTTAAGCTGAGATACTCCATCAATTTATCTTCGTCTACCAATTCGTTAGAGTCTTGTCGTATTTGGTATAGTTCAACGTGGGTATAGTGTGCATCAAGGTCTTCCTCACAGGTCGTAAGAGATGTGTAGGTACGAATTAGTTGATTAAGAGCTATATTCTCTCCTTTTTCCTTCAATGTCTCGACATGACTTAACATCGCCTCAGCATCGAAAACCAATTGATACTGTTCAGGGACGCCCACTTGAGATGTTGTGACAATAATCTTCCCGGCAGCGGATAGGCCGGAGAGTTTTCCTATCCCGCGAAAGCCAACACTCTCTGCAGTTATCTTTCTTGAATATCCAACATATCGGTACTCGGCAATCCTTTTACTGTCCATGCCGATCCCGTTATCAAAGATAAATATTGATGGAGGGGCAACCTTGATTTCTATCCTGGAATCACCAATGTCTTTACCTTGACGCCTCAGATCAAGTATCGCGTCGTAGGCGTTCTGAACATATTCCCGGACGACATGAAGCTTCATCGGGTAGAGGCCTCTCGTTAGAACTTCCATGATAAAGCCATAGGCATATTCCTCCTCTTTCTCGATTACGACATCTGGAGGTTCGGGAATTGCATTGATAGGTTTTGCCATTTCGTCCATTTGTCCCTCATATTCAATTGAGTTCTTGAAAACTTTCTTGTATTTGTATCAGTTCCACTACCGATGATATATTTCCTCTAAGTCATGGAAGATTCATGTGAACGTGATAGGATAAGCACATGTACATTATACAATGAAAAAAGAGCCGCGATTACAAGAAAAGTAATTGCGGCTCTTATGAATGTAACATTGGGGAATTATTGGTCAAGCCTTAAACCGGGCTTTGCCCCTTGCTTTATCATTCCAAGGAAGCCAGCGGTCAGTTCTGAGAGCGATGGCTTCCCTTCCGGTTCGACAGACTCAGGAGTTGGGCCATTCCGGATACACTCGAGCAGTTGGCTGATTCGGCGTAGCTTCTCATTGACTTCCTCAAACACTGCTTTCTATACCGGTGCCGCCTGCGGTTCTTCTAACTTGAGTAAGGTCTCAGTCGTAATATGTCGCAGGTTGTAGCCTTTCTCGTACCAATCTTTCAACGCCTGGCGAGCTTTTTGTTCGCGCGGGTTATCATTGTCCAACCGAAAACTGATGACGTCACTCATAGCAGATGCAAGGATTCATACAGACGCCACAGCTTCAACCCACCGCGCACGTTTGCCAGGTGGATGCTATTCAGATCATCCGTCGGGATAACCCTCGAGCGATGATAGAAACCTTATCGGCTATTCATGAAATGGCTAGAGTAGTAAAACCTGGTGGGTTAGTCGTGGCCATAGAGCCAAAAGTCTGTTCGCCCACAAACGATACACCTGTGCTGCTTGATCCAATGTTTCGAGATGCTGGCTTGACCAAATCCCAAAATGGGCAGAGGATGTTCTCCGCTGAAAACAAAACGTTGTATCTCTACTTCAAGCCGGAAGACCGTAGAGTATGAGATTCGATGTATTATAATATTACACAAAACATTAGCTATACCATTTGATCCAAGAAATAGTTACCAGTTATCTATCAAGTTGAGTGAAACGGGCAAGAAAATCATGGAAAAACCTGTAAAAATAACCGAAGCGTTGTTGGAATTTGGAAAATCAATCGATCCGAAAGAGCTTTTTCCGGTAGTCATTCCTGAGGCTGCATCATTTGTACTTGGGAATCCTTATGCCTTTTGTCTGGCAACCTCGTTGGATCGCGGTACCAAAGCTGAGATCATCTGGTCGATCCCGTATGATATCTTCAGAGAGTTAGGTCATCTTGACCCTTTTAAGATCAACAAGATGCCCATAGACAGTTTGACAGCCCTTTTTTCGCGATTGCCCCGCAAACCCCGTTATATAAATGATGCCCCTCGAACGGTTAAAGAGCTTACTGATATGATTGTTAGAGACTTTAATGGCGATGCATCTTTGATTTGGACGGGGAAAAGAGCATCTTTCGTTAAGAATATGTTCCAAAGTATTCATGGGGTTGGTCCTGGAATTTCCAACATGGCACCATTGTTGATTGAAAAGGCATATAGTATTCGTTTCAGTGACCTGGATAGAACCAGGATGGATATCAAGGCCGACGTGAATACCGTTCGTGTGCTTTACCGTCTTGGATATTCAAAGGAATCAACAGAAAAAGCAGCAATCGAGGCAGCACGCAGTATGCATCCTGAATATCCTGGCGAACTGGATGCTCCTCTATGGATCATTGGCCGTAATTGGTGTTATGCCAGCAATCCGAACTGCTCTAAATGTCAGATGGAGGATAACTGCCAAAAAGTCAATGTATTATGACAAATAACTCAAATGGATAGTAAGGATGAAGCTTGTTCTAATCGCTTGCTGTAAAATAAAAAAAACCTAGCGGAGATAGACATTATCAACCATCTGCAGCTTTAACATCTGTCCTGTCTGCTCGTACATTGGATCGGCTAATGGAAGCACGCAGGGAGTTGGCAAATATGCTGAAACTCGATCATGGTCCTGATCTGGGATTTAAAACCGATGATTCGCCAATCAAGTATTATCCGGCTTATCTCAGGTATACAGGAAATGTATATTCGAGCGCTGAAATCGCTGAGAGCTATCACAAAGTTCGGTCGCTTCGTCTTAATATCGTCTCCGCTCTTTACGGGCTTCTTGACGGGGATGACTTGATCCGCTGCTACGATTTGTCCATGAACAGCATATTGCCAAATGGCACTAAAGTAAAGACATGGTGGAAGCGACGAGGTCTCGGATCAATTGTAGAAGAATACATCAGAGGAGTAAAGCCTGAACTTGTACACGATTTTCTTTCTGGGCCTTATCGCGACGCTCTTCAACCTTGGCCACCAAATTCACTCTATGCTCTTCTGAAGATTCATGAATACCCCGGGGAAGGAAGTGGATCTAGCTGGAGCCGAGGAAAAGAGATAAAGATATTGATAGAAACCAATAGCAATAATTAGGTCACGTCTCTTTGGTCATCTTTAAAGCATAAATAAAGATTGGTTGCCAAAACCCCTGTATATAAAAGGTTTGCAAATCACCATTTTAAAACATAGGGGCTTCATATTATTAATTAATCTTTAGGCCAGGTTTTGCCGATTTCTTGATTGATAAAACAAAGCTATCCGCCAACCTGATTGTGGGGTGTTTTCATCCCGTCTGGGAAAAAGTGAATATCCCCTATTTCCAATTTGCTCAAGCAGCTTATTTACCTGGTTCAATACCGCGTTCAATTCCGGAATTGGATTATCTTCGATGAATTCTGGGTCTGGGTCATGCAGCTTAAGCAATGCTTCAGTGATTACATAACGCACGCTGTAGCCTTCCTCGTACCAGGCTTTCAACACCCGGCGCGCCTTCTCCTCGCGTAGGTTATCCTTGGCCAACCAAAAGCTGATGATGTCGCTCATAGCAGATGCAAGGGCTCATAAAGACGCCACAACTTCAGCCCGCCGCACACGGTTTGGAATGCACCCCACAATCCATTCAACCGGTTCCACGAGCGGTTGATGGCTTCGTTGAGCTTCTCGCCCGGAGCGAGATGTTAGCTTTCTGGGGTAAGCCCTTTCAGGCTCGCATCGTTCTCACTAATACGCTGGAGTAGGTCGACGGGGAGCAAGACTCCCTCGGTATGGATGGTGGTAAAGGTGTTTCGGTTACGAGTTTGCATAGGAGTTCACCGCAAAGACGCAAAGAGCGCAAAGTATTTTTATGTTGTCTCACGCAAAGGCGCAAAGAACGCCAAGTATTTTTATGTTGTCTCACGCAAAGACGCAAAGAGCGCCAAGTATTTTTATGTTGTCTCACGCAAAGGCGCAAAGTACGCAAAGAAATTCTATTAATCTTTAAGTCCATTAACAATCCTAGTTATACCATCCTTGATGAGCGGGGCACCAAAATTAACCAGAAGTCCAAGGCGCATGTCTGCTAGGCGTAAATAAGTCAATAATTGTTTCTTATGCACCTCGGCAATTTTCTCCACAGATTTTAATTCAATGGTCACTAACCTCTCAACAACGATATCTGCTCGGTAACCTACATCAAGGGTGATCCCATCGTAATGGATGGGCATTGAAATTTCTGCCTCAACTTGCAAACCGCGATTCTGCAGTTCATATACCATAATCGCCTGATATGCAGATTCAAGTAAACCGGGACCGAGCCGGGTATGGATTCTGAAAGCAGTATCAACGATTATTTTCGCAATTTCATTTTCATTCATTCTTTGCGACCTTTGCGGCTTTGCGAGAGATTTATTTTGCTGGCAGGAAGATATAAATTCCGGGGAGCTGTTGAGGGGTTCAAGTTTAGAGAGCATCCAGGAGTCGATCATGCTGCGATCTCCCTGACCCACTTAACGATAGCCTGCTTTACCTTTTCCCAACCCACTTTCTCCAACAAGGCCGGTCGCGTTCAGATTCGGCATCGTCAAAATAAGCCAATCCATAAATCACTGGGCTAATATCCGTGACACTGAATTTACTCCTGTAAAGCTCCAGCAGTTCTGCTAGCGGGCGATGTTGCATGCAAAGAGCATAAATGTCAAAGAAGTCCTTTTTAGAACCGCGCTGCGCGACTGCCGATAATTTCATGCACGCTAGATCATCCAACGAAGCCAGGTGGATATCGATCTCTTTCCAATGGGCGAGCGGCGAGAGCAAAGGGTAACGAAACTCCAAAAAGCTCACTCGCACTCCGCTCACTTGCCCATGCAAGGAGCCAGGCGCGGTCTGGACGGTGATAAAAAGGTCATAGATTTAACCTCGTGCTCCAAGGGTTGTTCGCAACTGAAACAATCCAGGTATCCACTTGTTCCCGACGCAGGTCCAGGATCAATTCCCAAAAACGCAACTGACGGGGAGTAAGCCGCCCACCGGCATGCACTTCCAGCCAGGTGCGTAAATTATCGTCTCCGGCAGTGGTTCTCAACCACTGGACGGCCTCCCAACTGCCCGCCTGCAAGATACGCCGGATGATTAAGTCGCGGTCGTTGCTCCAACTCAAGGCCTCAAAGTTGTAATCCCAAAACAATATCTGTAAGGATTCTGGTAATGAACCTCGCCTTGTTTTCATTTCTACCTCATTACCCATTAATTTTACGCAAATGGGTAAGGCCACACTTGCAACGGGTATTCAAACAGTTTTTCTCCGCGTTCAAATATAATCGCTTCGTCCCAGAAGCAGGTCAGAGCGGGCACGCCCAGTCCAGGATTGAACCACTTCAGGCGGCTGTAGGTCGCTCATAAATTACCCTTCCTTCGGATAGAGCCGTTCGGTAAAAATAGCCGATCGTATTCCTGTGACGCTCGATTTGTTGCGGGGTGGCGACCATGATATCCACCGGTGTCAATATGCCACGCAAGGCGCGCCGCAAGCGGGTGCTCTCTGCGCGCGGCGCCTCAACTCCGTCCAGGATGACCAACAAGTCCAGGTCGCTGTCTGGGTTAAAATCCCCGCGCGCGAATGAGCCAAACAAAATGATTTTTTCTGGCTGGCTCACGTTTAATATTCGGCGGGTGATTTCCGGCAAGAGTTGTAAGTATGAGGTGGATTCACGCATCAAAAACCTTCATTTCACTCGATTTCTGCCACAGAGAACTCGTCTTCGCTGCCTGTTTGAAGGGCGTTTAAATAAGGAGCAGCGGAATTGCTGGGTGATCTGGTCGACATCGCCGGATTCAATCGTGCGTTTACCAGGTTGAAAATCGCTCAATTTCACTTTACGCACTTGAATGCAATGCATATAGCGGCGCAGCAGATTTCAATCCCTTATAACTCGTATATTATAAACCCAGGTTCAGTTTAACCAATATCAGGAATCCACAATGTAGGGTAAACGCATTTGGGAAAAACCCATACGTATTTGTCATACTGAGGCGGCGTTTATTGCCGCCGAAGTATCTCGCAAAGCTCAACATGAGGCCCTTCGGGGCCAAAAGCAGCCCCTCAGGATGGCATAACCTATGTTTTCTTTGCGTATTATTTGAAATGCGTTTACCCTGATCTACAATGCCCTTTAGTCGACAAGTGCGAATCAAAAATGCATTTTAAAACCGGATGACGATTTCGTTAGCAGTTAGGATGAGAATTGTTTGATACACCTTAGGTAGAAGTGAATGACTATCCCCTGATATGATGGCTTCACCGTTTGCCGCAATAGCGCAACCTAAGACCGCGTCATCATCTGGGTCTTCGTGAATCAATGTAGCAAGCTCAACTGGGATAACGATTGTTGCTAAAGCAGAATATTTTAAAATCAATTCGTTTAATTACCGTTTTGTAGATCGCACAGCTTGGATTTCTGCCTCCACTTCAGTATTCGTCAAGGGTTGAATGTCCAGGGCAGCCCGAAATCTTCCATCATCCGTTGCGCGGTCAGGCGGGCAGAGATGAGCGCCGTCGGCATACCCGTACCAGGGTGTGTGCTGGCTCCAACGAAATACAGGTTGTGGTAACGAGAGTGGCGGTTGCCGGGCCGAAAGTAACCCAACTGCATCAGATTGTGACTCAGCCCGTGGGTGGAGCCTTTGACCAGGTTGTAACGTTTGTGCCAAGAAAGCGGCGTGAAACACGTCTCGAATTTAATATGCGCTTCCAGGTCAGTGATACCTAGGATTTTCAAACGGCGGAACACGGCCTGCCGCGCTTGCCCAATCATAGCCTTCCAATCTTGATTTTGGCGCTCGGTCATGTACCCCACCGGGACGATAGCGATCAGGGTATCCTCGCCGGCTGGAGCCATGGAGGAATCGAGCCGAGCAGGAGCGTGGATATAGAGGCTGGGTTTCTGGGGGATAGTCAGGTCGCGGATGATCTCATCAAAGTTTTGGCGGTAATCATCAGCCAGGAACAGCGTGTGGGGGCCAAGTGCCGGGTAAGGTCGATCAAGCCCCCAGAAGAAGCTGATCACCGAGCAGGAGTAGCGCTTGCGGGCTAACTGGGCAACCTGTCCATCGGGAGGCAGCAAATCCTGATATACGTAGGGTAGGTCGGCGTTGGCAAGTACGGCGTCTGCTTCTAAACGCTGACCATCCTCCAGGCTCACCCCTTTAGCGCTTTTGCCGTTCAACTCGATATGTTTCACCGCCTTATCAAAGGCAAACTCCACCCCGGCTTGATGAGCGACCTCCATCAGCGCTTCTACCACCCGATACCAACCGCCTTTGGGGTACTACACTCCGTGGGCCATCTCGGTGTAGGGCATCATTGAGAAAGTCGCCGGGGCATCGAAGGGACTCAGCCCCATGTACATATCTTGAAAAGTAAAGGCAGATTTCAAACGCGGTTCATCGAAGTACGCCGCCATGTGGTTGTAATGCCGGTTAAGCGGTTTCAGGCTGAAAAGCAGGGGCAGGTTGCGCAGGTTGAAGAATTCTCCCGCTTTGCGAAAATCACGATTGACCAGATGATGCATTGCCTGGCGGTAGTGACGGTGACCCTCGTCCATGTATCGCAGAAAACCTCGGAAGCTATCCGGCTCCATGGCTTCTAATTGGTCCTGCATTGACTTCATATCAGACGTAAGCGCCAGGGTGCTGCCATCGTCGAAGACCAGGCGGTAAGTAGGGTCCACGCGCTGGAGGTCAAGCATCTCGTGCAGTGAAACCCCCAGGGCGGCAAACTCGTCTTCGTACACGTGGGGCATGATGAACAGGGTGGGACCCGTATCGAAGTGATGGCCATCGTGGCTGAAGCGGTCACAGCACCCGCCGGGGCGGGTGTTCTTCTCGAGTACAGTGACGTGCAGGCCGTGTTGGGCCAGGTGCGCTGCAGCCGCGATCCCACCCAGGCCAGCGCCAATTACAAGAACAGCTTTTCGGTTCATTTTTTACCTTACTGTCAGAGCGGATGAAATCGAGGAAGGCTGGTGATAGTTGAGCGCCATCCACAGCGCCCAACTGATCATCTCTAGCCCACGGCCGCGGCTTTTACGCTCGGGATATGCGGGGCGCAGCAGGCAACCCTCGCCTTCGATGCAATCGAGCACCACCTCGAAGCGGCGGATGTAGGCGTACCCGGCGATGCGGCAACGCAGGTTTTCTACCTGAGCCAGGTAATCCCTGCTAGCCCGAAAGCATGCGCGTGCCTTATGAACATTCTCCTTCACCCACTTTCGATAGGCATGGCTCTTCACGTCCCAGGGAGAGATACCGTTGGAGGCTATCACCTCCAGGGGGATGTTGTAATAACCCGCCTGGGCATCTTCCAGGGCATCGCGCAGTATATGGGTAATGTGCGCCCCCGTGACGGCCAGGTAACGTGTCTCACTATGTGGGGAGGTGCAATTATGACCAATAAAGTAATGCAAGGCCTCGGTCACTGCTACTGCCAGCCAGCGGGTGTATTCGTCCAGTTCATGCTGCGAAATAAGCCTCCCGCGACGGTTGCCATTCCCGAAGAGGGATGCAGCAAGCCGGAGAGCATTTTGAGCGTGGTGGTCTTGCCCGCGCCGTTGGGACCAATCAAGCCAACCACGGCTCCCGCTTCGATGGCGAAACTCACATCCTGCACGGCGGTGACTTCACTGTACCGCGGGTTGAGCAGGCTTTTCAGCGAGGCGGACAGCCCTTCGGGGCGGACGGGGACGCGGTAGGTTTTGATCAGGTTTTGGACTTGGATGAGGGGGTGGGTCATGGGAAGTTCGCTACAGTATTCTTTGGAAACGGATGTCACGGATTACACTGGACAACAAGGATTTTTGTTTTTCCGTGCGAATCTGCGAAATCCGTGTCCGATTATTTTTGCGGCTATAGCATGGATTTCAAAAGCTGCCCCGTGTACGACTCTTTCACCTTCGCCACATCTTCGGGCGTGCCTTCGGCGAGGAGTTGACCGCCTTCCACGCCGCCTTCGGGACCGAGGTCAATGACCCAGTCGGCGGCTTTCACCAAATCGAGGTTGTGTTCGACGACGATGACACTGTTGCCCGCGTCCACCAAACGCTGCAGGACGAGCAGCAGGCGGGCGGTGTCGGCAAGGTGGAGTCCTGTCGTCGGTTCATCAAGCAGGTAGAGGGTGCGACCTGTAGAACGGCGTCCAAGTTCCTTGGCAAGTTTCACCCGCTGGGCTTCGCCGCCTGAGAGTGTGGTGGCGGGTTGACCGAGTTGCAGGTAGCCCAGGCCCACATCCGACATGACTTGCAGGCGTGATGCGGCGGCGGGTACATCCGAAAACAAATTCAAGGCTTCCTCCACGGTCATATCCAGCACCTGCGAAATATCGTAGCCGCGATACTTGACCGCAAGGGTCTCACGCTTGAAGCGGTGTCCGTGACAGGCAGGACAGCGCACTTCGACATCGGGCAGGAAGTGCATTTTGACGGTCAGTGTGCCCGCGCCTTCGCAGCGTTCACAACGCCCGCCTGGTACGTTGAACGAAAAATGGCGTGCCGACACTTTATTCCTTTTGGCTGCGGGCGTGGCGGCAAAGGCTTCGCGGATGGGCGTGAATGTGTCCGAGTACGTGGCGGCGTTCGAGCGCGGGATGCGCCCGATATGATTCTGATCAATGGTGATGACCTTATCGATATGCTCCCAGCCGGTGATCGAGTCGTGCTCGCCTGGTAAATCGGTTGCGCCGTTCAGGCGTTGATGCGCGGCGAGGTCGAGGATATAGAATATCAACGAAGACTTGCCTGAACCAGAGACGCCCGTCACTGTCACCAACAGCCCAAGTGGGATTTGAACCGTTAGGTTTTGCAGGTTGAACTGACGCGCTCCGCGAATCGTCAGCGCTTTGTGATTCGGTTCACGGCGACGTTCAGGAATTGGCACGGTTATGGTCTCGGCGATGAAGGCACCCGTCAGCGATTCTTTCGTTTTGGATACTTCAGCAGGCGTGCCTGCGGCGACAATCTGCCCGCCGTGCTTGCCCGCGCCAGGTCCTACGTCTACGAGATAATCGGCGGCTTTGATAAGTTCAAGGTCGTGCTCCACCACCAACACCGTGTTGCCCAAATCGCGCAAGCGGCGCAGGACGTTGATGAGGCGATGCGTATCGCGTGGATGTAGACCAATCGTCGGCTCGTCGAGGACGTAAAGCACACCAGTCAACCCTGACCCGAGCAGGGCAGCCAGTCTCAGGCGTTGGGCTTCACCCGCAGAGAGAGTCGGTGAGGAACGTTCGAGGGTCAGGTAGCCCACCCCCACTTCGAGCAGGCGTCCGACGCGTTCGTGCAGGTCATCCAAAATGGGACGGGCAATCAGCATTTCTTCCGAGGTGAAATGCGGCGGCAGACTCTTGAGCCAGGCGTCGAGATCTTTGAGCGGCAGCTGCGAAACGGTGACAATAGACTTGCCCGCCACTTTCACGGCGCGGCTTTCAGGACGCAGGCGCGTGCCTTCGCAATCCATGCAGGGCTGAGAGGTGAACAGATACTCCAGTTTTTCACGGTAGGCGGCGTTGGTAGCATGCTCGTCGTAGCGGCGTTGCAGGTTGGTGACCACGCCTTCGAAACGTCCCTGTGCGTTGGTGACAGGCGGCTTGACGTTCGGGAAGTGGCGGCGGAACTGCGGACTCTCCGTGCCGTACAAGAGGAGGTCACGTTCGATAGGCGTGTAATCTTTGATAGCTTTGGACGGGTCAAATGAAAATCCAAAGTACGCGCCCGAGTTTTGCAGAATCTGGCTGTAGTGATTGATGTGGAACTCAATCCAACCATCCACGGCGTTTTCGGGGATGCTCTTGCTTTCATCAATCATGCGGCTGACGATGACCTGCCGCACCACACCCAGACCCGTGCAGGTGGGGCAGGCTCCCGCAGGTTTGTTGAACGAAAAGTTGACCATGCCCATCTCTGGCACCGCTGTGCCGCAATGCGAACAGGGAAACGTCCCATCGGGGCTTTCGTCGGATTCGTCCTGCCAGTCTTCGGCGGAGGATTCAAAGGTTAACGGCGGCACGTCCTTTCCACACTTGGGGCAGGGGCGATGTCCGAGGCGGGCGTATAAAACTCTCAGATAGGTAAATATATCGGTTGCTGTACCAACTGTCGATCGGGGGCTGTGATTCGTCAGGTGTTGGTCCACGCTGATGGAGGGGGATAAGCCGACGATGGAATCCACAGGCGGTTTGGTCAATCCAAACGTGACCAGACCGAGCGATTCCATGTACTGGCGCAGACCTTCCTTGTGCAGGATGTCGAAGGCGAGGGTGGATTTCCCCGATCCCGACAGCCCCGTGAGGACGACGAGTTTGTTCTTGGGAATTTCAAGGGTAACATTTTTGAGGTTGTGCAGACGGGCATTGCGAATGGTGATGGTGGGATTCATAAACTCTCCAAATAGGCGTAGCACGACACGGTGCTTTATCCCCATTATACAACCGGTCCACCATTTATCAGTGGTGGATAACTGAAAGACGCGCTGTTTGAGCGCGTTTTTCGTTTAAACCGCTGCCCAGTGGTGACCAGCCTGAGAGTCAGGCCATGCCACCTATTCCATTCAAATTCCCCTCTTTTACCGAACAAAATCACAGCAAAGGACAACTGAGCAGTTCCTTTACCGTCCACCGCCTGTGGGTCATCCCAGAGACCATCGCTGGAGTCCTTCTCCAGTATTTCTGCGGGTGTTGTTTCCCTTTACGCTGAAGGGGCTTTGCAAGGGCCACTTCAAAACTTTCGTGGTACCGAGAGAAATGGTAGTAAACCCGCCACCATTCCAAGTGTTCCATGAGTTCTGGCGTGTACTGAATTGGCCCCCAGGTTCGGCGAGTTAGCTTGGAAACACACTACCGGATGGTCAGGTTAAGGCACTCAACAAAGGCAGTGTTGATTCTTCCACTCAGCACGGCTTTTTTCAGTCTTTCCCGATAATGCTTTTCCTCCCCCCACAAGATGCGCTGCTCAACTTCCACCGTTCGGTGCCTTCTTCGGTGTTGCGTTTGCTCTGCAAACGAAATGACCTTACCATAAACGAATTCGCTCAGCAACGCCCACACTGGCTTCTTCCCATCCATCTGTTCCCATTTGCCAAAATGTGCGGTCAATGCATAAAAATAATGTTTAAGCCCATCGGTACTGAAGACAGGAACACAACCAACGGAGAGCCTTCCTTATAATTCATGAACTACCTGGTAAGCCATTTCCTGATTTCTTCCCCCGACCTGCAAGGCAAGCACCAGTTTGGTTTTCATGTCACACGCCACCCACAGCCACAAATCTTGGCTACCATCCTTTACGTTCGCCCATAACTCATCCAACTGCACATGGATCAATTCCAACGCAACCACAAACCGCTCATGCAGCTTCCTGCCCTGCATCCCGCTCCGGCACAACCAGGTGCGGATGGTCATTTCTCGCACGCCAAATACTTCCTCCAAGGCTGAAGCGTCAACACCTAATGCCAACAGCCACTGATCCTTCTCGACCAATCCCGAATTGCTTTTCAGTCGATACAGATGGTATTTCGTCGCGCGGTCAACGTCTTGCCACACACCTGGCATTTGAAATCCTGGATCACTTCCTACTTGCCTTGCGTCCTATCCCCCACCAGAGCGTGGATCTTATACTCCGTAATTCCATAATATTCACAGTTCTTGTTCGGACAGAAATACCCTTCCGTCGACAGCTTCTTCTTCGGCTCTCCCCGACCCTTTCGAATCCGCCATGCCACTGGCATTTCCTGCTTGGGGGATGCCCGTTTGCCCTTTTCCTTCTGACAAAAAGGGCAGTCCCGTTCACTTTTCGGTCGCAGAACAGGTGGCTTTCGCGGCCGTTTCGCTGATTTTTTCTTTTCCAAGAGTCGGCGAAGCCAATATCCACGGCAGCAGGCGGTAGATTTCAAATAGTAAGACGAGAATCGCCAGAATTACCAGGTAATTTCGCATCGAACAGGCTTTGTTTCCTTTTCATTAGGACAGTGAGCCTGATATTTTACCAGTTCCTTCTGTACGGATAGTTATCTCCCACCGATTGTGGCTCTACCGTACGTTCATTAGCCCGCCAACCGGTTCGTCGAAGGTGTTAGCATACACTACCTTGAATCGGCGTTCACCCTTGCCAATCTCGACATACCATTCACCCACGACTGACCTCATTAAGTCCTCCCGGAACTGCACATCCCCAGGCGGGTGGCTGCCAAAGACCATAACTTCCCCCATTTTCTCTTATACCCGCGTAAAGACAGCCGCAGCAAAGACGCCGTAATAATCCTTGGTGTATCTTGCTGCCCCCGTCTTCTGGATATGGACACCATGTCGTTCGGCGCTAACTCCAACTACGTAAGGTTGACCGTTGATGCGCAGATAATCCGGCGGAGGTCCGCTAGCACCAGCCCGGGTCAAAATGTTGGCATATTCCGTCTCTGTCAGGAGTTTCATGGCATGTGGGAAAGCCACTTCACCATGCTCACGCTGCACAATCTTCGCCTTGATGATACTATTACCTGCATCCAGCACTAGAACGCTCATAATTATCCTCCATTTCTCAGGTGTTTACATTTGTAAACAAAAAGTGTATACGTTTGTATACAACCTAACCAAAAAATAAAACCAGCTTTATTTGGCTCATGACAACACACTATTCTTTGTTTGTTTAGAACCGCAACGCCGATCATTACTCGAGCGAGAGTTTATAAAGTACTCCTCCAACGAGGCTAATTTGATCAGCCACACTTGACCGATCTTTACTCCCTGTAGTTTGCCGTTGCGTAATAATCGCCGGATGTATTGAGGGTTATAGCCGGAATACCTGGCAGCAGACTGGACAGTAATGTAATTTGAATTGAAAGAAAAATCAGGGGAATTTAATACAAACATCCCGAACACCTTTCACCAACTCTCCGGGCAGTTCTTCTAGCTTGCCACGTTGCTCAAAACGCAACATGGCAAGGAACTGCTTAACGGATGTGGTTTGTAGTTCGGGATGCGTCTCCGTTAGTACCCCCACCGCGACTCGAACGCGGGTCTCTACCTCCGGAGGGTAGCGCTCTATCCTCTGAGCTATGGGGGCGTGCGTGAGCATATTTTACCATGCTCATGGGTTTATGAAAATGGTATGGCCTGAATGTGCAATTCGCCATAAGTAACTTTACAAAAAGCTAGTATGCCAGGGGCGAATTGCTTGAGTAATCGGCTGTCTCCAGGTTTTATGTTTGTTAAGTAATTTTCAGCCGATTACTACAGTCACTTAAACCCTTTTCGACCTCTGAAATCTCTCGCCAAAATGTTAGGGTGCGATGTGGGTAACGGGAGCGGTGCGTCTCAGGAGCGTGCGCACTAATGGGTTGCCCTCCATTGCCAGGGCAATGCTGTCGCTGCTGAGGCATTCATAGAGCAGGCCTTGACCGGTCTCGGTGTTGGCATAGCTGCCGATACCGGTGGCGCCTTCAACGAGCGGCTCACCATCCCACCAGAGATCGGTAACCTGTAAAGAAGACTCTCCTGGAATAGGGGTGTAAAATAACCGTCCTGGACTTTCGCTGCTCAAATCAGCGGTCATGACGCCGTTAATGTGCATTTCAATCCGGTCGTATTCACTGGTTGAGGTAGGCAAGCGTACGGTGGATCTTATCAACACATCGGTGTACCACACATCCATGCGGAAGGGTGTGGGGGAAGGTTCGGAAGGTTCGATCCGGTAAAAAGCATAGACGATGGATGGGCTGACATCTTCAATGGTCATTGTTTCAAGGGTGATGAGGAGATTGGCGGCGTTCATGGCGCTTTCGGGTGCCACCTCCCAATATCCCAACAGGCAGGAAATGTCATTGGAGACAGGGGTGGAGGCGGAAGGGGCTTGGCCTGCAGCGGTTTCCTGGGTGCTGAGCTGCGCACCGGGCGCGGCAGCAGGCATATCCACGGCTGGCGGGCTGGCCGGCTCAGCGCCAAAGGGTAGATTAGCGAGGAAGGCGCAGGCGAACTGGGTAAGGATGACGAAAATGGCGGCGGCTATGGCAAGTAATTTTTTGAACATAACTTACTCCTTTATTGAATCGTTCAGACATTACGTAACCAAGCTCTATGATTTATTATAACATCGGGTTTATGATAGGGTATAACTGGGTATATGGAAACAGGGGGAGACTTACACGTTCGGCGATAGTCTGGCTAATTCCTGGCGAACTCTTTGGATAGTGGCATTATTTCCTCCCTCATCTCCCAACCTGGCTACCTGGTTTCTCTTGTGGGCCAGTTCACCGCAGAGTTGGTAAAACATGCTGGTGTTATGATATCGTCCGGAGAACAGGCTACTAAGTCGCGCCATGCTCACCGCCCGGGCTGAGCAGGCAGTCCGGTATTGAGCAGGTGAGATGGCGTCAGCCTTCACTTCGTCATTCAGATAGCGGATGAGATTGAGACGTTCTTGGTACAATGTCCACAAGATAACTAATAGAATCAATAACCAGCCGCTCCAGTCAATCAGGATGCCAATTAAATTGAAAGGCGCGGGTAACAGATCGGCCATGGTATTATGGAATGAGTGTGCAAATATTGCCATACTCCATCCAACAACCGGAGCCAGGATTTTAACCAGCATATACCGGTGTAAGCGCGCTACGCCCAGGCCGATGCCAATGAAGGCAGTATAAAAGGCATGCTGCCAGCCAACCAAGACCACGCGCACGAAGGCGAGCGTGAACAGACCTTCCAAACCATTTTCCAGGTAACCAAAGTTGTAAATATAAAACGTGTTTTCTATGGCAGCGAAACCCAAACCTGTTATAGCTGCGTAGATAATTCCATCCAGGATAGAATCAAATTCATTGCGATAACGCAGGAAGATAATCAATACCGCCAGGCCCTTCAGGCTTTCTTCTACCACGGGGGCAATCAGTGAGCCGGTGGTAATGTTTGCGGCGGTCTCTGAGCCGGTGAAGAGATAGACCCCCACACCTAAAACCGTATTGATCAACCATGCTCCGGCAGCGGCGATGACCGCTCCCCAGAAAAATACCAGACACAGCAGTCTCAAGGGTTCTTTTTCGTAGCGATCAATCCAGTAGATGAACCAGCTAAAGAAAAAAACCGGTACAAAACCGAAGAAGAGCGAGAGTAAAAGGCCCATATTTTCTATTCCTGTTGTTCAATAAATACCATTTGGATCTTGTGGATGCGGGCGTTATGAGCAGCGATGCCCAGGGCTTCCAGGACCTCTTCGGGCCGTCCGGTGGCGCCCTGCCTGGCAGCCAGACGCATA
>Ga0315284_10003825_pt1 | contig 21387 bp, 17 predicted proteins | sample YL17G09_16_MG_FD_203696 | JGI IMG/M metagenome (GOLD analysis project Ga0315284, IMG submission 203696) | Sediment microbial communities from Yellowstone Lake, YNP, Wyoming, USA - YL17G09_16 | ecosystem: Environmental > Aquatic > Freshwater > Lake > Sediment | place: USA: Wyoming | collected...
TGTCCTCGGCGTAGATCTGTACTTTCATCGCTCGCCCCTGGCGTAACTGTCCAGCAGTCCCATTCTGTGCAACTCACCTAACCGGTATTCCTCCAACCAGTGCGCCAATTGCGCGGAATCAACGAGTCGAAAGTTCGTCTTGCCGGTCTGCGGATCTTTGTGGGCGACGAACACGTTGAGATAATCTGCTTCCGATTCCGGCCTGAAGCAATCCAGAAAATCCGGACTGTGGGTGGTCACGATCAACTGCGGGCGCGGCTCTTTGGACGCGGCGACGTAACGCATCGCGTCGGCCAGGTGCAGCATCAGGTGCGGGTGGAGGTTGTGGTTTGGTTCCTCGAGGCAAATGAGCGATGGACTACGGTCTCCCAGTAGCAACGCCAGGAGTGCCAGCAGGCGGAGTGTGCCGTCGGAGGCACTGTCCGGCGTGATCGCATTGGCGAATGCCCTCTCGAACAGTTGGTATCTGACTTCGGCCCCCGTACCGAGCAGGGACGGATGGGCCTCCACCGTGACGTCCTCCAGAAACTCGATGGCGTTGCACAGCCGCTCGACGATTTCTGCCAGGTCATCGGGCTTGTCTGCCTGAAGCGCATACAGGAACTCACTCAGGTTCCCGGCATTGGACGCCAGCTCGGGTACCCGCTCCGGCCGCATAGTCGTCAGCGTGCTTTTGCGCACTTCGCCTGTGTCTACGGCAGGAAAACGCCACCCCCCGATGGAGCGCTGCGTACTTTGCACGGCCGGCGAATCGGTCAAGGGGGATAGATACTGCAAAGCCAGAATGTGGGGGGCGATTGTGAAAATGGGGGGTCTTTTACCATCTTCTTCTTTCTCCCATATTTCTGCTCGCCGTTCGGTGCGGGAAAGATAAACGTTACCGCTGTTTGAAGGGTCGGCGAGAACTTCCCGCTCGAAAGTCAACTCTCCTCCAGAGGTGCTAACGTCTGCCGCGTATTCAAGTGCTCTACAAGGTTCTTGCAGATACGTGAACGTCAGAGCAACGTTGAAACGGTCAACTTTTCTTCCCTCTTCCTGACCGTACCATACCAACTCACGAGCAACGTCCCGATATTGCAGGCTGGCCTGCGGGTCGGCCGCAATATCCCGCACAAACCGGAGCAGGCGGATCAGGTTCGACTTACCACTACCGTTAGGCCCGGCGATGATGTTCAGGGGTTTAAGAGGCAAAGTGACGTTGTAGAGGCTACGAAAGCGTTGGGCAGTAATCTCGGTCAGTTTCATCTTTCTACTCCTGCGTATGCCGGCCTATGACTGTCGGCCTTTGCCCGTCTGGCCGGCAGGCAGTAACCGGACGAATTCCGCTGGCTCGACGATGCGGATGCCTTCGTACTTCTTCAGCCCAAACCGATGCGATTGCGAATCTTCTCCACTGTCATTCTTGACATAGTATAACAGACTCCACTGAAAAAACACAAAGACACCGTGGATGAGTACATCCGAGCACGAAGAAGACTTGAAGGACAACAGATTATTCGCCAAAGTGAAGTAGAATCCAGGTTTTCTTGTGCAAAACCTTGAAAATCCTTTGTGTCTTTGTGTCTTGGTGGTGAAAATGGTCTTTTTTCAGGAGAGTCATAACACACTCTCAGGGCCGTGAAAGCAGTTTTGATGAGGGCCTCACCGCAGGCTCACCCGCACCGTCTTCTTGTCCGGGTGGGCCTTCTGCGCTTCCTCCAGCGCCTGGCGCAGCAGTTGCTCAAAGTCGTGCACGGCGGTGGGGATCTCATCATCCCCCACGGCAGGATGCAGTTCGACCAGCCGCACCAAGATCGCCGCCGGCTCAATTACGATACCATCTGCCACCAGCAGCCGCCGGATAAACCCGGCCACCCGCTCGTCGAGCACGTCCACCAGCCGCACGATCTCGGCCGCCTGGGCCGCCTCCATCAGGCGCGCAAGTTCGTCGCCCGGCGCTCCGCCGGCGCCGGCCCGCGCCAGCACGCGGTGCACCGCCTCGGCGCTCAGCCGCCGCTTCTGCTCCCCCAGCGCCCGCTCCAGGTCTCCCAGGAATGCCTCCACCTCGGCGGTCGGCGCGGGCGTGGCCAACGGCAGCCCGCAGGCGGCGCACGCCGGCCGCCCCGTCACGTCCACCTCCCTCACCTGCGTGACAGAACAGGGTGTCAACCTGGTGCGCAGGTCTTCGTAGCGGGTGGGCAGGTCGGTCCCCACCGGGCTGCCCAGTTCGGCGATGCCGTTCAAGAGCGCCAGCGCCTGCAGGCAGCGCGGCACCTCCTCCATGCGGGCGCGCAGCCGCTCCAGCGCCGCGTAATAATCCCGGTGATGCTTCTGGTACGCCGTGCGGTAGCGCTGCTGGAATTGCTCGAACTGCCCCCGCATGCTGTCCCACAGCCCCGGATTGCGCATCAACTCCGCCAGCGCCAGTTGCCCCAGCAGCACGAAACGCTCCCCGGCCAGTTCGCCGTCGCCCGGGCGCAGCGTCACGTCCTCTAGGTAGCGTTTGACCTCCTGCACCTGCGCCGAAATGCCCCCCAACGTGTGCAGGCGACGGTAGAGCGCCACGCTTTCGCCCAAGGACTCCGGCGTGGCGTGCCATTCCTGGACCTGGCCGTAGAACGGGACGTATCCCTCGCGGCCCACCTGGCCCAGGATCTGCATGCGCTCGAGCGTCTGGGCCGCCTCGACTGGCAGGCTGCCCGCCAGTGAGCGGGCCAGCGCTTCCAGGCTGCCTTGCACGGCCTTCGCCTCGTCAGTCAGCGCAACCATCGCCGTGCACAGTGCGGCGTCCTGCCTTTCGATCTCGGCCGGATCAAGCGTGGTATGTAGATCGTCTCTGAAACGTTGAGTGAATGGTACAACTTCATCCCAGGTCGGCCCTGCGGCGAGCACGAGCGCCTCAAATCCCTGCTCGAGCCCCGGCCGCCATTCGACGGTCACCACGTTGTTCATCGTCAGGCAGGGCCGGGGCAGCGGTTGGCCGTCTTGCAGGCGCAGTTTGTGGCCCGGCTTCAGCGCCAGTTCGACCGGCGGCTGCCCCCGGCGCACGAAGGCCAGCAGGTACAACTGGATCAGCGGGTACGGCAGGCCATAGGGGACGTCCGAAAGCCGCTCGTAGATGCGCCAGGCGGGGAGTTCGCGCCCTTGGGCCTGGCACTCTTCGAACATCTCACCGATCAGGTCGAGCGCGCGGCAACCGGTGGGCCGGAAGCCCGTCGGCTGGTCGGGAGAGACCAGGCCCAACGCCACGCCGTAGTGACGGAGCGCGGCCTGCGCAGCGCTCTTCGCTGTCCGGCCAAAGAGGCCCTCGAACAGTTTCCCCACTTCACCGGGGCGCACGGTGTCGCGCAGCCGGGCCGGGTCGAGCGGCAGTTCGTGATAGGCTGCCGCGAGCAACCGGTCGGCGACGTAGGCAATGCGGCGCTCGGTGTTGGGCAGCGCCAGTGCCTCGCGTACGTCTATCGCCAGCCCGTCGCGCGTAGTCACGCTGGCCGACCGGTAGAGGTTGATCTGCTTCATCAGCAGGTCGCGCACGATGCTGCTCCGCCGGGTTGCCAGCCACGTGCGCACCTCCTCGGCCTGCGGGCCGCTGCGCTCGCGGTACTGCTCCTCCATGCGCTGCCAGGCCAGGTAGTCAACCGCCCGGGCGCGCGCTTCCTCGTCCAGGTCCGGCGGCACGACCACCGCGATGCGCGCGTCTTGCAGGCTCTCCGCCTGCACCGCCTCCGACTGGTGGCGCGTCAGGATCACGATGCGGAAGTGTACGTCCTCGCGGGGCAGCGCCAACCCCCAATCCAACTGCCAACGGGTGGCGGCGACGGCCCCGCCGCTGTATTCCAGGCGTCGCGATTCGGCTCGCATGGAGCGCATCTCGTCGGGCTTAAAGTCGCCGAACAATCCCGCCTGGCCGCCGGCCTCGCGCGGAGTCAGGAAGAGCGCTTCCGTCCAGGCCTGCGCGATCCCGTAAGTGTCCCGCAGCGCGGCCTGGCGGAAGCGCTCAAAGACCTCCACCGGCGGATGTGGATCGACGCCGGCCACGACGAAGCGCGCTCCCTGCTCCTCAAGGCGCACCTGAGGCAACTCCTGCATCTTGCTGAGGACATAGGCCACGGCGTCCTCTGCGCGCAGGAGATCGGAGACGGTCAGCGTGACCTGCGCCAGGTCCTGGAACGATAGCGGCTGGGGCTGTTCCAGGTGGGCTAGGTGCCATAGAAACAGTGTGGCCAACACGTCCTGCGCCTGGCTCAGGTCGTCCGCCTCGAGTCCCAGGCTTTCCAGCCCCATGCGCGCCACCCGGTAGGCCTCGAGGGCAGGGCGGTAAACCGTCGTGTTCAGGCACTCGACCAGGTGCGGGCTTTCCAACAGGTCGGCCACGCGGATGAGCGTGTCGCGCTCGAGCAAGCGCGCCTGGTTGAGCGTCTGCCACAGGATGAGGATGCCGGAACGGGCGGTGGGCAACTCGCGCGCCGTGATCGGACGCACGACGTCGAAGCAGCGCGGCTGGAAAGGGAAGACGTCGCGGAACTGTGCTTCGCCCAGGTCGCGGATCGAGTCGAACTGCTGGGCATAGGTATGGTAATAGTCGTCAATCTCCGGCTGCCGCTCCGCTTCCAGTTCCCGCACCCGGCGGGAGACGATCAGGTCATAGTCGCGCTCGGCTCCGGCCAGCAGCGGGACGTTGATGAAGCGGTCGCCGCCGTGTTCGCCGCGCAGTTTCGCCGGTACCTCCGTCTGCGAAGCGACGAGCGTAAACATGCGCAGCCCCTCTCCTTTGGGCAGGACGAAGGCCATCGTCTCCAGCAGGTCCTCGTCCTGCGCCTGCTGAGGCGAGCCGCGAGGCCGGGACTTTTCCCAGCCCTCGTACTCGTCTATCACGAACAACAGGCCGTCGCAGGTGCCGCCAGGGAGGCTGGCCGCAGTGACCTGCTCGTAGACGTGCCGCAGGCGGTCTTTGACGCTGGTAGCCACCTGGGGGCGAATGGAGTGCTCGTCGCAGTAGGCGCGGATCTGGCGCGCCAGCGCCGCGCTCCCTTCGGCCTCCCGCAGGTCCGCCGGGGCCAGTCCGGTCTGGTGCTGGACGTAGGATTCGACGTCGCGCCGGGTGCCGGCCGGCTGCCCGTCCAACCAGTCCAGCAGGTCTTCTGCCAGGGTGAGGCGCACCGCGTCGCGCAGCCCGTTTCGCTCCAGGGAACGTTCTAGCCCGCGCTCGACGACGTCGAACAAAGGGCGGTTGTTCACGCCGGGTTCCGCTTCGCCGCGCAGCGAGATGACCACGGGAAACAGGCGCGTGTTCTGCAAGCGGCGGCGGTAGGGGCGGATGGCCTCGTCGTGGACCTGCTCCCACACCGCGTCCCCTCCCGCCATGAGCGAGGCCAGCGCGGCCAGAAAGTGCGTCTTGCCCGCTCCGTACTCCGCCTGGATCCAAAAGCCCTGCCCTTCTCCCCGGGCCATCTGTTCCAAGATCCCCTCAAAGTGACGCCGGATCGTGTCCGTGAAGATGTACGTTCGCACCGTCAACTCTGGACGGGCGACCGAGGTTTGCAGATTGAGCGTCGTCTCCGGCTCAGGCTGCAGCCGGATGAGCGTGCGCAGCGGGGCTCGTCCCATGAGGGTCTCCTCCTTGCCTCTCCTGGCCTTCTACGATCACGTTCTGCTCGCCGACTGCCCCGCTCAGCGCCACAAAGGTGGCGGCCGGGTCCAGGTGGACGAACTCGGGCAGCGCAGCGGTCGGTATGAACTCCGTTTCCTGGCGCGGTACGACGAGAATGACGGCCCGGCGGTCGCTGACGAAGGCGTAAAATGGCTGCAGGGGCACGCGGTAGCGCGCCAACAGGCTGCAACCCCCTACCAGCAGCACCTGCTGCGCGGGCTGGGCCATCAGTGCCTGCAGTTCCTCCTCGACCCCCCCACGCAGCAGCCGCTGTGCCTCGTCGGTTGCGTAGGGGGTACGCGGCAATTGCCCGGCCAGGTCGTACAGGTCCAACTGTCGTCGCAGCGCTGGGGGCACCATCTTCTCCACGCTGCCTGGCTCGCCGTGCCACAGGTAGAGGTGCCGGCCCCCTTGTATGGCCACGGTGGGGCCGTGGGCCAGCCGTTCCAGCAGCGCGCGCAGGTCCTCGGGGCTCATAGTCGCAACCTTCCGGCTAGCCACTCTTCGAGCGTGTAACGGGTCGTGATCTGCTCCAGTTGATCTACGGTCACGAAACGGGCAATCAGGCCCGCCGCCGCCGCGTCGCGCAGTGTTTCCCGCACCTCGTCGGGGGTGTGATAGCCCACCTGCCACCACAGTGGATCGCCCAGAATTTGGGCCAGCGACACGATGCGCGGGGTGGGGGCGAAACGATCGTGGAGCAGGATGAGGAACGCCGTGGCAGGACGGGAGAGGGCCTGCGTGAACCAGGTCTGCCCGCTGCGGGTCACGAATCCCAACTCGCGCAACGTGCGCGTGAGGCGTTCGCGGGAGTTGCGCTTGAACTCCCCATACGTCGTCTCGACGTAGGCTCGCAACGTCTCGGGGGAGAGTTCCGTCCCCGGCGGCGCGGGCAGGATGAACTGCTCGACGAAGGCGGCGATGGCCGGTTCGCGCGCCAGCACGCCCGCCCGCATCACGTCGCGCAGGATTTGCTCGTCCTTATGGGCCGCCCACACCCGCCCGGCCAGGCTGGGGAGTTGGGTGTCCGGGAAGAACCAGCGGCCGATCAGGTTGGTGTAGCGGCGGCGGGTCTCAGGGGAGTTCTGAGGCAGCGTGTCGAAGACGTGCTCAATGAAGCCTGGATACGAATCAAAGTCCAGGCTGTCCTTGACTGCCTGGATACTCTCTTCCCAGGGGAAATCCTGGAGTGTGGAAAAGGCACTGGACATTCTGACCCCGACACCCCCTCTTTGGTAGTCGGCAATATTGTAGCACACAATCCGATTCGAGGATAGTCGGGTGCATTTCAAGTTGGGGCAAGTTATGGTCGAGCAGCCAGGCAAAACACGAACAACGCTAACAGCACCGCCACAACCACGCGCGGCCAACGGCCGATCACCCACCGGCTCAACGCGCTGCGCGACATTGTATAGGTTCTATGGTGGTGCAGTCCCTCACTGTGTGACCACCATGCGTTGCTCAAGCCGTCTTCCCATCCGCCAGTACACCAGAGTGTACGACGCAACAACGTGATCCGGCGGGCCGTCGACATCCTTCACTTCGAGGATATCGTACTGCCACTCCGGAACACGCTCGATCTGCTGGTAGAGCGCCGCCACACGCTCAATGGGGGCATTGACATGGAAGTTCAAGCGAATGGTCCTCATATCTGCTCACCCTGATTCACCAGCCATCACACCAGTTCCCCCACGTGCTTGCCCGAACCCAGGGCAATGCCCACACCGCCGGGGTAGCCGGCCTGCTGACCCGCGAAATGTTTGCACTTTTTACATGCTCGCCGCCACCGTCCTCGGGGTGGACGAACGGGTCAATTGCGTCTCAAACGCTCCCGGGACGGGGGCGACGAGCAGCCATTCAGGCGGCCATAAGCCAGGAACCCATCTGGAATGCCAGTCAATGGTTTCTGATGGCCAATGGCAAGTAAACGTCATAGATCCGGTCGGACAGTTTCAGCACAAAGCCATCGCCATTTGGGTTGCCACTGTGGGGATGCAGCGGGCTGGCGCCACCGTCGCCCTGCCAGGTGGATTGCGAAGTCCCCGTGGTGAAGACACCGTAGTTACTGTCCAGGGCAACACTGACACCATAGTCGTGAGTGTCGCTGGCTCCATAGAAGGTGTGTCGCTGGTACCTTCCGCTGCTGTCAAGTTTCAACACCACGACGTCGGCAGCCCCAGTACCGCTATAGGGATGGCTTGGACTTGCGTTTCCATCACCCAGCCAGGACCCGGCTGACCACCCCCCGACATAGGCGTTGCCGCTGGCATCTGCGGTGACACCGCTGCCGATGTCATCGCCATTCGAACCGTAGAAGGTATGCCATTGGCGCTGCCCATCGCCGTTTAGCTGAAGTAGAACGATATCCGTCTCGCCGGCGTGCGCGTGGAGTGGGCTGCCCCACGTGTCGAATGATTGCCCCGCGACGTAGAGGCGGCCCCCGCCCCACGCTATGCCGTTGCCTACGTCATCGGTCCCGCTGGCCCCGGCGAACGTGTGCCACTGGTAGGTTCCGCTAGTGCCCAACTTCAGAACGACGATGTCGGTGCTGTATCCTTCTCCACCGCTGAAGGGGTTCAACGGATCAGCATTCCCTGCCCCCTGCCATGGGTAGGTCGCCGAACCAGTGGCGTACGCATTGCCTTCAGAGTCTGTCACGATGCCATACCCCGCCTCATCACCCGCACCTGCCCCCGCTCCATAGTAGGTATGCCATTGGTAGGTCCCGCTGCTATTGAGTTTCAAGACGACCAGGTGACCGTTGCCTGCGGCAGAATGAACAGGAGTCCCCCACTCCGCAGCCGCGTAGCCGGTGACATATACATTTCTGGCGCTATCCAGCGCAATGGCGTTGGCCCGCCCGGGCTGATAGAAAGTGTGCCACTGGTACGCTCCGCTGCTGTTCAATTTCAGGATGAACATGTACTCAGCGTCGCCACCGTGCGGGTGTAGGGGTTGGACATTACCAGGGCCCTGCCAGGTTCTGTCCGAATACCCCGTAACGTAAACGTTGCCGTCTGTATCCACAGCAATGCCAGCAGCCTCATCGTCGCCATCCTCAGACGAAGTGGGGCTGGCTCCAAAGAATGTGTGCCACTGATATGCCCCCTGATTGTTCAGTTTGATCACGACCACGTCATTGTCGCCACTATAGGCATGCAGTGGCGTGCCCCACGTCCCATGGGCATACCCTGCCACATACACGTTGCCGTTGGCATCCACAGCAATGCTGCGGAGCTCACTGGTCGCACTGGCAATACCGTAGAACGTATGCCACCGGTACGAAAGACCTATGGCCGACGTGTTCCGAAGGGCGGAAGGCTCCGAGCTTGGTCCCACTTTGGCTTGCACACTGGAGGTGTACCCCGGCATAGCCAATAGGATGGTCAGCCAGACGACAAGAACACCAAAGACGATCCGCGAGTGTTTGACAGTGAACATTCTCTACCTCCTTAGCATAGATTCTCTGTTAGGTGACATGCTGGTAACCCAGGAAATCGAATTGGACACCGCAGCGCCTTGACCAGGACTGCGGCCTTCACAGAGCGAATAGACCACATCGTCGGATAGCGACTTGGGATCGTCTGGGTCATGTTTGTACACGGTGAACTGATAGCCATCGTACTGGTTGAGGCCATCCTCTGTACCGAACCACATGAAGCCCTGGCGATCCTGCAGGATTGCGGTCACGGTACTTTGGGATAGTCCTTGTTCGGTGGTGATGTTGTCAAATCTGACGGTGCCTGTTTGGGCATACGCGGGTGTAGTGAACCTGGGGCTGAGCAAGGCAGCCGAAACAGCCAAAGTGACCATCATTCCATGGGCTATGCCCTTTGCGCCATGGCGTCTCATAGACTACCTACCCGATCCTTTTGCAGGCAGACCAACTCCCGATCTGTTTCGCCCGTCGTGGCGCGATCGTCTGCCTTGCAGCGATCCATTCGCAAAGTTCAGTCGGCAATATTGTAGCACGCAATCCGATTCGTGGGTAGTCGGCCGTTCCAGCACCGCCTGTTCCACGGCGGTGCGGCCCACAGGTTGGCTTGCCGGTGGTTTGCAGTTATAATCGGGAGTTGAAATGGTAGATGGAGACGTGTCGGTCGGAGTGATGAGGAAAGCGCTCAGCGTGCGCGGCGTCGTGCAGGGGGTGGGGTTCCGCCCCTTCGTCTACCGGCTGGCCCACGAATGTGGCCTGGCCGGCTGGGTGCTCAACCATTCCGGTGGCGTGGAGATCGAGGTCGAAGGCCCGCCGGCCGCGCTGGAAGCGTTCATACGTGACCTGCAGGCCAAGGCCCCACCGCTGGCGCGCATCGAGGGCATCGAGGTGGCCGGCGCACCGCCGGTTGGCAGCACGACCTTCGAGATCCGCCGCAGCGTGGCCCAGGAGGGGCGCTACCAACTGGTCTCCCCCGACATCGCCACCTGCCCCGACTGCCTGCGCGAGTTGTTGGACCCGGCCGGCCGTCGCTACCGTTACCCCTTCACCAACTGCACCAACTGTGGCCCCCGCTTCACCATCATCGCCGGCGTTCCCTACGACCGTCCCCTGACGACCATGCGGGATTTCGTCATGTGCCCACAGTGTCAGGCCGAGTACAACGACCCGCTCGACCGGCGCTTTCACGCCCAGCCCAACGCCTGCCCGGTCTGCGGTCCGCATATCTGGCTGGCCGACGCGGCAGGCCACCCGCCCCCCCCCTATAGGGGGGGAGTAGGGGGGGGGAGCGAAGCCCACGCCGACCATGCAGGGGTGCTGGCGCAGGCGCGCGACCTGCTCCTGGCAGGCAAGATCCTGGCCATCAAGGGCCTGGGCGGCTTCCATCTGGCCTGCGACGCCACCGGCGAACCGGCCGTGCGCACCCTGCGGGAGCGCAAGGGCCGTCCGGCCAAGCCATTGGCGGTCATGATGGCCACGCTCGACCAGGTGCAACAGCACTGCTGGGTCTCGGAGGAAGAAGAACGGCTGTTGACCTCCTCCCAATGCCCCATCGTGCTACTGCCGTGGAAGCCGGAGTCGGACGTCTGCCGGCTGGTGGCCCCGCGCAACCACTACCTGGGCGTCATGCTCCCCTACACGCCCCTGCACCACGTGCTGCTGCGGGACGTGGGCCGGCCGCTGGTCATGACCAGCGGCAATCTGTCCGAGGAACCCATCGCCCGCGACAACGCCGAAGCGCTGCGCCGCCTGGCCCACCTGGCCGATTATTTCCTGCTCCACGACCGCGACATCTACGCCCGCTACGACGACAGCGTCTACTTCGTGCCGCGCATCACGCAAATCGCAAATCGCAAACCTCCATTCTCCATTCTCCATTCTCCATTCTCCAATCCCCAGCCCATCCGCCGCGCGCGCGGTTACGCCCCCTTTCCCGTCAAACTTCCGTTTCGGGTCGGGCAGATCCTGGCCTGCGGGGCCGAACTCAAGAACACCTTCTGCCTCACCCGGGACGAATATGCCTTCCTCAGCCAGCACATCGGCGACGTGGAGAACCTGGAGACCCTGGAGCACTTCGAGGCCACCATCGAACTCTACAAGCGCCTGTTCCGCATCGACCCCGCCATCATCGCCCACGACCTGCACCCCGACTACCTGGCAACGAGATATGCCAAATCGCAAATCGCAAATCAGCAAATCGCAAATCAGCAAATCAGCAAATCAGCAAATCTCCAGTCTCCAATCTCCAATCTCCAATCTCCAACTTCCAACCTCCAACCTCCAACTTCCAGCCTCCAACCTCCAACTTCCAACCTCCAACTTCTAGTCCCCGTCCAGCACCACCACGCCCACGTCGCCAGTTGCCTGGCCGACAACGGCTGGCCCCCCGATGCCGGCCCGGTCATCGGCGTGGCCTGGGATGGGACCGGGTACGGTACCGATGGCCACGTGTGGGGCGGCGAGTTCCTGGTGGCCGGCTACCACGGCTTCCGGCGCGCCGCCCACCTGGAATACCTGCCCATGCCCGGCGGCGAGGCGGCCATCCGCAACCCCTACCGCCTGGCCATCGGCTATCTCTACGCCCTCACCGGCCAGTTGCCCTGCTTTCCCTTTGTAGCCAACCCAGGATGGGGTGCAGAGAGTGGTGGACGCCCCGCTTCAGCGGGGATTTCCCGGGAAGGTGGCGGACGCCCCGCTTCAGCGGGGGTTTTCCGGCTGAAGCCGGGCCTCCAGCCGCATTTCGTGCCAGAGACTGGCATAACTGAGGAAGAACTGCGCATCATCCAACAGCAGGTGGACCAGCGCATCAACTGCCCGCAGACCTCGGCCGGCGGCCGCCTGTTCGACGCCGTCTCGGCCCTGCTGGGCATCTGTGAACGCACCACCTACGAGGGCCAGGCAGCCATAGAACTCGAAATGGCAGCCCTGAACCCCGAATCGCAAATCGGCAAATCGCAATCTCCAACCTCCAACCTCCAACCTCCAACCTCCAACCTCCATTCTCCATTCTCCATCCTCCATTCTCCATTCTCCATCCTCCATCCTCCATTCTCCATTCTCCATCCTCCATTCTCCGACACCACCTACCCATTTGACCTGGAATCCGCCCACGACGGCCTCGTCATTCGCCTCCGCCCGCTGTTCGAGGCGCTGCTCGCCGACCGGCAAAGTGGGACTGCCGTCGAGGAGATGGCCTATCGCTTCCACCTCACCGTGGCAGAGATCATAGGGGCCGTGTGCGAGCGGATCGCCCAGGAGACGGGATTGCAGACCGTGGCGCTGAGCGGCGGCTGCTTCCAGAACCGGCTGCTGCTGGCGTTGGTCGTGCCACGCCTGGAGGCGGCGGGCCTGGAGGTCCTGCTGCACCGGCAGGTGCCCTGCAACGATGGCGGCATCTCGCTGGGGCAGGCGGTGATCGCCCATTTCGCAAGCATGCAATAGTGGAACACGGAGGATTCAGGGACGTATGTGTTTGGCCATACCGGCGTTGATTACATCCGTTGAAGGGCTGATGGCCCGCGCCGAGGTGGGCGGGGTGGCCCGCACCATCAGCCTGGCGCTCACGCCTGAGGCGCAGGTGGGCGACTATGTGCTGGTGCACACCGGCTTCGCCATCAGCATAGTGGACGAGCAAGAGGCCCACGAGACCCTGCGCTTGCTACGAGAACTGGCCGACTTTCAGGCCGCCGAGTACAGCGGATGAGGCGGATGAGTACATCCGTGAGTACATCCGGTTGACATTGGCCAGCATTGTCCTGTGTTTGGCATCATCCTTGTATCTTTGCGTCTTTGTGTCTTCGTGTCTTTGTGTTGAAGCAGATCAGATTGCCACAGGAGGCCGCGTCATCAAGTACCTGGACGAGTTCCGCGACCCACAGTTGGCGCGTGAACTGCTGGCGAGCATCCGCACGCGCTCCAAACAGCCCGTCCGTTTCATGGAGTTCTGCGGCGGCCACACCCACGCCATCTTCCGCCACGGCCTGCGCCACTTGCTCCCCCCCACAGTCCAACTGCGCTCTGGCCCCGGTTGCCCCGTCTGCGTCACCGCCAGCGCCGACCTGGACCACGCCATCGCCCTGGCCGGGTTGCCCGGCGTGACCCTGGCCACCTTCGGCGACATGCTCAGGGTGCCGGGGAGCCACGCTTCCTTGCAGGCGGCCCGGGCCGCCGGAGCCGACGTGCGCATCGTCTACTCCACGCTGGATGCGTTGCAGATCGCCCGCGAACATCCCGACCGGGCGGTGGTCTTTCTGGGCGTCGGCTTCGAGACCACCGCGCCGACGGTGGCGGCGTCGGTGCTGCAGGCGGAAGCGGAGGGCCTGCCCAACTTTTACGTCCTGTCGCTGCACAAATTGACCCCGCCCGCCACCCGCGCCATCCTCGACGCCCACCCCCCCTATTCCCCCCCTATAGGGGGGGCGGGGGGGGGGCGGCTGGCAGGCATCATCGGCCCTGGCCACGTGACGACTGTCATTGGCAGTGCGGCCTGGGAGTTCCTCCCGCGCGACTACGCCATCCCCTGCGCCGTGGCCGGCTTCGAACCGCTGGACATCCTGCAGGCCGTCGCCGCCCTGGTAGAGATGGCCGAGACCGGCCAACCGGCGGTGGTCAACGCCTACTCCCGCAGCGTGCGCCCGCAGGGCAACCGCGCGGCGCTGGCCGTCATGGACCGCGTGTTCGAGGTGAGCGACGCAGAGTGGCGCGGGCTGGGCCGCGTACCCGCCAGCGGGTTGGTGTTGCGGCGGGAGTACGCCCGCTTCGACGCGGCGCTCGCCTTCCCCGTGGACCCCGGCCCGCCTCATGAACCCCGTGGTTGTCGCTGTGGCGACGTGCTGCGGGGCACCATGGAGCCGCCGGACTGCCCGCTATTTCGCCGCGTCTGTACCCCGGCCGATCCCATTGGCCCCTGCATGGTCTCGGCCGAGGGGGCCTGCGCGGCGTGGTATCAGTACGGTGAAGCCGATGTCTGATCGAATCCTGCTCGCCCACGGCTCTGGCGGCCGCCTCAGCCACGAACTGCTCGAGCGGCTGTTCCTCAGGTACTTTCATAACCCGCTGCTGGCGCAACTGGGCGATGCGGCGGTGCTCGAAGTCTCGGGCCTCCCGTTCCCGGTTGCGGGCCTGCCCGGCCTGCAACCGGGGGCCTCGAACCTGAAACTCGCCTTCACCACCGACTCCTACGTAGTCAGCCCGCTCTTCTTCCCCGGCGGCGACATCGGCAAATTGGCCGTGTGCGGCACGGTCAACGACTTAAGTATGAGTGGGGCCGTGCCACTGTGCCTCAGTGCCGGCTTCATCCTCGAAGAGGGGCTGCCGCTGGCCGACCTGGAGCGGGTGGTCGCTTCCATGGCGGAGACCGCCCGCTCGGTGGGCGTGCCGATCGTGACCGGGGACACGAAGGTCGTGGAGCGTGGCAAGGCCGACCGGCTGTTCATCAACACCGCAGGTATCGGCGTGGTGCCCGCGGGCGTAGAGATCGGCGCGGAGCGGGTCCGGCCCGGTGACGTCGTCATCCTCAGCGGCACCATCGGCGATCACGGCATGACGATCATGAGCCAGCGGGAAGGGCTACGCTTCGATTCCCCTCTGGTCAGCGACTGCGCCCCGCTGCACGGGCTGGTAGGGGCCATGTTCGACGTGCTGGGCCTGGGCGGGCAGTCACAGACCCCCCTTCGACAGGCTCAGGGCAGGCTCCACTGCGCGGAGGGCTTGCCCGAAACCGAAGCCCCCGCCGAAGCCCCCGCCCCCGGCGGGGGTAAGGTCACTGCTGCGCCAGGCGCTGGTGCGTGGGCTAGCGGTCACAGACCCCCCACTGGCGTGGGGGGCTTGCCCGCTCCCGAACCCTCCGCCCCCGAAGCCCCCGCTGCAGGCGGGGGTAGGGTCACTGCTGCGCCAGGGGCTGGTGCGTGGGCCAGCGGTCACAGACCCCCCACTGGCGTGGGGGGCTTGCCCGAAACCGAAGCCCCCGCCGAAGCCCCCGCCCCCGGCGGGGGTGGGGTCACTGCTACGCCAGGCGGCTTGCTCCACTGCCTGCGTGACCCCACGCGCGGCGGCCTGGCCACGGTCCTCAACGAGGTTGCCAGCCAGGCGGGGGTAGGGATCGAGATTGAGGAGCGCGCCATCCCCGTGCAGGAGGCGGTGCGGGCGGCCTGCGAATTGCTGGGCCTTGATCCACTGTACGTCGCCAACGAGGGCAAATTGGTGGCCTTCGTCGCCCCTGCAGTGGCCGGCGCGGTACTCGCGCGCATGCGCACCCACGAGTACGGGCGGGAGGCCGCCGTCATCGGCCAGGTAACGGCCGAGCACCCCGGCCGCGTCGTACTGCGCACCCCCCTGGGCGCTCGCCGCGTCGTGGATATGCTGGCGGGTGAACAACTCCCGCGCATCTGTTGAACCGTTCACTCCCTCTCCCTGCCAGGGAGAGGGTTGGGGTGAGGGTGAGGTCTCCATCACGCGGAGAGATCGTTTGGCCTTCCGGCTGTTCGAGTATATAATTCACAACGTGGGCTATAGTATTGCCCTGTGACATTTGTGCTCTGTAAAGTGAGGGAACATGACAACCGCAAGAGAAGAAAAAGAGAGAAAAAGGGTTGAATTAGCAGTCCAGGTAAGGGATTTCGGCCCGATCAGCAGTGGCAAGATAGCGCTCAAGCCGCTCACGTTGTTCATTGGGCCTAACAATGCAGGCAAGTCCTATGTTGCGATGCTCGTTCATTCTATCATCGAGTCCTTCACTCCCGCCTTGTCCCGAGGAGGGCCTCTTCTCGGATGGCGGCGTTATCTATCTGAACGCCTTGATGTGACCCCTTTTCGTGATGAGATCGGTGAGTTGGAAAGGCAACTTGGTGCTCTTGGACGCGGGGAAGAGTTCGAAATTCCGAAGCAACTCGTGGAAAAGGTGACTGATAGGATTTGTGCAGAGATATGCGAGGAAAGGTTGGGCAATGAACTTGTTCGCTCGTATGCTTGCCCCCTAAACGAGCTGGTCAGAATTGGAGAGGGGTCTTTTGGATTGACAATAAGCCTCGATTCTTGTGCCACTCAATTGGCTTACCAGGAAGGCAGGCTCAGAATCACAGAGTACCCACAACCTGGTGTAAGGATCGCGGTCAGAGTAAGCAACTCATCTCGTCCCAGGATTGAAGTGTATGAGATAGGGAGAGAGAACGAGTCCCTGGTCGAGTTAGGTGGGCCACTAGCGGAAGAGGGAGATAGGAAGTTCATTGCTTTCAGGCTGATGGAGATAATCCTGGCTCAATGTGCTTTTGGGATGCTGCAAAATGTGGCAATGCCTTGTCACTATCTTCCTGCTGCCAGGTCAGGTATACTTCAGGGACATAAAGTGCTTGCTGCAGGCATAGTCAGGCAGGCCCCATACGTCGGTATAGACGCGATGGAAATCCCGAGATTCTCGGGAGTTGTGTCTGACTTCATATCCTCTATCCTCACTCTATCTGAGGAGAGAGGGCCCTTCTATCAACTCGCTCAGGGTTTTGAAAGGGAACTGATTCGGGGCGAAATCGTCGTCCAAACTGCGGATGAGTATATGTATCCGGAGATACGGTACCGGTTCCAGGATGCCGACATTCCGTTGCACAGGGCCTCTTCCACCGTTTCCGAGTTAGCACCACTGTTCCTTTATTTGAAGTACGCCATCAAGCCCGGAAGCATCCTGATCATTGAGGAGCCGGAAGCCCATTTGCATCCGGCCAATCAACGGGTTCTGGCCAAGTTCCTGGTTAGGCTGATTAGGGCAGGAGTGTTCGTGGCACTTACCACTCATAGTGAGTATCTATTGGAGCAATTGAGCAGCTTCGTTCTGCTCAGCAAAGTCGAGCCGGGAAAACGCGTGGAGCGCTATGGGTATAGCGAAGAAGATTTTCTAACCCCTGCTGAGGTTGGTACCTATGTGTTTCACTATGATGAGAAGAGTGGTGGTCACAAAGTGACTGAAGTTGAAGTAACCGGGGAAGACGGGATCTCCCAGGAAGAGTTTGTCAAGGTTCACGAAGCCCTTTATGAAGAGACAATTGAACTCCACAGAGAATTGAGCGCCGAGGCATACGTCGAGTAAGGAGATCCATTTATGCTGGAGGTGATCAAAGGTAACCTCACTCATGCAGTAGTGGAACGTTGTGCTGAGCAGCATTGTGAGTTGAGACTGGACGGTCTGAGTAATTATGTCGTGCTCAAGGGCGAACAGGTCTGCCCGGACCGCAGGATGTGCGACTGCATCATATTTGTGGCGACAGAAAGCGGTGTGACGATTGGCATCGTGGAATTGAAAAGCAAGACTGCACACGCCAGTGAAGTTATCGAAAAATTGACCAATGCCTCAGAAAGTGCACTGGAAATCTTGGACGGGTGTGGCGTGCGTACCGCCAAGCCTGAATTCTGGCATCTGGTGCTCAGCAAGAGATGGGACGCTTCCGAATATCGGGTCATAACGAACAGAAAGATCATTGTCGGAGGAAAGAAATACCCTGTCATACCCAAAAGGTGTGGCACTTGTTTTTCCGCAGTCATCCATAGTCATAGACAGGCATAAGGTTAAGGGCTGATGACATCCGTCATTGAAACTTCAGGTCTCACCAAGTCCTTCGGCCCCCTGGTGGCGGTCGAGGACCTTTCACTCCAGGTCGAGCAGGGCCAAGTGCTGGGCTTCCTCGGCCCCAACGGGGCCGGCAAGACCACCACCGTGCGCATGCTGTCCGGCATGATCGCCCCTACCGGGGGACAGGCCACCGTCGCCGGTATGCGCTGCGATCAGGACGTCGAGCGCCTCCACGAGGTCATCGGCCTGCTCACCGAAACCCCCGGCTTCTACGAGCGCCTCAGCGCCCGCCGCAATTTGCAGTTCTTCGCCCGCTTCTACCCGGGCGTGGACGCCGACGCGCAGACCGACCGCTACCTCCAGGCCATGGGCTTGTGGGAACGCCGGGACGACCCGGTCGGCGAGTTCTCCAGGGGCATGAAGCAACGGCTCGCCCTGGCCAGGGCCCTGCTCCACGAGCCGCAGGTGCTGTTCCTGGACGAACCGACGGCCGGGCTCGACCCCGAAGCCGCCCGCGAGGTGCGCCAACTGATCGTCCGCCTGAAGGAGGAGGGGCGCACGATCTTCCTCTGCACGCACAACCTGGAAGAGGCCGAATCGCTGTGCCATCGCATCGCCGTCTTTAGGACGCGCCTGATTGCCCTGGACACCCCGGCCAACCTGCGCAGCCGCCTGTTCCAGCGCCAGGTGGTCGTGGAACTGGAAGCGCTCGATCCACACATCGTGGAGGCGGTGCGCGCTCTCGGTTTCGTGCGCCGCGTCGAGCAGGACGGGGCCACGCTGGTGGTCGAACTGGCCGATTTCGACCGCCACCGCCCGGCGCTGGTCGAGTGCATCGTCGGCGCGGGCGGCAGGGTCCAGAGCGTATTTGAGAAGAAGCATTCCCTCGAAGAAGTCTATCTTACACTGCTCCGGGAGGAACAAGCGACGGGCGCGTCACCCTGAACGGAGTGAGGAGTCTTTGCATCGTGCTGGGGGAGATTCTTCGCTGACGCTCAGAAGGACAGCCCATCTCCCTTCGATCCGTGAAAACCCGTTGCATCCGTGTGTATCCGTGTCCAATAGATGGGTGGCGGCAGGAGACAACACTATGATCTGGAAACGCATCCAAAATGTCGTCCTGAAGGAATGGGAGACCACGTTCCGCAGCGCCAACTCCGCGCTCCTGGTGACGCTGCTGCCCCTGCTGATCACCGGCCAGGCCTTGCTCTACATCTACCTGGTGCTCAGGTTTGCTGGCGCAGATGCCCTGGTGAACACGGTCCTCCAGGTAGGGGTGCACAAGTTCGAGGCGCTCATGCCTGCCATGGCCAGCCTCTCGACCCTCGACCAGTTCCAGGTGTTCTTCTACCTCCAGTTCCCCGTCTATCTCCTGCTCATCCCGGCCATGATCGCCAACAGTATGGCCACGTTTGGCATCGTCGAAGAGAAGCAGACGCGCACGCTCGAACCGCTGCTGGCCACCCCCGTGCGCACGTGGGAACTCTTGCTCGGCAAGGCGCTGGCCGGCGCCGTCCCCGCCATCGTGATGTCGTGGGTCTGCGCCGGGTTGTTTCTGATCGGCGTCGTGCTACTCGGATCGTCTCACCTGCTGCGCTTCGTATTGACTTCGTCGTGGTTCATTTCCCTGCTCCTGCTCGTCCCAGGGGTCACCGTGCTGAGTTTCCTGCTGGGCGTGATTGCCTCGTCGAGGGCCAGGGACGCCAAGAGCGCCCAAAACCTGGCCGTAGTCATCGTCTTGCCGATCCTGGGCCTGGTCGTCGTGCAACTGGTGGGCCTGGCGGTGTTCACGCCGCTCTTGCTGGTCCTGGTCGCCGCGGCGATTGTGGTCCTGGATGCAGTGACGTTGAGGGGGGCCGTGCGCCTGTTCCAGCGCGAGTCCATTCTGGTCAACTGGAAATGATGGCCGCTACCATGTGCCATTAGTGCCATTAGTGCCATTAGTGCCATTTCATAGGGAGACCCCCGGAAGGTTGCCAGAAGGGTGCAGGTCACATCTGCAACGTGACGTTCTTGGTGAACCCATCCGCATTCCGCATTCCGCATTCTGCGAGGGTTTGGAGGAGGTGTGTGTAGCGATGACGGAACAACCTGGTGACCGTGTCCAGTTCCTGGTCGGGGAGTGTGTCTACCTGAGGCCGATTGAACCAGAGGACCTGCCCTTCATCCGCCGGTGGGCGAATGACCCTGACGTCAGGCGCTTGACCGGTGAGGCGCTGCCCATGAGCAAGGCCGGCGCGGATGAATTCCTGGAGCGGGTGCGCCAGGACAAGGAACGGGTCTGGTTCGTCGTCGTCCTCAAGGAGAACGACCGCGTGATTGGAGAGGCGGGCCTGTTGCGGATGTTTCACCCCTGGCGGAACACCGACCTCAGCATCATCATCGGGGACAAGGAGGCGTGGGGGAAGGGATACGGCACCCAGGCCATCCTGCTGCTGCTCGATTACGCCTTTGGCTACCTGGGCTTTCACCGCGTCTCGGTGGGGGTGGTCGGATTCAACGAGCGGGCGCTCCGCTTCTACGAGAAGGTGGGTTTTAAGAGAGAGGGCCTCCAGCGGGATGGCTACTATTACGACCACGCCTTTCACGATTTCGTGATGATGAGCATTCTGGAGGACGAGTTCCGCCAGTTGCATAAAGTAAACCAAGGGTAGGTGAGATTTGAGTCCTTTCTCGTACGTGCTCGTGTCTTCTGCATTCGGCACGCTGGGCATCGTGTGGCAGGAAAGCGAGGCGGGGCCGCGGGTGCGCCGTATCCTGCTTCCCAGCAGGCAGTCTCCCGCGCAGGACCTGGTCCAGGCGGCCTTTCCCGGCGCCGGCCCCCGCTCGTGCCCGGCAGTGGACGATCTCCGCGAACGCATGCAGCGCTTCCTGGGCGGAGAGCCGGTCGGCTTTGAACTGGGCCTCCTGGCGCTCGACCAACGTGCTGAGTTTCAGCGCCGGGTCCTGCTGGCCGAATTCCAGGTCCCGCGCGGTTGGGTGACCACCTACGGCAGGCTGGCCCGGCACGTGGGTGTTCCAGGTGGCGCCAGGGCCGCCGGCGGCGCGCTGGCTCACAACCCCTTTCCCATCGTCATCCCCTGCCACCGGGCAGTCCGCTCCGACGGTCACCTGGGTGGGTTTCAGGGAGGCCTGGAGATGAAGCGGGCCTTGCTCGAGCTGGAGGGGCTGGAGATCTCTCCGACAGGGGCCGTGCTCACCGATCTGTTCTACTACTGACGTCCCTGCCCTGTGAGGCGAGCAGGTCCTCCAGTTCACGCGCCAATGCCTCGGCGGTCGTAAAGTGAATCCCGTGCAGTCCCAGTGACCGGGCAGCCTCCACGTGGCCGGTGGTGTCGTCAACGAAGGCCGCTTCCTCGGGCGCCACGCCCAGCCGCGCCAGCGTCAGCTCGAAGGCGGCCGGCTCGGGCTTGACCACGCCCTCGTCTCCCGAACAGAAGACGACGTCGAACAGGTCGAGCATCCCCCAATAAGCCAGCCAGCGGGCCAGCCCCGGCGGCGAATTGGAAAGGACGGCCAGTTTGTAGCGGCCGTGCAACCGGCGGATCAGGTCCAGCACCCCGTCGTTGATCGCCTCGTCGCCCGCGTAGCGGCGGCGGAAGGCCTCGATTTCACTAGGCGTGTGCAGCCCCAGCGCAGGGCCGATCTCGCGCCAGTACTGGTCGAACGTTTTGTGGCCGACCAGTACCTCCTGCCAGGCGGGGCTGCCGAACATAACGCGGTTGAGCGTGCCGGGCGCCAACCCCAGGTCCTCCTCGTAGCTGCGAA
>Ga0315284_10003826_pt1 | contig 21383 bp, 17 predicted proteins | sample YL17G09_16_MG_FD_203696 | JGI IMG/M metagenome (GOLD analysis project Ga0315284, IMG submission 203696) | Sediment microbial communities from Yellowstone Lake, YNP, Wyoming, USA - YL17G09_16 | ecosystem: Environmental > Aquatic > Freshwater > Lake > Sediment | place: USA: Wyoming | collected...
TCTGCCCCGCTGCCGCGGTCAGCGCAAGCTCCAAAACCTCGTCCATCGTCTCGACGGGCACGAATTTCAAGCCCCGCCGCAGGTCCTTGGGCAGGTCGGCCAAATCCTTCACGTTGCCCTTGGCTAGTATGACGGTCGTCACACCGGCACGCCTGGCCGCGACCATCTTCTCGAGGATGCCCCCCACCGGTAAGACCGTGCCCCGCAAGGTGATCTCCCCGGTGAGGGCGACGTCGGCCCGGGTCGCCGTGCTGGTCAGGGCCGAGACCAGGGCCACGGCGATGGCGATGCCGGCCGAGGGCCCGTCCTTGGGGATGGCCCCCTCCGGCACGTGCACGTGGATGTCGATGTCCTTGTAGAAGCCGCGCTCCAGACCGAGCCGGGCGCCGCGCGCGCGGGCGTAGGAGAGCGCCGCCTGCGCCGACTCGCGCATCACCTCGCCGAGCTTGCCGGTGAGCAGCAGCTCGCCCTTGCCCGGCAGGACCGACACCTCGATGGTGAGCACGTCGCCGCCCGCCTCGGTCCACGCCAGCCCGGTGGCCACCCCGGTGCGCCGCGTCTTCTCCACCTCGCTCTCGGTGAAGCGCGGCGGCCCCAGCCAGCGGGGCAGGTTGGCGGCGCTGAGCACCACCGGGCGGTCGAGCTCGCGCTCCGCCTTCTTGCGCGCCGTCTTGCGGCACAGGGCGGCGATCTCGCGCTCCAGGTTGCGCACCCCCGCCTCGCGCGTGTACTGCCGCACCAGGCCGCGCAGCGCGGTCGGGCCGATCTCCAGCTCGCCGGCCGTCAGCCCCGCCGCCTTGAGCTGCTTGGGCACCAGGAAGCGGGTCGCGATCTTCAGCTTCTCGTGCTCCAGGTAGCCCGGCAGGCGCATGACCTCCATGCGGTCCTGCAGCGCCGGCGGGATGGAGTGCAGCACGTTGGCCGTGCAGATGAACATCACCCGCGACAGGTCGAACTCGACCTCGAGGTAGTGGTCGGTGAAGGAGTGGTTCTGCTCGGGGTCGAGCACCTCGAGCAGGGCCGAGGCCGGGTCGCCGCGGAAGTCGCTGCCCAGCTTGTCCACCTCGTCGAGCAGGAACACGGGGTTGCGGCTGCCGACCCGCTTGAGGGCCTGCAGGATGCGCCCGGGCATCGAGCCGATGTAGGTGCGCCGGTGGCCGCGGATCTCGGCCTCGTCGTGCACGCCACCGAGCGAGACGCGCGCGAACTTGCGCCCCAGGGCGCGGGCGATGGACTTGCCCAGCGAGGTCTTGCCGACGCCCGGCGGCCCCACGAAGCACAGGATCGGGCCCTTGTTCTCGCGCGTCAGCTCGAGCACGGCGATGTACTCGAGGACGCGGTCCTTGACCTTGCGCAGGCCGTAGTGGTCCTCGTCGAGGACGCGGGCCACCTCGCGCAGGTCGGTCTGGTCCGCGGTGGCCTTCTGCCACGGCAGGCTGACCAGCCAATCGAGATAGTTGCGCACCACCGTCGCCTCCGGCGACAGGAGCGACATCTTGCTCAGGCGCTCGACTTCCTTCATCGCCTTCTGGTGCACCTCGCGCGGCATCTTGGCGCGGCGCACGGCGCGCCCCAGCTCCTCCATCTCGGAGGCCGAGTCGCCCTGGTGGCCGAGCTCCTTGCGGATGGCCTTGAGCTGCTCCTGCAGGTAGAACTCGCGCTGGTTGCGGTGCACCTGCGAGCGCACCTGGCCCTCGATCTTGCGCTCGAGCTTCACGATCTCGAGCTCCCCGGCCAGGATGCGCGACAGCGCCGCCAGCCGCTCCTCGGCCGCCTCGGTGGCCAGCACCTCCTGCTTGACGGGCACGCGCACCAGCAGGCGCGCCGCCACCTCGTGGGCCAGCGACGACGGGTCGGTGATGCCGGCGGTGGCCGCCATCACCTCGTCGGGGATGCGCCGGTTGAGGCGCACGTAGTCGCCGAAGCTGGCCAGCACGCTGCGCCTGCGGGCCTCGAGCTCCGGGGTGGCGGGCGCCTGCTCGCTCAAGAGCTCGACGTCGGTCTCGTAGCCGTCGCCCAGCCAGTGGGTGGCCAGCGCGCGGGCCCGCACCAGGCCCTCGACCAGCACGCGCAGGGTGCCGTCCGGCAGGCGGAACAGCTGCAGCACGCGCACCACGGTGCCGACGTCGTAGAGGTCCTCGGGCTTGGGGTCGGCGGTCTCCGAGCGCTTCTGGGCCAGCACCAGCGCGGCGCGGTCGCCCTGCACGGCGCGCTCCACGGCGCGCACCGAGGCGGGGCGCCCGACCAGGAGCGGGATCGTCATGTAGGGGAAGACCACGACGTCGCGCAGCGGCAGCAGCGGCAGCCGCGCGGAGAACTCGAGGGTCTCGTCGGGGCGCGCCAGGGTGAGGCGCGCGGCGGGCGGCGACGCGGGGGCGGCGGCCGCCGGCTGGGCGCGCCGGGCGTGCTTCGGCTTCGCGGACTGGCGTCCGCCCTTCGGGGCTCGGCTGTCGGCCACGGGCTCTCTCCGGCGCTCCGCCGCGCGGCGGCTACGCCTCTTTCTTGCGGCGCTCGCGCTCGCCGCGGTAGGTCAAGAGCGGCGGCACGTTCTCGGTGATGACTTCCTTGGAGATGGTGCAACCGACGACGTCGAGCCGCGAGGGCATGTCGAACATCAGGTCGAGCATCGACTCTTCCAGCACGGCGCGCAGGCCGCGCGCGCCGGTGCCGCGCTTCATCGCGATGCGGGCGATGGCGTTGAGGGCGTCGGCGGTGAAGTCGAGCTTGACGCCCTCCATCTCGAAGAACTTCTGGTACTGCTTGGTGACGGCGTTCTTGGGCTCCACCAGGATCGACACCAGGGCCGGCTCGTCGAGCGGATCGAGGGTGCCCATCACCGGCAGGCGGCCGACGAGTTCGGGGATGAGCCCGTACTTGAGCAGGTCCTCGGGCTCCACCTTGGCCAGGAGCGCGCCCACGTCCCGGTCGCGCTTCGACTGGATGGTGGCGCCGAAGCCGAGCATCTTCTGGCCGGTGCGGCGCTCGATGATCTTGTCGAGGCCCTCGAACGCCCCGCCGCAGATGAACAGGATGTCCTTGGTGTTGACCTCGATGTACTTCTGCTGCGGGTGCTTGCGACCGCCCTGCGGCGGCACGTTGGCCACCGTGCCCTCGATGATCTTGAGCAGCGCCTGCTGCACGCCCTCGCCCGACACGTCGCGGGTGATCGACGGGTTCTCGCTCTTGCGCGAGATCTTGTCGATCTCGTCGATGTAGACGATGCCGTGCTCGGCGTTCACCAGGTTGAAGTCGGCCGACTGCAGCAGGCGGACCAGGATGTTCTCGACGTCCTCGCCGACGTAGCCGGCCTCGGTCAGGCAGGTGGCGTCGACGATGGCGAACGGCACCTTGAGGAAGCGGGCCATGGTGCGGGCCAGCAGCGTCTTGCCGGTGCCGGTGGGGCCGACCAGCAGGATGTTCGACTTCTCCAGCTCGACGTCCCCGGTGACGGTCTGCGAGTAGATGCGCTTGTAGTGGTTGTAGACCGCCACCGACAGCGTCTTCTTGGCGCGCTCCTGCCCGACCACGTAGTCGTCGAGGATGCGCTTGATCTCGGCCGGCTTGGGCAGCGCCCCCGCCGCCGCCGGCTGCTCGCGCTCCAGCTCGCCCTCGAGGATGTCGTTGCACAGCTTGACGCACTCGCTGCAGATGTACACCGACGGCCCGGAGACCAGGCGCGCGACTTCGTCCTGGCCGCGGCCGCAGAACGAGCAGCGGATGGGATGGGGCGAGGCGATGCGTTTCTTCATGGTCGGACCGCGTCCCTCCCGGCTACTTGCGCCGCGCGATGACTTCGTCGACGACGCCGTACACCCTGGCATCCTCCGCCGACATGAAGTAGTTGCGATCGGTGTCGTGCCGGACCTTTTCGAGCGGCTGGCCGGTGTGCTTGGCCAGGATGCCCTCGAGCTGCTCCTTCATCTTGAGCATCTCGCGGGTGTAGATCTCGACGTCCGTGGTCTGGCCCTGCGCGCCGCCCAGCGGCTGGTGGATCATGACCCGCGAGTTGGGCAGCGCCGAGCGCTTGCCCGGGGCCCCCGCCGCCAGCAGCAGCGCCGCCATCGAGGCCGCCTGGCCCATGCAGATGGTGGCCACCGGCGGCTTGATGAACTGCATGGTGTCGTAGATCGCCAGCCCGGCGGTGACGATGCCGCCCGGCGAGTGGATGTACAGCCAGATCTCGCGCTCCGGGTCCTCGGCCTCGAGGAACAGCATCTGCGCGATCACCAGGTTGGCGATGTTGTCGTCGATGGGCGTGCCGATGAAGATGATCCGGTCCTTGAGGAGCCGGGAGTAGATGTCGTACGCCCGCTCCCCCCTCGCGCTCTGCTCGACGACGATCGGCACCAGACCCATGGATTCCCTCCCTAGATTCCCGTCTTCCCCGCGGCTTTCCCGCCGGCGGCCCGGCCGGCTCCGCCCTAGGCGGGCACCACCTGCCGGTTCTCCACGATCTTCTCCTCTTGCACGCTCGCCGCCTCGATCAGCAGATCGAAGATGCGGCGCTCGAGCAGCGCGTCGCGCACGCGCGCGCGCCGCTCGGCCGGCGCCAGGGCGCGGAAGTCCGCCGCCGAGCGGCCGCGCGAAGCGGCGATGCGCGCCATCTCCGCCGCCAGCTCCTCCTCGCCGACCTCGAGCTTCTCCTGCGCCGCGATGGCGTCCAGCAGCCACTCGCGGGCGACGCGCCGCTCCATCGACTCGCGGAAGCGCGGCAGCAGCTCGAGCCGCTGCTCCTGCGGCAGCTCCGTCCCGCCGGTGGCGCGCGCCAGCGCCTCCTCGGTGAGCCGCTCGGCGAGCCCGTCGGGGACGGGCACCGGGTTGCGCCGCAGCAGGTCGCTGACCAGGTCTTCCTCCAGGGCGTGCCGCGAGCGCAGCCGCTCCTCGCTCTCCATCTGGAGACGGATGCGGGCGCGCAGATCACCCAGGCTCTCGAGACCGAAGACCTCCTTGGCCAGGTTATCGTCCAGTTCCCGTAACTTCTTCTCTTGAATCTTCTTGACCTTGACGTGGAAGCGGACGGCTTTGCCCGCCAGATCGGGGTTGCCGAAGTCTTCCGGATACTGCACTTGCAGCGTCCGGCTCTCCCCCGCCTGGGCCCCCGCCAGGCCCTCCCGGAAGGCCGGCAGCAGGCCCTCGTTGGCCAGGTCCAGGCTGGCATCCCGCGTCCGGCTGCCCTTGAGCGTGCGCCCCTTCTCGTCGATGCGCACGTGGTCCACGACCACCACGTCGGTCGGCCCGACCGGCCGCTCGACGGCAAGCAGCTGGGCGGTGTCCTCGCGGATGCCGGCCAGCGCCCGGTCCACGTCCTCCTCGGTGACCTCGCGCACCCGCCGGGTGAGCGGGATGCCGCGGTAGTCCTTGGCCTCGACCTTGGGCCGCACCTCGACCACGGCGCGAAAGCGCAGCGGCTCGCCCGGCTGGTAGCGCACATCCTCGATGCGGGCCGGCCCGACCGGCTCGAGCTGCTGCTCGCGCGCCGCCTGGCCGAAGGCCTCGTTCACCGCGCTCTCCACCGCCTCATCCTGCAGGCTGCTGCCGAAACGGGATTCGATGAGGGAGCGCGGCGCCCGCCCCTGCCGGAAGCCCGGCATGGAGGTGCGGCGCTGCAGCTCGTTGGCCACGCGGTCGAGGTGGCGCTCCACCTCGGCGTGCGGGACGGTCAGCTCGAGGACCCGGCGAGCGGGCCCTTCTTCGAGGATACGGACTTCCATGCGGTTCCGATCTCTCCTCTCCGCGCCGGGCGCGGAGCCGGTTCGGCGCGAACGTCGTCGTCAGCCGGCCGCGTCGGGCTCTGCGATGCCGGGGTGCGGCCGACGGGTGCCGGGAATGCGAGAGGGGGGAGTCGAACCCCCATGAGTTACCCCACTGGATCCTAAGTCCAGCGCGTCTGCCAGTTCCGCCACTCTCGCAAGAGGTCTCTCGATGGGCTCATCGGCCGACCGGCGGCGGCAGAACTCGGCGGCCGGCGGCGTCCAAGAAGCTCGAATGACCTTGCGGGGGACAGGATACCACACCCCCGGAACACCCGCGGCGGGTCCCGGCCCGGCGCCGGGGGGCCGCTGCGAAGCGTTGGGGCGCCAGCGGATGGCTCAGAAGCGGACGTCGAGACCGATCGCCAGGAAGGCGCGCGCGGACACGTCGTCCTGCGGGGTCTGCCGGCTCTCGCGCGCGTACGAGATCCGCACCACCGACCCCTCGAGCTTGTAGCCGAGGCCGATGCCGAAGGAGCTGCACCGGGCCGCCCCGTCGCCGGGGTACGGCGACCAGCCGAGGCCGACGCGGAACTCCCAGGGCAGTATCGGCGAGGCGTAGGCGTACCCGGCGGCCAGCCGCACCCGCTCCGGCTGGCGCTCGTCGCCCCGCCCGAGCGTGTCGCCGAGCGTCACGTCGCGTGGCCCCACGTAGCCGGCCGACAGGTGGAGGTTGCCGCCCGCGGAGCGCCCCACGTGCACGCCGAGGTCGGCCGAGAACGGCACCTCGTCGTGGCCCGACTTGTCCCCGTCCTCGGTCTCCAGGTCGGTGCCCCCGGCGGCGCGGGCCGCCGCGCCGACGGAGAGCCACGGATACGGCGCCGCCACCACGCCCAGCGCGCCGCCCACGGCCAGGCCGTCGAGGCGCACCTCCTCGGGCTGCGGGAACGGCGGGTTCGCCTGGCTCTCCGCCGACGGGACGGTCTGGAACCGCTCGTGCGGGCGCGACAGCTCGAATGCCGCCCCCAGCGAGACCCGGCCGCGGCGATAGGCGGCCGCCAGCCCGGCCCGCGCCAGGCTCGAGGTGAACTCGTTGTCGCGGGTGATCGGGGGCTGCGTGGCGGCGAAGGCGGTGTCGAGGAACGACTCGTGGGCCTGGTCATAGGCGTCCTGGGTGACGTAGAGACCGTACGCCATCGCCCCGCGCGACAGCGCGGCCCCCGCCTCCCCGAACGCGACCAGCGGGCTCGTGTCGGAGTACTCGCGCGTGTTCGCCTTGACGTCGCTGCGCTGCGGGTCCAGCAGGACGCCGGTGAGCCGCAGCCGGTCATGCGATTCGAGGCCCAGCAGCGCCGGATTGACCGACCAGCCGGAAGCGGGGTCGGCGGCCCGGCCGGCCCCCGCCAGCGCGGCGTCGGCCGCGGTGAGCGGCGTCCACATACGCTCCGGGAAGCGCGATCGGGTGATGGAGACCAGGTCGGAGGCGGCCGCCGCCCCCGCCCCGACGGCGGCCAGCAGCGCCACGTGCATACAGAGTCGGCCCAGCGCGCGCATCCGCTTCATTCGTCCTCCATCCTCCCCACGCCACGGTACCCGGAGTCTAGCATAGGCCCGCCCCGGCACGCGGCGACCGGCCGGGCCCGCTTGCGCGCGCGGCGCTCGGCGGCCATGCTGCCCGCCACGGGGAGGGACCCGCATGCGAGTACCGTTTCTCCTGCTGGCCGCGGGCCTGCTGCTCGCCGCCGGCGGGTGCGACAGCGGCCGCCACGCCGTCCAGGTGGGCCGCGCCGAGTTCGAACACCGGGCCCAGGCGCAGGTCGACTCCCTGGATGCGCAGCTGGCGGCGATGCGCTCCCGGGTCGCGAGGCTGGGTGCGAAAGCGCGCCGGCGGGCGGAGGCGGATCTGGGGCTGCTCGAGCGGCGGCGCGACGAGGTGAAGAGCGAGCTGGCCGAGCTGCGCCGCATGGGCGGCGCGGCCTGGCGGCGGGCCCGCGCGGCGATGCCGCGGCAGATGGCCGGGCTGGACAGCCTGCGGCGGCGCGTCGCGGAGCTGGAGTTCTGAAACGCTACGCGGCGCCCCCGTGGCCCGGACCGCGCGGCGGCCGCGGCGCGCCGGCTCCGGGTTCCTCGTCGGCGCGCGGCCCGCGCGAGCGCACGCCGCGCCGGCGCATCCACACCTCGAGCCGGCCGTAGACCTGCAGGACGACGAGGCCGACCACCGTGCCCGCCACGGCCAGCCCCATCTCCCCCGCCCCCGCCGCCATGCCCACCGCCGAGGCGATCCAGATGGTGGCGGCGGTGGTGAGCCCGACGACGTCGTTGCGGCGGTGCAGGATGGTGCCGGCGCCCAGGAAGCCGATGCCGGTGATGACGCCCTGGGCGATGCGCGTCGGGTCGATGAGCGCGTTGCGCTCGTGCATCCGATCCCCCAGCAGCATCATCGCCGCCGAGCCGACGCAGACGAGCGTGATGGTGCGCAACCCGGCCGGCTTGCGCACGAAGAAGCGCTCGAAGCCGATGACCGAGCCGAGCACCAGCGACAGCGACAGGCGATAGAGCCAATCTTCCATGAGGTCCTCCGCCGCCGGCGCATCCGCCGCTCGGCAAAGAGCCGCTACCGGGCGGCCTCAGCGGCCGCGGAACTCGGGCTTCCTCTTCTGCAGGAACGCGTTCATCCCTTCGTGCCAGTCCTGCGTCGCGCCCAGCACGCCGAAGCGCGCGGCCTCCAGCGCCAGGCCGTCGGCGAGCGCCATCTCGCGGCCGCGCACCGCCGCCTCCAGCGCCGCCGCGACGGCCAGCGGCCCGTGGGCGGCGATCCTCTCGCCGAGGGCGACGCACGCCGGCACCAGCTCGGCCTGCGGCAGCACGCGGTTGGCCAGGCCGATGCGGTAGGCCTCCTCGGCGTCCACGTAATCGCCGGTGGCCATGAGCTCGACGGCGCGCCCCAGTCCGACGAGCCGCGCCAGCCGCTGCGTGCCGCCGTAACCGGGCATGGCGCCTAGCTTGACCTCCGGCAGCCCGAAGCGCGCGTTCTGCGACGCGTAGCGGATGTGGCAGGCCAGCGCCAGCTCGCAGCCGCCGCCGAAGGCGAAGCCGTTGACCGCCGCGATCGCCGGTTGCGGGAAGGCGGCGATGCGGTCGCACACCCCCTGGCCGAGCCGCGAGAGGGCGTGCGCGCCGAGGGCGTCGAGGGCGGCCAGCTCGGCGATGTCGGCCCCGGCCACGAACGCCTTCTCGCCGGCCCCGGTGATCACCAGGGCCCGCACCGCGGGGTCGGCGGCGAGTGCGGCCACGCAGGCGTCCAGCTCGACGAGCGTGGCGCGGTCGAGGGCGTTGTGCTTCTCGACGCGGTCCACGGTGACGATGGCCACCGGGCCGCGGCGCTCGAGCCGGAGGCCCCGGGAGGCAGGCGGGAGATCGGGAGTGGCGGGACTCGGGCTCATCGCGAGGTCGCTCTCGGGTCGGGGTCGGCCGGCACGGTTGACCGCCGCGGAAGGCGCGGCTAGCATCGGGCGACTGTATTTTCTCGCGAAAACCCCGTCAAGGAGGCGTGAGTGGACGCACGAGAGCGGCTCGCCGACCTGGAGAAGCGCCGCCGCGAGGCCCACGCCGGCGGCGGGCCCGAGCGCATCGCCAAGCTGCACGCCCAGGGGCGGCTGGCGGCGCGCGAGCGGCTGGCCCTGCTGCTCGACCTTGGCTCGTTCCAGGAGCTGGGGGTCTTCGTCACCCACCGCTGCGACGACTTCGACATGGCCGAGCGCCGCATAGTCGGCGACGGCGTGGTGGCCGGCTTCGGCACGGTGGCCGGCCGGCCGGTGGGCGTGTTCGCGCAGGACTTCACCGTCTTCGGCGGCACCATGTCCGAGGCCAACGCGCGCAAGATCGTGCAGGTCATGGACCGCGCGCTGGAGATCGGCGTGCCGGTGATCGGGCTCAACGACTCGGGCGGGGCGCGCATCCAGGAGGGCGTGGCGAGCCTCGGCGGCTACGCCGACATCTTCCTGCGCAACACGCTGGCCTCCGGCGTGGTGCCGCAGATCTCCGCCGTCCTCGGCCCCTGCGCCGGCGGTGCCGTCTACTCCCCCGCCATCACCGACTTCACGCTCATGGTGCAGGGCACCAGCCACATGTTCGTCACCGGGCCGGACGTCATCAAGGCGGTGACCCACGAGGACGTGAGCTTCGAGGAGCTGGGCGGGGCCATGACGCACGCCGCCAAGAGCGGCGTGGCGCACTTCGTCGCCCAGGACGACGCCGACTGCCTGGAGACGGTCAAGCGGCTGCTCTCCTATCTGCCGCTCAACAACCTCGAGGACCCGCCGCGCGCCGCCTGCCCGGACCCGGTCGACCGCCGCGACGAGTCGCTGGCCGCCGCCGTGCCCGACTCTCCCAGCCAGCCCTACGACATGAAGGGCGTCATCACGGCGGTCGTGGACCGCGGCGAGTTCCTCGAGGTGCACGCCCACTTCGCGCGCAACCTGCTGGTGGGCTTCGCGCGGCTGAACGGGCGCCCGGTGGGCGTGGTGGCCAACCAGCCGAGCGTGCTGGCCGGCGTCCTCGACATCGACTCGTCGGTGAAGGGGGCGCGCTTCATCCGCTTCTGCGACGCCTTCAACATCCCGGTCGTCACCTTCGAGGACGTGCCCGGTTTCCTGCCGGGCACCGACCAGGAGCACGGGGGCATCATCAAGCACGGCGCCAAGCTGCTCTACGCCTACTGCGAAGCCACGGTGCCCAAGCTGACGGTGGTGACCCGCAAGGCCTACGGCGGCGCCTACGACGTCATGTCGTCGAAGCACGTGCGCGGCGACTACAACGTCGCCTGGCCCACCGCCGAGCTGGCGGTGATGGGCGCCGAGGGCGCGGTCAACGTCCTGCACCGCGAGCGGCTGGCGCGCGCCGCCGACCCGGCCGCCGAGCGCCGGCAGCTGGTGGACGAGTACAACGCCAAGTTCGCCAACCCGTGGATCGCCGCGGGGCTGGGCTACCTCGACGACGTCATCGACCCGCGGGAGACACGCCCCAAGCTGATCGCCGCGCTCGAGCTCCTGGCCACCAAGAAGCAGAAGCTGCCCTACAAGAAACACGGCAACCTGCCCCTATAGAGGGGCGGATCAGTCGAGGAGCAGCAGCTTGCGCGCCGCCGTGCCGGTCGTCCCCACCGCCCGGCACAGGTAGACCCCCGCCGGCAGGCGCGCGCCGCGGTCGTCCCGCCCGTCCCAGGTCAGGGAGTAGGCGCCCGGGCCCATCTCCCGATCGGCCAGCGTGCGCACCGAGCGGCCCCGCAGGTCGCTGACCTGGACGAGCACCCGCCCGGCGGGCGCGGCGGCCGGCACGTCACACCGGATGGCGGTCGCGGCACGGAACGGATTGGGAACGCCGGGCCCGAGGCGCAGCTGGGCGGCGCGGCCGGCGGGGCGCGGCGCGGTCGCGGCGGTGAGCGTGTACTCGAGATCCGTGCGCCAGGTAACCCCGGGTCCGAAGAACCCCGAGATCGGCGCCCAGTTCAACGACACGTAGGGATGCGGCGGCCCGGCGGCCAGCGGCCGCGCGTAGTGCTCGGCCAGGATCTCGTAGAAGGTGATCTCCGTCTCGTTCAAGAAGCGGTTGTGGGACTCCACGACGAAGCCGATCCGGAACACGCGCTGCGCGCCCGCCGGCCCCGGCGTGCGCACCCCCTGCACGGCCTGGAGGTCCGCCATGGCCAGGGTCGTGTAGTTGTAGATCGGCATGGTGCAGTCGAAGAAGGTCTTCGAGACGTGCAGCGGCGGCACCTCGCTGCCGTCGATCAGGCCCATCAGGTAGAGATCGAGCGGCGACGCCTGCGAGGCGTTGTTGGAGCCTTCCGCGCAGACGGGATCGAAGAGCCCGTCGCCCGTGTCGGTCCACTGGAACCCCCCGAGCAGGCTGCCCACGCTGCTCTGCACCTTGTAGTGCGCCCCGGCGCGCAGGCCGAGCGTGCTGCTCAGATAGCTCCCCCACTGGTGCAGGATCTCGTGCGTGACGAAGTTGGAGAAGAGCCCGCGGTCGTAGGCGTCCACCGCGTTGACGCCCTGCAGGACGCCGCGGCTGCCGTACAGGTAGCCGAAGTCGAAGGTGCTCTGCCCGGTGCCGAAGTAGCTCGTGCGCACGGTCTGGTGCGCGCCGGCGACGAAGTTCTCGGGGGCGGTCCGCAGCGTGCTCTCGACGCGATCGGACGACAGGAACACGAAGAAGTCGAAGATGTCGGGGAGCGCGTCGATGACCAGGTTGGAGAGCAGGGTCAGGTCGTAGTTCAGCCCGCGGCTGCGCAGGAAGCTCTGCGTGTTGCGCGTGCCGGTCATGACGTTGATGACGTGCGCTCCGGCAGCGACCACCGGCGACACCAGCAAGAAGGGAACCTCGGAGACGATCCCGGCGCGCAGCACGCCCACGCCCGGCTGCTGCGAGAAGGTCCAGACGGTGTCGGCCTCCTCCACGCGCACCGTGCCCACCTGGGTGACGAAGACGCCGGCGGGGCTCGTCGGGTCGTTGGCGAAATAGGTCGCCATGGGGACCGTGGTCCGGTAGCGGAACGGCCCGCTGGTGTAGACGCGGTCGCCGGCGACGCGATCCCCGCCCTGGCCGTCGTCGCGCAGCTCGACCGACGGGCTCGCCGGCGGGACGAGGAACGGCGAGATGCCGTCCAGGGTCACGCGCGTGACCGGGCCGTTGACGTCGATCTCGACCACGAACGTCTCGACGCCGTCGTTGCGGATCACCCCGGGGATCGACTCCCAGCCGCGGCGGCCCAGGGGCAGGCCCCCGGGCCCCGCCTCGGCCGGCTGCAAGGCGGCCGCGGCGGCCAGCTCGGGCGGGAGCAGGCCCTCGGCCGTGCCGCACACCAGGGGCAACCCGGCGGCGTCGGCGCCCAGGACCGCGTCGGCGGAGAAGCCGCTGCGATCGAGGGCCGCCATCACTTCGGCGCGCCCGACGGAGCGTCGCGCGACCTCCGGATCCGGGGCCGAGGCGGCCCCCCCCGGCCAGGCGAGCAGCCCGAGAGCGAGGGGAAGCCATGTGTGGAGCGCGGGTCTCATGATCGGAAGTTCTCTCCTCTTCCCCCGGTTTACCCCGGAGGAAACTCGACGGAGAGCATGCCGCCGCGGCCCCGGCCCGTCAAGGCCGCGGGGGCCCTCCTACAGGATCAGCATCGCGTCGCCGTAGGAATAGAACCGGTAGCCGGAGTCGATGGCCTCGCGGTACGCGGCCAGCACGCGCTCACGTCCGGCGAAAGCCGACACCAGGAGCAGCAGGCTCGAGCGCGGCAGGTGGAAGTTGGTCACCAGCGCGTCCACGGTGCGGAACTCGAAGGGCGGATGGATGAAGAGATCCACCCAGCCCTCGAAGGGCGCGAGTGCCGGGGGGACGGCGACGGCCCCGGCCGCGCCTCCTCCCGCCGAGCGGGCCGCCGCCTCGAGGGCGCGCGTCGCCGTCGTGCCCACCGCCACGATGCGCCCGCCGGCGCCCCGCGTACGGTTCACGGCCGCGGCCGTCGCGGCCGGCACCGAGGCCCACTCCGCCTCGAGGCGATGATCCTCGGGGTTGGCCACCTGCACCGGCCGAAAGGTGCCGGGGCCGACGTGCAGGACGAGACGCGCGGTCTCCACCCCGTGGGTCGCCAGCCGCGTCAGCAGCGCGTCGGTGAAGTGCAGCCCCGCCGTGGGAGCGGCCACCGCACCGCTCACCCGCGCGAAGACCGTCTGGTAGCTCTCGCGGTCGGTCGCGCCGGCCGGGCGCCGGATGTAGGGCGGCAGCGGCATCTCGCCGGCGCGCTCCAGGAGACCCTTCACATCGGCCGCGGGGAAACGGACCGCCCTCAACGCCTCGCCGGCGCGTTCCTCGACCACCGCCACGCCCGCCACCTGCCCGGAGCCGTCCACGACCGTCACCTCGGCGCCGGGCGTCAGGCGCGCGCTCGGCCGCACCATGGCCAGCCAGCGCCCGTCGGCCAGCGGCCGCACCAGCAGCAGCTCGGCCGCCCCGCCTCCCGCGCGCCGGGCCCGCAAGCGGGCCGCCAGCACGCGGGTCTCGTTGAGCACCAGCAGGTCGCCGGCGCGCAGGTACTCGGGGAGATCGGTGAAGCGGCGGTGGCTCAGCGCCCCGCTCGCGCGGTCGAGCACCAGGAGCCGCGACGCGTCGCGCGCGGCCAGCGGCTCCTGGGCGATGCACGAGTCGGGCAGTTCGTAGTCGTAGAGGTGCACGGGGAGAGGACGGCGGCGCGGCGTCTTCGGGTGGCGCCTAGAGGAGCTTGTCCTGCAGCGTCGCCGGCTCGCCCCCGGCGGCGGGCCGCGCCGGCTCGACCGCCGGGGCCGAGGCCGGGGGCTCGAGACCGAGATGCCGATAGGCCAGCGCGGTGGCTTCGCGGCCGCGCGTCGTGCGCTTGAGGAAGCCTTCCTGGATGAGGAAAGGCTCGTAGACGTCTTCGAGCGTGTCGGGCTCTTCGCCCACCACCACGGCCAGCGTGTTGATACCGACCGGGCCGCCCTCGTACTTGTGGATGAGCGCTTCGAGCAGCCGGCGGTCCATGTCGTCGAGGCCGCGTTCGTCCACCTCGAGCAGCCGCAGCGATCCCTCCACCAGCGTCCGGTCGATGGCGCGCGCCCCCTGGATCTGCGCGAAGTCGCGCACCCGGCGCAAGAGCCGGTTGGCGACGCGCGGCGTGCCGCGCGCGCGCCGCGCCAGCTCGGTGGCGGCGTCGGCCTCGACGCCGATCCCGAGGATGCGGGCCGAGCGCAACACGATCTGGCTCAGCTCGGCCGGCTGGTAGTAGTTGAGGCGCACGGTCATGCCGAAGCGGGCGCGCAGGGGCGAGGTGATGAGCCCGGCGCGCGTGGTGGCCCCCACGAGCGTGAAGCGCGGCAACTGGATCTTGATCGAGCGCGCCGACGGTCCGCGATCGAGCAGGATGTCGAGGGTGAAGTCCTCCATCGCGGGATAGAGGTACTCCTCGACCACGTGGTTCAGCCGGTGGATCTCATCGATGAACAGCACGCCGCGCTCGGCCAGGTTGGTGAGCAGGCCGGCCAGGTCCCCCGGGCGCTCGATCACCGGCCCCGAGGTGTGCAGGATCTCCACCCCCAATTCGACGGCCAGGATGTTGGCCAGCGTCGTCTTGCCCAGGCCCGGCGGCCCGCAGAACAGCACGTGGTCCAGGGCCTCGCCCCGCTCGCGCGCGGCGCGCAGGAAGACGCCGAGGTTGCTCTTCACCTGCGGTTGGCCGACGAACTCGGCCAGGCGCTGCGGGCGCAGCGTCTCCTCGATGGGCCCCTCTTCCAGGCGCGGCGCCGGGTCGGCCAGGCGCTCGTGATGCGGGCCGGCCGCAGCTTCGGCGCCGGGGCGCGCCGGCTCGCCCGCCGGGAGAGCGGCGGGGTCGGGGCGCGGAGCCTTCGCTTTCAGGGGTTTCGACGGCATGCCAAAAGGATTAGCACGGGTGCCGGACCAAAGCCAGCGGCCGCGTGGCGCCGAGGGACGCGAGCCGGGGCAGCGGTCCGCAGGCGCGGCCCGCTCACCCGCGGGCCTGGGCGCGCGAGGCCGCGGCCAGGGCCCGGCGCACGAGATCCTCGAGGGCGACGCCCTCGCCCGCCTCCTTGGCGGCCACCTGCACCGCCCTCTGGGCCGCCGGCCGCGGGAAGCCCAGCGAGACGAGCGCGGCGACCGCGTCCTCGAAGCCGCCGCCGGCCGGCGCGGCGGTCGACGCCACGCCGGGCTCGCCGCCCATCTTGTCGCGCAGGTCCACCAGGATGCGCTCGGCCGTCTTGCGGCCGACGCCCGAGACGGTGGTGAGGGCGCCGAGATCGCCGTCGCGGATGCTGCGCGCCAGGGCCTCCGGGCGCAGCCCCGAGAGGACGGCCAGGGCCACCTTGGGCCCGACGCCGCTGACCGTGAGCAGGAGCTCGAAGAGGCGCCGCTCCTCGCGCGTGGCGAAGCCGAAGAGCTGCTGCGAGTCCTCGCGCACGATGAGCGCGGTGAACAGCTCCACCTCGTCGCCGGGCTTGGGCAGGCTCTCGTAGGTGGAGAGCGAGACCTGCACGCCGTAGCCGACGCCGCCCACGTCGATCCACGCCGTGGTGGCGCCCTTCTCCCGCAGCCGGCCGCGCAGCGAGACGATCACCGCCCGCCCCCGCGCCCCGCCGCCGTCGCCCGCCTCGCCCTCAACGGATCCTCCCCGCGCTCCGCAGCCGCTCGACGTCGGCCGCCGTCCAGCGGCCCGAGCGCCGGCCCCGCGCCCCGCCCGCCGCGGCCGCCCCGCGCCCGGCCGCCGGGGCGCGCGCCCCGGCGGCCCGCAGCTGCGCGGCAGCCCCCGCGTCGCGCTGGAAGTGGCAGATGGCCAGCGCGGCCGCGTCGGCCTCGTCGGGGCCAGGATGGGCGGCCAGCCCCAGCAGCCGGCGCACCATGCCCTGCACCTGCGCCTTGGATGCGGCACCGCTGCCCGTCACCGCGCGCTTGACCTCGCGCGGCGAGTACTCGAAGACCTCCACGCCCGCGAGCGCCGCCGCCCCCACCACCACGCCGCGCGCCTGGCCCAGGGCGAGGGCGGTGCGCACGTTCTGAGCGTAGATCGCCTGCTCCACGGCCACGCCGCCGGGGTCGTGGGTGCGCACCAGACGGCTGATCTCGAGGCTCAGGCGGGCCAGGCGGCGGGCCAGCGGCCAGCCGGGCGGCAGGGTGATGGTCCCCACGGCCCGGCACACGAGGGCGCGTCCCGCGAGCCTCACGACCGCATAGCCGGCCAGCCGGGTGCCGGGGTCCACCCCGAGGATGCAGCGCGCCTGTCCGGCGGGGGCGGCCGCCGGGACCGCCGCGGCGGGCACGGCGACGCGGCGGGCGGCCGGACGGGTCGCCCGCGGACGCTCAGTGCGCGAGGCGGGTGAGGACGTCGTCCGCGATCTGGAAATTGGCGAACACCTTCTGCACGTCCTCGTGGTCTTCGAGGGCGTCGATCAACCGCAGCAATTGCGCGGCGCCGCTCTCGGCGACCTCGACCGTGTTCTGCGGCACCTTGGAGAGCTCGGCGTGCTGCACCGGGATGCCCGCCGTCTCGAGCGCCTTCTTCACCTTGTCGAAGGCGCCCAGCGGCGTGACGACCTCGTAGATCTCGCTCGCCTCGGTGTTCACGTCGTCGGCGCCCGCGTCGAGCGCGGCCTCGAGGAGCTTCTCCTCGCCGACCGCCGCGCGGTCCACGTGGATGAGGCCGCGCGACTCGAACATCCACGCCACGCAGCCCGCCTCGCCCAAGCTACCGCCGTTCTTGGAGAACACGTGCCGGATCTCGCCGGCCGTGCGGTTGCGGTTGTCGGTGGCCACCTCGACCAGCACCGCCACCCCCGCCGGGCCGTAGCCCTCGTAGTGAATCTCCTCGTAGGTGACGCCCTCGATCTCGCCGGTGCCGCGCTTGACGGCCCGCTCGATGTTGACGGCCGGCATGTTCTCCGCCTTGGCCGCGTCGACGGCGGTGCGCAGCCGCGCGTTGCCCGCCATGTCGCCGCCGCCGTGGCGGGCGGCGATGGCGATCTCCTTGATCAGCTTCGAGAAGAGCTTACCCCGCTGCTGGTCCTTGGCGCCCTTCTTGCGCTTGATGGTCGCCCATTTGGAATGGCCGGACATGATCTCTCCCCGGAATCAGGCTTTCGCCCCGGCTTCCTTCTCCGCCTTCGCCGCCGCGATGATGCGCTCCGCCTGCTCGCGGGGCACTTCCTCGTAGTGGGAGAAGCGCTGCTGGTGGCGCCCGCGTCCCTGGGTCAAGGACCGCAGGTGCGTGGAGTACTTGTAGAGCTCCGCCGCGGGCACCAGCGCCTTGACCACCTGGTAGTGCCCGTCGCTGTTCATCCCCAGGATCTTGCCGCGGCGCGACGAAACGTCGCCCATGACGTCGCCCATGAATTCCTCGGGCACGCGCACCTCGATCTCGTCGATGGGCTCGAGCAGGATCGGCTGCGCCTTCTCGGCCACTTCCTTGAAGCATTGGATGGAGGCGATCTTGAAGGCCATCTCCGAGGAATCGACGTCGTGGTACTTGCCGAAGAAGAGCGCCGCCTGCACGTCCACCACCGGATAGCCGGCGAGCACGCCCTGCGTCATGGCCTCCACGATCCCCTTCTCCACCGCCGGGATGTACTGGTTGGGAACCACGCCGCCCTTGACCTCGTCGAGGAACTTGAAGCCCTCGCCCCGCTTCACCGGCTCGAGGCGCAGGTGCACCTCGCCGAACTGGCCGCGGCCGCCGGTCTGCTTCTTGTGCCGGTACTCGCCCTGGGCCTTGGCCTTGACGGTCTCGCGGTAGGGCACCTTGGGCTTGGCCATCTCGACGTCCACGTGGAAGCGCCGCTTGATCTTCTCCAGGGTCACGTCGAGGTGCAGCTCGCCCTGGCCGCGCACCAGCGTCTGGTGCATGACGCCGTCCACCTCGGAGCGGAAGGTCGGGTCCTCCTCGTGGACGCGCGCCAGCGCCGTGCCCAGCTTGTCCTCGTCGCCCTTCGACTTGGGGCGGATGGCCTCGGCCATGACCGGCTCGGGGAAGCGCAGTTCGGGCAGCAGCACCGGGCGCGCCCGGTCGGCCAGCGTGTCGCCGGTGTGCGAGTCTTTGAGCTTGACCGCCGCCACGATGTCACCGGCCTCGACCGTCTTGGCCTCGACGCGCTCCTTGCCGACCAGGAAATAGAGGCTGCCGAGCTTCTCCGCCTGGTTGCGCGTGAAGTTCTGCACCTCCTTGCCGGCCTGCAGGCGGCCGGCGTAGACGCGCAGCAGCGAGAAGTCGCCGACGTGCGCCTCGCTGACCGTCTTGAAGATCTGCGCGACGAACGGCGCCGACGCGTCGGGGGCGACCTCGACGATCGACTCGCCGCCGGGCACCCGCCCGATCACCGGCGGGTGCTCGTTGGGCGGCGGCACCAGGCCGACCAGGTCGTCGAGCAGCTCGCGCACGCCGATCTGCGCCGTGCTCGAGACGGCGAAGGCCGGCACCAGGGCACCGCTGGCCACGCCCCTCTCCAGGCCGTGCACGACCTCATCGAGGGTGAGAGTCTCGCCGGCGAAGAACTTCTCCATGAGGGCCTCGTCGCCGGAAGCCGCTTCCTCGACGAGCAGGTCGCGCGCCGTCTGGGCCCGCTCGGCCAGCTCGGCGGGGATCTCCTTCTCCGCCGTCTTCGCCTCCTGCCCGCGGCCCGTGGTCACATAGGCCTTCATGCGCAGCAGGTCGACCACGCCGGTGAAGCCCTCGGCCTGGCCGATGGGGATCTGCACCGGCACGACGCGCACGCCCAGCCGCTCGCGCACCGAGGCCACCGCCTTGTCGAAGTCGGCGTGCTCCTTGTCCATCTGATTGACGCACAGGAGCACGGGGACCTTCTTCTCCTTGACGCGCTCCCAGACGATCTCGGTGCCCACCTCGACGCCGGCCGCGCCGCGCACGAGGAGCAGCACGGCGTCGGCCGCCGACAGGGCCGAGACCACCTCGCTGACGAAGTCCGCGTAACCGGGTGTGTCGAGCAGGTTGAGCTTGGCGCCCTTCCACTCGACCTGGCCGATGCCGAGGGAGATGGTGAGCTTGCGCCGGACTTCCTCCTCCTGATGATCGAGGCAGGAACTGCCGTCGTCGACGCGGCCGAGGCGCTGGGTAGCGCCGGCGAGGAACAGCATGGCCTCGGCCAGCGACGTCTTGCCCGCGCCGCCGTGGGAGACCAGGGCGAGGTTGCGTATCTGCGAGGTGGTGTACTCCTTCAACAGGCACCTCCAGTAGTGGTATCAGAACCCGGATCGCGTGGGGCTTGCGGAAGCAGCACCCCACGCTATCACGCGATTTTACAACGGGTCAAGCTGTCCTGCTCCGACCCCAGACGGGCCCCCGGCGCGCTTGTCGCCGGCGCCGCCCCGGCGGTATAACGGACGCCTGTCCCGAGCGGCGGCCGGTCCCGCGGGCCGGCGTCCACCCCGTTCCCCTCTCCCCCGGAGGCCTGGTCCGTGCCCATCGCGCTGGCGGCCGATCCGCACAGCCTCAGCTTCGTCGGCTTTCTCGTGGCCCTGCTCTCGATCCTCCTGGGGGCGAAGCTGCTGGGCGAGTTGGCGGCCCGGCTCGGTCAGCCCGCCGTGCTGGGCGAGCTGGTCGCCGGCCTGATCCTCGGGCCGCACGCGCTGGGGCTGGTGCCCGATCACGCCTTCCTCCACTTGCTGGCCGAGTTCGGCGTCCTCCTGCTGCTCTTCGAGATCGGCCTCGAGACCGATCTCGACCAGCTCTTGCGCGCCGGCCAGCCGGCGCTCCGGGTCGCCCTGGCCGGCGTGGTCCTGCCCTACCTCGGCGGGCATCTCTTCGCCGCCGCCCTCGGGCTGGAGGGCCTGGCGCCGGTCATCGTGGGCGCCACCCTCACCGCCACCTCGGTCGGCATCACCGCCCGGGTGCTGGCCGACCTCGGCCGACTCTCCACGCCCGAGGCCAACATCATCCTGGGCGCGGCGGTGGTCGACGACATCCTCGGCATCGTGATCCTCTCGCTCGTCGAGCGCATCGGGGAGGCGGGCCGCGTCTCGGCCGGGGTCGTCGCGTGGAGCCTGATCGCCGCCTTCGGGTTCCTCGCCCTGGCGCTCCTGGCGGGCCGCTGGCTGGCGCCGGCGCTGGTCGCGCTGGTGGGCCGCATGCGGGCCCGCGGCTCCCTGATCGTCTACTCGCTGGCCTTCGCCCTGGCGCTCGGCGCGCTCGCCGACTTCTCGGGCTCGGCGCCGTTGATCGGCGCGCTGGCGGCCGGGCTGCTCCTGGCGCGCACGCACCGCGGCCCGGAGATCGAGGAGCAGATCCGCCCCGTGGCCGACGTGTTCACGCCGGTCTTCTTCGTCAGCGTCGGCGCCGCGGTCGACCTCGGTCGCCTCTCGCCGCTGCGCGCCGAGAACTTCCCCACCCTGGCGCTGGCGGCCGGGCTGGTGGTCGTGGCGGTCCTCGGCAAGCTCGCGGCCGGGTTCGTGGCGGGGCGCGTGAACCGCCTCGCGGTCGGCGCCGGGATGGTGCCGCGAGGCGAGGTCGGCCTGATCTTCGCCGGCGTCGGGCTCGGCACCGGGGCACTCGACGCATCCCTCTTCGGGGCGCTGGTCGCCGTGGTGCTGGTCACGACCTTCGCCACGCCGCCGCTCCTGCGCCGGCTCTTCCAGCGCGAAACCGGGCGGGGCGGGGCGCCTCCGGACCGCGTTGCGGGCGCCCCGCCGAGGGGAGTAGATTCGTGGCGTCCGCCCGCCGCGGGTGGGGAGCCCCGCCCAGAGCCCTGAGCCCGCCATGACCGCGAGAACCGCCATCGCCGCAACGTCCGCCGCCCTCGCTCCGGCGTGCCTCGCGGCCGCGCTGTGGCTGGCCGCGACGGCGCCGGCGCCCGCCCCCGTCGCCGCGCAGGAGGGTGCGGGCAATCCCGCCCGCGGCCGGATCGTCTACGAGGCCAACTGCGTCCACTGCCACCGCAAGGACGGCGCCGGCGGCGTCAAGGTCACGGCCACCGCTCCGCCGGCGCGCAGCTTCGCCACGGCCCGGTTCTGGCGCGGCCGCAGCGACTCGCAGCTCCACCGCGCGATCGCCGTCGGTTTCCCCAAGTCCGGCATGGTGGCGTGGAAGGACCTGCTCAAACCGCAGCAGATCCGCGACGTGGTCGCCTACCTGCGGGTCGCCTTCCAGCCCCGGTGACGGAGCGGAGAGAGCCGCACGGC
>Ga0315284_10003827_pt1 | contig 21380 bp, 21 predicted proteins | sample YL17G09_16_MG_FD_203696 | JGI IMG/M metagenome (GOLD analysis project Ga0315284, IMG submission 203696) | Sediment microbial communities from Yellowstone Lake, YNP, Wyoming, USA - YL17G09_16 | ecosystem: Environmental > Aquatic > Freshwater > Lake > Sediment | place: USA: Wyoming | collected...
CACTGCAAAAACCACCTAAACACAAAGGCCACGAAGGGACACGAAGGAAAAACCTTCATCTTCAAACCTTTGTGTACGTTGTGTCCTTTGTGTTTAAAGACCTTTTTGCAGTGGACTCATTTATGCAAGAAGCAGTAAAACTCGTTTGTCGGGCTCCCATGCCCGACATTCGGCGGCATGCCCACAGGGTGCTTCGCGAGGAGCCGCCTCTACGTAATTTTCGGATAGGCTCTAAACAGTTGACGCCTTCGGTAGAGTTATTTGGATTATAGCCCCCTCGTCATTTTCTTCTGCTTGTCGTATCTCACCTCCATGCAGTTCGACACAGGCGCGGTTGACATACCCGAGCATCTCCAAATCCATTTCAGATGGTTTTTGTGCCTTCGTCCCCGCACTGGCAAAGGTGAGTACGAGCCAGTTCGGCTCTTCTTCCACCGTGACAGTGACCTTCGCCTTTGCTTCACAGTACTGCGCCACGTAGGCGACAAAGCCGGAAATGATTTGCCGGATGAGCTGCTCGTCAGCGTGGAGGATTGTTGACGAGGTCAAAATACGATATTCCGTTTGGGTGTCGCTATCGGGGTTGAATTTCTCCCATTGAGCCTGACTTTGTTCGATCAACTGTTCGATATTGACATCTTTGGCGTCGAATTCTTTTTCGTGGCAATTGATCCGAGCGATATCGATCAACCCATTCATCCGCGCGAGTGCGTGCATCCCGCTCCGGTAGATCGTACCCAGGTCCTCTTTCTGAGTGTCTGTGAGTGGGCCATCCCCTACGGTGTTAAGCAGCATCTTGCTGAACCCGGCGATATGGTTGAAGGGAGTGCGCAGATCGTGCGCTTGAGTGGAGATGAAACGGTCGAGATCAATTTGCGCGGGAAGATTTATTTTGGTCGTGGGCATAATGGACCTTCTATCAGGCTTTCAAAAAGCCTCGGCGTTGATATTCCCGGAACAGCCGTCCCCACGCTGTGTTCACCTGCCATTCCTTGGCGATCCACTTGTACTTCAAGGGCCAGTAAAAATAATCTTGCTCGGCCTCGGAGACGAAAATGGGCAGAACCACCAGCGGGGTCCTGAAAATCAGCTTCTGCAAAAATTTGGTCGGCCCATACCAGGCCAACCAGGCCAGGAAACTATGGGAGTTGCGCCCGATCTTGAAGTCCCAGCTTTCGCCCGAAACGTCGTCGCCGACCAGGTCTATCTGGCGCAGGTCGCCGGATCCCAGCCCCTGCTCGTGCGCCAGGCGGATATAGCGGATGGAGAGTGGGTCAAATCCCATCATTTTGGCTGCCACGGCGTCAATGGCAACCTGGTCTTCGGATGCCAGCAGGACATTCTTCACTTCCGGATTCATGAGACGAGGTCCGGCGCCGTTCCCGGCGGTTGTCCCATCCATGATCGCAAAAATTCCCGGATGGATTTCTTTCTGGATCGCTAACAGGTCCACCAGCGTTTCGTGGATCCAGGTGTGGGTGTAATGCCGGTGTTTATTGAGCAAGCCTCCAAAGGCGTTTTTCATCGCCCCGGTCGTGGTGGTGTACATGTGCGTCTTGACCGTCGGCAAATGGACGATGTTCTTGCCTGCAAAGTAATCCGGGATGCGGATTCCTTCCGGGTAGATCTGATCAAGGGCGAGCATTTTGGCTTTCGGCCGGTAAGAAACCCATCCCATATCTTCTTTTCGGAAGTTATAGAGAGCCGGGATATTGTAGTGCTTAAAGATGGGCACGTAACCGTTCAAATCTTCCCCTTTGAAGGCGTTGGTGAGCACCGTCATATTCTGCACGCAGACCAGGTCGTCGAAGCCTGCCTGGCGCAAGGCGAGAATCGTGCCTTCCAACTGCCAGGGAGTGGTATTCGCCCCCGGCATGGGAAAGTGCCACGAAATATTATCCTTGAGAATGGTTGTGGTACCCGCACGAAGGGCCTGTTTGCCGCCAGCCAGCTCAAATAAGCGCTGATAATCTTGCAAGATGGTCTCAGGGCGGGTGCGTACTACGGCGACTTTGGACTTTCCAGGCATTCGGATATCCTTTCTACCTTTGATTGTTCTTTGGTGGTTTATTGGGAATCACCGTGATGTAGGGGCAGACCTGGGTGTCTGCCCCGGGCGAACCTGCGTGTTCGCCCCTACATGTGGGGCGTGCACGGTAATTTCCAACGAGACTCCTTGGCGGGTCGTCACAAGGACGAAAAGTGTGGTAATCTTGCCGCCATGTCCAAACCGAAGAAACGAAAATGGTCTTTGCTGCTCGTGATCCTCTCCTGCTGCGGGGCGCCGTTCCTGTACTATTTGGGCCGGCCCGTGCCAATTGCCATGCGGCAGGAATTGTATCAAGGTGTCATTTATTACCGGCGAGTCCATTTTACTCCATATCCGATGATTGCCCATATCGTTACCATTGACATGACCGCGCCGGGCATCCGCTTCCTGGTGACGCCGGGCCAGCCTGACCAGGAGCTGCCTCTCGAGGCGCGCACGACTTCCCAGTTTGCCCGTTCCAGCGGAGTGCAGATTGCCATCAACGGGGACGGGTTTACCCCCTGGCACGCCGTCAGCATTTTCGATTATTACCCTCACGCCGGCGACCGCGTCCGGCCGAACGGCTATGCCATGTCTGAGGGAACGGTTTACGGCGAAGGTCGCGGACCGACGCTGTGCATTTCCCGGGACAACGTGGCAAGCTTTGATGGCAGTATTGGGCCTTACAATGCCATCTCGGGGAGTTGGATGATCGTCGTGAACGGCAAACCCGTGGAAGGCCTGGACAACACGCTTCCGGCTCCGCGGACGGCGGTCGGGCTGGATGATACGGGCACCAAGATGATCCTGTTCGTGGCGGATGGCCGCCAACCGTTATACAGCCAGGGGGCGACGCTCTACGAGATGGCCGAACTGATGGCTTACTACGGCGCTGATAATGCCATGATCATGGACGGCGGCGGGTCGTCTACGCTGACCATCCGCGACAAACTTGGCATTGTCCGGGTGATGAATTCGCCCATCCAAATTGGAATTCCCGGGCGGGAACGGCCGGTGGGGAACCACCTGGGCGTTTTCGCGCAGCCGTGATGGATTATAGCGGCTTGAACCTCGCCGTGAAGTGCCGCAGCAACTCCGGGGCATGGGTGAACCGGTAACCGCGCAGATCGTTCTTGCGGGCGGCTATTTTCGCCAGTGTCTCGGCCACGTAGTCCAGGTGACTCTGGGTATAAACCCGGCGCGGGATGGCCAGCCGGACAAGTTCGAGTTTTGGGTAGACCATTTCACCTGTTTCCGGGTCGGGGTGGGCAAACATGACCGAACCGATCTCGACCGTGCGGATGCCACCCTCCCGGTAGAGTTCCACCGCCAGGGCCTGGCCGGGGAATTCCCCGTGCGGGAGGTGGGGGAGCAGCGCCCCGGCGTCCACATAGACGGCATGTCCGCCCGGCGGCTCGATGAGCGGGATGCCGGCCTCCCGGATTTTGGCGGCCAGGTAGGCGGTCTGGTTCAGGCGATAGGCGAGATAGGCTTCGTCCAGCCCCTCGTACAGGCCGACCGCCATGGCTTCGAGATCGCGGCCCGCCAGTCCGCCGTAGGTGGGGAAACCTTCGCGCAGGATCAATTCATTCTTGACGTTCTCGAACATTTTTTCATCGTTCATGCACAGCAGCCCGCCGATGTTGACGATGGCATCTTTCTTGGCGGACATGGTCATGCCATCGGCGAGGGCGAACATCTGGCGGGCGATCTCGATCGCGGACTTGTTCCCGTAGCCCTTCTCGCGTGATTTGATGAAGAAGCAGTTTTCAGCATAGCGCGCCGCGTCGATGAAGAACGGGATATTGTGCGCGTGGTAGACATCCGCAATCGCTTCGAGATTTTCCATCGAGACCGGCTGGCCGCCTCCGGCGTTATTCGTAACGGTCACCATTCCGAACGGGATATTTGTCGTTCCAACTTTTTCGATGAACCCATTTAGTTTCGCTATATCCATATTGCCCTTGAACGGATGCGGATTGGCAACGTCGAAGGCCTCGTCAATGACCAGGTTGGTCGGGCGTCCGCCGCGTGCCCGGATGTTGGCGTCGGTGGTGTCGAAGTGCATGTTGCTCGGAACATACTGTCCGGGCTTGACCAGCACCGCGCTGAGGATGTTCTCGGCGGCGCGTCCCTGGTGCGTGGGGACGAAATATTTGAAGCCGAAGATATTCTCCACCGCGGCCTTGAGACGGTGGAACGAGCGCGCCCCCGCGTACGACTCATCGCCGCGCATGATGGCGGCCCACTGCTCCTGACTCATCGCACCGGTGCCGGAGTCGGTCAGCAGGTCAATGAAGATATCTTCGGCTTTGACGGCGAAAAGGTTGTAGTCTGCATCTTTGAGCTTTGCTTCGCGCTCCTCAGGCGAGATAAGGCGAATTGATTCGGTAACTTTGATGCGGAAGGGTTCGGGGGGATACGTTGGCATTCAAGATTTCCTTTTAGCTTTGGTTTAGAGACCCTAAAGGTCTCACAGACCTTTAGGGTCTGTTTTATGAAAAATCGATTCGGTCACTTTGATGCGGAAAGGTTCGGGAGGGTAGGAGGGCATGAATTTTCCTTCAAAGTTAATATTAATTTTAAGCGCTGGATTCAAGAGGTAATTAAAATAGTCAATCCTCTTCTATAAAATCAAAAAAGGATGGCTGAAAAACTTCCTTTGGTTCGCTCATTCTTCTAGGCTTGAATCTGCCAACTTTTAATCCACCATAACCGTCAATTGTTTGCTTTATTTTGTCAACACAGTACGGCATTCTTTCATGAATATCTTCAGTTGTAAACCGCAAAAAGCCCCATTTTTTGGTCGCTAAATCATTCGCGCGGTGTTTGTCTTTTTGCACATCTTCGGGATTTGTGTGATGAAAATTCCCATCAGTTTCAATGTCAATTTTTCCGTCTTTACACTCAATGGCAAAATCAAGCGCATATCTCTTGTCATCAATGCCAATAAAAAGTTGGCGTTCCGCTGGAATTTCTTCTTTCTTTAATTCTATCCATAGCAAATCTTCAAGATGACTTTCGTCAAACAAATCGTTGATTTCTTTCGCCGTTTTGAATTTTTCAATGGTTGTTGGGATGAAATGAATTTGCCTTTTCTTTCGGCTGATAATTGGTCTGGGGTGTGCTTGGAGTTTTCCAACAGAAATCTTGTAATAGAACCAACTGGATTTGTAGTCTATAGGTTCTTTTGGAAATAATTCGCGGCGACGAACTTTTTGAACATTTTTTACTTTGGCAACATAATTTATCGCGTTGCCTTCATCGCCAAAGTTTTTTGTCTGATAAAACGCAATCCATTCAGGCGGAAAACTATCCCCGAGCCATTTATCAACGCTTCTTACAGGAATACGATACCAGTGTTCTTTTCGCAAGCGCGCAAAGTCTAGCAAGTCATCGATAATTGCAACAAGAACTTCGCCATGTCTGGACATTGGGTAATGTTTCCTATGTTTGGAGTATAAATTATCTTCGTGCATAAATGCTAACAAACAGGTCGCTTTCTTTAATTACCCTCACCCGAACCCTCTTTCGAGGGGAGAGGGGATCGTTTACCGATACGCCTCGCGGCGATGTTTGATGCGGTAGACGGTCACAATTTTGATTTTATCGTCAATATCGTACAGAATACGGTAGGTTCCGACACGCAATGAATAACCCGCCTCACCTTTGAGTTTCTTTGAGTCATGCGGACGCGGGTCTTTTTCGAGTAGATCAATGTGGTTGGCAATCAGGCGGGCAAAGTCGGTAGGAATGGCTTTCAAGTCTTTGTGTGCCTGACGGCGAAGTTCGATTTGATACATGTTAATCCCCCAATTTTAAATCTTTCTTGGCTGCCTTCCAGGGAATTGTCCCTTCTTTCACAGTGTGCGCTTTTTTAAGTTCTTCTGCGTCTTCGGTGTCTTCCAACAATATTACGATTTGTTCCCAAACGTCTAGATCCACCACGACGGCGGATTGCTGTCCATCGGGGTTGACTACGAATTTGACCGAGCTAAGAATGTCTGCGACTGTCATATTTCACCTCGCAGGCTAATTATACTCTTTCCCCGCGCGGCTTTGCGTCCTTCGGTAAAGTCAAGGTAGGTAGAGCTGAGGAAGACTTTCATAGGATTTTGTCCCTGTGAGGTGCTTGACCATTCACCATTTTTCTTTTCACCACTCACATTGACTTTTTCTGCAATGATTCTCCCGTACGGGCACAGGAAATCTATCGCAAAACGGACTGGTTCGAGGTCCCGCGAGCACGGCCTGGAATTAAGATAGGCTTATGATGGTCGCCCTTTATGGTAAAATTTTCCCGTCATCCAGCTGTAAGACAACTTTATCCGTTTTGGAGAATGTATGCAGAACGAATGGCTTTACATCGGATTATTCTTAGTGGTAGGAATTATCGTCCCGGTAGTGCCGCTGGCCTTCGCGGCACTGATTTCCCCTAAAAAACCAAACCCAATCAAACAGGCCACCTACGAATGCGGTATCGAGACGGTGGGCGACTCATGGGTGCAGTTTAAGGCTCAATATTACGTCTTCGCGCTGGTCTTCCTGGTCTTCGATGTCGAAACGGTCTTCCTGTTCCCCTGGGCGCTGTCCTTGAAGCAGTTGCCGCTTTTCGTGGTATTGGAAGGGATCCTCTTTATCGGAATCCTGGTGGCTGGGCTGGTCTACACTTGGCGCAAGGGGATGCTGGAATGGGTGTAGTCCACCAAGGGTGAAGTATATAGGCTGACAGGAGACGTCCTTTCAGCCTTTCCGTTGTGTAAGGAGAGCGCTTCATGACATTGGCGGGTTTTCTGAACGACCCCATCAATTTTGTTGCTCAATGGCTGACAGGGCTGTTGACCGGTTGGGGCTTTTCGAATGGCCTGATAACGGTGATCCTTTACTTTATCGGGATTCTTGTCCTGGTCGTTTTCGTCATGCTGCTGGATATCGGCCTGGTGTGGGTGGAGCGCAAGGTCGTGGCCCGCTTCCAGGATCGCCTCGGGCCGAACCGCATTGGACCGTTTGGCCTGATCCAGCCTATCGCCGACATCATCAAGCTGGTCATCAAGGAAGACATCACCCCCGCCGGCGCGGACAAGGTTGTCTTTAACATCGCCCCTGTGCTGGCGGCCATGTCGGTCATTTCGCTGTGGGCCATCCTGCCGCTCTCCTCGAAGATTTTTGGCGTGGACCTGAACGTGGCGGTGCTGTACCTGGTGGCGGCCGGGGCGCTGGGGACGCTGTCCATCATCATGGGCGGTTGGGCTTCGAACAATAAATATGCGCTGCTGGGAGCCTTCCGTATGGTGGCGAATATGGTCTCCTACGAGATCCCGATGGTGGTGACGCTGCTCATCCCGGTCATCCTGGCGGATACGATGAGCGTACAGGGCATCACCCAGGCGCAGAGCGGGATGTGGTTTGCCATCCTTTCGCCGCTGGCGTTCGTCATCTTCTTCATCAGCGCGATTGCGGAACTCGGCCGTTCCCCGTTCGACCTGGTCGAGGCCGAGTCTGAACTCACCGCCGGTTTCAATGTGGAGTACAGCGGGATGAAGTTCGGCTGGTTCTACGCTAGTGAGTTGCTGCACGCCTTCACGTTTGGCGGGTTTATGGCCGTGTTGTTCTTTGGCGGGTACGGCGGTTTCTTCGGGCTGGAGAAGCTCTCCGCCTTTCACTGGCTGACCAATCCATTCATCCAGGCAGCAGTCTTTATTGCCAAAGCCATGTTTGGATATTGGGCTATCATGTGGGTCAAATATTCGATGCCACGCATCCGCATTGATCACATGCTGGCTTTCAATTGGAAGTTTCTCGTTCCGCTTTCGCTGGTGGTGCTGGTGAATACGGCCATCCTGAACAAGCTGCTGGCCGGACTCCCGGCCTGGGGCTACACCCTCGGCATGTTCCTCTCGAACGTCATCATCGGCGTTGTGACCATTGAAATCTTGCGCGCTTATGGGCGCAGACAACACAAATCTGAGCAGACCCTGGCGCAAGCGATGCGTAATTAGGAGCAGGTTCCATGACCGCTGACAAAATCATCTTTCTTTTGATCGGTGTGCTTATCCTCGTCTCGGCACTGATGGTGGTAACGACGCGCAAGCTCATCCATGCCGCGCTCTGGTTGGTGGCGGCGCTCTTTGGCGTGGCCGTGCTGTATGCCATCCTGCAAGCCGGATTCCTGGCGGTTGTCCAGGTGGTAGTGTACATCGGTGCGATCGCCATCCTGTTCATCTTTGCCGTCATGCTGACCCGCCGGGACATGCGCGACCAGGGTCCGCAGACGCGCTCGAACTGGTGGATCGCCGCCCTGCTCGGATTGCTGATCCTGGCCGGTCTGGTCTTTCTTATCATCAACCAGCCGGACGTGGAGCGGACCGCCGCGGTCATTCCTGCCGGGGTGGATACGCTCCGGAACTTGGGAACGGCTCTGGTATCCCCGGACGCCTACGTGCTGCCGTTCGAAGTGGCCTCCGTCCTGCTGCTGGCGGCGCTGGTCGGCGCGGTGTATATCGCCGGGTTCGGTAAAAAGTCGTAGGAGGCCGAGATGAGTATCCCGCTATCCTGGTACCTGATCCTGGCCGCCGAGTTGTTCTGCATCGGCCTGTACGGCGTCCTTTCTCGCAAGAATGCCATCGCCATCTTGCTGGGTGTGGAGCTGATGTTGAACGCTGTTAACGTCAACCTGGTGGCTTTCTGGCGTTACCTGGACCCGGCGCAGATGGCCGGACAGGTCTTCGCCGTGATTGTCTTCGCTGTGGCGGCCGCGGAAGTGGCGGTGGGCTTGGCGCTGGTTATTTCCGTATATCGTCGCCGAAAGACCGTCGTGGCCGACGAAGTGGATTTGATGAAATGGTGAGATGAGTGATGAGAAACGAGTAATGAGCGACGAGTAATGAGTAACACGTAGGTCGCAGATCGGACTCGTGAACTCGTTTCTCGTCAACTCATTCCTCGCCTGGAGATTTTATACATGAATTGGATGATCTGCTTTCTTCCTCTCCCGCCCTTGCTGGCCTTTTTTACGATCATTTTATTTACGAACAAGAACCGATCCTTGAGCCACGGAATCGCGATCGGCGCGGCGGGGCTTTCCTGGCTGGGCAGCATGGTCGTTTTTATCCGTGCCCTGGGAGTGCGAGAGTTCGGCAAACACACTTTCGGATCTGCCATCAACTGGTTGCCGACTGGCAGTACCTGGCTAAAGGTCGGCGTGCTGATCGACCCGCTCTCCGCCGTAGTGGTTTTCTTCGTGGCCTGGACGGTGCTGGCGATTTTCGTCTACAGCATCGGCTATCACAACTTCGGCCAGCCGCAGAGCGACCAGGATGTGAAAGGCCTGCCACCGCACGGCGCGACGGTCACCGAAAACGGGCACAATCACACCGTCCCGTCCATAGAGCCGATGTATTCGCGCTTCTTTGCCTTCATCAGCCTGTTCGCCTTCGGCATGTACACGCTGGTGGTCTCGGACAACTTGCTGACCCTGTTTGTCGGCTGGGAGATCATGGGCCTGTGCTCGTATCTGCTGATTGGTTTCTGGTATGGCAAGAAGTCTGCCCGTGACGCGGCGGTCAAAGCCTTCATGACTACCCGAGTCGGTGACGTGTTCATGCTGCTCGGTATTGCTTTTGTTTACTCGTTTACAGGCTCGCTCTCTTTCCGGGATATTTTCCAGCCGGACATGTTGCATGCCCTGGCGACGACTGTCACTCCTTTCTTCGGCCTTTCAGCGGCGGGCGTCATCGGCCTGCTGCTCTTCATCGGGACAGTCGGCAAATCGGCGCAGTGGCCGCTGCACGTCTGGCTGCCGGATGCCATGGAAGGCCCGACGCCGGTTAGCGCCATGATCCATGCCGCTACGATGGTCTCCGCAGGTGTGTACATGGTCATCCACATGTTCCCGCTTATCTCGGCCGGTTGGACGGAGGGGATGCCGCTCAATACGACGATGAGCATCATCGCCTTTATCGGATCGTTCACGGCACTCTTTGCCGCGACCATCGCCGTAGCGCAAAATGACATCAAGCGTGTATTGGCTTACTCGACCATCTCACAACTCGGCTTCATGATTGCGGCCCTGGGGATCGGCGCGTATGTGGCAGCGGCTTTTCATCTGGTGACGCATGCCTTCTTCAAGGCGCTGCTATTCCTCGGCTCTGGCTCGGTCGTCCATGGAATGGAACACGGCGCGCTGCACACCGACGACCAGGTGGATTTGCAGGACATGTTCAATATGGGTGGCCTGCGCAGGAAAATGCCAGTCACTTTCTGGACCTTTTTGATTGGTGGTTTCGCCCTGACCGGGTTCCCGATATTGACGGCCGGTTTCTGGTCGAAAGACGAAATCTTCGCCGAAGCCTTTGGAAGCGGTCATTTGGCAGTCTTAATCACCCTGGCACTGGCCGCCTTCCTGACGGCCTTCTACACCATGCGCCAGATCACGCTGACCTTTTTCGGCGCACCCCGCACCAAAGCCGCCGCACATGCCCGCGAGACAACCTGGACAATGACCGTCCCGCTGATCGTGCTGGCGGTCTTCGCGGTCGGTTATGGGTGGGTGGGGATGCCGGAATGGTTTACCGGCGGCCTGCTCCCGAACTGGTTCCACGAGTTCGTCGGCGGGACGTTGGCCGAACTTCCCACGGCGGTGAAGTTCAATTGGGCCCCGCTGCTGACCTCGCTGGGCGTGGCGCTGGGCGGCTTGTTCTTCGGCTGGCTGGTTTATCGTAAAGTGAATTCTCCGGCGGAAGATAAGCTGCAAATCCCGCTCTTGAAGAACAAGTATTACTTCGACGAAATCTATAGCTTCCTATTCGTCAAACCGGCTTATTGGATCTCCGAGAAGTTTACCGATATGTTTATGGACCGTTTGATCATTGACGGCATCCTGCACAGTATGGCGCGCCTCTCGCTTTTCCTGGGCAATGTTTTCCGCAACTATTTTGACAAGCCGGTCATCAATGGTTTTATCGCTGATGGGACCGGTAACGCGGTCAAGGCATCCGGCAACAGCCTGCGCAAGGTCCAGGCCGGACGCATCCAGTACTACATGGTTGTCTCGATGGTTGTACTGGTTGTCTTTGCTGTGCTGTATTACTTCCTGATGAGAGGAATGTAGTAACGACTTTTGCGTAGCACCCTTTAGGGTAGCCGTTCATGTACGGCTAAAGCCGCTACTACGTGAGTAAGTGGAGCAAATGATGGAATTTATCAGCAATCATATCCTGACCCTCATCCTATTCCTCCCCGTCCTGGCGGCGGTGGTTGTGTTGTGCCTGCCGAAGGATAACCTGAAAGCCATCCGCTGGACGGCGCTGGGCGCCAGCCTGATTCCGTTTGTGCTGACGATTATCCTATGGGCGCAGTTCAAGCCGGGGCAGCCCGGCTACCAGTTCGAGCAGCAATACGCCTGGTATTCGGCCATCCACTCTACTTTCCACCTCGGTGTGGACGGGCTTTCGCTGACTATGGTGCTGCTGACCACGCTCCTGACGCCGCTGGCCCTGCTGGCCTCGTTCAGCATCACCGACCGGGTCAAAGCTTATATGTCCCTGTTTCTGCTGCTCGAGACGGGCATGTTGGGCGTTTTCATGGCGGTGGACCTGCTGATCTTTTTCGTCTTTTGGGAAGTTGGCCTGGTGCCGATGTATTTCCTGATGAACCAGTGGGGCAGCGAGAAAGGCGAACGTGAGATCTGGAAGGGCGTCAAGGTGCAGGCCAGGAACTACGCTTCGCTGAAGTTCATCATCTACACCATGGGCGGCTCGCTGGGGCTGCTGCTTGCCATCCAGCTGCTCGGCGTCACATTCCAGACCTATGACCTGCCGACCCTTGCCCGGCAGTGGACGACGCTGGAAGGGACTCTGCTCGGCCTGCCCGTGGCGACGGTCAAGGCAGTGGCTTTCTGGGCGTTCGTCATTGCCTTTGCCATCAAGGTACCGGTCTGGCCGTTCCATACCTGGCTGCCGGATGCCCACACCGAGGCTCCAACGGCCGGTTCGATGCTCCTGGCGGGTGTTATGCTGAAACTGGGCGCGTATGGCTTCCTGCGCCTGGTCCTGCCGCTCTATCCAGCGGAATCGTCGAAGTATGCCGGGGCGCTGGCCTTCCTGGCGGTGATGGCGATTGTCTTTGGGGCCTTCGCCTCCTACGGTCAGAAGGATTTCAAGCGGTTGGTGGCGTATTCTTCGGTCAACCACATGGGATTTGTGCTGCTGGGAATCGCCACGGCAGCCAAAGCGCCCGGCACACTCGACGCGACCATCGCCCTGAACGGCGCGGTGCTGCAGATGTTTAACCACGGGCTCTCGGCGGCCGGCATGTTCTTCCTGGTCGGTGTGCTTTACGAGCGGACGCATACCCGCAACCTGGACGATTTCGGCGGGCTGTTCCCGTTGGTTCCCATCTATGGCGGTATTCTCATCTTTACCAGCATGGCATCATTGGGATTGCCGGGATTGAACGGGTTCGTCTCCGAATTCCTGGTAGTGCGGGGTTCCTGGCCGGTGCTGACGATCTACACGGCGATCGCCATGCTCGGACTGTTGTTCACCGGCGCATACATTCTCAAGGGGCTCAGATCTATCCTGCACGGCCCGCTGAACGAGCACTGGGCGAAGGGCAAGCACAAACTGACCGAGATCAATACGCGTGAAATCATCGTGATGGCTCCGCTGATGGTGCTCATTTTGATAATCGGCATTTGGCCTGCGTGGATTTTGGAGGTGATTAATAAGGCCGTGATGATATTGTTTTAGAAACAAGTTTCGAGTGGCAATGCCTGCTTATCATTAACTTATTAAACTTATTACTTATTACTCATTCTCGTTACTTACCGAGAGGCGCTTCATGCAATTCCCATTTTTAGGTGTGATTGTCTTCACCCCGCTGGTCGCAGCGCTCGTCATCCTGATGTATAAGCCGGAGTGGAAGAAAGCCATCCGCTGGACGGCGCTGGCTGCCGGTCTGTTTGCGCTGGCGCTGTCCATCTGGGTGTACTTTACATACGACAAGGCTGCTGCGGGCTACCAATTCATCGAGAAATACAACTGGATGCCGATGCTGGGTATCAGTCTACACTTCGGTGTGGACGGGATGTCGGTCCCGCTGGTGCTGCTGACGGGCGTGGTGATGGTGACCGGGGTGATGATCTCCTGGGGCATCGAAGACCGGCCGCGCGAGTTTTTCGCCTTCCTGTTCATCCTGGCGAGCGGGGTGTTCGGCGTCTTCGCCTCGCTCGACCTGTTTATGCTATTTTTCTTCTACGAAATCGCGGTCTTCCCGATGTACCTGCTGATCGCCATCTGGGGCTGGATCAAGACGCGTGAGTACGCCGCCATGAAACTGACCCTGTACCTTTTCATCGGCTCGATGGTTTCCCTGGTCGGGGCGCTGGTCATGTACTGGACGAGCGGACAACACACCTTCGACATGTTGGTGCTGGAGACGGTGAAATTCACGCCGGCATTCCAGAAAATCTGGTTTCTGCCGGTATTCCTGGGCTTCGCCGTTCTGGGTGGCATTTTCCCGTTCCACAATTGGTCGCCGGACGGACACGTCGCCGCACCGACGGCGGTCTCGATGTTCCATGCGGGCGTGCTGATGAAACTGGGCGCATTCGCGGCGCTACGGGTGGGGATCATGCTCCTGCCCGAAGGAGCCAAATTCTGGGCGCCACTCATCATGGGACTGGCGCTTATCAACATCGTTTATGGGGCGTTTATCGCCAGCGTGCAAACCGATTTCAAATACGTCATTGGCTTCTCGTCCGTCTCGCACATGGGGCTGGTGATGATGGGCTTTGCCACGCTCAAGCCCGAGGGTCTACTTGGAGCGGGTGTGCAGATGTTCTCGCACGGCGTGATGACGGCGCTCTTCTTTGCTGTCGTCGGCATGGTCTACGACCGGGCGCACACGCGCGATATTCCCAAGCTGGGCGGCATGATCAAACCTCTGCCGCTGGCAGGGATTGGTCTGATTATCGGCAGCCTGGTCTCGATGGGCATGCCGGGCTTTTCCGGCTTCGTGGCCGAGTTTCCCATTTTCATGGGCATCTGGAAGACACAATGGATTGTTGCGGTCATCGCGGCTGTCTCAATTGTTGTGACTGCCTCGTATGTTTTATTGGTCGTCCGGCGGGTGTTCTTCGGCAAGATGCCGGAAGAGTTCGAAGGCCATATCACTCCCATTCGTACACATGACAAGATCGCGTTGGTGCTCCTGATGGCGCTCATGATTGGCATCGGCTGGTTCCCATCTTTGATGGTCCCGTGGGTTCAGACTGGCGTCCAGCACATCCTCGCCCTGCTGGGAGGTGCCTAAGTGACTACCCTCCTTCCCATTCTCCCTGAAATACTGCTCCTGGCACTCGGCGTCCTGATACTCATTATTGACCCGTTCCTGAAAAACGATGAGATCCGCCGTCCCTTCCTGGGCTGGTTCACGGCAGGCGGACTGCTCGTCACCTTGACCTTGAGCCTTCTGCTCGCCCGACCGGCGGGCCCAATCCTTGTATTTGGTGGGATGCTGCGTTTCGACTGGTTCGGTTTCCTGTTCAAGATGTTTTTCATCTTTGCGGCGGACGTCACAGCGCTGTTCTTTATGGATACAGACAAGCTCAACCGGCGTGCCGAGGCTTATCTCCTGCTGGTGGCCGCGGGCCTGGGCATGTGCCTGATGGCCTCTTCCGCGGACCTGGTGATGCTGTACCTGGCCATCGAAACGACCTCCATCCCGCTCTACCTCCTGGCCGGTTTCCTGAAAGACGACGAGAAATCCACCGAGTCTGGTTTCAAATACCTGCTCTTCGGCGCGCTGACTTCGGCGGTGCTGCTCTACGGTTTCAGCCTGATCTATGGCTTTTCCGGGACAACCAGCCTCTATGATCTGGGCAGCCACTTCGCGAAGTTCGATTTGTTGGCCGTCGGCGTGACGTTCATGGTGCTGGCGGGGCTGGCTTTCAAGGTTTCGCTCTTCCCGTTCCACTTCTGGGCGCCGGATGTGTACGAGGGCGCGCCGACGCCGGTGGCCGGGTTCCTTTCGACAGCCTCCAAGGCGGCGGGATTTGCGGTCATCCTGCGCCTGTTGACGGCGAGTTTCCCGATCATTTCTGCGGACTGGAGCCTCATCCTGGCTGTCCTGGCCACGCTGACCATGACGGTCGGCAACCTGATTGCCCTGGCACAGAAGAACGTCAAACGCCTGCTGGCCTATTCATCCATTGCGCACGCCGGGTACGCCATGATTGGCGTGGTGGCTTTCTCACAGTTGGGCGTTGCCAGTGTGGTCTTTTACCTGATTGGCTACGTACTGACCAACTTGCTCGCCTTTGGGATTGTCGGCATCGTCGGACGCGTGACCGGCTCGGACGATTTTTCTGCGTACGCGGGCCTGAGCCGCCGTAACTCGGCTCTGGGGCTGGCCGCGCTGGTGGCGTTCCTGTCGCTGGCCGGGATGCCGCCCTTCGTCGGGTTCGTCGCTAAATTCTTCGTCTTTAGCGCCGCGATTGAGACCGGCTGGACCTGGCTGGCAATCGTTGGCGTGTTGAACTCCATCATCGGGCTGTATTACTACCTGAACGTGCTCAAGTACGTGTACCTGTACCGGATGGAAAACCATGACGAGGACCGGCACCCGCTGACGGTGTCCCGCCATGTTGCCGTGACGCTGGCGATCCTGGTAGCCGGCATCCTCTTGTTCGGTATGCTGTTCGCACCCTGGTTCACCCTCGTCTCGAATGCGACTGGGACACTGTTTTAGTGGCTTACACTCGTTATGTTATAATTTTGGTGCCATGAGCGAACCGGAGAAGAACCAGAAGAATCAATTTCAGAGCAGCGCCAATCTGGCGGCTGCAGGTATCGCTGGGCAGATCGGTTGTGTCATCCCGGTAATCATTATTGTGGCTGTTTTAGGAGGAGTTTGGCTTGACCGTGTTTTTAATACAGGGCATGTGATCACCTTGCTCTTGGTTCTGGCTTCACTCCCGTTATCAATCTATTTGACTTTTCGGATGGCAATGCGCGCAGTGAAGGAAATCAACCAATCTTTGCAAGCGCCCGCATCTACTCCGTCACCCCCCTCCAAAAAGGATGAGATGAGTGAGCAGTGAAATAAAGCAAAAAAAACGATTTGGTGTGAAGCGATGGCTGATCCTGGGTCTGATTGCGTTGGGAATTTACGCAGCTTTTATCGGGCCTTCGATTTTGAAGCCCATCAGTCCGGTGGTTGTCCTTCCCCCGGAGCCGACCGGCCTGGAAGTATTCGGTTTCCCTATCACGAATACGATCCTGGCAACATTATTGGCAGATATGCTCCTAGTTGTGATTGCCCTGTTCTTATGGCGTTTTTATCGCCGGGGCGGGGAAGTGCCCAGAGGCATTATCAATATATTTGAGGCTCTCGTCGAATTCATGTGGAATACGGTATCCGGCTCGGCTGGCAAATGGGCCAGGCGGATTTTCCCGGTGGTGGCGACCATTTTCCTGCTTATCTTTGTAGCCAATCTTGTAAAACTTCTCCCAGGCTTCGAAAGCATTGGTTCTCTCAAGCAAGTCCACGAGGGAAACGGATACGCGCCTGTGGAACTCTTTCATGTGGGGAATTTAACAGCCTACACGATTGACAAAGGCCAGCCGGTGGAGGTGGTTCCTGTCGAGGGAGAAGGAGTTGATACAGCAACCGAGGATCATGGTAATGAATCGAGTGAACTTTGTACTGCCTGCGAAGTTGTGCCGTTCTTTCGCGGCACGGCCACTGATATCAATTTTCCCTTTGCGCTGGCTATTTTAACAGTTATCCTGACGCAGGTATATGGGATGTGGGCACAGGGACCGAAATATCTGGAAAAGTTCTTCCAGTTTAAACAACTGTTCAGTGGTAACCCTTTTGGGATTATTGATTTTGCCGTCGGTTTGCTCGAAATTATCCTTGAGTTCGCGAAAATCCTTTCGTTTGGCTTCCGTCTATTCGGCAACATTTTTGCAGGTGCGTTGCTGTTATCCATCATTGGCGCGTTGACGGCGGTAGTCGTCCCCGCCGGATTATATATTTTCGAAGTGTTCTTTGGGATCATCCAGGCCTATGTGTTCTTCCTGCTGGCGACGATTTTTATCAGCGGAGCAACCGTGGCTCATGGTCACGAGGCCAATCATTAGGGATGCAATATCAACACACGACTGGAGGTAGTTGAAATATGAATGGTATTGATGGGGCTTCTTTTGTCGCTGGTTTGAAGTTGCTCGGCGCAGGCCTGGCAATGTTGGGCGCTATCGGTGCCGGCGCGGGCGTCGGTATTGCCGCCGCGGGCGGCGTGCAGGCCATGGGCCGCAACCCCGATGCCGCACCCATCATTCAGACCAACATGATCCTGGGTATGGCGTTCGCTGAAGCGGTAGCCATCTACTCGCTAGCCGTCGCACTGATCATTATCTTTGTCGGCTAACTGGAGGGGTGTCGATGGATAAACTTGGAATCAATCTGGGCTTCTTGCTCTTCCAGATCTTTAACTACCTTATATTGATGATCTTGCTCTACGCTTTCGCCTATAAGCCGATTGTACGGATGCTGGAAAATCGCAAGCAGAAGATCGCCCAGGGTCTCGATGATTCCCGCATTGCCGCCGAGGCGCGTGCCAACGCCGAAAAGGACGTGGCCGGTATCCTCACAGAAGCTCAAGCCAAGGCCACTCATGTCATCAGTGAGGCGACCGAACGAGCCGATGCTGCCATGCTCGAAGTAAAAGCTGAGGCTGCAAAGGAAATAGAAAAGGAACGCGAGGCGGCACTGGCACGGGTCGAGGAGGAGCGCAACCGGATGCTCAGCGACCTGCGCGGACAGGTGGCTGCCCTGGCGATTGCGGCCGCCCAGAAATTGATCGGCGAAGCGCTGGACGAGAGACGTCAACGCGCCCTGTTGGCGGAATTCTTCTCGGGCGTTAAATCTGGCAAGGTCGTGGTATTTGAAGGCGAGAAACTGGCCGGTGAAAGAGCCCTGGTGACTTCAGCGCTACCGCTGACCAGGGATGAGCAGGAAAAGGTCAAGAGTGATGTTGTCGCCAAAATGGGGGAAAAAGCCGAGGTTGAATTTCGGGTTGACCCCGCCATCCTGGGTGGATTGGTCGTCAAGGTCGGCGACAAGGTGCTGAACGGTTCAGTCGCCGGTCAACTCGAGAGTCTGCGCCAGTCACTGAAATAGTTGGAATTTGTCTGCAAAGAGACCTGACGGGTTTCCAGGAACTTGTCAGGTCTTTCATGTTTGTGGTAAAACTACCCTATGATTAATGCAAAGCTCTCCGGGCTGTTTGCTAAATTCCCTTTCCCGTTTTCTCCCACTGAATTCCCCGATATATCTATCACCGGTATTGCCATTGACAGCCGCCTCGTCCAGCCCGGCGATCTTTTTGTCGCCATGCAGGGCGGGTCGGCAGACGGGCACGATTTCATCCCGGATGCCATCCAGCGCGGCGCGGCGGCAGCCGTCGGCGATAAAACGTTCGATGGATTGGCTGTTCCCTACGTCCGGGTTGATGATGCACGCCAATCTCTTACCTGGCTGGCGGCGGCATTTTACGGCAATCCAGGCCGCAAGCTGACCGTCGTCGGTGTGGCCGGCACGGACGGCAAAACCACCACCTGCAACCTGCTTTACCAAATCCTGGTGGCAGCTGGGATCCAGACGGGTCTCATCTCGACCGTCAACGCGGTCATCGGCGACGAAGTGCTGGATACCGGCTTCCACGTCACCACGCCCGACGCGCCGGACGTGCAGCGCTACCTTGCTCGCATGGTGGGGGCCGGCCTCACGCACGTTGTGCTCGAGACCACTTCCCACGGCTGGGCGCAGCATCGTGTGGATGCCTGCGAGTTCGACCTCGGCATTGTTACCAACATCACTCACGAGCACCTCGACGAGCATGGCTCCTATGAGAACTATCGAGCTGCCAAGGCGCGGTTGTTCCAGTCTTTGGGAAAAACTTTGCCCAAGCCACAAGGAAATCCGCGCCTGGCTGTGCTCAACCGGGACGACTCTTCTTATGCATACTTGTCGTCAATCTTCAATCGTCAATCGTCAATCCAAATGGTCAGCTACGGATTGGACTCGAATGCCGATATTCATGCCGAAAACATTGTTTTTTCCTCACAGGGCATCCACTTCGACGCGGTGGGGAAGGGTTTCCGCTTCTCGGTGACCAGTCCGCTGGTGGGGGAGTTCAACGTCTCGAACTGCCTGGCTGCGTTGACGGCGGCCGTGTGCGGCCTGGGCATTGACCCGAAGACTGCTGCGCGGGGCATTGCCGCCATGCCGGGTGTCCCGGGCCGGATGGAACGCATTGACCTCGGCCAGCCCTTCACCGCCATCGTGGATTTTGCCCACACCCCCAACGCATTGCGCGTAGCCACTGAAACAGTCAGAAAAATGACCAATAAACGAGTAATTACGATCTTCGGCTCGGCGGGGTTGCGGGATAAAGAAAAACGGCGCATGATGGCCGAAGTTTCAGCGGAGTTGGCGGATGTTTCCATATTGACCGCCGAAGACCCACGCAGCGAGTCATTGGATGAGATTTTGGAAGAGATGGCGTCTGGAGCGCGCTCGCGGGGTGGGGTGGAGGGAAAAACGTTCTTCCGCGTCCCGGACCGGGGTGAGGCGATCCGGTTGGGGATCCGCCTGGCGCAGCCCGCTGACATTGTCATGGCCTGTGGAAAAGGGCATGAGCAGTCCATGTGTTTCGGCACGACCGAATATCCCTGGGACGACCGGACGGCGCTGCGAGCGGCGTTGTCGGAATGGATGGCTATCGAAGGCCCGCAAATGCCCTATCTGCCGACGCAGACGAAATAATCCTCCTGCAAGTTCAGAACTACGGGAGGATTGAATTCAAGCGTATTTTAAACCGTACCCATTAATAGGCCACAACAAATACTCGCCTTTCTTTTTCCGGCTCGCGCAGTGGTGGGACGGGCGAGACTTCTTCCACTAATCGTGCCATTTTTGGCATTTGGGCTGAGCTTGTCGAAACCAAACGCGCCAATCTCCAAGCGGCGTAACCGCTGCCTGGACTGAGCAAAGCGAATGTGTCCGCCGCAGCGAGGGGTTCGGCGGCACCATGCTCTCGTGCTTACGACTTGGGTGCGGCGCTGGCTTGTGGCATTCGTGCCAGCGGGTCGGCTTGGGCGGGGCCAGCAATCCAGTACATTAGCAATTGCACCACCGCGGCGGCAGATGCATAGGCGAACAGGTCGGCAATCAGTGGCACGAGACCGGGCCCAAAGACGATCAGGCGTGTCGTGACACTGTAAAGATAATCACGCGTCACTCCGAATAGGGCGAATACCACAAGGAAGATAAGGAGTCCGCGCGTCGCAAAGCGGCGAATCGCACGCCAGCCAGCCAGCCCCAGTGCCGCGCCATACCACAAGGCAGCGGCGATGTACCAGGCCAGTGGCGCGGTGGCCGTCGTTACAGAGGGATAGTGCCACCATCCCTGGTGAGCCGCGAACCTATCGTAAAGCATAACCATAGGAATGATAGGAATCGCGCCAATCAGCGCGCCGGCGATGCGACGCCGCGTTGCCCGCGCAAAATAGGCGACCACAACGAGCATAAGCGCCGTGACGACTACTCCCAGAGCAAGGGTCGCTGGTTCTAATAGATTCATGCTGGTTTTCTCCGCATTTTGTCGCTGCTGGTCAAAAACCGCCTGCATGCAAGAGCAAAATGAATTGTATTCCAGCCGCCCAATGGTTGGGCTTCGCGAAGCATCCCTCGCGCAGCGTGCCCGAAGGGTGCGAAGGGGACAGAGGCAGCGGCGGGACCGGCGAGACTCTTTCTTAATTATCGCCTCTTTTCTGGAAACGCGCTGCGGTTTCGAGCGGCGGAGCCGCTATCCGCTGGAGGCGGTATTGGGCTGTGCTTTATTTAGATGCTCAATCAATCCAATAAAACCTCACTCGCGGACTGATAGTTTAGCGGGGTCTATTCAACCTAGCCGATAGACCTCACGGTCCGCCGTACTCCTCCAGCACGTCCAGTAGATCAAGTAGGATTGCATTATCGCGCTGGCTTTTCTAGGCACTTGATTTATTCAAGAACCTGCTGTAAGGTTCCCGCTTATTGAAATCGGCACTGCATTTTTTGCAGAAATTTTCAATGCTGAAGTTTTCTTCATTACAGTCTGGACAGAAGATATAGCTCATGGATTTTTCTGCTCAGTGCAGTTGAATTTATTTATCTGCCAGTGGGTAAGGGAGAGGGGTTTCCTCTCCCTCCCCGTTGTCGCAATAGGGTCAATTCCCTATATTATACCGGCGTGCGGCTTTCCCGCACCGGGCGACCCCTGCTGCCTTGCCCACATAAGGGA
>Ga0315284_10003828_pt1 | contig 21379 bp, 41 predicted proteins | sample YL17G09_16_MG_FD_203696 | JGI IMG/M metagenome (GOLD analysis project Ga0315284, IMG submission 203696) | Sediment microbial communities from Yellowstone Lake, YNP, Wyoming, USA - YL17G09_16 | ecosystem: Environmental > Aquatic > Freshwater > Lake > Sediment | place: USA: Wyoming | collected...
ACAAGCGATAGGAGGTGATGCAAATTGAGGAAGGCGGAACTGGAGGTAGTGGGCAGGATACTGAAAAAAGTGGGGGTTATTCTGATGTGCCCGGAGTGCGGAGAACTGTTCTGGGCCATAGAGCCGAGGGACTATATGGGCAAGCCATGTCGGGAATGCCAGTATGGGATTAAGAAAATCAAGGCAATGGCATAAAATTATTTTAACGGAATTGAAGATTTTTCTTGACTTTTTTGTTAAAGATTTTTATATTAGGGATAAAGGGGGTGATTGACATAATGATAAGGCAAGAAGAAGGCAAGGCAAGAAAGGAAAGGAAACCAGCGGAGGTATTTCCGGTGGTGATGCTGAAACCACATGACCAGTATCTGACCCCGATGGATGTAGTGGAGCAGGTCGCCCTCATCAAACACATCCAGGAGGCGGTGATGATTGAGGGGATTCACTATGGCAAGATAGCGGGATGCAACCAGCCATCGCTCTATAAGGCAGGCGCGGAGAAATTGAGGCTGACATTCCGGCTGGCGGTCAATCCCATTATTGAGGACTTAAGCAACCCGGACGAGATAAGGTATCGGGTCAAAATGGAGGTCACTACCGAGAAAAGCGGGACATTTATCGGGTCCGGCGTGGGGGAGTGCAGTAGCAACGAGGAAAAATACAAGTGGCGCGAGGCGGTAAGCGACAAGGAATGGGAGACCACCCTTGAGTCTCAGAGAAGAATCAAGCAGAAGAAATACTTCGACAAGCGGGCGGGAGGATACAATACCTATGAGGTAAAGCAAATCCGCACCCAGCCGGCCGACCTGGCGAATACCATTCTCAAAATGGCCAAGAAGCGGGCTTTTGTTGATGCCATCCTGACCTGCACGGCTGCATCGGATTGTTTTATGCAGGACCTTGAGGACATTGAGGAGAACCTGCGCGAGCATCTGCTGGCCGAGGAAAAGGACAAAAATGCCAAGGCATCTGTTGAAATGCCTCAGAAGAAGAACGAGAGGGACAAGTCGACTGAAGACAATCTGCAACAACCGAAGGATAGCGAGGCCAAGATTACCACTGAGCCGGTAAAGAATGGCAATGACAAGAAGATAACACCTCAGCAGGTTAGTGTCATTGAGAAATGTTGCAAGAATAGAGGACTCAAACTTGACGATGTGACCAAGGAATTCAAGGTTGGAAAAATTGAGGATTTACCAATGGATAAACTGAATCCCGTCCTGGAGTGGTTAAGCGGGTTTGAGAATAAGTAACATGATGAGGAATATACCGAAGTTAATAGCAAGCACTAATGAGTCGCACAGGTTCAGGCATGGGAAGACGGAACTGACCTATCCGCGGGTAACCGCGGTAATCAAGTCAGCCGGTTTCTACGACAAGTTTGACAGGATACCGGCCGATAATAGGGAGGCGGGATTGAGGTTCGGGACGGCGGTCCACCTGACCTGCGAATACGACGATAACGGCACGCTCGGAACATTTGACCCGATGGTGGCGCCCTACCTTGACGCCTGGCACAGGTTCAGGGCGGAGATAGCGTGGGCAAGGAAGGTGTTGCTTGCCGAGACGGTAGTATATTCCAATGCGTGGAGGTATGCGGGACGGCTGGATAGGGTGTTCAATGGCGGGATGCTTGTTGACATCAAGACCGGCGCGGCGGACATTGAGGCCGGCATCCAGACCTCCGCGTATGCCGAGGCGGTTACGGAGTGCCTGGGGATTAAAATCAAGAGGCGGTTTGTCGTCCAGTTAAGGCCAGACGGCTACCGCCTTCTTGAGTTCAAGGACAGGCGGGACATAAACATATTCCACGCCTGTGTTAATATACACAATTATAAAATAGGAGGCTTAAAATGAATGGAGACATGATACTGGTTCAGCCGTCCGACATGGACAGGATGAGGGCTGAGATTTCCCCGGTAGTGCAGTATGCCAGGGAACTGGCGGTAACATCGCCGGATATTTATGAGATGGGAATGCAAAAACTGCTGGTTATTAAGGAGTTAAGGAAGAAGGTTAACGAAAAATTCGACCCCATCATCAGGAAGGCGTATGACGCCCACAAGGCAGTCTGTAACCTTAAAAGGGAAATAACTGACCCATTGGATATGGCTGAACAGATAATTGACCCTAAATGCAGAATCTACCGGAATGAACAGGAAGCGGAACGCCAAAGGTTAGAGGCCAAGATACAAGCCGAGGCGCTCGCCAAACAAAGAAAACTTGATGAGGAGGCCAAGGCGAAGGCACAGAAAGAAATGAAGAAGGGCAATACCGAAAGGGCCGAGGCAATAATGGAGACCATCCCGCAGGTGCCGATTCCGATTGTGGAGTCGATTGTCCCGAAGGTCAAGGGTGCATCCTTCCGTGAGATATGGCATGCCGAGGTGGTGGACGAGAAGAAAGTCCCCAGACAATATCTCGTTCCAGACATGAAGAAACTGGATGGAATTGCCCGGGTTACCAAGGGCGAGATGAATATTCCTGGAATAAGGTTCTGCAAGGAAGAGATAACGGCCGGAAGGAGGGGGTTGAATAAATGGAGAAAAACCAGTCTGTTATAGCCATAGAGAAATTCGTTAATGAAATTAGGGATGACGGCCCCGAAATTTCTGTCACCGAGATAGAACGGAGGCTCTTTTTGTTGCCGAAACTAATCTACGAGGCATCCCTTGTGGTAATCAGCGCCAAACAGGCGAAGGACAAGCAGAAGATATACTGTGACGACGTGGCAATGTCGCCCATGAATTCGGCGCGGGTAACCGAAGGACTTGCCAACATCATCACTGGCAGAAAGGCGAAATTGATTGAACTGGAGGGCAAGTATCTGCAGGCGCAGGCGGTCAGGGAACTGCTGGAGAACATGTTTGTATCACTGAGAAAAATTGCAGAGTTGAGAAAGACCACTTATTAAGATGCTAAATATGCCGGATAGTTTTTGGGAGGTATTCAGGGTGGACTATCCGGTAACCAGATGTCCGATATGCAATCGGGAATGCTTTCTTAGGGATGGTAGAAGTCGTGTATGTTTTTTATGCACCAGACAGATTAGAATGATACCGATAAAAATTACGGTGAGTGTCCCAAATCTAACTGAGACAGTGAGATTGACTATGGGAATGGCGATGTTACTATCCGATGATAGAAATATCGAACCTAAGGGAGGATAAAGACATGACTGAAAGCGATAACAGAGACCTTGCCGAGAGGAGCATGGCATTCTATAAACAGTTTAAGAAATGGATTAAGGAAATGGACATTGCTGATGTCCAGGTTGTCATCGTGGGACTGGGCATATTCATGTCCGAGATAATTGCCCTGACTTCCCCGGCCGGGAAGGAAACAGATGTGCTTAATGAGTTTATCAGGGCATTAAACAGGGATTTTAACCATTTCCTTGAGAACAAGTTTCGTAATGGCGAAGGACAGGGGGTGCCGGCATGAAGGCAACACTTTTAAGGATAGAGCAGATGCCATCAAAGTATAATTCCTCCCTGTTCTATTACTTCTTTTTTAAGGGAGAGGACGGGAAGTCGTATCGGTCATGCGTTGACCCGGCATGTGGAAATTATAAGCGGTGGGCCCGCTTTATTGGATGTTCTCTACCGATTATCTTGGACAATCTGCGGGTGTTGAAGGGCAACATTATAGATGCCGACTGTGAGCCGGAAGTGGTTACAGGATAGGAGGGAAAACAGTATGGGTGAGTTAAGGAAAATCAAAGAGGCGACAAGGGAGAGGATTGAGAAGATAGAGGAAGCCATAAGGGAGGCTGATGATTATGAGGTGTCAAGCAAGTATGCAGGGAAAGAGATTATTGCTTTTATAGACGGCATTGAGGAAGGACTAAGGATGGCTGTCAGGATTATGGAGAGGGATAATTTCAGGGATAGTCTTAAATAAAACTATGTCAGATGAAAATCTCAACGTAACGACCACCTGCCCGGATGGGCACGAGACTGTATCCGAGGTGATGATGGACACGGCCGAGAAGCCGGTGACCATCCTATGTGCCGAGTGCCACAAAAAATATACCGTCTGGCTAAAGGTGGAAAGCCGGCCAGTGGTGGTGACCAACTCCAAACCGGAGTGGGTATTGAAGGAGGATATAAAATGATTGAATCTCTTTGTATCATAGTGATGGGAATTAACCTGACTATCATCAATATCATCTTAATTCTGAAATTATTGAAATAAAAATCTTTTAATAATTATTTAATTTTTCTTGACATTTTGGTAAAAGTTTTTAATAATGACAGAGAGGAGGTGGATTAGCAATGAGGAAGGTAATGAAAGGACTGATTGGGACGCCGACCAACCAGGCATTGGTCGAGTTATGGCTTAAGAAGAACGAGCGGAACTACTCTTATATCGCACGCCACACAGGGATACGCAACACGATTTTAACCACATTCAAACAGGGGAGAAAGGTGGCGCCCGAGGTGCTTATCAGGATAGCGGAGTTTACGGGGCTTCCGCTCAAGGTATCCTTCAAGGGATGCCGGACCAGTTTCGTGGCGGGAAAGGAGAGATAAAATATCTTATGGGCAAACTGGCTAACGGAAGAACCGAACGCGAGTGGAGGCCTCTCTGGACCAATGACCTATGGTCAAGCGCCAATTATATCAATGCCCCCATCCCAGAGAAGGGATACTATCTTATATTATGGTCGCGATGTCGAGATGGTAAGTATGCAGGATGGATGTGTTTTGCGACCGGACTGCCAATGACATCAAAGGAAATCATCAACCTAATGTTACCACAGGAAAGAGACCGGACGGATAGAATAAAGAATGGACTCCTCTATCTATTACGGACCGGATTGCTTTACCTGTTTAACACCAAGACCAGCGAGAATGTCCCGCCCGACCATCAGATTAACCATGACTGGATTCATAGCGAAATATCCGAGAACCAATTAAGAAATTATGTCCTGGTGGTGAGGAAATATACGGAAAAGACGGCCCAAATGAACATGGTAGAAGAGGGGCGATTTCACCAGCAGATGAATGGCAGACCGGGGCCAGATGTGGGGGCAGATGGCAAGCAGATGACAAGCAGAGAGCAACCAGAGAAAAACGACCCCCTTACTATACAAGGACTTATGACAGATAAATCCTCATATAAGAGTAAAGAATCTAAGAGTAAAGATAAAGATATATGCCTCTCCCTCTTTGCCTACTGGAACTCCCTACCGAATGTCCTGACCCACAGGATGCTTACGGACAGGATAAAGCGGGCCATAAGCGGGCGGCTGGGTGATGGATACACGGCCGAGGAACTCAAGACCATGATGAGCAACTACTCGGAGATACTGACCGGGGGCCTGCTTAAGCAGTATTTCTGGACATACCGGTGGGGACTGACGGACTTCCTTGCAAGACACAAGGACAGGTTCAATGACATAGTAATTGCCCGGCAGACGTTCGCCAACAGGGAACAATATCAGGACAACAGGGTGCAGTGCTCGGAATGTTTCGGGAAGGGAAAATATATTTTACAGGGGACGATGCAGAGATGCCACAAGTGCAAGGGCAAGGGATACGGTCCGGATGTGTCTAAGATGCCGAAGGAGAAATGATAGGAAGGGTAAGGTTCTATACGAAGTTAATAGATATGGTGAAGAAATAAAATGACCATCAGCACAAAACCATCCAACGAGTTAGTCTGGGATAAGGATTATATCAATCAGATTCTCTGTGGAGATTGCCTTGAGATAATGAAGAATATACCAGATAAGTCTATTGACCTTGTAGTTACCAGCCCGCCTTATCACGAAAAAAACATTCGGGGGCATAATGTTACTTCTTCGCCAATGTATATGAACTTTTTTACGCCATTTATTCAATATGCTGATTTATTTTATAAAGAGTTATACAGAATAACCAAGAACAATGCTTTAATAAATTTGGGATATAACGCTGATACTGGGTGGCAACACATATTAAAACTAATAATCCCAGCCTTAAACTATTTTCAAGGCAAAGAAATAATTATTTGGGAAAAGTCTAACCCCGAACCCAATAGTATGGGTGGACTAACTCATTCATTTGAATTCATTTTTATATTATACAAAGATAAAAAAAATAACTATATCAAAAAAGGCGAATATATAAAAGACCTTATCCGGGAAGGGGTAGATACCAAATCTGGATTGTGGGGTAATATTTATCACGGATGTCCTTTCCCCATTAATCTGATTAAAAAACTACTACTCTATTTTTCTATGGAAAACGACCTTATATTAGACCCATTTCTCGGTTTTGGCACAACCGCCGTTGCCTGCAAGGAACTCGGTAGGCGGTTTATAGGTATAGAAATCAGCGAGAAGTATTGCGAGATAGCAATGAAGCGGTTAAGCCAAGGGGTATTATCATTATGATTATACAATCCCGACCATCCAACGAGTTAGTCTGGGATAAGGATTATGTCAACCAGATTATCTGTGGGGATTGCCTTGAGATAATGAAGGACATACCAGACCAGAGTATTGACCTTGTGGTTACAAGTCCGCCTTATAATAAAGGAATAAAAACTGGTAGGAAAAATGGAGCGTGGGAAAGAGATATTGATTACGGGGAATATAAAGATGATATATCCGAGTGTGAATATCAAGAATGGCAAATAAATATATTAAAAGAGGCGATAAGGATAATAAAAATAACCGGTAGCATTTTCTATAACCATAAAGTTAAGTTCATAAATAATAAATTGCTTATACCTACTGAATGGTTGAGTGGTTTTAATATAAGACAGATTATTACTTGGGATAGAGGGAGTAGTCCAATGATTGATTCTGTTAGATTTCTTCCGTCTACCGAATTAATCTATTGGATAACCAAAGTTAATATAGCCCCGAAGTTTAATCCCATAGCCCATAGTTTCAGAGATGTATGGCGTATAAATTCCGATACAAGGAATAATCATCCCGCACCATTCCCGTTAGAAATACCCAAGCGATGTATTATTGCCTGTTCTGATATAAACGACATTATTGTTGACCCTTTTTGTGGTTCGGGCAGCACTGCCGTTGCCTGCAAGGAATTAGGCAGGCGGTTTATAGGGATTGAAATCAGCGAGAAATATTGCAAGATGGCGGAAAGGCGATTATCACAAGGTATATTATCATTATGACAATACAGACACGACCATCCAATGACAACTACCGGCAGAATTATGATGGGATATTTAGGAAGAAGTATTCAATGGAAAAATGGTGTTGTTACGGGTTGCCCGATGGGACACAATGCAATATCCTTATTGAGGTGATTGAAGCGGACTATCCGAACGGTATAACCAGCGGACTGTGTCCTGAGCATCAGAAGATATGGGAAGATAAAATTGTGGAATTATAAAGGAGGTAAAAGATGATAAAATCAATAAATAATCCTCAGAAGGTTATTCGGATTAAATCGGGCAAAGGAACTGGCGATAATTATTATACCTTAGAGGATGGAAGTGTATGGAAAACAAGCAGTCCTTTTTTCAAGAAAGGCACTGATGATAGAACCGGTAGAACTGATGGTTGTATTCATTATGAAACAAGAAATGACTAATAAGTCGGCTGTGGCAACTGCCAATGGTGTTAAATTATAGGAAGTGAAAGATGACTAAGAAAAAAGGTTTTATCGTAACAATAGAATTTGATGTATTGAGAAGGATTGCCAATTATTATGAATTCCCTTTAGCCGTATTTCTGTGGTCGCCGAAGAACATTAAAAGACAATTAAAAGGGACAAGAAGAAATAGTCGGCGTGAAACAATGCTGAAGTATAAGAATAGATTTACCCAGTTATTTGATGAATTTTTGGATAGATTATGACTAACAACTCAGTTGGTAACCAGCCGAGCGGAATTATAGGAGGTGAAAGATGTGTGAATTTATATCGTGGATAGAGATGAATGGCAGGATTTTGTTTCTAACCGATGAGGATATGAAACAGAAGAACAAAGAGATGTCTGCGTGGAATCAGGATAAATCAGAGTGGCAGGGACACGGGGGCATCAGGTTTTATTATCAACTTGAAGATTCAGATGGTATAAACAAAGAAAATACTAATTTCTCATCTCCTGACAACTTCCCCAAGGTAATTAGCAATGCGATAAAACAAGGCAAGATAACCTATGGAATAACGCCCGAAATAACGGAACAAATACTTGAGCAACCGGCTTGGGCTGAGTATAATAAGATTCAGCAATCGGCTCGGGCTGAGTATGAGAAGATTCGGCAACCGGCTTGGGCTGAGTATAAGAAGATTCAGCAATCGGCTTGGGCTGAGTATGAGAAGATTCAGCAATCGGCTCGGGCTGAGTATAAGAAGATTCAGCAACCGGCTTGGGCTGAGTATAAGACGATTGAGCAATCGGCTTGGGCTGAGTATAAGACGATTGAGCAATCGGCTTGGGCTGAGTATAAGAAGAAGATTAAGCAATTGGCTTGGGTTGAGTATAATAAGATTAAGCAATCGGCTTGGGCTGAGTATAAGAAGAAGATTAAGCAACCGGCTTGGGCTGAGTATAAGACGATTGAGCAATCGGCTTTCAGCAAACTTGTAAAAATAAAGAAGAATCGCAATAAGATATGGCAATAGCCGAGAGGTAAGAAATGAAACTCACTGAAGCACAAAAACAAAAGATGATAAAAGAATGTTTTCAGGGATTGTTTGAGTCCTATCCTGATTGTTTAGAGACTATCAGGAATGGGTTACCAGAATTATTTAAAGGCAATCAACCAAAAAATATTATTGAGATGTGGTTGGAAGATGATGTCAAGAAGTTTATCGCAAAAGGATATGAGTGGTAAAATGACGAGCGGAATTATAAAGGAGGTGAAAGATGAAGGTAGAATTCAAGTTCAGTGATACGATTTTCAAATCCATTATGAGTATCTCTGACAAATGGGGAGTTCCTTGTAAATTACTTATGCAAATAATTGAGTTGGCAAAAGAGGAAGGAGAAGTTTGGGCTTATAAGATAGTTAATAAGGAGGTGAAAGATGAGGGCAAAAAAGAGAGAGGATAAACCAGATAATAAAATGACTACTAATATTTTTGGGAAAGAATTGGAAAGTTTAATAAATAGATATTCAAAAGAAAAGGAAAGTAACACCCCAGATTTTATTCTGGCACAGTATCTAAAAGATTGCTTAGACTCTTTTAATAAGGCAGTTCAACGAAGAGAAGGTTGGTATGGTAGAATTGATGCAGAGAATGGTTAAGAGTTAATGACTAATAACTCGGCTGTGGTGTTGAGGCTCAAGAAGTCCGCAACGATTAGAGCGTCAAGAACGCCAGTTGCTACACCCAGCCGAGCGGAATTATAAAGGAGGTGATTTGAATGGATACAAAAGTAGAAGTGTTGACAATAAATGGTATAGAGTATGTGCCGAAAGAAGGTCAATTACAAATGGCGAATGTTTGCAACGGAATGAAGTATGTTATTGTGAGGACATGCTCAGCCGGAGTATTTGCTGGGTATATAGAATCAAGGAATGGACAAGAAGTAGTATTGAGGCAAGCACGCAGATTATGGTATTGGGATGGCGCGTCGTCGTTATCTCAGTTAGCGATGGAAGGAGTAAAGAGACCGCAGACTTGCAAGTTTCCTTGTGAGGTAGAAAGAGTAGAACTTTTACAGGTGATAGAAATTTTGGACTGCACCGAACAGGCAAGAAAGAATATTGCTGAGGTAGAAATATGGAAACAATAAAAATTGGCTCTGGCGATGGCTATGGCGATGGCGTTGGCTCTGGCTCTGGCTCTGGCTATGGCTATGGCTCTGGCTATGGCTTTGGCTCTGGCTCTGGCTCTGGCTCTGGCTATGGCTCTGGCGATGGCGATGGCTATAGCTATGGCTCTGGCTTTGGCTCTGGCTCTGGCGATGGCGATGGCTCTGGCTCTGGCTCTGGCTCTGGCGATGGCGATGGCGATGGCTCTGGCTATGGCTCTGGCTATGGTAACTATAAACTCGGCTATACCCAGCCGAGCGGAATTATAATATGCTAACGATTAAAGATTTTGAAGATAACCCATCCAATTATATCTGGGGAGACGATGTAACTTTGCATATAGACAGTATTTTTCAGAAAGAATTTAATGGAAACATAAATTTATTGGTGGCTTGTTGTGAAGATAATGCAATGCCCAATGGGATAAATTATTACGAAGCGGTTAGGGATTATGAGAAATCAAGACAGAATTATAATATCAAAAATGGAATTATAAAGGAGGGATGAGATGAAAACAAACGATACATACAATACTACAAGACAAAAGAAATGTCCCTTATGTGGCAACTGGTTTGAGGGGGATGAAACAGCGAATGGTGAAATATGCAAGAACTGTTCTGAAGCGAAAAGGAATAGTGAAGAGGAGGTAAAAATGGGGATTAGGGAAATACTTAGAAGTGCGATGGGGAGAGGATATTGCACAAACGAAAATAGTGGTGAGGACATAGATGCTACTTTAATTGAGGCTATGCTAACGGAAATTATTTCAGTTATCAAGAACGAGGTGATGAAGTGCAAGTTAGAAATATCTGAGGTCTATATCATAAATAATATTGTTGAGATTTCTAATATTACACAAAAACAGGCAGAAGGGTTTCTTTGTCTTTTCAATCGCATATTAAAACAGAAACTCACCAAACTTTTTGAGGAGAAGAAGTTATGAAAAAGAACACTGGTATGATGGTTGAGTCAATCCTGATGTCAATGTTGCTGGTGGGCATCGGTTTCATTGCCTGCTTTGTGATAATTGACATATCGGGGTTGAGGAACAGGGAAAGACCGGAGGCAATAGTTCGGCCGGCAGTCAATCCAATAGTGGTCGCCAGTCCGGTCCAGCCGGTCCCCGAGCCGAGGGGACGCTATGTCAGGGGTTACCTATGGAGTGGAAGGCGGGGGGAGAGGGTCGCGGGTATATTCTCCGACCTATGGGCAAGGGGGTTCAGGTTCGGGGCGGTGGCGGCCAGCGGCTATAATTCCGCATTGGTGAGGTTCTCGGAAAGGATTGATGAGAAGTATCCGATGCTGGTTGAACTGGGGCGACTCAAGAGGGACTTAACGATAGACTTCGGCCTGTCCAGAAGGGGAGGGGTCAGTCCCGCGACATTCAGTCCAGACGGAGGTCAGTGGGTCAAGGTCAGGGCAAAGATTACCCACTACTGCTGGCACCATCCCGGGGAAATCAAGGTGGGGAAGGGGAGGACATCCACCGGTAGGTCGGCGAAGAATAGTTCCGGCGTGGCGGTTGATCCGAGAATGATTCCTTACGGTTCGGAGGTATATGTGCCGGGATATGGGCTGAGGGTGGCTGATGATACCGGGGGCATACCGAGAAGATACGGCCAGCAGGGAAGGTATCTGGTGGACATCAGGCATGAATCTATATCCGTCCGGCGGGCCAGGGAACTGGGCACCATGTGGACGAATGTATGGGTAAAGAGGTAATAAAATGAGATTCCTAAGATACAGGCAAGGCAGGAGGAGACTGGCCGGAAAGCCTGGTTCAGAATACATCCTCCAGTGCAAAATAGTCCAGTATCTCAATGACCATTACCCGAATCTTCTTTTTACGGCAAGTGCTGGTGGTGCTCGGACGTCAATCGGGACGGCGATGAAACTTAAGATGATGGGTTGTAAGGCTGGGGTGCCGGACCTTATGATTTTTTATCCCACCAAGAAATATCATTCCCTATTCATAGAACTGAAGACAGAGGAGAACAGGGATTTTGGTATCAAAAAAGGAAGAGTTTCGCCGGAACAGGAAAAGTGGATTGACAAACTGAACTTGCTTGGATATTGTGCGAGAGTGTGCTATGGGTATGAAAACACGAAAGAGACAATAGAGAAATATCTGACAGAATAATCCATAACAGAAAAGGAGATATATAGGATGAAATTATTTAGTATAGAATTTAATGAATGTGATTATGACCAGTATGGCGCATTTGTAATAATAGCCAATGATGAAAAGGATGCCATTAGTTTGATTAAAAAGATGAAAGAGTATATGGACGAAGTAGATTGGGAAGGTGGTTATAAAATACACGAGATAATCCTTACGGAATATTCGCAAGCGACAATAGATAATCCTTACGGAATATTCGCAAGCGACAATAATTTTAAGTTCATTTAGGGCGGGGTAAAATAGGAGGAGATTATATGCCACTCAACAAAGCCAAGGGTAATATGTATGATTTTGTTACACACTGCCATTCGCACCTTGGTGGAGAATGTCCGCATCGGTGTTGTTACTGTTATGTCCAGCGCAATAGGTTTGGAGTATCAGAACGATATAAGGGTGAGCCAAGATTGATTGAGAACGAATTGGCAGTCAATTACGGCTCGGGTAAGATAATCTTCATAGAGCATATGAGTGACCTGTTTGCCTGTGATATAAAAGGCGAGTGGATAAAGAGAATAATTGGACACTGCTTAACCTATAACCAAAACAAGTATGTGTTCCAGACCAAGAACCCGGCAAGATTTAATGATTATATTGACCTGATGCCGGATAAATGCATGTTGGGAGTTACCATGGAGACTAATCGAGAATTTAGGAATGATGATAATTCCATAAAGATAAGTCAGGCGCCAAGACCGATAAAAAGATATGAGGGTATAATGGCACTACAGAGACTATTTCCTGTCTTCATTACACTGGAACCTATACTTGATATGGATATTGATATTATGGTCGAATGGATGATAAACATAAAACCCGATTTTATCAACATAGGGGCTGATTCAAAGGAATGCGGACTACCCGAACCTTCGGCGGAAAAGATAAGGGAACTGATTGCAAGGTTGCAGGAGAACAATCTGGTTATCAGGAAGAAATCCAACCTTGAAAGGATATTGGCAATATGAGAGACCTCAACCATCTTGAAAGGAGTGAAATTATGCGAGAAAAACCTATCTTATTCTCAACACCGATGGTCAAGGCGATACTTGATGGTCGTAAATCTCAGACCAGAAGGGTGATAAAGCCGCAACCGCCGGATAATTCCCATAATATATTACAAGTTTGGCAAGACCCGGGCAGTAAGAGGAATTATACGCACTTATTGAACAGTGATTATTATGTTTGGTTTCCCTATGGTCAAATCGGAAGTAAGATATGGATACGGGAGACTACCTATCAATATGGCAGATGGTTCAAAAATGGGTTTACTAAAACGGGAAAACAAAAATGGACTTTTAGGCAAATGAGTGTTGATGTTCCCCTCTTAAATGGTTGTAATTTAAGATACTATGACAATCCCCCAGAACCGATACGCAAGAACTCATACGGGAAAGAAGGTTGGTATAAGCGCCCCTCCATCTTCATGCCCCGTATGTTCTCAAGAATTACACTGGAAGTTACGGATGTCAGGGTAGAATTATTGCAGAATATTACGGAACAGGATGCGGTTAGGGAAGGATTTAGTTATAGAAAGGGCGATGAAAAATTCTCGATTAGTAAGATGTTTTCTATCAGCAATATTCATCCACCTTCTAAAAGAGTTGAGGAATTTAATTCATATTTTGGTAAGACAGAACAGACTACCAAGGAGGGATTTGCTGAATACTGGGATTTAATAAATCAAAAACGGGGTTATGGCTGGTTGGTGAATCCATTTGTATGGGTAATCAGTTTTAAGAGGATAATATGAAAGACATCCTCTGGAAATATGTCATTATCAACGGCCTGCCGGTCCTGTTCCCGAACTACACCAGTCTCAATCACAAGAGTTTTGAGCAGGTAGGCAAGGTAACGGGCGTGGGGTTCGTGATGCTGAAAGTGGATGCGGAAAGTGTCAATGTCATAGGCGAGTCGAATTCACTTGACATGAAGAGCAAGCCGGAGGATAAGGATATAATAAAGGCGTGGATATAGCATAATTAAAAACTGTAAAACTTGCGGAAAAGAATTTAATATAAGACCATAAAAAGGAGGAAAAAATGGCATCGTTTAATCGGACAGTTTTGTTAGGAAATCTCACCAAAGACCCAGAACTCCGCTATACTTCTGAAGGTGTAGCAGTCTCCTCATTTGACCTGGCAGTCAACGAGAAGCGCATGGACAGGAAGACGGGAGAGAAGAAAGAAGATGTGCTGTTTATCAGGGTGACATGTTGGGCCCGCCTGGCGGAATCCTGTGCCGAATACCTGGGGAAAGGGAGTCTTGTGCTGGTGGAGGGGCGGCTGAGACTGAACCAATGGGAGGCGAAGGACGGGGGCGGGAAGAGGTCGCGGATAGAACTGGTGGCGCAGAACGTGCAGTTCCTGACGCCATCCAAGGGGAAGGGAAAGGGGCAGTCAGGTAACAGTGATATTCCTTCGGATACGAACAGGGACGCCCTACTGGCAGAGACTGGTGACGCGGTTGAACCCGGACCGGTGGACGATAGTGAACAGTAAACACCGCATTGGCGGTGAAAGGGGGAGGATATGGCAACCGGCAGGAAAACGGTTATGGAAAAATTAATTTGGCATACTGAAAAACGCAAGATAAAGGATTTGATTCCCACCGAAGGCAACCCGCGCCAGATGACAGAGAAGCAGGCAAGAGATTTGCAGACATCATTGGAACGGTTCAATCTCGTTGACATACCGGCGATAAACACTGACAACAGGATAATATCCGGACACCAGAGAGTTGCCATACTGAAAGTATTGAAGCGGGATGGTGAGAGGATTGATGTAAGAGTTCCCAACAGGAAACTGACCGGGGGGGAGCATAGGGAATATATGATCAGGGCAAACCGCAACCTCGGTGAGTGGGACTATGACCTACTTGCTAACTTTGACGAAGAACTTCTTAAAGATATTGGTTGGGACAGCACCGAACTTGACCAGATATTCCAGTTGGAATCAGAACCGACAGATAATATTCCTGACATTCCCGAATATTTAACTTTTATTGTAACATCTAAACAAAAAAAAGAAATAGAAAATCGTCTTGATAAGTGTAAAGGTGAAAACAGGACAGAGCAATTATTATGGTTAGTGAAACAAAAATAATATATAGACGTGCGAGTTTGAAAGACTTAAAAGAAATCTGCAAATTTGTTGATTATTGGTTGTCTGGCAGAGGTTTGAGATTGGGAATCTCAAATGCAGGAAATGATTATTTTATCAGTCCGAGTCAACATAGAACATATCTTAAATATTGTATAGTTTATATCGCGCTGAAACAGACTTTAACTACCCATCCAAAAATAGTAGGATGGGTAGTTAAAGAACGAACAAACGTTTTGATTCATTTATTGATAGCGGGTGATGAAAGAAAAAAAGGAATTGGTCAATCTCTACTCAAAATTATTAATCCAGATATAATAAGAAGTAAATCGGACCAGATGACGGGAAACCCCGCAGAATTTTATGAACAAAATGGATATATGAAAATATCTAAAATTAAAGTTGGCAAGAAATCTAATATTGATTTAATGGTAAAAAAGTTAATTTGAATATGTCAAATGTTTTAATATTAACACTTTATAAAAAATGGTTTGATTTGATTGCTCAAAACTTAAAAAAGATTGAATATCGGGATAAAAAATCTTATTGGAGAAAACGATTGTTTGTTAATGGAAACGAATTACAGCCGAAGCGATTTGATGAAATTGTTTTTGTCAATGGTTACGGACGAAATAGACCGAGAATTAGAATACAATTCAGTGATATTAAAATTACCGATAAATATGAAATAATATTAGGAGATAGAATAGTTTAAGATTGGCAAGAAGATAAGGTTTGACGAAATATGGTCAGCGGAAGAACCGAAAGCCGGAGGGCGGGGGATGGGATTAATAAGTCCGAAGTATCATCATACCAAAACAAGCCGGCACGAAAGAAACAGCAGAAGAACACGCAGGCTAAGTGGCTGACCATTAGGATGGCTTATACTGACAGGGAGGATGAGCCATCCATTCGCCAATTGGCAATGGAGTTCGAGATAAGTCTTGCTCAACTGGGACGGAAAGCAAGAAGCGAGAATTGGGTATCACAACGCAAGGAACATTGGAACAGGATAGGAACAAAGATAGCCAGAAAATGTTCATCCGACACGGCGGAACGGCTCATCCGCAACCAGAAGGTGGTGGCGGGGGCGATAGGGTATGTTGTCAGCCAGATAAAGAACGGAAGCATAAGGGCGAACCTAAGCGACCTTGACAAACTGATACGGCTTGAGGAATTTGTCCATGGCGGTCCCGACAGCCGGCCCGATGCGTTGAGCGGGATAGAGGGAATTATTAGGGAACTTGGAAAAAAAAGGGCGATGGAACATAGGAATGTGGTTGCCGAGGACCAAAGAATAATCAATGGAACAGGTTCAGACAATACCGAATAGTATCAGGGACATCTGGGGTAGTGATGCCCGCTACATCCAGCGGTTCCTCTGTATCAGGGACAAGGTGGGGCGGATAGTCCCGTTCTTCTTCAACCGGACACAGGTGGCATACCGGCGGATGAAGGGGATGGAACTGGCCAGGAGGCGGGAGAGGGATAGGAATGCAAAGCCCCACTATCTTGTCCTAAAATACAGGCAGGGGGGGATAACGACCGAGGAGCAGGCGGAAAGTTTCTACTTGACGGCCACAAGGGAGAACCAGAGTCTTGTCACCCTTGCCCATGACAAGGCAAGCACGATAGAGATATTCAGAATGGTCAACCTCTTTGACCGGAAACTGACCCCGGAAATAAGGCCGGTCAGGGATTACGAGAACAAGGCCGAGATAGAGTATAAGGAACTCAATTCCAAGTTTCACATCGGGACGGCCGGGAACAGGACATTCGGGCGTGGCATGACACTCCAGCGGGCCCATGGAAGTGAGATAGGATTATGGGGCAGGACCAAGACTGGTTATTCAATGAATGTGCAGGACATAGCCAACCTGATTGCCGGCCTGTGCGAGGCATGTCCCTACGGTCCGGTGGTATTGGAGGGAACTGGCCAGGGGGCGAAGGGGTGGTTCTATGAGACTTGGAACGAGGCGAAGAAGGGCGGGAACGACTGGATACCGATATTCCTGCCCTGGTTCATAGAGCCGATGAACTCATTACCGCTTGAAATAGGTGAGGAAATAACCTTGACCGAGGATGAGAAGAACTTCGTTGAGATGGTGGCAGGCAAATACAGCATGGCAATCAGGCCCGAGCAGTTGAAGTGGCGCCGTGCCAAGCAGAATAGCCTCAAGAAACTCTTCCTTCAGGAATATCCTGAAGACCCGATTACGGCATTCCTTGTATCCGGCCAGCATTACTTTGACATATCAATTATAAACAGTCTTGTCAAGTTATGCAAGCCGCCGGTTGAGGTAAGGGATGACGGATGCCTGACCGTCTGGGCCAAGCCGGTTGAGGGACATAAGTATATCATAGGTGGCGATGTCGGGGAGGGACTGTCGAACTCAGACTTTTCTGTGGCCGCGGTGCTTGACTACGAGACCTGCGAGCAGGTGGCGTGCTTGCATGGGAGATGGAAGCCGGAGGTATTCGGTGAGAAGATGGCGAAACTCGGATACGAATACAACACGGCATTGCTGGCGCCGGAGGCGAATAACCACGGGCATAGCACGCTTAATACCCTGCTTAATGTAATCCACTATCCACGACTCTATTATCACAGGGACTATGATGCCACCAGCCAGTCCGCAAAACTCGGTTGGCAGACGAACGCCAAGACGCGCCCGATTATGCTGACCGGCATAAAGACTGCAGTGGAAGATGGATTTATGAAAGTCAACTGTCCGATATTCCTGTCTGAGTGCAGGAACTTTCAGGACTCGGGTGAGGGGAAATATGAGGGCGACCATGATGATACTATAATCGCATGGGCAATTTGTTTTGCTGTTAGACAGATAGGCTTCGGCCCTGAGCCGAGGGTATCGGTGATATGAACAAAGCCAGAAGATGTCTCGTTTGTAATAGGCCGGTTAAGAGGCCGAACCATATCCATAAGAAGTGCCGGGACAAGGAGGACAATGTCGGTGCTTGCATAATTCCGAAGAGGGCGATTCCGAAGGGGTGCGGAAGCAACGACTTGTTGAAACTGACGCAGTTCTTTTGGCGTAATGACAAGCCGATACAAAGGGACTGGTTGGTGGAGATTGGCCAGGATGAAAAACACGCCGGCCTGATATGGTATCATCTTCCGAACGAGGTGAGGCGTGCGCTGGTAAGTGACGTGGAGAGGTGGAGTGGAAAGGTTGACACTGGGATGATGTTCAAGCATTAATAAATAAGGAGAAAATTTGATGAAGAAAATATCAGGGATATTGGCGAAGAGAAATAAAGTAGATAAGCAAGATGATATATTTACGGATAAGGCATTAAGAGAGATGGCGGACTTTAACTCTTCCAGATTCAAACTTAATCCTGTGATTCTTAATGAGTTTAGACTTGATTCACCAATCGGTTCAGTAACAGATATGATATATAAAGATGGGGAATTAACGGCATCAATTCTATTAATGAAAGGCATGACGGTCAAGAAATTGAAGGATAAGATATTTAGGTGTTGGGGTTCTGTCACCAAGTCAGTAAAGAAAGGGAATATCCGCAAGATATTGGGTTTCGATATATTAGGCATAGGAATGGTATCAAAGGATAAGGATATATATTAGGAGAAGGAGGTAAGCCAATGACAACAAGAATAGAAAGGAAGGGCATGGCAGATGGTAAAAAGAAATTGCCCGCCGTCAAACTTAATGCTCTTGTCATGATGAATCATGACAACTTAGGGTCGTCCACTTTGCCACATTTTGATAAATACCTTGAATGGCATGTAAGTGTAGCCATTGCAAAATTATTAAAAAGGAGGAAATAATGACAACAAGAACAGGCAGGAAACTGAACAAGACAGGCAAGAAATTTCTCAAGCAGATAAACCGTGACAACTATTATTTTTCTAACGAATATCTTGAATGGCATTTAGGTAGGGCCATTAGGAAAGCATTTGACCGATTACTTAGTTCAAGAAATGTTAAAGCAAAATAATTAAAAAGGGAGGTGAGCCAATGATGAGCCGGCAGGAGGAGAAGGAGAGGGCGTTCATTAGTTTCATCACTGCCAAGGCGAAGGAGTTCGTGGGTAGCAATTTCTACGGGCGGATGGTGATAGAGATGAAGGCGGGTAATATCGTCTTCATCAGAACAGAGCAGACGACGCAGATGGAGGACTTGATAAACAGGGGCAATATAATCGATGCCTAAAAATATTTTTCATAATCTTAATTATTCGCTTGATTTCAAGTAAAAATATAATATTATTATAGTATGATAAAAAAAGATTATCTTTGCGAAAAAAGATAGAGGGAAAATCATCCTGTAAAAAATAATTATGTAAATTTTTAATAAAAGACTTGACAATGAATGATGCAGTGTTATACTAAATATGCTTTATGATATATAAATGGCACGATATAATTTACGGTCTATAAAACACAATATGCACTAATAGGATTTAAGTAGTAGTATAAGTTCGGATAGCGGAAGAACCGAAGTCCGGGCGACAGTTAACCGACTGCCGTTCGGACTTTTTTATTTTGGTCACGAAATGAGCAAGATAAAACGGATAGTCAGATACAAACCGTCCGCCAGGAAGACAGTTATTCCCGCCATAGATAATAAGGCAGTCGCAGTCAAGCCGATACTGGATGAGAATACGCGAAGGTTTCTTGGGTTTGAGAAGGGCATCGGGAAGTTTCCGGCCGACTTGACATTCTTCCAATCGCTGAGGATGAGGATGTCCGGCGAGAATGTTGTCGAGCCATACCGCCAGCACGTCTGGGTGCATGTTGCCATCAATACCATTGCCCAGGCCGTGGCGTCAGTCCCATTCAAACTGGCGAGGGGCGATGTCAAGAGTCCGAAAATCATAGAGAGCGGGCCGATATACAACCTCTTTATGAACCCCAACCCGCACATGAGCCGGCACCAGTTGTGGGAGGCGACGATGATTTACCAGGAAGTGGAAGGCGAGTGCATGTGGCTTTTGGAAAGACCAAAGGGTGCCGAGAACAAGTATAACATCCTACCTACCGAGATATGGCCGGTAAGTGGTAAGAATTTCAATCCGGTAATAGAAAATAACGTGTTCGTCGGGTGGAAATACCAGCCGATTGGAAGCGCCAAGGAGGAATATCTTACCGTTACCCAGGTAATACAGTTCAAATATTTCAACCCGTATAATTACTACCGGGGTCTGTCCCCGATAAGCGCTGCGAAGATGAGCATCGACCAGGACTGGAACGCGGCGAAATACAATCTCGCCTTTTTTGAGAACTCGGCTGATCCGGGCGGAGTGCTAACCTACAAGGGCAATACCGGTCTCAATGATGATCAGCGCAAGGCAATCCGCGAGGGGTGGGAGGACAGGCACAAAGGTTCGAAGAACACCAGAAGGGTGGCACTGCTTGAGGGCGGGATGGAATACCAGCAGACGCAAGTGAGTCATACCGACATGCTTTTCCTTGAGGGCAGGAAATACAACCGGGATGAGATTTTCGCCATATACAAACTACCGAGATACGAGGAGTTAAACCTGGCAACTGCGAAGATACAGGAGAAGGGATTCTGGCAGAAGACACTCATCCCGAAGATGAACTATCTGATGGACATACTTGAGGCAAAGGTATTCAAGTTCATAGAGGGCGGGGAGGTATGGGGATATTTCGACACGAGTGTGATAGAGGCGCTCCAGGAGGATTTCAATGCCAAGGTGGAGACTGGATACAAATTGTGGCAGATGGGCTATCCGATAAACAAGGTGAACAAGCGGCTTGAGATGAATCTTGAGGAAGTCCCATGGGGTGATGAAATATTTGTCCCGTTCTCAATGACGCCGATAACATCATTGATGGGCGGGGAAGGCAAGCCATCAGGGGAGACTACACCACCCGCACCCATGCAGGAGTCGGCAAGGAAACTGTTGCCGGCCAAGTCAACTCTCAAGATGGACAGGGACAAATACTGGAATGGGTATGTGAAGATGATACTCGACCCGAATGAAAAGAAGTTCCAGAGCAAGATAAAACGGTATGTCTTTGAACTGAGGTCAGAGCAGTTAAAGAGAATGGAGGGTGGGAAGACGGCCGAACAGCGGACTGCTGTCACTAAACTTGACTTGTTTGAACTTGACCAGGTCCTGTTCGCACAGCAGGAGTGGGACAAGAGACTGAAGGCACTTACCCGGCCCCTCTACGAGACGATAATGTCAATGGCGGGACAGCAACTGTCCGAGGAGATGGGCGGGCTGTTCCAGTTCAACCTCACCGACCCGAAGATGCTGGCGTTCCTTAATGAAAAACTAATAAAAGTGACTGACATAAACGATACGATAAGGGGCAACCTCAGGGAATCGTTGATGGAGGGCATAAATGCCAAGGAGACG
>Ga0315284_10003830_pt1 | contig 21373 bp, 19 predicted proteins | sample YL17G09_16_MG_FD_203696 | JGI IMG/M metagenome (GOLD analysis project Ga0315284, IMG submission 203696) | Sediment microbial communities from Yellowstone Lake, YNP, Wyoming, USA - YL17G09_16 | ecosystem: Environmental > Aquatic > Freshwater > Lake > Sediment | place: USA: Wyoming | collected...
TCTTCCAACACGAAATATTACTCTTGGTGCTGCAATTGCATCTAAATTAAATAGTTTTAGTATTGCCAATAAAGTTAGTACTACTGTTAAAAAAGAGGATGATATGATCGTAGAAGGAGGAAAAGAAGAAATAACTACTAATTTTGCTAGTAAAAATATTTTTTCCTATTTATCAGGACGTACTAAATTTGAAAAGAAAGAATCTGTATGGTCTAAACCGCTTCCACAAAATATTCGAGAAGCTAATCAAAATACAATTAATATTGGTGGTATTGCTATTGCTGGTAGTACACAAACTATCATGTCTGCTAAGAGAAAATATGACCCTCATAGAAGAGATGATGGAAATACCAAAGTATTTTATTAGATTATTATTTTTCGTCAATAGAAATTGACGAAAAATAGAAGTTGTTAAAATCAACGAAAAAATGAAATGTATCATTTCACAGATAATATATTATAAATAAGTTTTTCTAAATATAAAAAATATTTCGATGGCTGATAGTAATTCTGATATAGATTCGGATTCAAATACTAAAGCAAATTTCGAAATTAGTAATTCATTCTTTTTAATGATCTTATTTGCTGTAATAATTAGTTGGATTTTAGTCCAATTATGGACTAGAGCAATAGAAACTTTTTTCTATAATTATGCAGGAATGTCTGAAAATTCATCATGGCATACATTCCTAGTTGCCGCTTTTTTTACTATAATTTTTATTACCTTTGTAGCATGCTCAGGAGAAACTGCTGATACTATCAAAGCTAATTTAGCAGGTATTACATTAACTTCTCCTAGTATTATTAAATCAATAGTCGAACCTTCTAATTTAATTCCATATTAAATAATTTAGACTTATTTTTTAACTCTAATAAATTTAGTTTTTCTATTTTAAAATAGAAAAACTATAGTCTATTTATGCTTAATTTTTATTTTTATTATTAATAATAAGAAATAACAAGAAATAAGAGTTAAAAATATAAAATATTTTTTAAAAATATTAGCAGAAAAATATGATAAATTGAATTTTATAAAAAAAATTCACCAGTTAAATAAATAATGTTATCGACAAAAACAAACTCAAAATTTGAGTTGACGAGCTCCCAATATAAAAGACTTCAACGAATTCTAGGAATCCCTGCTACTGTAAGCAAAAAAGAATTCATGAATAACCTAGATGCAAAAGAGTTTGAAGTGAATGATCATATTTTCGTATTGATACATTATAAAATGTATCTTTCTAATATCGATCCTTATTGGAAGCAATTCCGTGGAACGATTATCAAAGATTATGATCATGTTGTTGCAGATAGTGATGGTAATACGCCTGTAGTCACAGTTTTGGGAAAAATACCCGAAACCGGAAAATCATCCTTCAGAGAGATGAAAGATGATGGAACATACATTACACATGAGATTGATTTTACTCCTGGTGTGTCTTACATGCGACCTGCTTTTCAGGGATCAGTTGTCAGAGTTTGGTTAACAGAAGAAAAGATCATGCGAAGCACACTTCGTAAACCTACAATCGAATCTTCTGTTTGGGTGAGAACAGAACCAAATGGTGTTGATGATGGAATGACATTTGCTGAAAAGTTTGATTTACTTTGCAAGTATGGATCTGAGCTCTTTGCTCCTGGAAAGAAAAATTCTCCTTTCTGTCATATCTTTTTGATGTGTAGCCCACAAGTTTTAGGTGCCAGTCATATTGAATGTGGTGAAGGTTTCATTATTTACATTGAAACCCTTAAATGTTATACTCCAGATCCTAATGATGAAACAGAAGAACAAGTATCTTATCTTCATACTAAAATTCCTGCTAAAGAGCGAACAAAAGATGAAATAGCCGCAGGAATTGTGGAAAATAAGGATCGACTTATTTTCCCATTGAGCAGCGTAGATGATGATGAATTGTCTAAATTTATTCCTCCAGCTTCAGATGTAGATTTTATTAAGCAATATGCAGCAGTTTATAGCATTGAAGAAGGAATGACAGTAGCACAAGTAAATAAATTTCTTACTAAAGGAGTAAGTGAAATGTCAAATGCTAATTTAGATAAAATAATGAGAACAAATCCTGATCTTCTTCCTGGAGAATGTGTTTATTACACAGGTTATGATTCTAATAGAAAGAGAATTAGTTTTCTATTATGTCCTCCTTGTTATCATTATCGTAGTCTATTAATAGGAGATCCTAATAATCGTATTAATCAATTAGTACGTCTTCGTCAATTAGTATTCAACGAATCAAGTGAATCCGATATAACTAATGTAGCATCTTTAGATTCACTTGGATGGGAAGATATTGTATTTACACAACAAGAGACACGTAAATCTTTGCAATCTCTCCTTCTTGAAGGAGAAACTCTTCCACGAAAAGGTGAAAAATTTATTATCTATCGAGGTATCAATGTTGAAATTAGTGAAGATGATTACGAGGATTTCGATTTTGATTTTATTTCTCCTCCTAGAGAAATTTTAATCTATTTTGAGGGTGACAAATTGGACTTGAACGATAAATGGAATACTTTAGCCTATTTTTATATATTGTCCATGCCTGCATCAAGACGAAAAAATGCAATTGTTTCTTATATAAAAGCTGTCAATCAATATGAAGAAATGATTGACTTCATTGTGAAGAATTTTCGAAATCTAGAAAATGTAGAATCAGCTCTTTATAAGAAGAAAGCACTTACTTATCCTAAGTATTATGATACCTCAGCCAGAATTCGTGATATTATTAAAAATTCAATTGAAATTCGATCTCCATCATCAAGAACTGCTCCATCATCAAGCACTGCTCCATCATCAAGCACTGCTCTACCTCGAAAGAAAGAATTAACACCTGCTCCCTCTTCTTTTAAGAAAGAACATCCGACCTATGCTGCTGTTATAGCGGGTCCAGCAGTAGTTAAAGAACAAAATGTAAGCAAAATCACCAAAAATATTAGAAATTTTCTAAACAAAGAGGCTGCAGCCTCTTTATATAAGATTGTTCAATTAATACATCTTCTTATCATTGATAAAGAATAAATAAAATAAAATAAAAAAATTCGTTAATAAAATTAACGAATTTTTGACTTCTCTTTACCTTCTACAATAAAGAGAAGTGTTAATAAAATTAACGAATTTTTGACTTAAAAATAACAAACGTAAAGTCTTTCCTTTTTGAATCCAACATTACTTAAATTAAGATTATAATGTGAATCTGAAGGATGGTCTACAAAAATGGATGTAATATTTGATGGTAATTTGTTAGTTGAAATAAATTCTTTAATTTGAGTACTAGTTAATGGAACATTACTCCATATTCCTGTTAATATTCCATCATTTATTATACTATATTCAGTTCGACCATCATAATTATAAGCTTGTGATCCAGAATCTTGTTTCATTAAAACATTAGTATTATAATAACTACTTTGAATTGTCCACCATCTAAGCGGAATTTCGTCTTTAGAAGGAGTTAAGTATATTCGATCTATCATTTTAGGTTCTACACCTTGTTTAAAAAAAAGAGTTGGTGATATATTAGAATTAATAGGATTCATACCAATTAGTTCGGGTGCTGAATCTAATAATACACATTTACCTTCATTATACCAAACACCAACACATTCAGGTGAATTATCACATAAAAATGTACAAGTATCAGATGTATTAGGGAAAGATAAATTAATATTTTTTTCAACATCCAAAACATAGCCAATATAATTAACTTGGCCATCTAAAGGTGCACCTATTGCAGTATATTTAGGGTCGAGTATTTGATTATCACATTTAGGACCAAAATATGGAAATTTACATTCACATTTTCCATTAGTAAAAATGGCATTATTTCCACATTCTTTAATATTTAATTCTTTCCCATTCTTTTTAATATCTATTCCTGTAATTTCAATAATATCATTAAAAGACTCAATGATAGGAATTGCTTGAATAATTGCAGCATTATTTTCAGTTAAATCACCTTTGCTTACTTGACTAATTTCTTTAAAGAGAGCAGTACCAATGTTGATATTAACTTCATCAATATCATCTGAACATTTAGGTTTATCTGTATTTTTATTTTTGGGTATTTGTATAGAAGAAAAGATTTGATTAGGCATAAATCCAATAATAAGTATAATTAAAATTATAAATAATGTAATTAAACCAATTATTATTAGAAGCATGGCAGTTTTAAAACTTTCTCCCATTCCTAGCCATGAATCAGTAGGAATAGCAACTAGTGTATAATTGGAAGATGGTTGTTCCATAGCTTTGATATACTAAAATAATATTTCAGAGTAAAATATTTAATGTAGTGTGGTAAAATTTATATTAATGACGAATTTGATATAAATTTATATCTATCTATATTAAAGGTGTCCTCCGCTATAGATAGATGTAATGTAATTTATTCTTTATACTAAAGAGAGAATGGTAGCCAGATTAGATATTTTTAACGAAACACGTATTTCGGGTCACCAACCTATCAACCCTGCATTCAAACTTTATTATTCGAAGAATAATTTATCAATTTGTTTTAGGTTAAACGTCTCTGCTGATTGTGAGACATAGTCAAACAATTTTTATACAAAAATTGCATTTCATTAAGAATTAAATAATTTAACGAAACATAAGACAATTTTTATATAGAAAGAATGATTTTCTTTGGTAATTTCAATAGTCAAAACCAGAATTCTGGAGGTTTGTTATCATTAATAGCAGGTATTGCTATTACAGGTAATATTATTTTAGAAATTGATAGCGGTGGTAATAATAAATGTACTATTACATATACAGGTTCATATCAAAATGGAAAAAGTTTTTCTTTTGTTCCTGTTGTCTCACAAAATAGTACTCCGGGAATGATTACTATTAGTGGAGATATTGAACAACAAAAATTCTATTTTAATGTTCAATGTACTAGTTTAGATTCCATTGCAGTTAATAGTCAAATTTTAGGTACATATATAACTATGAATCCAGGAGATTCAGGAGTAGTGCGAGCCACTCGATTTAAATAAAAGTAATATTTTGCTTAATAAAATTATTTAAAAATTATTTTATTAAGCAAAATAATATATGGAAAATATATTATTTTGCATATATTAAATATCATACATGAGCGGAAAAAATTCGTCAGATAGTCCAAAAGAAGATAAAAGAACTTGTTCTCAAAATATAATTGTTAATAATGATACTTCAGCTCCTGTAGTAGCCACTATTGAACATTTGGGATTAAGTTTATCTAACGCATCAATGATGGGTGCATTAACAGAATCATGTGATAGCTGTTTAATTACCTATCTTTTAGCAGTTATTGGAGATATGCTTAGTGAAATTGGTCTTTCATTTCTTCTTAATAGTGAATTCGAAAATCAAATTAAAAAGGAATATCAAAAGATTTGTGAATGCAAGATACGTGTTTGTAAATGTAATAAAGAGAAACATCGTCATCGTCGTCGTAGCAGTAAAAATGATAAAGGTGATGATTGCTCTTCTTGCTCATCATCCTCATCTCGTTCCTGTGATGAGGATGAAAAATCTGAATGTTGTAATTGCCCAGCAACTGATAAGAAATTCAATTTCGAATTTGATAATTTAAAGATCGCAGCTGCAGTTTTGAAAAGTGTACCAAGTCCCCAACTAATCAATGGACCTCTCTTTGGTCCTACTACAGTGGCGGCTGCGATGACGGGTGGTTGTTGTGCTCCTCCTCCTGCTCCTCCTGGGGGTCCTGGTTCTACTACAGTAGACGCAAAATGCCAAACTTTATGGACTGCTCTCGCTATCAATTTATTAATTAGTCAAGTTATTTATGATATTTTGGTTATTGTTCTTTTGAAGATTATTCTTCCTATCTTCGAAAATCAACTTTTTAAACGAATTTTGAAGTGTAAGCATAAATCTAAATGTGAAATAGATATTGATTTATGTGATATCATTCGAACTTTAACTACTCTTATTAGTTCCATGGGAACAGTAGAAGGAAGATTTGAAAGCGCCATGCAAATGTTTGACTTACGAGATGGTTTACTTGCTCGTTTGGATGGAAATAATTATCTCTTCTCAACAATGTCTACTCACTCAGCTTTACAAAAAGCTCAAATGAAAGGTTTTATTGAAACTCTTGGACCTACAGTCAAAGCTTCAGTTATTGCCAAATTAAAGAGAAATGCTAAAATGGCTGGGGTGTCTGCATCTGTGATGAGTAATCCTCAAGTTGTTGCTGAAGGAATAGTTCAAATGGCTTCTCGACTTGCAACAGGTGGTGTTGCATCAACTAACAATGTTGGACCTAGCACTGCCGCTGCTACTACTACTACTACTACCTAAATCATTTTTGTTTTTTCTTCAGTTAAAACTGAAGAAAAATAGTTTGAGTTATTTACTTACGTTTTGATTTATTTACTTATGTTTTGAGTTATTTCTGTAACTGTTTCTTTATCTCCGTGTATGGTTTTAATAGTATATGCACCCTTCAATCTAAATTTTAAGATTCCACTTGTTATTATAGTGCTGGTAATACCAATTGAAATTTCAACATTTCCTTTTAATTTAAAACTTCCTTGTAATTCCACATATTCATCTTCTTTTTTAATTTCAGTTTTAAACATTTTTGTTAATGCTTCTACTGGATTCGCTTTTTCTGCTTTAACTCCTAAATATTTAGCTGACCACATTTTTATATTTTCTGAATCTGTGTCATCTAATTTGCTTGGTTCTATCCAAGAATATTTTTCATTTAGTGGTTTTAATAATTCTGTATATTTAATAGGTAATATTATTTTTAAAACACAAGATACTGTAAAATTGTCATCATTAATCTCATCCAATTTTGCTTCTTTAAAAAGTTTAATAATATCTGTTCGAATTTCAGACAATTCATCGTTCTTACCTGATGAAGGAGGTAATAATTTTTCTAATAATATATCTCTAAATAAATCTTTTGATTCATCAGTTAATTTGTCATCTGATTCATAAGTAGGAAGATGAAATATATTCTCTATATTTTCAACAAAAAGAAGTGGACCTTTGGTCTTATCAAATTTACATATAATCGCCAACATAATTTTTAGTAGACAAATAATAAATAATTAAATTTCATTTAATTATTGAAGAAATTTATTACTACTAATAAATTTCTATTTACCAATTTCATGTATTAATTTATCATTAACCATTTGTGATTTAATAGTATATATATACCTTTAAATTTTAACATTTGTCCATTAGAAGTTATAATTAAGGTATATTCTTTATCAATTGTAATTATTATTCTACCTTCTAATTTAAGTGTTCCATTAATTTCTATAGATTCTTGACTGTTAATAATATGATTCTTTTTTAATATTAATTCAACTGTCATTTGTAAGTCATATGGAATATTCATAACTTTTTCTGCCCATAATTAAATATGAATATAATTATTAGTATTTAATCCACTAACCGGAATCCACTCATGACCTCCACATGCATATTTTAGAATATTGCCTATATTAGGTGGTATAACTATTCGAATAACAAATTTTACTTGTAAAATAGTTTTATCCTCTATTTTAGTTATAGGAATATCCTTAATTAAAGAGATAAAACTATGCCTAAGATCATATTTATACTTATAAGGTCTTAATATTTTATCAATAATATCATCTAAAATGACTTGTTTCATTGCTTCAGGATTTGAGATTTTCCAATATGGAAAAATAGGTGGAGAATTCGATTGTTTTTCGGTATAAACAAGAATATTCCCTGTACAACACTCAAGTTTTGATATAATGGCTATCATTTTCTCCTTTAATGAAGTTAAAGGAGAAAAATCAAATTCTGTATCTCCCGAATTCTGCTAACAAAGTTGGTAAAAAATAATCAAAATTCGGAGGTATCGAATTCTGCTAACAAAGTTGGTAAAAAATAATCAAAATTAAAGGAAAAAAGAAAAGGAAGAAGTTCAATCCAATGAACTTTTTATACGAGCAATGTTATTTATCTTAAAAGAATATTTAGAAAATTATAAAAGATCTAGAGAAAGTTATAAAAAATTAGCTAAGAAATTTATGAAAGAACTTCATTCTAGTCAATCTCTAGAACTTCGAAATAAAAGAAAATATATTTAGTATTTAGCTCATTTTTAAATTTAATTTTAAAAATGAATAATTTTAGAGCTATCTAAATTAAAGAAAGAAAAACATTGAAAATCATTAAAAATCAATTTTTAATGATTTTTATATATGATCTAAAATGTCTAACATAAATTGTTCAATCCAGAATAAAGGTCCTAAATCAGATGTTTCTGATTCTCTTCATGCTAGTTTACAAGCACAAGAGGAAGAGAAACAAGAATTGATTAAATCAATCAAAAAAATAAAATTAGAAATTTTTCTGTTGTACGGCCAATTGGAGTATTTTAAAATAGAATATTCTAAAGCAATTCAAGTATTTTGCCAGGAAACAAATCATCAATTAGATCAATGTAAACCTGGAAGTGAATTGTTTAACTCAATTCCTGAAGCTATAGTCATTTTAGACAAAATGACTTCATTTATTAATAGAATAAATAGTGAAGACATTGCTTATGGAAAATTAGAAACTCAACTTCAACAGATAAGAATCACTGAGTTTCAACAAAAAGCACCATTTGACACTAATGTTGAACAAATATTGGAGGATTCAACAATTGAACGAAAATGGAAACAACTGGGAAAAAATCGTAATTTTATACAATCGGAAATTACGAAAAAAATAAAATTTCAATGTATATTCGACAACGACAACAACGACGACAACAAAAGATTAAACAACTACGTGTTGATCAACCATCACCATCATCATTTCAACTACAACCACAACAAATACAACAAATACAACAACAACAGCAGCAAATACAACAAATACAACAACAACTTCAACAACTACAACTACAACCACCACTACCATCACCACCATCATCATTTCAACAAATACAACAACTTCAACAAGAGCAACAAAAACAAAGTTTTGAATCGAATGAATGTTCTTCACAACATAATTTTCTTCATTTGATAAAAAAATTATCGATGATGGATCTAAAAAAGAACAAAAAGATCCACGAGAACCTAATCCCAATGGTGCTTTTCAATTCATTTTAAATCTACCATCGATATTGAACAAAGACCACAGTTAAACTAATTTTTACTATTTTCGTTAATTAAAATTAACGAAAATTTATTCATCGTCAATATTGTTAATATTACTACTAACATTGCTAACAATATTGTTACTGTTATTACTATTACTATTGTTAGTATTAATACTGTTATTACTATTATTTCTAACTATACCATCTTCAACATAATCATCATCTTGTTTATATAAACCTCGAATAATATGTTTACCTGGAAGGAGAATAAAAATATCTCCTTCCATCTTAATATCATCTATATAAACTTCTTGTATATCTGCTATTTCTTCAATATAAATATTCTCATCTTTAGTAGAAGAATTTTCTACTTCTAAATTAAACTTTATATTATCATATTTAAAAGTAAGAATTTTAATATAATCTGCTATTCCTCTACTAAGTATTAATTTATCACCACTTTTCTTAAAACTAACATGTGAAATATCAACTAAATTTCCATCAGTATCAAATTGAGATATTTTACCAGGAAAGAGATGTTCAGGTAATGTAAATTCACATATACACTGTGATTTATCATGTTTAAGAGTTGAAATCATAACATAAAAACGGGGTCGTTGCAATTTAGTATCGGAAAAAACATAGGTTTCTTTAGAATGACTAGTCAAATCACCCACATCTGTTAAAGTAAGAATTTGATTCTCAATTATAGTATCATCTTCTTGATTTGAAGTTGGTACTGTAATTCGAGTGGAGGGACATTTGCGAAAATTTACTGTAGAATTATTTTCAATAGCCACGGTTTGTTCCATATAAAAACCCTCATCTCTTCCATCATCATTATCTCCTTTTGATTCACTAATAGTATGTTCAAATTCAGTATTTAATACTCCTTCCATACTCATTGTAATTTTTACAACTGAACCTTGAGGATTAGCATTTACTTTAACTGTATCCTGATAGGAAATAATTTTATCTGGTTGTGTGATTTTAATAGTATTTCCATCTTTGAGAGTCAAAAGAACAAAATTAGAATTTCCATTTAAAGCATTATTTTTACTAATTAGAGATCCCTCATAAATTTCATCACCCTTATGAACTTCACATACACCTTTATAAGAAGAATGTTTTAATTGTCTTCCTTTTTGAGTTGCACTAATTATATTTCCATTTGGAAATGATAATGTTTCTTTGGGTTGAACTTCGAAAGTGAATTGAATTCTATCAGAACTAATTACTAAATCCTTAACTTCAAAATCATATAATAATCTTTCTTGATTTGCATTTGATCTAATATTTTGAATAGCTTCTTCACCATCGGGAGACTTACTGCCTGTAGAACCTTTTCGAGGGAGAATTGTTGTCGCCATTTTAATTTTTTGTTAATTTTTTGTTAACAAAAAATAAATTACATTCTCTATTCGTGCTAGAGAATAAATTTCATTCTTTATTTGTATAAAGAATGAATTTAACGAATTTTATGTTATTTTCGTGTATTAGTTTTTGGCTTACCAACTGGAATTATAATATCTTTATCAAAAATATCAAAATCTTCTTCTTCTTCCTCTTCCTTACTATTTTTTAATTTTAGTTTTACTGGTTTTTTCGCTTCTGGCTGTTTAGAAGGAAAAACATTAGTTTTTAAAAGAGGGGGAGATTCCATAGCTACTTCATCAGAAGTAGTTGATTTTCCAGAAGTTTTAATTGGAGAAGTTGGCGCTTTAATAGATGAAGTTGGCGCTTTAATAGATGAAGTTGGCGCTTTAATAGATGGTGAAGTAGTAGAAATGTCTGATGAAACATTAGCTAATTTAGGAAAAAGATTTACATTACTAAATGAAGGTGCTGTCGCCACCGAAAAAGGAGTAGATTTAGGAGGCTTGATAATTCCCTTTTGCATTCGAGTAAATGGTAATGTTGTTTGTTTTACAGGTTCAGATTCGACTTTAGAATCAGACACTGATTTAATTTTTAGTTTTTCTGGTTTATATCTTCTTTCTTCTTGAACATGTTCAATCTTAATTGGTTGAGGCACAGAAATAATAATATCTTTAAATTGAGGAAGAAGAGCTTCTTCCTCACCAAAAATATCATCTAAATCTTGTTCTTTCAAAGTTATATCTGCCACTATAGTGACATTTTCTGTTACTTTTTCTGATCGTGATTCTTTAAATTTTGCTTGTTCTGATTTCCAATTAGAATAGCTAGCTTCTAATTCTGATTCAGAAAAATCTTTGAGATGTAAAAGTAAAATAGACATTTTATTCTTAATACTATTATATCTTATCTCAATAAAAGTAAGCATCTTTTGGAATTTTGTTTGTGCTTCTTGTGTTCGACCTATTATTTGTTCTTCGGTTTCATTTTCTAAAATTACAGAATCAGGATCATCATAAATAAATGAAGCATTTCTCCCAATATTAATACATTTGTTAGCTCTGTCAAGAAAATGTTTACATTCAAAATAAGTTGCTTTAGCTGCTGCTATCATTGAATCATTAGCTTGAATAATAGAAATATTAAAGTCGAGAATTTTCTGTTTAATAGATGCAAGACTTTTTCTATCTTTCTCAATTTTTGCTTCTTTAGATTTAAGTTCCTTTTCTGCTTTATTAAGGTCTTTTAATGTTTGTTCTTGTCTTGAAGAAATAAATTCTTGTTTTGCCCTATCTGAAATATCTACTTCACTTTCTTTAGTTTCTTCTAATTCTTGTTTATGAACTTCTTTATATTTCTTAGTAATTTCTTTTTGAAGATCAAGACTTTCTTGATCTTCCTCTGATTCATTATAATCAACTATTAAATTCCACAATTCAAGAACGTTATCTGGATCATCATCGTTTGGTTCGATCATATTAATAATCTCATTAAATGGTGGTAATTTCTTTCCACGAGTAGAAGATTTCACATTTCCTTTAATAGCTTCTACTCGTCGTAACCAAATCATTTCAGCAGTTTCAAGTTCTCTATTATATTGGGAACGAATATTATTTATTATAATATTTAAATTATTAATCTCAGTTTCAGCTAAGTTTCCGTTATCAATTTCATCTCTTCTTTTTGACAAAACATTTAATTCGCGAATATCGGAATCTCTTTTCTTAACAAATTCACTAAAAGTCTTTATTTTTTCAGCTATTGATTTAAATTCTTGGTCAACACCTTTAACGAAGCGTCGAACTATTATTGCATCGTCATCATTAATTTGACTTTCAGTAAATCGAAGTCGACTATATTCATCTGAACAAGAATCATAACAAACAATATCTTGGTCTATACCATTATCTACATAGACATAGACTCCATAAGTAGGAGGTGAACCGTATATATAACGTTTTATTTTATTTCCATTTATTATTTCATCCACATAAGGATGTGCATATTTTACAATATTTTCGAAACCATGAATACGTATATCATGTCGCATCTCATTTTTTTCTTTTAAGCACAATCCTCCATGCCAATGACAATAACTTAATTTTCTAAGTAAAGGATCTAAACGATATGTAGTGTTTTGTCGATAAATAACATCAATTCTATTACCCATTTGATTATAATAATAATAATTACCATCTTGTTTTAGAAAAAATTTTATATTATCTTTCATAAAATAGGGAGCGTCTTCATCTGAAGACCATAAATATTCTTCTTCTGGTTGATTTCTGTATATGTCGTTTGCCCAGCAATGGCAAAGCGGCGATTTAATTTTTGCTTGGTGTGTAAAAAAGGATTTTTCTGTTGATTCAATTAGTGACTTTTGTTTTAAATATTCATCCTTTTCCTCCGTTTCAGAAATTTCTTTTAGACTTGATTTTTGATCTTCTAATGCTTTAGACAACTCAATTAAGCCTTGTCTATCCGCCTGATCCTCCTTTGTACATATACACTCAGACCTATATACTTGTGTTTGTGGTTTGTTATCTTTGTCAGGATTAGGTCTGGATATCTTGACAATAAAGGACTGGGGACCATTATTGTGCTGTGAACTCATTTTAGGTAAGATAGATTTATCTGTCATATTTAGTAGTATTTCTTATTTTAATAGAAAATCATTTTTATTCATTTTTCCAGAAATAAAATTTAAAAATTTTATTTTAAACGTCTATCCTATATAATTTTTTCATTGATTTAAATTCTAATTTAAAATATTTATTTACTTATTCTTAAGGTATTCTAGTAATATAAAATGTCAGATGTTAATAAAAGTGTCGCAGCTCAAAATAATACCGATGATAATCAAGAAGAAGAACTTTCTATAGCTGATGGTTTTGTCATAAATTTACTTGATTTCATTAATGTATGTATAGATGTTTTAAAAAGAATTGAAGGGCAAGGAGTTCAATTAAAATTTGGATCCAAATTAATAGTTGTAGCTTATGATTATATTAAAGCTCAAAAATCTGAAATTGTAATTCGTAAATTTATAGATAGATCTCATGCTAATTGGCATACATGTATAGGTAGAAAGAAAGAAGAACTTATGCCAAATATAAAATCTCTCTTTTTAGGTATAAAAGAAGAATATGTCGATTCAATGATGGAAATTTTTAGTATAAAACATGGTGGAAAACCAGTTGTTACTGATGAAGATGAAGCAACTATGTGGGATTATATATTTGAATTTATTAAACTCGCTATTCTCTATGTTCACGAACAGCGTTGTTGGGGGATGTTACCCCCTAAAACCGAGGGCGATGAGGCAAAACCAGGTTATTCTAAAGTTTACCAAAAAGATATTAAAGTTAAATCAACTGCTGAAATGTTTAATGTAGCATTAGATTACTCAGTTGAAGTTGATGAATTAACAGACCAATTAGATAGTTCTAAAATATAATTATGAAAATTTTATTACAAGTGTAATAAAATTTTCATAATTTTCATCAATCTTGATTGATAAAAATTCGTCATCAAAATGACGAATTTTTAATAATTTTTTCTTAATATGATTAAGAAAAAATTAAATAAGACATATAGTAAATATAAATAAATGGCGCATCGAAACAGAGTAACACGATCTATCCAAAATTTGGACAATCAACGATCAGAAATCGATAGAATATTTTCACTATATAATATACAACAAGTATCCCAACAAGAAGCTTTAACAATATTAGAACAACTTAAAACTGCAGTAATAAATAATGATTCAGAAGTTATAAATGAAGTTTGTACTGTTTTAAAACAAAAAACTGCTAATACATCCTTCGAACCAATTGTACAATCAACATGTGATACATTATTTAAAGACATGCAATGTACATCTGCTGTAATAAATTTCACATCTCCTAACGGAAATTCTAGTCCATCTGATTATATTAATTTAGTTAATAATAAGATAGGTTCATGTAAACATGCCTTTATCTATGTAGATTCTGATTTTGAAGGTTTTGATGATGAAGAGGTAAATTTTATTTCTAAACTTGGTATTGCTGATGTAGATATAATAAATCCATCTAATAATCACACAGTTTATAGTGGACCTTTAGACTCAAATATAAATACTAAAGGAGATGAAGAAAGTAAAAGTGGATGGATGATATTAGTAGGAGTAATTATATTTATTGCTATGGGATTAGTAGTAGGACATGCAATGTTAAAATAAATTAGCAATAATGAAATAAAATGATAAATATTATAAATGTATTTATATATTTATAAACTTTAATAAAGATTGGAAAAAATCATTGGAAATTCTGTGACTTCAAATTTAGTCGTTAATAATCTAGAGATTATAATTTCAGCTACCGAACTAGAAAAAAATATTAGACAAAAGGTATCTATTTGGATAGATATTTTATTTTTACCAGACAAAACACAAAAATCGAAGATAGAAAAATTCTTAGACATAATTCAAAAACATAATGTTATTACATTTCACGATATTATATCAGCTTTTGTTTATCTTAAAAAGATCATATATAATCCTAATTTGTTAGAAAATAGAGATTTTTATCATAAGTTTGTAATTGCTGTCATGTTAGCTTGTAAATTTAACGAAGATACTCCTTATAACAATGAAAGTTATAATCGATTATCAGGAATCTCATTATCTATCATTAATGATATGGAGTTAAGTTTTTTATTTGCTTGTAATTGGGAAGTAGTTATCTCTCAAAATGAATATGAACATGTATGTGAATTATTATTATTCATCGAAATTAATAAAACATGTGTTAATAACTAATTGATTAAATAACATATGTCATCAATTATATATTTTTCGTTAATTAAATTAACGCATTAATTTAATTTCGACTAATATTTACAAATTTTCGAAAGAAGTGACGAGTGATGTTTGGCATTCAGGTACTGTAATTTTTAATTTTTTATAAAAAATTAAAAATTGAAAATTGTAAATTAATTTTTTATAAAAAATTAAAATGTCTTCAATTCAAGGAACACTTTGTCGATGTGGAAGAGGTAATTATAATGGTAATATTATGATATGTTATTTCTGTATGACGGAGGTTAAAGATCCAAAATATAAACGTTGTGATATTTGCAATATTGAAAGAATACCCTTTTTTAATAAATCATGTTACAAATGCATATGTGGTGGTTGTTTAGATAGAAATGTACCAGGATTGCATAGTTGTGCAATCCATAAATGTAGAATACAAGGATGTAAAGAAGCAGTAGTAAAACATCATATTACTGCTTTATGTTATACACACACATGTAAAAGAGTTGCATGTTTTAACCTTACAACTACTGATAATGGTTATTGTTATAAACATAACAAATAAGCATTTATTTAAATGCTTAAATAATTATCTAACTAAAATTTTAGTTAACAAAGTTAACTAAAAATGATATTTCTTTGAACGAAGAAATAATACAAAAATATGAATTCATCATATAAAAGAAAACCTGATTCAGATAGCGAATTGATTGATAACTCTATCAATCCTTTTAAAATGCAAAGATTACAGATGGTGGAACCAGAAATTGTTAATCCATATTTTCGAAATATTTATACAAATAATAATGAATCTAGATCATTACCAATTATTCTTGTTTATGATTCTCAACCTTCAAATGAATCTTCTCAAGTAATTCAACTAACTAATAACAACTTGGGATCGAATGACAATATTAATAACATCAGTGATAATAAACTTAAAGTGAAACAAAATGTTCAAGAAATAAAAGAGATATCACAAATTAAATATAAACATTATGTTCTCAAAAATGAACATGAAAAATCAATTCGGTACATTATAGTTGGATTTTCTAATTTCTGGAGAAAAGAAAATCCATTTAATAGTATGAATACTTGGACTTTCAAAGCTAAAAATGCTACTGATGCTATGTGGAAAGTTATTATAAAAGATAAAACTTCACGAATTCAAAGCATTCTTACTAATCTCATCGATAATCTTCAAAAAAGTAATATTAGCAATGAAACTAAATTTTTAGTTAATTCAATAAAAGAAGAATATGAGCAAAATGCTAAATATATTAGATTTGCTTATAATTATGATAATTTCATTGAAAAGAATGTTTACATTATATTAAAAATATTCATGGAACTTGCTGATAATAATGAATACTTTCATATTAGTTTTTAGTTAAATATCTTTTTCCATTAATTATGTTAATGGAAGATAATTTAAAAAATTATTTAATTTTTTCATAAAAATTGATTTTTTTGCAAATTTTATTATTTTTTATAAAAAATAATGCAGTTAAATGAAAATACACAAAACGGTCCTATTATCAACGATATACTATTAGAATTTGTAAAATCGTTATCCGAAGAACGTAAGAAGAAATTACATTCTTATTATAATAAATTTACAGGTAGTAATGAGAAAACTGATAACTTTTTAGTTGCTAGTATGTTAAATGCCATCAACGATACCATGAATGAAAAGAAAGAAGAAGATGAAGAAGAAGAAGAAAGTGAAGATGAAGAAGAAGAAAGTGAAGAAGTAAAAGCAATGCTAAGAAGAGAAGAAGAAAAACGAGTAAAAGAAATGGAAGAACAACAAAGGTGGTTTTTTCTACCGAAAATGCTACTAAAAAATGGTAAGACAATATGCACATATTGTCCCCCTCGTGGAATGAATAAAGGTAGAGTTTGTTGTTCGAGAAGTGTTATCAATCCGAATGATAATTTTGTTGATTGGAGATGTGAAGATTGCAAAGGAAAAGTGGGTATGGGTAAAAAAGAATTATTTTTTACGAATTAAAAGAACACATTGAGAATGTTGTTTTTAATTCCAATAGTGCGAAAAAATAATCTACAACAAGAAAATTATTACTCCAATCAAGTTGGAGTAATTTAATATCGAATTACATATCGAAAAAATATAAATTCTATACAATCAACATTCAGCGCAATAATTGTTCTCATATAATATTTACAATTCACAATTCATATTTATAAATATGAATTGTATAAATAAAGAAAAATAAGAAGCGCTTCTTATTTTTTCTTTATTATTATTATCTTTTTAGATTTCTTTTGTTTCTGTAAGGAAACAACATCATCTTCTTCGCATTCACTTTCGCTTATTTCTTCTTTTATTTTCTTACCTGTTTTCTTTTGGTGAACTTTGAGTTCACTTTCATGACCCAAATGACTAATAGTTTCATGACGAGCAGCAGGTTCAATATAAGGAACATCCAATGCCTCAAAGATTTCTTCTTCTGAATTAACAGTAATCATTTCACCTTTATCTGTAAATAACCCATAAGTATTTAAGATCTTATAACCTTGATCATGAGCTCGAAGTTGCATTAATTTAGTAAAAGCGGCTGAACCTGTAGCATGAAGAAGAGCATAATACCATTGATCTTCATCAAAAGTAGTAATATCAATTTGACGAGCAGACATACTTTCACCTAATCGAATAATAGCACTATATTTATGTTTACCTCTCATAATATGATCTTCAGTATATTCTTCTAACATTTTACCGAGTTTTTCAGTAGAAATATTCATAACAATTAAATCAATATCACTAGATAAGACTTCACCTCGTCGATAGGAACCACAAACTTTCCATCGAAATTGTTTTTTCTTTGGTTTTTCAATATCTTCCTTGCATCCAAAAACTTCAGTAAATAGTTTTACCCATTCATCCATTTCTCTACGAGGAATCTTTGATTTTAAATCATCATAATAGAGAACGTACATTTTTTGAGCATGAGTAAGAAGATTTTCTTTATCTTCTTGAACATCGTCAATGGTTCTATAACCAGCATCATAAAGTTTAGCTGCTTTAGCTTTACCAATATACTTAATACTATCAAAAAGATCAATAACTGCCATTCTTTCAGCTCCTTCTTCAGTTTGTGGAAAGACTTCTTCTCCATATTCCTGGCTCAATTCTTCAAATCGTTTAGATGTACCAGTTGTATGAATTTCTAAAATTTCATAAGCAGTATGATCACCGATTCCAGCTTCTCGAAGATGACCATATTCATATGGAAGATCTTCATCTTTAAAGACATCTGCTGCATGTGTAAAAGCCCGAGCTCTTCCTAATGTAGCTCCTCGTTCTCCTTTACTAAGACCTCCCTTTTCAGCGATATGATTGTAAATTCGAGCAATATCACGAAGAACAGCTACTACATGTTCTTTGTCTTCCTCCTCTTCAGTTTGATGAACTACTTTGGGTTGTCTTTTGCTAGGAGAAATAGGTTTCTTTTTTGGAGAAATGACTATTTTTACAGGAGAAGTTTTCTTTTGTAAAGATGAAACTTTTGGAGATTTCTCACTATTTGATTTAGGTGCTGATTTTTTTTCAACTTTTGATGAAATAACTATTCCTTTACCTTTCATTCTAGATTCACTTCCTTGTTTTTTCAAAGCTGATCTAATAATTATGGGTGAAGATTTCTTTTTTTCTTCTTCTGTAGTTTCTTCTGCTTCTTTAGATTTGGAAACAATATTTGGTTTTGGCTTTGGTTTTACAGGTGAAACTACAATTTTTGGTTTACTTGTTACAGAAATCTTCCTATTAGGAGTAGTTGCTTCTTCTTCTTCTTTTTCCTTATGTATTTTTTCTATAGTTTTCTTAGAGATTACTTTCTTTTGAGGTGTAATTACTGGCTTTGGTTTAGGTTTATGTTTTCTCGATGTTTCTTTTGGTGGTGAAAGTTTAGGAGATGCTGATTTCTTTGGTGAAGGTATAGGAGATGCTGATTTCTTTGGTGAAGGTGATGAAGTCTTCTCCTTAGGTGGTGAAGGTTTAGGTGAAGGTTTAGGTGAAACTTTCACCTTAGATTTAATTACTGGTTTTGGTTTAGGAGTTACCTTTTTTGTTACTTCCTTTGGTGAAGGTTTTGGTGAAGGTACTTTACTCTTTGGTGGTGAGGGTACTTTACTCTTTGGTGGTGAGGATCTAGCTGATGATACTTTAGTAATTGTTATTTCTTCTGTTGGCGAAACATGAATAACTTCATGTTGAGGAACAACATGAACTTCTCCTTCTGTTGAAGATAGACTTTTCTTTGGAGAAAAAATAGGATTTAAACTACCTGAAGAAGTAGGTGATTTCTTACCTGAAGAAGTAGATGATTTTTTACCTGAAGAAGGAGAAACTCTACTTTCAGAAGGAGAACGAAAAAGTGTCTCCATACCTGTTATACCAGTTGAAAATCCAGTTGAAGATCTTGGTGAAGGTGATTTTGCTACTTTCACGGGAGACTTAGCTGCGCTTAACTTTGGAGAAACTGATTTAGGTGAACCAGTTGATAATTTAGGTGAAGCAGGCTTCACTACTTTAGGTATATATAAAATATTTCCTTCTTCCCGTTGTTCTTCAACATATTTTATTTGCAGAATAAGAGCTTCTGCTAAATTTTCTCTATCCATATCAGTTAAATCAGTTAGTTCTTCTGAGGGACCATCACTATAATAATTATCTTTATCAAGTCTAAGAATAGCATTTTTAATTTCATCATCGCTATATTTATCTAAATATTCATGGTTAAATAAAGTAAAATCTTCTACATTAGTATTTAAATCATTAATATCTAAATTTTGTGATGATTTATCTTTTATTAAGATAGATTCTTTTTCAGAAGAAGATGATCTACTTAATAAAGTAGATTTTTTCTCTGAAGGAGATGAGCTACTCGTTGAAGTAGTTTTACTTTTTGAAGAGCTACTTTTTGATGATGAGGATCCTGTTTTTAAATGAGAACTTTTCACTATAGAAAAAGTTGGTAAACTTCCTGAAGGAGAATAGCTTATATTTGCGTAAGAAGACATTCTTTGTTTATATTTAGGATTCGCTGTTTGTAACGAAGATGTCGACATTTAAAAATATAAAATAAATAATGCTATACTTGATTTATTAAAACTTCATTTAATATAATTAAGCAGCACAGCATATGAATATGATTGTGAAATATAGCAGTTGATATATTTTCGTTAATTTTATTAACGAAAATATTTAAATAAGTGGTAACATGGCTGCATATCTCCCGCGTTCAGTATATCGAATAATATGGTAATAATTTATGTTATCATTAGAATTATCCTGTATCTGAATTAATGTTTCTGCTGGTGAAATACCATATATTACATGAGGTATAGTTTCTTCTGAATAAGGTTCAGCTGAAAAACCTAAATTTACAGAATGACGTTGCCAGTTAACACAAATATTAAATACACGATCTATTTCTCCTCCTTGTACATTTTGAATAATGAAAGCTCGCTCAGTTTTAATATCATAATAAATATAAGGATAAATTTCAAATACTCGAGATTGATCTGCTTTCTTAGAAATAACAATTTGATTTCCAGTAGGAAAAGCTTTCTTAACTTGATAACTAATCCAAGCTTGAAAATGACGTGTATTTAAAAATATAATTCTTTCAGACGAATTGTCTCTTTCTTTTGGAAAAAAGTCATCTTCCCATATATAAATTCCTTTCATAAATTTAGCTGGAACAATAGCTAAATTTAATCTTCGAGTCGACATTCCACGGGTAACTTCATCTTCCCTTTGAAAGAAATCAAGTAATTTTTTCCCTAATGCAGGATATAAATGTATTTTACCACCTGTTTTAGCTTTCTTAAAGAAAGTAGGCCACATTGAACTCAACTCAACAATACCTTCTCGTGTAGAAGTTACTTCTGGTAATTTAATACTTAGTGAATAATCATCATTTATTTGTTTATGCACATTTTCATCATTATCAATAACCCATTCTTCCCACCAATCTTTAAAAGATCCTTTAATAATTTCAATAGTTTCAGATTTTGTTATTGGATCAATGTCTTCTTCTTCATACTGACCTGTTCT
>Ga0315284_10003831_pt1 | contig 21369 bp, 37 predicted proteins | sample YL17G09_16_MG_FD_203696 | JGI IMG/M metagenome (GOLD analysis project Ga0315284, IMG submission 203696) | Sediment microbial communities from Yellowstone Lake, YNP, Wyoming, USA - YL17G09_16 | ecosystem: Environmental > Aquatic > Freshwater > Lake > Sediment | place: USA: Wyoming | collected...
ATTCCAACTTATTCTTTTTAATGCAACCAGGACAAGTAGAAACCCCATGAATATTAGATACAGATTCTTTTCCACAATAAATACAAATACGCATAAATTATTCTCCAAGTTAGTGACGAGATGCCCTCTATGCTAGGGGCTGTCCTATAGGGGAGATTCGAACTCCCACCGGTCTGGTCTTGAGCCAGAAGCAATCTGCCATTTGTGCTACTATAGGATGTATCTGTAACCATCAACCTCTTTCAGCAAGGTGTAGATGGTGATCAGCCATTGAGCCTTTAGGGTCAAGCCCTTCTCTTTAGGTTACAGATGTTGGATCTTTTTCTCCTTTTTACTAAAATACAAGGCGGAATAGGGGGGAGTCGAACCCTCAATGCCTTTCACAGCGAATCTGTTTTCAAGACAGTTTTCCTCGCCAATAGATTTGCTATTCCAATAATCTTCTAAATCTAATCTCCAATACAATCTTTTCTTCTTATCAAAATATGTTCTAGTGCTTTCACAGTAGCCACAACTACCATGATTTTGACAGCTACTATCAAATCTCTTACTCTTAGTATACGGTTTCTTATAAGTTCTACTCACAAGTTACCTCCAAAGTCGCATTAAGTATACACTTTTAGCGAATTAGAATATAAGGTCAGGTGGCTAGGAATCGAACCTAGTTATACTGTTCCACAGACAGTCGCCTTATCCGTTTGGGCTATCACCTGTAAGAGTTCTCAGTCGGGCTCGAACCGACATCCCAAGATTTAGGAAATCCGGATCTATCCATTGAACTATGAGAACATATATTGGGATGTGGCTTCCTTTATAGGGGGGCCTGCCAGACCTCTAGCTAGTAAGTCCTGTCACATACACTACAGCATCCCAATCGCCACTTGTTTAGGGACACGCTTTTACCCGTTTTTGCACACGGGGTCGGTGCAACGACCTGTTAAGGTCCGTGTCTTTCGTGACTGGTTTTCAAGGTGACGACTAAGGGAATCGAACCCCTCACGCCTTGTGTGGTACAGTTCTACAGACTGTTGCAACCAACCAATAGTTGCCTAGTCGTCATAGTGTTCTGCACGGGGCTCGAACCCGTAGTGCTCAGCTTGAGAGGCTGAAATCCTAGTCCAGTTAGATGAGCAGAACATAGCTCGCCTACCTGGACTCGAACCAGGAACCTTAGAGTTAACAGCTCTCCGCTCCACCATTGAGCTATAGACGAATACTACTTATTTAGTTTTTAAAGTACGCTTTTTACCATTGTATTCTACTTTAGTTATCTGGCGTTCAGCTTTTGACTTCAAAAGCTTCTGGTATCTGCACCTGCCACCATATAACTTCTTTACTACTGCCATAGCCAAACCAATATCCTCAGAGAACCTATCATCAGGACCACACTTTACAATGGTCTTACTATCATCACTCCAGATAACAATAGTATGTGGGTCATTAAAGATTACCTTTTTAATTTCTGGAAAGGGAGGGGTTATAGGGGTAACTCCAAAGGTAATATTAACACTACCACCATCAAACCTCTGTTCATACCAGTGACTTCTTATTCCTGAACTTGTATTATCATCTTTATCCATAATCTTTTTCTCCTTTACTAATCATTATTATCCTTGAGTTCCTGAGCAGACTTGAACTGCTATCTAATCGCTACGAGGGACTTATTCTTCCTCTTGAACTACAAGAACATTCAGTGCTTCTGAGAGGATTTGAACCTCCAGAGTTACGGGCCTAAACCGTTTGCATTTGCCAATTTTGCCACAGAAGCATTTAGTGGATTCGGAGAGATTCGAACTCTCAACTGTTTCTTGCAAAGGAACTATTTTCCCATTGGCTACTACGAACCCATATAACTATAATACTATATTTATTTCTACTTGTCAAGAGCATCTAAGAGGACTTAAACCTCCAACCTTGAAGTTCGTGGCTTCCTGCTCTGTTCAATTGAGCTATAGATGCATGTAAAATTCTATGACAATTGGCACATAATATAACACATTTATTCATTTCTTTCTTAAGTGTGCTGATACTACAGCCCTTTAGTTAGGGATGTATTTCCCACCGCTCGGCTCGGTTTCGCCTACTCGACTGGCGTTTGTTGTCCCAATCGAGTGCCGATGTATAGGACACAGTGGGTAAGAGCGGTTGGAGAGATTCAAACTCTCACCCGATGGTTGGAAGCCACACATGCTATCATTGACACCACAACCGCATCTATGCTCATTTCTACGCACCACTAGGAGTTCTATGAAATGGCGAAACAGTCTGCCCACTAATTATAACTTACCGTCAGCAGAATCCAACTCATCTAAAGCACTGTGAATATCGGTAGAGGCTTTGAACAAGTGATTAGCTTCCACTGTGAGTTTATCTGCCTTTGACTTCTTTTCCGTAGCATCAGCTTCCTTTGCAACTGCGTTAGCCTTAGCCACCTCTTTCAAGGCTGAAAGACTTGTACCAGATTCCTGGAGTACGGTGCGAATTGCACTTGGAGATACTACCTTAAGAGATTTCCTTACCTTTTTTCCTAACCATTTTCCTAATTTTGCCATATATTACTCCTTTTATAGTGAATTAGATAACTACTCTTTCGTATCTTGCATCTAGCAAGGTCTTCAACATAATTCTTTCGGGGGTGATCTCACCACTCAATAGATTCTTCATAACGCTTGGTGAGAAGCCACTTACTAGAGCTACACCATTCTCACCCATCTTTACTGGTACACCACTAGATGTTCTTACATTCCAGAAGATGATATTTGGCATATCGTAACCAGCCTTTCCGTACTGATCCTTTATCATATCCATAGCAGTATTGCTACGATTCTCTGTGCAATGGTCGAACTGCATATCTGAGATGATTAGGATTGTCTGTGGCATATCCTCTGCGGATAGTAGTGCATCTACTGCCTTAGACAATATCAGCTTGAATACTGCCTCTAGGTTGGTGTTCTCGGCTATGCTTCCTAGCTTCATACCAATCAATCTATCTCTTAGTGTACCTGTTACCACCTGTAGAGATGGTCTAGCAGAGAAGGTTATATATGCATCCTTGAAAGGTCCCTTGTTTCTCTCTGATAGGTAGATACCAAGACTTGCACTTACACACATTGGCTCTCCGGTCATAGAACCTGATAGGTCACACACAGGTATAAATGAAGCACCATCTGGTACATAGTCGGGAAGTGCCTTCCACTGTGCCTCAACAGTTAGGTCTAGCTTACCCATATCGTTACGATAGTAGTTCCAGTCCTTTATGTAGGCATTTACCAGACTGTGTGGGAAGATAGCATCAGCGTGAATCTTGTTTCCTGACTCAAGCTTGCTCAAACTCTCCAACCAGGCTGCATATCTCTCATGGTCGTGCTTACCAAAGGCAGTTCTGTACTTGGTAGAAGCTACAGATGGTACGTGGTTGTAGTCTATCTTACCCCATGCGTTCTTGCACATGAAGTTCTCTACAACACTGGTGTTACCTGCCAGCATCTTACGATAGTCCTTTGGAGACAATCCCATATACTTACGGAGTCTCTTTGACAGCTCATTAAAGTGCTTTCCCTCACGGGGCATCCACTTTGCACACAACTTATCTCCCAACTGCAAAGAGTGGGCAATGTAATCCAGTGCCACAGGCTCTACTGTAGTATCAACTGCTAGTAGAAGATCATCCCACCTTCCGTAGAAGGGTACGTTAGGGATGTTCTTAACAGCAATCTCAGGGCAGTTCTCGCACAACCATCTGAACATAATTCTAAATGAGCGTCTCTCTCCCTGTCCACCACGCACATCCCTGTTATAGAACATGGCCTTGGTGGTTAGAAGAGCATCCTCTACAAAAGCTCTCTGTAGAATATCTACTATAGCTGACTCGCTCATCTGGCGTGAGCCACCCATTCCGTAGAACAGGTCAAGCACCTTGTTACCAGAGGTTGAGTGAGTTACCATATCGTTCTCGGTACGTGCATCTCTAGTCTGTAGAGCGTTTATAAAATTACTTCTCATATCATCCATCCTTTCAGATTTCTACACGTAACAGGCGTGTGAGCCTAAGGTTTTTGCTGTATGAAATCTTATCTAAAGTGAGTAAGTTACCTGTACGGGTGGTACGGGTTTTGGCTCTGTGGAAGCAACCGCTACAAGTGCTAGTACAATGAACTTCTTATCAGGAAATACTCCAGCCAATCTCTTAGCTTCGGTAAGTGCTGTCTGATAATCTGGGTGAATTGCTGGATTAGCGTTGATGGAAAAACTATATCGCTTATCCACTGACCCTACTATGAACTGATTTGAATGTACTTCCGTTTTATATCCCATATCTTACTCCTTTCCTTATTTTATATGACGGCCTGCAATTGGTTTCTTTGCGATAGAAAGTTTTTGTGTGTTGCTGTACGCAAGCCTAGTGCAGGAAGCTGGATTTGAACCAGCGATCTATTGTATATCAGACAATTGCTCTAACCGAGCTGAGCTATCCCTGCAATTACGGACTTCGTTAAAATCTCCAGTTAACGGTTGGGTTTTTGTGTGTTGCTGTTAGAAGTCCTAGTAGCGGGACTGGAGAATGATTCCAGCTTGTAGAGTTTATGAGACTCTCTAGACTCCGAGCCTACCTCCCGCAATGTAAAAGTGCAATAAAAACAGACTACTTTATATTTTGCCAGACCTTAGCCCGACATCTCAGGATTTGAACCTAATTAACCAAGTTGTGTGTTGCTGTAAGTAGTCTTTCTTCTATAATCTATGACAGACCGCAGGTCTTTGTTTCCATACTGTTTGTGTGTTGCTGTGTGCGATCTTAGTCAGAAATAGTGGATTTGAACCACTGACTTCTCGCTCCCAAAGCGAGCGTTCTACCGAACTGAACTAATTTCTGATGGTGGAGAAGAACAGAGCAGTTTGATCTAACATGCGTGGGCCTGTACTTCTTATTCTGATGTTCTTCTCCTGATCTAAAGGTAAGGTGTTTGTCATTTGAAAGGAGGTCGTGAAAAAGTGTTTATTACCTTACCTTATACATATTATACACCTTATTTTTTATTTGTCAAGGGGCAATTTCCGCCTCTTTTTTCTTATTTCGTACACATATTATAGCATTAAATTCAATTTAATGCAAGAATAAGTTACTTGGGTATTCTTTTTGATACTTCCTTTGATAGTAATATATCACGGGTTACACGTATCTCTTTCACATCCTTAGCCTCAGGTAATAGTGTATAGGTAGGCTGGTTAGAGATAAGCAAAGCGAACGCAATTTGTACTGCAGTTACCCAAGTAAAGGGTGGGACTGTAACAATAACCTGATAGTAGGATAGTAAGGAAATCACAATCTCTGCCAGTAGTAATACTCCTAGCATGATATATGACTTTACTTCACTGGCTAGGCCTGCGAACCAAGTACGTAGTTTAGGGAAATAAGCAAACAGTACAGCTAGAACTACACCAACTATACTTGCTATACCCTGTGGGGAAAAGATTATTTCAAACATATTAATTTACTCCTTTGTTATATTTTTTTATTAGTTCAACTGCCATATCATCTGCTATACGTTGTAAGGTATATATATCATTACCATTATAAATCATGGACTGATAGTAGTCTCCCTCATTATTCTCTGGTAGGGAGTGCTCTGATGTATGACCGTTGTTAGGGTCTTCAGAAGACCTTTCGATAATTCTTATTGGATATACGTCATAAAGAATATTCTTTTCTATGTAGTCTCTTTCATTAGGAAACCTCCAATCATCTATAACTATGAAATCAAACGGGTATCTACTCATATTAGGAATTATCTTATCTATTAACATGGACACCCAACAATTCTCGTTATATTCCCTACCACAATCAGTGCCAAGGGTCTGCAATAGCCTTCTGCCTTTAGCGTCTTTAGCACCATCCCAGCCCATGTGAGTAGCCAGCCTTCTTATGGAGTCTGCGAGAGCAAACCTCTCCGTATTCAAACCCCTTTCATTTAGACTTGCTACCAACATATTACTGAATGTGGTTTTACCAGACCCTATAGGACCTGAGACAAGTACACATACTGTCTTATATAGTAGGGCCATCTTTTCCTCCTTTATTTGAGTGGTATTCCTCCAGCACGCCTTCGAGGATCTTGTAACTAATGTACTCATTATCTATCAGGAACTTTAGTAAAAAGGCCAGGGTACTAACACCAATTACTAGGGATGTAGGAGAGGCTACAAAGAAAGACCTCTCCCTATCCTGTCGTATAACTAAGGTGTTTAGACTTGGAATCCTAGACACTTTCAACAGTGCCATGATGCTCCTCTACAAGTACCTGATCTTTATCTTTAGTTGTCATTATGTACTGGTTTCCATCCCACGTTCCTTTACTAAAGAAATCATCACTATATTCTGTTAGTAAAGAACTTACTGATGAGTGGGTGGTCCTGTTTGCATTAACAAACTCCTTATCAATAGACTTAACTGATTTTTCTCTAACAAACCAAGTCTCATTATCAAAGGTTACTACCTGCTTTATGGTTCTAATTACTTCCCAATAGCCGTCCTCCCCACGTATGGCGGAGTCTAAGACTACATTGTACCTCGCCACTGGGTCTTGGTCTGCTGGATAAACTACATCTGTTTCCTCATTGAATTCTGCATCTGCCATTTATTACTCCTTTTCTTCCGTTTTTTGTGCGTCCTGCATTTCTGCTTCTTGTAACAACAGACCTGCTATATGCTCGGCTAATTTAGGGTTCATAACATATGAACTGTACTCTTTGTCACACCATATACGGGCGGATATTTCTAGTGCGGTTTTATAATCTAACATTTTATTTCTCCTTTATAGTTCCATGTGTTCCGTATTCCTCTATTGTTCTAAATAGACGCTCTACAGGGTATTTGAAAACACGCTCATCCTCACAGTATATACAATAAAGGGGACCTTTTGTGTATGTACTTTTTACCTTCTCATGGATGATTGGTTCTGATGTTTCATCTAACCAAATTTCAACTCTCTTCGTCATTCCTTTACTCCTTTACTTAGCTACGCCTACCAAGAGGTTCTTCCTCTTTTCCTTAGATAGGGCTGAAGTTCTAACTCTTATGTATGCACCACACTCACAGGTGTATAGCTCATACTTACCTGTCATGGTGAAGTAGAACTTATCCGTCTTTTTAAGCACGTTACTACCACAGTTGGAACACACTGGTTCCGTAGACTCTGTGTATAAACCTATGTTTGGGTGTGAGTGAATCCAAGGTCTTATCTTCATGTATATCTCTTCTAATAGAGCTACATCATGTCTGTTGTATATCTCCATCTTTTGAAGAGCTGAATCATCACCATCTACACACCTCTTCCACAGCTCAAAGTTTGTTTCTATCTTTACCTTGAAACCAAATACTCTTGCCAGAGCATTAAGGTTATTGTGGGTGAAACCGAACTGCCTTCTAGCTATGCTAACCGTATCAATGGTTTGATAAGGTCTGGTTGGGGGAAGATGATTTACTATAAACCTAGTATTCATATTAGGTACATCAAATCTATCTCCGTTGTGGGCAACAACAATATCAGCTTCGTTCAGAAGATTCCATAGATTTTTAACTATTCTACTATCATCCTCATTCCTAGCTTCCCTACCAGTAAGTCTGTCTGACAAAATCTTATCATCAAATAACCACTTTGCACTCCAGCACAGCATAAACCACTCGGATAAGACCTGTCCCTCAGCTACGTTGGCGTTCCAAACCTGCGTCTGCCATACATATGCTTTTAGAGGAGAGGTCTCTATATCAAATATCAATATTTTAGGTAGCCTTACTTTATCTCTATAGCCACCATTCAGATACTTTCTATAGCATCCTGGATGTGTTATCCCTGAGTGGCGGTGTATGCATCTGAAGTGAAATGGGTCCGCCTTTTTAGGTTCTATTCTTTTAGTGTTATTCATTATTTTCTGTTGGTCTCCTTAATATTTTATATTTTAGGTTACTGTCCATAAACTTAGCTAACTTTTCTTGCTCCTTAATAGATAGTTTATTTTTCTTTGAAACTTCCCTTATGAAGCCATCATTTGTAAACTCTCCTCCAAGAGAAAAGGCTATCCTTTCACATATACTTTTAAATATTTTAGATATTGTATCCCTTCCAACTCCAGTAAAAGATTCTATATCTCCAAAGAGATAGCCCTCCCTGATGAAGTTGAGTATGGTACATTCCTGTTCAGAGAACATCTGGTTCTTTTTCATAGATGAGATTTTCTTTTCTATGACCAGCAGATTATTATAATCATCTGCCTCAAAATCATGAGTCTCCTTTATTTGTGGTGTTTCCATTAACAATCTCTGCACTATCCAGCTAATTTCAGCCTCCATCCAGCACAAGAAAGTTGCTGGCCTCTACATACCATATGTACAGCACTACCTATATACACATCATTAGTAATCTTATTTTCTATCTTATAAATTCCTGATAATCTAAGTAATTTATTTATTTTCTTTGGCATAACTAATACCCTAAGTCCTTATAACAAGTTGCCTTTGACTGGCATCTGTGACACTTACCCGTATATAAACCTATAGGCGCAAGTAATCCTGAGCGTATAGATTCCACCATCTCTGGAATTACAGTATTAATTATACTACCTTCTAGAACTTTATCTCTAGTATAGGTATTGATACTTCCGTCTATAAGGTTAGCTTTTATTACGCTGTTGGGCGCAGTTTTATATATCTGCTCATATACGTAGTAGTAAAGTATGAACTGTGGATCCTTAGCTATATCATTTTTATGGGAGATGGATGTTTTCCAGTCTATGATGATTCCATTTCCAGTTACTCTATCCATCTTTCCTACCAAGAAAGCACTGCCGAAGGGCAACCTGAATTTAAATTCAATAAGGTCCTCATCTGATGTTAGGGCAGTAAAATAATCAAAGAAGTTAGATAGGCATAGATTAGCCTTATCAACATACTGGATGCCCAAGTTATTTTCAATGTACTTGGCTACAGCATATTTAAATGCACCTTCCCTATCATTCCAGTGCTTCTCTATGGCTGAATGAACTATGCTACCTACTACCATCTCTGGAGATTGGGTAGATGTATCTGGAGAATTTATCCTGTAGTATACTCTACGTGGACACTCCAAATAATCCTTTAGCATAGAAGCAGATATATAAATATTATCAGGCATTAACAGACCTTTCGGAGGCGTTGAGACTTCTCCACATACTCAAGAATTCTTTGTACAGGTCTAGTCTTGATTTAAGTTTTTCTAACTCACCTGTAACTTTAATTAAATCATCCCGCATGGGAACTATCTCCCCATTAATTCCAGTATAGGAGTAAGTAGACTCTATTAGAGTCATTGATGGGGGTTTCCCTCCAACTTGATAGGCGGGGTTAGTCATGACCTCACGAATAACTCTGGCCTCCTCTTGCTTTATCTGTTTATCTAGCATTAGCTTTTGTACTATGGCTTTTGATATATCATCCGCTAGTGTAAGCAGGTCATCAAAGTCTGGTAACTTTTTTAGAATTTCTGTTGATGTAATTTCCATAATCTTCCTTCCTGTATTTTGATAAATATTTGTACCGAACTGTACTAAATATTGAAACTATCCTGTATATCTTTTCGTAATCCTCTCCCAAGAAAGACGCATCTCCTGTAAGTCTCTGGAGTTCTCCTATAAACTCCTCTTGGGCTGGCACTCTCTTTAGGTTCTTCAACATAGACCTGAAAACAAAGTAAGGATTTATAAGACTTGATTCTGTAAACCCACTCCAATTATCACAGTAGATACCTATATTATTTAGAATGGTCTTTCTAATCTCTTTCTCATCTATGTCAAGCGATTCTTCTATGTCTTTATTTGAAGTGCCTGATACGCTTTGCAACATTATATCATAATCCGCTAAAAAGTCAAGGACATCTGGACTTATGTGAAGCACCTTAGAGAGATTCTTTCTTATGGTTGTCCATCTCGTCTGTTTGCTCATCGAGTCTCCTCTGTAAATCAGTTAGTTGATTTACTAGGTCTGCAAATACTCGCACATCCAAAGCTACGAATACCCTGCTTCCATCTCTAGCCCCTGAAAATTTACCAATTAGGAAGGGGATAGAGTACGTACTCTTTGCTTCGTGCATAATCTTATCCAGCCATTCTTTCTTCATGGTGAACTGTTTAGCCCCACCATATCCTGCTTTGGCTTCTCCACGCAGTTTCTTTGGGAAACCTCTTACCTCTCCAATCAAGTCGGAGAACAATAGGGGTATGCCCATACTGGTTCCTATTGCACCACTGGTGGGGATACGCTTCCACTTGCTGTTCTCTATCAACTCTGAAAGCAATACTACTGCTTCCCTTTCGAACTGAGCCCCTTTAATTTTACTATATACTGGCATTAATCCTCCTTAATTTTGGTGGTAACTCCATCAAATCCTAGCTTAACCATTCCTGTTGGACCGTTACGCTGTTTAAGGATGATGAATTCCATCTTACCTTTATCTTTAGTTTCTTTATCATAAACCTCGTCTCTATACAAGCCTATGATATAATCGGCATCTTCTTCAAGATTACCACATTGTCTAAGGTCTGCACTTACAGGCCTTTTATTATCTCTGTGCTCTACATCTCTATTTAGCTGTGAGAGAACCACATTAGTAATGTCCAACTGGTTGGCTAACAACTTAAGCTTCCTAGAAATTCTTCCCAACTCTTGTGTTTGGTCTGCGTCTCTTTCAGATAGTAATTGAATGTAATCCAAATAAACTACTTTTATACCATACAAGGAAATATACTTTCGTATGGTAGATTCTACCTGCTCTAAGGAACCAGTAAAGTTTAGGTCTATGTACATGGGATAGTCTGACATTTTCTTTACCATCTCACGTATCACCTCTACATCTGGTTTCTTTAGTATACCCTGTCTTATATCAAAGAGAGGTATACCTGTTTCTAATGACATGAACCTTTCCATTAGTGGTTGTCTTGTCATTTCTTTTGAAAATATTAGTGATGGTATTCCTGCTTTGGCGTTGTGCAGGGCTGAGCCCTGAATAAAGGCACTCTTCCCCATACCAGGTCTTGCTCCTATGTACCACAGGTCACCACCATCAAAACCACCAGTAAGGGTATCTACTTTCTTTATCCCCGTAGAATATCCCCTTGACCCTGGATTATTTACTCTATCAACAATCTCATTGAACGAATCTTTAAGGAGCGAACCTATAGCAAATGTGCCCTCTCCTCCAGAATCTGTGAGCAACTTCTCTAGGTTAGTTTGAAACTGAGATATGCTCTCATCTATTGAATTTATCTTGAGGGTATCCATAGATACTCCCGAAGCCAGATTAGCGAATGTTTTTAACTTAAACGAATTCTTTATTATTCCTACAAACTCTGTAAAATTTTCTCTGGTGTGCTTTTGACTTTCCAAGTGAGCTATATATTTTTCCCCACCACAGGCATCCAACTTACCTAAACTCTTGGCATAGTTAGTCACCATGCTTATGTCTGGTGCTGAGTGCCTCTCACCAATGTCCACCATAATAGAAAATATATTTCTGTGTGTTGTTGTTACAAACATATAATCCCTTAAACCTTCACAGTTGTATATGAGGTCGGGGTTATTAAGGATAGTAGAAAGAACGGTTATCTCTGGCTCTATAGAAAGTACATTATTATCTGCCACTATTCCATCCTCTTTATTTTAGCTGGGTTTTTCTTCTGCTCATCTATTCTCTCAAGAATATCTTTCACAGACTTGTCCAGACTTTTGTATGAGTCATTAAGTACCACCATTTCTGTTTTCTGTTCCATTCTTTTCTTGCAGTAGTAAGATAACAGTCCAAACATATTGGTTTTTATCTCTACCCCCTCATAAGAGAACAAATCTAATATAGCAAAGAATGGGATATATTTTCCGTATATCCTAACTAGCTTATTAAACATTACTATATTTTGAATTGAGTAGGGAACATCAAAGGTAACTTCATAGAATTTAGCCAGTATATTTCCTGGCCTATCATCCTTACTCAGCTTTTCATAGTATAAATCAGCAATATTTTCCATAGTCTCCTAGTAGGGGGAGGGTACTAGGTTTCCCCTCCCCTGACTATCTTACTTCAAGAGATCATCAATCTCTTTCTTGACACTTTCTGCTACTTCCACAGGTTGTTCATTCAGAAAATCTGATGAGGATGTGTTACGCCTTGAAGCAAATATATCCTTCAGGGTAATGCCACGCTGTAAATCTGCTATTTCCTCTATGGTAAGTTCTACGGCTATCTTGGTCAAGTCAAACTTGTCCTCTTTATTGTACTCCACTGGGTCTCTCTTGTCTACAAGAGGAATTGGAGATATGGTCTGGTTCTTGCCAGTACCTGTTATGTATAGGACAATATCAAAGTTATTGATACCGATTTTTTCTCCTGCTTCGTCTAGGATACTTTCATTGATACCGTTCAATAACTCAGCTAGGGTTACTCCCTTAGCTAAAACCTTAATCTTATTAAGGGGTGCTTCCTGCACCTCTAAGATAGGTTGGTTGCACTTTGGGCAGACGGGTAGGAAAGACGTACCGTTCTTCTTTACCTCTGTCTTGCAATTCTTACAAATCTTTACAGAGGTCTTATCATAAACATTCACTGCATAGCGAGCCTGTTTAGGACTCCAACCAGGAACCTCTCTGTAAGAGTCTTTGTTCTCTGCGTATATCTTTAGGTTGCTTGAGCAGATGGGACAATCCTCACCCAAGCACTTGATGTATACGCCCTTGATGTAGTGGGTTGAGTATTTGTATGCTTCCTCTGGTGTGTCAAGTATGCGGATAGTTGTTTGCCCTGGGGTTAAGTCTAAGTGTTCCGTCTTGCGGAATGTGGTTGATTTTTCTGGCTTGGTTATATCAAAGAATGACATTTTTATTCTCCTTTTTTATCTGGTTTTAGGATGGACTCTATTGCTTCCATCGTTTCTTTTTTCTCGGCCTCAAGAAATGCTACTGCTTTAGCCAAGTTCTCTACAGCAAGGGTATGTGACTTCTTATAGAGGTCTACATATGTCCTATATGCTAGTTCAACGTCTACCATCTGCAGATAACGAACCTTCGAGATAAGTTCCTGGTTTAGAAATACCTCCTCAGGCAGGTCCACGATTTCATCATTAAATGTGACGTTACCATACTGTTCTAGTGGAAATTTTCTTTCATATTTTAGTGTTCTATTCATCTTCTTCCTCTTCTTCCTTTATTAATATTGCTGGTGAATTTTCAGCGGTAACCCAATTATAGCATATGCTTCTGATCTTGTCAAGTAGTTCTGGGTTATTGGTCAGCATACTGGCTGTCTTGCTTATACCCTGTCCTATGGTTTCTCCTTCAAAGACGTAGTATGAGCCTTTCTTTTTCAGCACCCCTAACATCTCGGAGAACATGATAGTATCACGTATGCTGTCTATTCCCTTTCCAAAGTACAGGGGGATTAGAAAACTCCTGAATGGTGGGGCTAACTTATTCTTCTTCACAGTGAACTTTACATTTATTCCTACGGATTCTGTGCCTTGTTTTATTTCTTCTCCTTTCGATAGTGATATTCTAACAGAGGCAAAGTGCTTCAGGGCATGACCTCCTGGTGTGGAAAAGGCGTGTACATAAGAACCTATCTGGTCTCTTACCTGATTGATAATTAGAAAGGCTACATTAGACCTGCCAATAAGTACTGCGTTTCTTCTAAGCCACAAGGTAAGTAACTTTGGTACTATACCTACAGTTAGGTCAGTAAGTTCTTTCTTCTTCTCTGCCTCTGGTGATAAAGCACCCACAGAGTCTAGGATTATACAGCCAAACTCTCCTGACTTAATTCCTATCTCACAGGCAGTAAGGTTTTCTTCTGCGGTCTCTGGTTGAATGATTATAAGGTCATCCTTACTTATATCCTCACCCAACAGGTCGGCTACGGTCTCATAGTTTACCATGTTCTCGGCATCATCATATAGAACCTTAAGTCCTTGCTTGATGGCACTTCTAGCTATGGATAAGGCTAGTGAGGTCTTACCACTACCTTCTGCACCAAAAATCTCCGTAATCCTTCCTCTAGGTATACCTCCAATCCCGATAGATGAATCTAATGACAGGCTACCAGTAGAGATAACATCTACCTTTACGGTATCCTTTACTATCATGGCTTCCCCTAGCTGGTCTATTAGTGTTTCAATGAAGTCTCTTTTTTCTTCTGACATTTATTCTCCTCTTGTAGTTTTTTCATTTTGTTGGCTATTGTTGTGACTGCTTCTCTAGAACTTTTAAGTGACATCAAACTTAGTCGCATTTGCATCTGTGCATATCTAAGGTCTTCCCTAAGTTCTTTCATTTGCATATAGTAGGTAGCCATTATTTAGTCCAGTGATCATCTATGTGACTTTCCACTGAAGCTGGTATTGCCCCTAAGAAGGGCTGGAATACATCTATCATACATTTCTTACCAAATTCATTGGCCTCGTTTGCTATCTTTTCGTCCACCTCCACTACAATTTCATCATGTATCTGCATAATTAGTTTGAAAGAATTTCCGAATGGATTTTCTCTGAACATCTTTATCATAGCTAACTTTGTTACGTCAGCTCCAGTACCCTGTACTATATGGTTGAAGCCCTCTCTCCTGACCCTACTCTCATACCTATCGGCTTCTTTATAATCAGCAAAGAAATCTTTGGTCTCCCAATATCTTTTCCTGCCCATCATGGTAGATGAATATTTCTTTGCCCATATAGCGTCCTCTACTGCACGCTTGAACACGGTAAGAATGGGGTATCCTTCATAGAATTTTTTAAGGAATTCATCTGCTCTCTTTGGCTCTATCTTTAGATTAAAAGCTAGTCCATAAGCAGTTGAACCATATAATACGGCGAAGTTGATTGTCTTGCCAAGACCACGCTCTTCTTTAGTAACCTTATCTATATCCTTATTGTAGATAATAGCTGCGGTTGCTGTGTGCATGTCTTTCCCATTCACATAGGCATCTATGATTATAGGGTCTTTAGATATAGCACCAGCTAATCTATATTCCTGCTGTGAGTAGTCCAATGACAGGAGTTTCTTTCCTGGTGGGGCTTTGAAGGGTTTCCTGTACTCAGCATCAGAGGGTATATTCTGCAGGTTGGGGTTGGTAGAGCTAAACCTACCGGAGGCAGTACCATTCTGTAGAAACTCTGAGTGTATTCTTCCTGTAACTGGATGAACGTGCTTTAGAAAGTCCTCACCATAGGTGGTTATCTTCTTATTGTAGCCACGATAATCCAATATATAAGGAATGATACTCCTATCCTTTACCTCCTTTAATAGTTTCTCATCAGTTGATTCTAGCTTTAGTTTGAAGATTTTTGTAAGTATGGCTAGGAGTTGCTTGCTAGAATTTATATTAACATTCTCTCTTAGCCAGTCTTTTATTACGGATGGGTCTATCAGAGATTCTAATGCAGCTCTGGCCTTCTTGGTCTTGATGGGTATATAAATCTTATCAGCAAGAGCAGCACTGTTGGGATAGGAGGGGAAATCTATCTTGTCCAGAAGTACATCCATAACCTTCTGGTAGCTAATGTCCCTATCTGTAATTGCTTTCTTTTCTAAGGAGGCCCACTCCTCCTTATCCAGATAAACTCCGGTAAGTTCCATGATTACTAGCACTGGAACCAGGTCCATCTCCAGCCTGTAGACTCTATCCAGACCTTTAGCAAAAATATATTCCATCTGTTTATTATAGATGGTATCCAGATAAAGAATATCCAGAGCTGAATAAGATAATTGTTCAACAGAAAGCTCTCCCTTAAATTCTATGAAAGAAGTTCTTACATCTTTATCCAGAGTTTCTGAACAGTATAGTTCAACCAGTTCAGTTAAGGAATAAAAGACCCTCCCTATTCCTCTGTAAAGTAAAGATTCTGATAGCATAGTATCGTGTAAATTATTAAGTAAGATTCCAGTTCCTCTATATAGTATCTTAAGATCATATTTAGAGTTGTGAGCTAGTATAACTTTCTGAGCAGAATTAATAAGATCAACAATGTAAGTTAAGAATTTTCTTTCCAGTGTTCTAGCATCAAATAAATAAATTTCAGTACCTAATCGGACCTGTAGTAAGATCCACTCAGCAGTAATTGGGTCTAGTGAGGAGGCTTCCGTATCTATGGAAATGACCACAGTACTGGCAAGTAGCTTGAAAAATTCCCCCATGTTCAGTTCAGATTTTTCTTTTATATATTTATACAATTTATTTTCCTTTTATTGAACTGGATTTTAATACTAATGCATCTATTTTTTCTGGATGAATGTGTGGTGTAATGCAATTATACCAATGGATTCTACTGGAGTCAAGGTCTGAACATTAGAATTATATAAGAGTTTTATTAACATTAATCTCCCCACATATGAGGATCAGAACCATATACCTCCATATAATCCTCATAATAATCCTCATACTGGTCCTCGGTATAGTGGTGTCCCTTGTTTTTTAAACTCCTTACGTGCCTATCTGTGTCCTGCTGAAGATAACATTTTTCTATTCTTTCTCTATCAGCGTCAGACATACAAAACCAGTCTATCTCACACATGGCCCATAGTAAGTAAGAAGCATCAAATTTTATAACATCCTCAATGGTAATATCTTTATACTTTCCAAAGTTAAGCCTATCTTTCATATGATATATTCTAGGTTTATTATCCTTCATCACTTCGCTCCTTTTTGCCACTTGACATTATATAGAAACGTGGTATACTTTAGCTATTGATGGAAACGAATTTCACTTCATTTCCTTTTACCCCCATAGTATATCATGGGTTCAGGAGTTTGTCAAGGAGGTCTCTATGATGACTAAAAAAGAATATAAAAAGTTTGCTGAAATGTTCAAGCGGGAAAAAATTGAGCTTAGTAAATACGCTGATTCTATCTCTGATTCCTGCGAGTTAGAACTGGAAAGAATTATAGGGGAGGTAGCGTATATCTTTGCTACTGACAATCCCTACTTTAACAGGGATAAGTTCTTTGAAGCCTGTGGATTGGAGGTCTAATGGGAATAAAACCTAATATAGATTACGACCATTTTCCTAAGCAGAGCGATTGGCTACATAAGAGAGTAAAGGTCTGCTTTAGATACGATGTTGATAAAACAATTATGGGCTTTATCGTAAGGGATGATATGGAGGAACCAGGGGAGACCATCATTGTACTAGACAACGGAAGATTTGTAAGGGGTGCTGAGTGTATGTACACCCCACCAATATAAAAGGAGTCAGTATGGAAACTAGAGCCACTAAGATTATACCAATAGATTACAAGATCAGAACTAAGGGGTATACCACTACCTCTAAGACACCAGATGTACCAAAGGGTAGAGATACCTTTGAAACCCCCAACTATGCCACTGACTTACTTGTACCCTTTATACCAGAGAATATACACTCTGTTTGGGAGTGTGCTTGTGGTGGTGGAAGGATAAGTGATAGGCTTAAGTATCATGGGTACAGTGTATTCAGCTCAGACATTAGGGACGGTCCTAATGTAGACATAGCCATGTCATTTCTTAAGGACTATCCCGCACAGTGGGTACTAGGTCCCTGGTTTGGTAAGGCAGAGCCATATGTAAGTGATGGTTGTATCATAACCAACCCGCCCTATTCCATTAAAGAGGAATTTATTGAGCGTGGCTTTGAACTAAAGATACCCTTTGCTTTCCTTATCAACGCTGATTATTCAGGTATGCAGATAAGTTGGATACAGAGGGGGTGTGAAAAGATTATACCTACCCGCAGGATAGATTTCATTACCCCTACAGGAAGGGAAGGCAAGAATAGTGCCAGCCAGTTCCATTCCATGTGGCTTACTTGGGGCTTTAATCTAGGTAGAACCGAGACCTTTGTAGACCTGCCTTTAGAGGCAAAGAAGAATAACATATGAGAATAAAAAGAGAGTATAAACATAAGTATCAACCAAAAGACGGAGAACTCAGGGAACGGCATGTATTTTTGTTATTCCCAAAAACAGACTACCGCCCCACTAATTACTATGAAACCAGATGGTTGGAGTTTGCTACACTGGTAGAAAAATATAGTGAGGAAGAATATTATTACGATGGTCATTCCCCCGCTATGTGGATATTTGTAGGTTTTAAGGAGACAGCATGACACCAAATCCAGGTTCTATAGAAGCAGGTAAGCTAGGTTGTACGTGTCCGGTACTAGACAATAATCATGGTGCTGGTATAGGAAGAGGAGAGTTTTGGATAAATGCTGACTGTCCTTTACATGGTGCAGGACCAAAAGAATTCTTCTATCAGTGTAATAAGTGTGGTTTTGCTACACTGGATAGAGATAAGGCTAAGAAACACGATGAGGTACACTAATGAATACATGGTTTACAGCCGATACTCATTTTAACCACAAAGGAATTCTGGTACATAGAACTATGTTTTCCAATGTGGAAGAAATGAACAAGAAAATAATAGATAATTTTAATAGCGTGGTGTACGAAGGAGATACTCTGTATATTTTGGGCGATTTTACTTTTACTGATAAGGGTGTACCAGAATTGTATACCGCTTTTGACTGCTTTCAAACTATAATCTTTTTGAAAGGAAACCACGATAAAAGCGCCTTAAAAAAGTTGCCCAACTATTACATGAATTCCTGCCCTGTAGCTGAGAACCAGATATTGGAGCGCAAATTTATGGTAGATGGTGAACAGCAGACCATCGTGATGTGCCATTATGCTATGAGAAGCTGGAACAAGAGCCACTGTGGTAGCTGGCATCTATATGGGCATAGTCATGGTATGCTTCCTCCTCACGGTCTGAGTTTTGATGTAGGAGTAGATACTAATGACTATTATCCTTATTCACTGGAAGATGTAACGAATAAGATGAAAACTCTTAGCAGAGAGTTTGTTATAAAGGAGAAATAATGTGGATATTAATGTTGGTATAGGCACAGTAATAATTGTTTTTCTAGTAGTAGTAATAATTAATATTTTACTAGATAAAGCAGGCAAAGATGATGATAAACCAGATGATGGTTATATGTTATAAAGGAGAAATAAAATGAAAAAACTCTTTGGAAAATCTAACGAAAAAAGCCCCGCCGAACTAGAGAATGAGAGATTCTCTACCACCATTACTAATTTTATGGACAAACGGGCACATTTCTTTGCACTGCAAATCTGGTTCATGCAGTTAGTAATAGATCTTCTTGTATATATGATACTTAGATTGAATGACCCACTGCAATCACAACCATTTGTAGAAAGGGCAGACAACTTCAAGACATCGTTGAATGGATATATAGATTATAACGAGATGGGGGTAGATGCATGAAACTTAAAAAACTATCCTGGTGGTTTATAATACTGGAAGCACTGGACACCATCACTACCTATATAGGAGTATATGTATTTGGTGCTGTAGAAGCCAATAAACTATTTGGTTCTCTTACTACTCTTACTATCTATAAAATATTTGCCACAATTCTAGCTGTAACTATAATACAAACGCAACCATTTGAAGAAACAAAAGATAAGAGAGTAAAAATCCTAGTAGGAATAGCACTAGCAATGCCAGCCCTTTGTGTATTATGGAATACCCTTGTACTTATTTTACTAACTCTAGTCTCTTGCGGAATACTATAAACGGAGGTATAATATGAAATACTTAAGGATAGTAACATATAATATATTATTTTTCTCGCTGGAAATTTACATTATTTACTGCATGTGGAGGCAACTATGACAACAATAGAAGAAGAAAAGCAAGAACTTATCAAGAACGCTAAGGCGGGTGCTTTAGATGATTTTACCAGAATGTCAGCAACTTTGGAAGAAATCATAGAACGTATAGTACACTATGCCTATGAAGCTGGCTATGAAAGAGGTTGCAAGGCCTCAGGATATATGTATATTCCATTAACAGGAGTGGATATACCAGATGCTTCAGACCAATAAACTATACTGTGGTGATTCACTTGAATTACTAAAATATTTGGATAGTGATACTATAGACCTGGTAGTTACAGATCCTCCTTATGGGATGGAGTTTAGAAGTAACTACCGTAAGGTCAGGTATGAACACATAGCCAACGATGAGAATGTTGATTGGACTTCTCAGATGGTGGATGAATTATATCGTGTTATGAAACCAGACACCGCTCTCTATTGGTTCTGTAGTTTTCATAGCATAGATATATTCTTAGCCGAGCTAAAGAAGAAATTTAACATCAAGAACATTCTTATTTGGGAGAAAAACAACACTGGTATGGGAGACCTTACCGGAAGTTATGCTCCCAAGTATGAAATGATTATCTTTGCTCATAAAGGGAGAAGATTACTTAATGGTAGGAGAGATCCGGACATCCTGCACTTCAATAGGACAGGAAATAAGAATCATCCAACCGAAAAGCCAGTAGATTTACTTAAGTACCTAATAGAAAAATCATCCGAGGTGGGTGATGTAGTCCTAGACCCATTCTTAGGTTCAGGTTCAACCGCAGTTGCCTGTCTCTATGCCAATAGGAAGTACATAGGTATAGAAATAGACCCAACACACTATGAAGTTGCTCACCAAAGAGTGACAACATACCTAAAGTAAAAAGGAGTTAGTTGATGAGCAATAAACCCTATAATAAAGTATGTGATATACAAAAGAGATTGAACAAGTTATTTCCCACAACTATGTGGGATAATGGTGAAACCATCTGTACTATAAGGTTATTTGGAGGCTTTGAACTATTCAATACAAGACCATACCATAATTATGAAAACTGGAGCAGTGGTTACGAAATTACTATAGGAGAACGATACGGAAATCTTACTGTAGCGGCAGAGGATTTGGATGATGCCCTTACTTTACTAGAGGAGAAGATGAAAAATGCTGGAATTAAATAAAACTTATTTGGGTGATTGTATTAACGGTATGGAAAGACTGGAAGAGGATAGTATAGATTTAACAGTTACGTCTCCTCCTTATGACTCCCTTAGAGACTACAAAGGCTATAGTTTTCCGTTCGAGGAAATAGCTCAAGGTCTATACCGTATAACAAAGAAGGGCGGGGTCGTGGTTTGGGTGGTCGGTGACAGTGTAGTAGATAGAAGCGAAACAGGAACCTCATTTAAACAGGCTCTCTACTTTATGAGTCTAGGATTCAAGTTACACGACACCATGATATACGAAAAGAACGGCCCCGCCTTTCCAGCACCAAGAACAGCTAACAGATACTCTCAGGTGTTTGAGTACATGTTTGTTTTCAGTAAAGATGGACCTCCAAAGACAGCCACACTTATCTGTGACCATGAAAATAGGTGGGCGGGTACGCTACCTTTCAGTAAAGACAAGAAAAGCGTGTTCAGAAGCAAAGAGGGG
>Ga0315284_10003833_pt1 | contig 21368 bp, 13 predicted proteins | sample YL17G09_16_MG_FD_203696 | JGI IMG/M metagenome (GOLD analysis project Ga0315284, IMG submission 203696) | Sediment microbial communities from Yellowstone Lake, YNP, Wyoming, USA - YL17G09_16 | ecosystem: Environmental > Aquatic > Freshwater > Lake > Sediment | place: USA: Wyoming | collected...
CGCAACGGCCTGCCAGTACTGGACGTGTCCGCGCTGCAGGAGCGCATCATCACCCCGCTTTTCGCGCTGGATGCCGAGGGCAAGGCGTCCGTCGAGCGCAATATCAGCTACACGCACCACCCGGGTGAAGCGGTGGCGCGCGTGGACCGGGGCGAGGCGGACGCGGCGATCTTCCTCAATCCCACGCCGCTGCACGACGTGCTCACCCTCGCCGCCGCCGGCATCCGCCTGCCGCAAAAATCCACCTACTTCCATCCCAAGGCGCCCACCGGGCTGGTGATGCATAACCTGCGGCCCGGGGTGACGGTGGGGTAGGCCTGCCGCATTTCTCCCTCACCCCCCAACCCATATGCGTTATTGACATTAAGCGATACTATTCGCACCGAATAATGCTCTTTGAAGAATATTCACTTTGCCTTTCGATGAGAGTCCCAAGTACGGTGGTTGAGTAGGCAGGTGAGCCTGCCTGCCTCTTTCCACAGCCCCCGCGCCGTATCGAAACGGTACTCCGTTCGTTAAACCACCGCATTGACAGGAAAACCTTTCGGGAACGGGCGCTGTTGTTGAAGTGGTTTCGATACGGCATGTTAGCTGTGAAAAGATGCGAAAACGCTTCCTTGCCTACTCAACCACCGTACCGGGCGCTATTATCGGGAATTATACAGACTATTATTTGTCAAAGAGCATGAAATGGTAAGTTTACATCCCCCCGATCTGCCGGTCGTTTCCCAGCTCCTTGAAGAACCGCACGGTCATCTTCGTGGCGTCGCCGGGCCAGATGTGGCCGCCGCCGTGGAGGCGCCAGATCACCGGTTGGCCGGAGGTGGAGGGCTGGTAGTTGATGAAACCGGGCGCCCACTCCTTTTCCTTCTTGCCGCAGCCGTTCAGCTTGCGCAGCAAGTCGCGCGTCCGTCTGGCCGCGTAGGCAGTGACGGTGGTATCGTTTTTCCCCTGGATGATGAGGACGGGTTTCGGCACGGTGGCATCGCGCACGAAGTCGGCGGCGCCGGCGACGCAGGAGAAGCCGGCGAAGACCCACGGGCGCTCGAGGAGCAGGATATAGCAGAACAGCGCGCCGTTGGAGATGCCGACGGTGAAGATGCGGTGGTCATCCACTTTGTATGCCTTGCGCAGATCGTCAAGGAGGACGTCGATGAAGACCACGTCGCGGTCGCCGTCGCGCCCGGGCGCCGACTGCCAGGCCGGCACGTATTTCATCGAATTGCGGCTGTAGGCGGGCAATCCCAGCGGGTAGACCACGGTCGCCTCCGGCCATTCCCGGTGAATCTTGGTGGCGGCCATGCTGAGCGACGAGCCGTGGAATCCGTGAAAGGCGAGGACCACCGGCGATGGAGTCGTCAGGGCGCCCGTCCCCGGAAAGACCAGCGCCCGCCGCTCGACTCCCCCCACCGTCTCCCGGAAAATCACCGGCTCGGCGAAGGCGCGGGCGGCGGATATACACAGCAGGATCAGCAACCACCTGGCAATCATATCCCTCCTTTACCCACGGCGATGCCCCGCCAGACATGGCCGTCTTATTATTCGACCGACTACGCGCGTTTCCTTGAGAAAGACCGGGGGTGATCGCCGGATGTCGTGATTTTTTAAAGAAAATCGTTCCGGTACTCTTGCGGGAGGCTATACCCGATGCTATACTGTGCAAGGTATCCGGCGGACGGTGCAAGTAGGCGACCTGCGTGATTTCACCGTGCAGATCGCTCAAGCCAGGAAGCCAAGCCTGTCCATGATAGCTGCTTTACCAGGCAATGACGGCTTCCCGAAAGCATTACGCTGGTGGACAACAAGCGGTGACGCTCTCGATGGGTGACCGGCCCACTTGACGTATCGACAAAATCGGATACACTGTAACGAGACTGCCAGACGATAGCGACTTGCCGAAGATCGTCATTCTCGATTTAAAGCAGTTCGAAATTGGGAATGATGACAGGTAAATATTCCGGCTCGTGGCCGACATCATATCTTGCGAGCAGCTCGCAGCATGCCGGTTGGCAAAGGCGAGGGCGAGTTGCTTACAAGATTATCGGCCACGTTAGATACATGAGACCGTCAGTACCGGACTGACACAGAAAATACCGGGGGAGAATACCTTGCTAAATGTCATGACCTTTGTGAACGGGAGTAACCTGTTCGGCACCTTCAAGCACCTCGAAGTCTTCGTGGACGATTATGAAGCGCTCTACCGCTACATCTTCAGTCAGGCTGTCGAGGGATTGCGCTCCACGGTCAATGCCCCGACGCCCACGCCGATCCGCCTGGTGCGCGTCTACTGGTATGTGGTGGACAGCATGGACGAGTGGGACCTGGGCAGCATGCGCAGCCGCCAGTACCTGCACGAGCGCTTCGTGGAAGATCGCGAAGTCCGCAGCCGCTGGCTGACGGAGGCGGCGCGCGTGAACGCCGGTCGCGGCATGGACCCCACCCGCCTGGAGCAGACGGCGTTCGCCATGTGCTTCGACGACTTCAAGAACTGGTACGAGAAGAAGCAGAGCATCCTGAGCGGGATGAACCGCTTCTACCACGCGGTCGAGTCGGCATCGGATTTCATCGATATCCGGCGCTGCGGGCGCTGGAAGGTGGATCTGCTGCACAAGAACATCACGGAGAAGGGGTTGGATGCCGGATTCGCGGTGGACCTGGTTTCGTTCCAGCAGCAATATGACGTGGCGCTGCTGGTTGGCGCCGACACCGACGGCATCCCCGGACTCGATTACGTCAAGGCTGCCGGCAAGCAGGCGCTGGTGGTCGAGTTCAACCGCGGCAACCGGCCCGAGAGCCGTGCCAAGCCGGCGGCGACGCGTCTGAAGCTGACAGCGGACTATGTCGTGCCGATCTACGAGACAGACCTGCTGAAGCTCGGCCTGGCCAGCAAGGGCGACGTGGTCGAAGAAGCCGAGGAAGAGTTCGTCATACGCGATACGGGGAACGCGTAAGTCTCCTCGCATCATCTTTCGGGCTCGTCGTCGCGCCATTATAGGCGCGTGTTCGTCCACGAATTGAGTGCCTTTCCGTAATATGGGGACGGGCACTCAATTCGTGGACGGGCACACGTCTGATGGCGCTACTACGAGCCCGATAGACGTGGCGCTCCGGCATCCTTCCTGTTCATTCCTCCCGGATCAGCAGCGCCAGGCCCAGCAGGCCGAATAATCCGTCAGGCGCCCAGGCGGCGAGGATCGGGTGAAGCCGGTGCGTCTCCGCCAGCACCTGCGCCCACTGCTGCGAGACCACGAAGAAAAACGCCACCACCACCGACAGCAGCAGGCCGGTATAGCCGCCGGAGCGCCCGAAGTGCACCGACAGCGGGATGGCGATCAGCACCGCCACCAGCGCGGCCAGCGGAACGGCCACCTTGCGGTGCAGTTGAAAGATGAGCTCGGAAGGCGTGAGCATCATGCCCATGCCCAGGTCGCCGCGGAATCCCTCCATCATGCCCTTCAACTGCGCGAAATTCAGCTCGTCCGCGGTGGAGGGCTGATCGCTGATGTAGGACATGAAATCGTCCGTCAGGTCCATGTAGCCTTCACCCGCGATGATTTTATAGGCCATCCAGTTGCCGTTGAAGACGTAGGACTCGGGCTCCTTGTGGGTCACCGGATCGGGTTTCAGGAACCATTTGCCGCTGTGATATTCCGCCACCGGGGCGAGCAGCCAGGTCAATCCCTGCTGCGGGTCGAGCTTGCAGATGATGACGCCGTAGAGCGTTTTCGTGAGCGGATCGACTTTCTGCACGTAGATGAATTGCTGCCCCACCTTGAAGACGACGTCGTGGGGAACGAAGGCCGCCGGCGTGTGCCAGACCAGCTTGCGCGTCAGTTTCTCCGCCCGGTGAGTGGTCGTCGGGACGATCTTCTCCTGCAACACGAACAACCCGGCGGAAAACAGAACGCCGATGAGGATGAAAGGCGCCACCAGCCGCAGCAACCGCACGCCGGCCATGCGCAGCGACATCAGCTCGCGGTCGCGCTCCAGCCGGTTCAGCGCCAGCGCGGTGCCGAGCAGCAGCGACGCCGGCACCGCCGTCATGATGACATAGGGCAGCCGGAAGGCGAGAATCAGCAGGATATCCCGTCCAGGTGAGCCGGTGTAGAGGAGCCGCAACAGCCCGTAGAGCACGTTCCCCACCAGCAGCATGAGCACCATCACCCCGCCGATGATCGCGGGCACGAGCATTTCCTTCAGCAGGTAGCGGTCGATACGACGCATGAGCAGCGGTTTATCCTTATCCTCTCCGTAATATGCCCATTCCGTGGTACGGATACTCCCATCATATTCAACGGGAACCACAAGGTTCCTGTCATGATCTCAGTGTCTCTGTGCCTCCGTGGTTCCGGCCGCGTGCATCGCCGTGTTCGGGGATGTCACGAAATCACCACACCCCCTTCCCGTTTCCGCCGTCCGCGCCGGGTATCCCAATAAGGGGAGTTTTATGACACCGGAACAATTGAAAAATCGCATCATCGAAGAGCTCTGGGAAGAGGATGCCCTGAATGCGCGGGGCATTCGTGTGGTGGTCGTCGGCCGGGATGTCTGGCTCGAAGGAGAGGTGCCCACGCCGGAGATGTATGATCTGGCGGAACGCATCGTCTCGCAGATCGTCGGCGTGGGGGACTTGACCAATCACCTCGTGTGCACGGAGAAATCCTACGACATCCGCGACCACCGCGACGGCATCGACCTGCGCATGGAGCCGTCCACCGACGTTAACGCGGAGGGACGGTTGATGACGCGCATTGATCCGTTCGGCGAGGAAGCGGACGAAGCCTTCCCGCCGGAAGGTGAAGCGTCCGGCGGCCCGGTGGGCGGCGATGCGGGCGATCCGATCCATCCGATGGACCTGAACGAGGTGGCGCCGCTGGCGTCCGACATCATCCGCGCCGAAGAGCCGTGGCGCTATCAGGACGACGGCCCCAACGCGCGGCTGGATACGGAACCGGTGCTGCCGCCGGATGAAGATGAAGTTTAGTTTTGAGTTATTGCTACCTCGTTAAGCTTGCCCATAGAGTGGGAGAGGAAGGATGGAAGATGGGATGAATGGCGCCCGCCTTCCAGCCTTCTATTCTTCCAACCTTCCTCTCCCACTCCATGAGCAAACCTAACGGAGTAGCAATAACTCAAAATTCAAAACTCAAAACTCACTCTGGCCTGTTTTCCGGCAGGATTTTCGCCCTGGTGCCGGAAATAGCACGGTATGACTACCGACACGACAACGCGCGTAATCCTCGGGCGCAGCGGACTCTCCGTCAGTCCCATCTGCTTTGGCACCTGGCAGCTCTCCCCGCGGTTTTGGGGCGAGCAATCGTCGGAGGAGCTCACCGCCGCCATGCGGCGCGCCTTCGAGATCGGTGTGAATTGTTACGACACCGCAGACGCCTACGGCGACGGCCTGGCGGAAGAGGTGATGGGCGCCGCCCTCCAACCGCTGCCGCGCGATCAGATCATCGTGGCGACCAAGGTGTACCATCATTTTTACCCCGACGGCCACCGGCACCCCGACCTGTCGCGCGACTACATCATCGCCGAGTGCGAGGCCAGCCTGCGGCGACTGCGGATGGACTACATCGACCTGTACCAGTGCCACGCCTGGGACCCGCTGGCGCCGCTGGAGGAGACGACGGAGACGCTGGAGCTGCTCAAGCAGCAGGGCAAGATCCGCTGCTACGGCGCCAGCAACTTCACCGTCGAACAGTTGAAGCTGGCGCGCGCGCTCGGCGATTACGTCACCCTGCAGCCGCAATATGACCTGACCGCGCCGAAGATCGAGGCGGACCTGCTGCCGTATTGCCGGCGCGAGAAGATCGGCGTGCTGGTCTTCAGCCCGCTGCGTCACGGCCTGCTGACCGGCAAATACCGCGGCGAGGAGACCTTCACCGATTTCCGCGCCGGACATCCGGATTTCCAGGGCGAGCGCTTCAAACAGCTCACCGCCGCAATCGCCGGCCTGAAGCCGCTGGCGGAGAAGTATGCCTTGACCATCACTCAGCTCGTGCTCGCCGCAACTTTAATGCATCCTGCGATTCATGTGGCGATTGTGGGTATAAAGAAGACGGCGCAGATCGAAGAAGCCGCCGGCGCCATGGGCCACATCCTCTCGCGTGAGGACTACTTCGCCGTGCGGAAGACGGTGGGGTCATAAACGGTCACGAGCAACGGATTGCGAACACGGGTGTCTGATAAAGTAGCCGGGGGTGAACGCCCTTGCCCATCGCTGCAGGCATCCCCCTCTGCATAGCGAATTTAAAAAAACGGAAGGAGTTCCCATGTTGACTCGAATCATTTTTACCATGATGCTCTGCCTGCTGCCGCTTGCGGCGCTGGCGGATGAGGCGAAATTGCTGCCGCCGACGCCGGAGGAGATCAAGGCCGCGCAGAAACAGGGGCGCTGCCTGGCGACCGTCACCCTGGAGAACGGGAAGACGATCGAGATGGTGCTCGAAGGGGCGTATATGCCCGTCACGGTGGCCAATTTCGTGAAGCTCGCGAAAGCGCACTACTTCGACGGGATGGACTTTTCCGAAGTGATGTCGCAGAAGCTGCCCGACGGGCGCGAGCTGGGGTTTGTTTCCGGCGGTGATCCGACCGGAGCCGGCCCCGGATATCGCCTTCCCCTGGAAATATCACCCTTCCTGGTGACCAACCAGCGCACCGCGGTGAGCATACTCCGCGCCGGCCTGCTTGAGGAGTCCGGCAGCCAGTTCATCATCGCCCGCAGCGACTTGCCGGGATTGTTCAGCGTGTTCGGTTGGGTGAAGAGCGACATGAAGGTGGTTGACGAGATACAGAAAGACGATACGGTCAAAACGATTACCGTGGCCCCGTATGAGGGCACGGAAGCCTGCCCCATCCTGACCCCCATGCCCAAGGCGGCGGCCTATCGCCCGCCGACGAAAACCGACGTCGATGCGGTGCGCAAGCAGGGGCGCTACCTGGCGTCCATCAACATGGACAACGGCAAGAAGATCGTGCTGATACTGGAAGGCAAGGAAGCGCCGATCACGGCGGCGAACTTCGTCAAGTTGGCGCAGGCGAAATACTATGACGGCGTGGTCTTCCACCGCGTCGAGGTGAAGGAAGGGATGCAACTCGTCCAGGGCGGCGATCCGGAAGGCACCGGGCAAGGCGGGCCGGGATACGGGATCCGTCTTGAACGGAGCAACCTGCTGAACAAGACCGGCGCGATCGGTATGGCGCGCTCGCAGGACCCGAATTCCGCCGGCAGCCAGTTCTACATCCTCCGCTGCGATGTCCCGGGATTTGACAACAACTACGCCATCTTCGGCTGGGTGAAAGAGGGACAAGATGTGGTCAACGCGATCAAGATCGGCGACCGCATGCAGTCCGTCACCGTCGTCCCCTACAACGGCACCGAGCCGTGCCCGATGATGAAGCAGTAAAGGGTGATGGGGTGACCGGGGAACGTATAACCGGTCACCCCTTCACCCCACCACCTCTTTCGCCTTCGCCAACTGCTCCCGTACCCGCTCGGGCGCGGTTCCGCCTTGCGAGGTTTTGGCGGCGACGACCGCTTGCGGTTTGAGCAGCGGCGGCAGGTCCACCTCGATGAGCGGGGAGAAGGCCTGCAGCTCCTCCAGCGTCAGGGCGTCCAGGCCGATCCCGCGGCTTTCCGCGTGGCTCACGATCTCGCCGCTGAGGTGATGCGCCTGGCGGAAGGGCATCCCCTTGCCGGCCAGGTAATCGGCGATCTCGGTGGCGGCGCTCATGTCGCCGGCCAGCGCCGCCAGCATCCGCCCGGGGCGGAACACCAGCCCGCGCACCATGCCCGCGGCGATCTCCAGGCAGGCCAGCGCTGTGTCCAGCGCGTCGAAGGCCGCCTCCTTGTCCTCCTGCAGGTCCTTATTGTAGGCCAGCGGCAGCCCTTTCAGCACGGTGAGCAGGCCCAGCAGGTACCCGAAGACGCGGCCCGACTTGCCGCGGATCAGCTCGGCGCCGTCCGGGTTCTTCTTCTGCGGCATGATGCTGCTGCCCGTGCAGTACCCCTCAGGCAGCTCCACCCAGGCGAACTCCTGGCTGGCCCACAGGATGATCTCCTCGCACAACCGCGACAGGTGGACCATCACCAGGCTGCACGCGGCGAGGAATTCCACCGCGAAGTCGCGATCGGCTACCGCGTCCAGGCTGTTCTCCAGCACGCTCTCGAAGCCCAGCTCCTTCGCCACCATCTGCCGGTCGATGGGGAATTTGGTGCCCGCCAGCGCTGCCGCGCCCAGCGGCAGCCGGTTGATGCGCCGCCGCGCGTCGGCGACACGCTCGCGGTCGCGCGCCAGCATCCACACGTAGGCAAGCAGGTGGTGCGCCGTCAGCACCGGCTGCGCGTGCTGCAGGTGAGTGAAACCGGGCATCACGGCGTCGAAGTGCGCTTCCGCGCAGGCGATGAGCGCCCGCTGCGCCTCCTTCAGCCGCGCATCCAACTCGTCGCACCCCCGCCGCAGGTACAGCCGGAAATCGGTGGCCACCTGGTCGTTGCGGCTGCGCGCGGTGTGCAATTTCCCCGCCAGGGGGCCCAGCCGCTCGCGCAGCGCCGCCTCCACCACACTGTGGATGTCCTCCTGCTCGTCAATGGCCGGCCCCTCCGGCTCCCATTCCGCCAGCAGCGCCCGCAACCCGGCGACCAGTTGATCGGCCTCTTCCCGCGCCAGGATGCCCGTCGATCCCAGCATGCGCGCGTGGGCGATGCCGGCGGTGATGTCCTCGCGCCACATGCGGGCGTCAAAGGGCAGCGACGCCTGGAACTGGTGCAGCGCCGCGTTGACGCCGGCGGAAAACCGACCGCCCCAGAGGGTTGCGCCGGGCGTGTGCTGTGCAGATTGGTCAGACATGGATCGGATGCTCACTTTCATCGGAAGACGGGAGTATTATACGACCTGGGGGCGGCGGCGTCACGCTCAGGCGAAAAGGCTCCCGGTGGATCGGGTATCGTGAACCACAGAGACACAGCGCGGCAGAGTCGCAACCAAAGAGATGAAGCGTTCTCTTCCAATGCAGCGTGAGCGAAATCTGCGCGCAGTGGCAAGAAATGGAGGGTTAGTAGTACAGAGACAATAAATAGGTTCCTGGTTTCCGGTTTATCGTTTCTGGTTGTAGTGGTACATCACATCGTATCAAGCTTTTCAGATAGAGTGCCCGGTACGGTGGTTGAGTAGGCAGGTGAGCGTTTCGGATCTTTTCGCATCTTTCGCGCCGTATCGAATTATTATAAGAAGTGGTTGACCTAGAATCGTCGAAGATAGGGGTATCTCAACGCACCTTCGAAGAAGGTCAACCGCTATGTTATACCCGGGTTTAGACGTGCATTGCACGTGATTCACGGTGAAAGGCTTCGAGAAGACGACGGGGAATGCTTTTACCTCAAACGCGTCGCCAACGAGCCGGAAGCGATCATTGAAGCGTTTGCCCAACTGCCCGCTCCCCGCTGCGGGGCGCTGGAATCCGGGACGAATGCGCTGCTGCGGTACGTGGCGGTGCTCTTTGCGCGGAATGTGACCCGCAAGGGGCGCCCGTGTGACCGTGCTGTTTATCGAATTGCCGGCCCCCCCATATCCGCGATCAATAATATCCGGCCGCCGCAGGGTGAGCCGCTGGAGAGAATTTTCGTGACGACATTCCGCCAGGCGGGACAATTGCATATGTTTCTTTTTTTCACTGAGGGATGAAGGTTGATTTATCGACGATTCCGGCTCGGGGGTCTTGACACCACTTCTAGAAAGAAACCACCGCGGGGATAGGAAGACCTTGCGGGAACGGGGTATTATTGGTAAGGTGGTTTCGATACGGCATGAGAGCTGCGGAAAGATGCGATAAAGCTTACTTGCCTACTCAACCACCGGACAGGGCACTATCATTAGTCAACAGAATACTATCTGAGGTGCCGCAACAAGTAGTGCGTTGTATCACATTAAAGGACAGAATCATGGCCAAACCAAAATTCGTCGTCGTCGGCGCCGGCTCGATTTTCTTCACCCGCGCGGTGGCGGTCGGCATGTGCAAGGACCCGCGCTTCCAGGGTGGCACGCTCTCGCTGGTCGATATCAACGCGGAGATGCTGGACGTCATGGCCCGCCTCTGCCGGCGCATCATCGCGGAGACGGGTGCGCACCTGGAGCTGGAAGCGACCACCAACCGCACGGTCGGATTCCGCGATGCCGACTTCGTGGTATTGAGCTTCAGCCGCCGCGGGGTGGACCTGCGCGAGATCGACACCGTCATCCCCGCGAAGTATGGCGTGCGCCAGAGCAGCGGCGACTCCATCGGCCCGGGCGGGCTGTTCCGCTCCATACGCACGGTGCCCGCCGTGCTGGAAATGGCGCGTGACATGGAAGCGATCTGCCCCGACGCCTGGGTGTTTAACTACGTCAATCCGTCCACCATTATGGGCGCCGCGCTGAGCCGCTATACCAAGCTGAAATCGCTGGCGATCTGCGACGGCGTGGTGCTGCCGGATACGCTGCTGCGCCTGCTCGATCGCGTCAACGTCCCGCGTGAAGCGTTCGACGAAGTGACGATGAAATTCGGCGGCGTCAACCACTTCAGTTGGCTCACGGATTTCCGGTATCAAGGTCGGGATCTCATGCCCGACCTGCTGCACTCGATCAAGGCCAATCCGCCGGAATACGCCGGCAAAGCCGTCGAGCAGATATTGGAGATCTTCGGCTGGTTCAGCCTGGTGGGCGGGCACATGGTCGAATTCCTGCCCTATTACCAGGGCCGCGGCGCCAACCCGGCGGAATCCTACGTCAATTACATCTTCCCCATCGAGGAGCGTCGCAAGTGGATGCGCTCCTTCAATGAGGAGATTCGCCGCCAGGCCGCCGGCCAGGAGCCCATCGACGCGCTGATCCGCGACACTCGCCCCGACCTGGTCATCCGGCTGGCCGATGCCGTGCTGGACAACGCCGGCATCCGGCACTTCGTCAATTTCTCCAATCGCGGCCACATCGCCAACCTGCCCGACGGCGCCATCATCGAGCTGCCCGCGCGCATTTTCGCCGACCGCTTCGAGGGTGAAATCTTCGGCGAGATGCCGCCGGTACTGCGAAGCTGGCTGCTGCGCATTATCGACACCCAGGAGCTGACCCTGGAAGCGGCGATGACCGGCAGCCGCACCGCCCTCCGGCAGGCGCTCATCGCCGACCCGATGACCGTCTCCATCGAGGATGCCGACCACATCATCGACGACCTGCTCGCTGCGGAGAAGGACGATCTGCCGGCGATCTGGCGTCAGTTTTGAGTTTTGAGTTGCTGCTATTTCATTCGGTTTATTTATGGATTAAGAGGAATGTTTCTCGCAAAGGACGCAAAGGACGCCAAGGGAGAGTTAAGTTTTGAGTTTTGAGTTTTGAGTTTTAAATTCTGAAACAAGTCAAGCTTCAGTTTTAGTTAAGGAATTATCGAGAGAGGAATTTTGCTCCTACCGTCTTGCAAATTTGGGAGGGTATTATGAGTGACATCATTCCGGGGATAAACCTTATTGCTGCCGATAGCGAACTCGGCCTGCCGGTCGTCATAGGCGTGCCGTTCGAACGCGGCGTACTGAAGGATGCCTCATCATTGGCCGCTGTTTCCCCGTGCGGGAAGGTCTGCCCGCTGGCGGCGCGCCCGCTGGTGCAGTGGCCGGACGGCTCAGTCCGCTGGGCGCTGCTGGCGATGCAGGCGCAAGAGACGGGGATACATCAGATAATGCAGGCGCGGGACCCCGATGCATCGGGGCAAGCTGCCTGCGATCCCAGGGAGCATCCGGTGACGCTGACGCAGGCGGACGGGGCGATCGTGCTGGACAACGGGCTGGTGCGGGTGGCGCTGGCGGCCGAGGGGCCGGGTCCGATCCGCGAGATCACCGCGCTGGGGCACGCGTACCTGGCGAAGCCGAAGGACTTGTGCTTCGTGGTCAACGAGGCGGATACCACCCATGAGCAGGAGCGGACGCTGCAGGTGCTGGAGCAATCGCCGGTGCGTGCCCGCGTGCGCATCAGCGGCGCACATTACACGCAGGCGGGCAAGCGGCTGCTCAATTACCGCCTGGATGTCGAGCTGTGGGCAAACTGGCCGGCGCTGCGGCTTGATTACCATTTCTTCAACCTGGAGCCGGGGCATGTCGAACTGGACATCCACCGCATGGCGCTGGAGTGGGAGCTGAACCTTGGCGAGGAGACGCAGCGCCACTTCCTGCAGGCGAATCACGGCATGCTCTTCTACCCGCGCGAGGTATTCAACCCGGCGCCGGTAGCCATTTGCGCCGACGAAGTGTGCGGCCCTCCGCATGTGGAAGATCCGGCGATGCTGCTGGACGACACCGACTACCCGAAGCACCTGCGCCCGCCGCTGATCGACACCGGCGAGTGGCTGGGGGTCGGCGACGGCCGGCACAGCATATACCTGCGCATGCAGGACTTCCTGCCCATGCGGCCCAAGCGGCTGGCCAGTGCCGGGAACACCATCGAGCTTGAATTCTGGCCGGCGGCGCAGGGTACGCTGGCCCTCCCCCAGGGTCGCTCGCGCCGGCAGGTGGTGGTGACGGCGTTCAGCGAGGACCTGTTGACGGTCGCGGAGGCGGAACGGCTGACGAACGGCCTGTTCTACGAAGGCCGCGCGACGGTCGACCCGGCGTGGCTGCGGCAGACCGGCGAATTCGAGGCCGACCGCACACTGACTCCGGGGACGCATGCCCGCTTCGAGAAATTCTTCCGCCGGCTGGTCAACCTGACCATGGCGCAGGATATGTTCGACCTGGGCGACACCATCGACACCGGCTACTCCCGCACCTACATCCCGGTGCCGAACAATCCCACCCTGCGCAAGAACGCCCCCGCCATGCCGCGGGTTTACCAGGCCACCGGGCATAACCCGCTGATCGAATGGGCGCTGCCGCAGCTTTACGAGCCGGTGTGGACGAACAACGAATACGATTCCATTTTCGCCGTGTGCACGGAGATCATGCGCGGCGGGCGAGCGGACCTGTGGGCGCCGGCGCGCTGGGCGGCCCGGCACAACATCGAGGTGGATTTCGTGCATTATCACGACGACCGCCAGCAAAACCGCGCCACCCCGCAGCACAGCTACCGGCACAATTACACCGGCTCGGTGCTCAGCCACTTCTGGACGCAGGGACTGCTGCAGTATTACTGCCTGACCGGCGACCCGGACGTGCTGGAGGTGGCCTGCGCGCTGGGCGATAAAATCATCGAAAACCTGACCATTCCGGAGATGCGGGAGTCCTTCTGGGGCTTCACCCGCGAGCTGGGCTGGCCCACGCTGGCGCTGGCGCATCTGGCGGACATCACCGGTGAACCGCGCTATGCGCGGCAGCTGGAGGAGATTCTCGACTACTTCATGCATTATGAGCGCCAACCCGGCTCCGAAAAGGCGATGGTGCCCGGCCTGTGGGCGATGTCCTGCCTGTTCGAAGGCGCCGACCTCTACCAGCGCCGCACCAGCCGCGACGATCTCAAAGCATGGCTGGCCGAGTATCTCGACAAACTCTGCCAGGGCACGCTGGAGCTGCACCGGGAGGGTGCACCACTGAACAACATGATCCCCATGGTGATGGCCATCGGTTACGAGCGCACCGGCGACCCGCGTTTCCTGCAGGCGGGCATGCTCTGCGTGGAAGAGATGATGGATACATCGTATTGGCCCGCGCCGCCCAACGAGACGAAACCGATGGCCATCACCTACCGCGGCCTGGTCCGCTTCCTGCATCACGCGCAACAGGCGGGCCTGCTCGACCGGCTGGAATATTTCACGCTGCAGGGATCAGGGGTTAGGGAATAGGGGAGAGGGGTAGGAGCCTTTAGGGGACTGTCCCCCGAAGGGCTGCACCGTTCTAACCTTTGAAGCGTTAAGCTTTCCTATTAGGGCAGGCGCGGGACGCCTGCGATCCCAGGGAGAGTAATTATGCCTATCATCGACGGCATTGCGAATATCGACGCCCGCGAGATCGAGCGCCGGCGGGAGCGCGTGCGGCGGGCGTGGAATTACCTGCCGGTGGATCACCTTCCGATCGCCATCTTCCTCGAATTGAGCGATGGTCACACGCTGCGCGAGATTTGCGAGGACGGGCAACTGCAGTTCGAGCTGAACTATCGCGCCATCGACCGCCTGCTGCGCGTGTTTCCGGACGACTACCTGCCGGCGGCGCGGGTGTGGCCGGGATACATGACCCTCGCCACCATGTTCGGCCTGCCGGTGCACTGGAGCGACGATCCCAACCAGGCGCCGGGCGTGCGCGAGCACCCGATCACCGACATGGCGCAGGTGTATGACTTGCCGCGCCCCGACCCGGCAACGGCCGGGCTGATGCCGTTCAACCTGCAGTGGCTGCGCTATTATGCCGGGCATTTCCCGCCGAAGGTGGCCATCGCCGGCATCGATCTCGGCGGGCCGATGAACATGGCAAAGGACCTGCTCGACACCGACCTGCTTTATCTTGCCTTTTACGATGAGCCGGAGGCGTTCCACCACCTGCTGTCCCTCGCCGCCGACATGCAGGTGGGTTGCTGCCGGGAGATCGTGAGGGCGGTCGGCGATCTGAATCGTATGACCTGCATCGACTTCGACCCCACCTGGGCGCCGGAAGGCCAGAAAGGCTTCGTCTCCGACGACGTGTGCGCCAGCTTCTCGCCGGAGATCTTCCGCGACTTCAGCGTGCCCTACAACAACCGCATCTTCCGCGAATGGCCCGGCGGGCGCATCCACAACTGCGGCCCGAACCCGTCTATCGGCCTCTACCTGGATCACACTCCGCCCATCAACGGCCTCAACTGCTCCTTCCGCCACACCCGCGCCGACCTGCCGCGCATCAAGGAAGCCTTCAAAGGCCGCGGCATCGTGGAATTCATGTTCGATTTCGGCGAGAGCGTCGAAGAGATCATCACCGGCTATGAAGAGATCGCCAATACCCTCGCCCCGGACGTGATCGGCATCCCCATGCTCTGGTTCACCGAGGAGTGGAGCGACGAAGCGATGCTGGAGGCGTATCACGGTCTGGTCAGGATAGGGGAGCGATACGCGCGAGAGATGTCTGAACCTTTTAGGGATGCGGCAGAATTACAACGCGCCGCCCAGAAGCCATGGGTGTAGCTCTGCCCCATCCGGATGACGCCCACCGGCAGCAGCGTGATGAGGATCATGCCCATCAGGCCGGCGTTCAATTCCCAGAATCCCAGCTTCAACCACTTTGGCCTCGAACAGGTTCCGCGCCGGCACTGACAATAAAAATTCCAGATAAGTTAATTTTCCGCTAGAAAAGACAGGCAAGCCGTGGTAAGATAGACAAGGTAGCCCCCAGGATGCCGATAGCAATCGCCGTATCCCGAATCGCACTCGTTCCGACACCCGTATCCGCGACCAATTTCTACGCGGAAGAATCCTGACGGCATGTACACGTTAACTTCCAGACGCGTCTCCCACGACGCGCGGCGCCGTCACAGCGCCACGGACCCACCTTCACGGACCGGCACTTCGCCGGTGCGGCTCCTGCTTCTGCTGGTCTGCCTGCTGAGCCTGGCCGTAGCAAACATGACGGCTATAGCGGCAGGCACGCCGAAGAAGCTGGGCTTCGGCCAGCAACCGACCAATACCGTCGCCGGGGCGACCATTACCCCCGCGGTGACGGTGCGGGTGCTGGATTCCCAGGGCCGCCTGGTCACCACGGCGACCAACGCCATCACGCTGGCCATCTACACCAACCCTGGCGGCGGCACGCTGTCCGGGACGCTGACGAAAAACGCCGTCGGCGGCATCGCTACCTTCAATGACCTGTCCATCGACAAGACGGGCACCGGGTACAAACTCCGCGCGACGGCAACGGGATTGACGGCGGCCACCAGCAATGCCTTCAACATCACGCCGGGGACGCCCACACAGTTGGCGTTCTACCAGCAACCGACCAATGCCGTCGCCGGCGTGGCCATCACCCCGGCGGTCACGGTGCGCATCCTGGACGCCTTCGGCAATCTGACCACGGCGACCAATGCGGTCACCATGGCCATCGACACCAACCCGGGCGGCGGCACGCTGTCCGGGACGCTGACGAAGAATGCCGTCAGCGGCACCGCCACTTTCAACGACCTGTCCATCGACAAGACGGGTACCGGGTATAAGCTCCGGGCCACCGCGACGGGCTTGACGCAGGCCGTCAGCAACGCCTTCAACATCACTCCCGGAACGCCATCGCAGCTCGTTTTCGGCCAGCAACCGACCACTACCGATGCCGGCGCGACGATCACACCCGCGGTGACGGTGAACCTGCTGGATGCCCAGGGGAATCAAACCTCCGGCACCAATGCGGTCACCATGGCGATCGGCACCAACCCCGGCGGCGGCACGCTGTCCGGGACATTGACGAAAAATGCCGTCAACGGCACCGCCACCTTCAATAACCTGTCGATCAACAACGCGGGGACCGGCTATACGCTCCGCGCGACCGCAACCGGGTTGACACTCGCCGACAGCAACCCCTTCGACATCCTGTCCATCGCCGGCACCCCAATCAGCATCGGTGGTGTGCCGCAGTGCCCGATCCTGGTGGTCAACCTGACCCCCGGCGATCTGTGCTACGACGCGGCGGTGGATATGAAGGTCTGGCTCGATCAGATGACCGGCGGCTCCTTCTCGATCCAGGCGTATACGCCGGAAGCGACCAGCGGGATCATCATCGGCACGGCCGCGCAGTTCCCCACCCAGGCCACGCAATACAACGTGAACCAGACCACGGTGGGGGCGGAAGGCTACCGCGTTGTCCCGGACGACGCCAGGCTCTGGATCCTCTCTACCTCGGCCCTGGGCGCGGAGCACGGCACGTATGGGGTGCTGGAATCCCTCGGCTGTCGTTGGCTGATCCCCGATCCGACCTGGTATATCATCCCCGGCAAGCCGGATATCACCGTCACGCTCGACGTTACGGAGAAACCGGCGTATGACTTCCTGCGCATTTGGTACGGCTGGGGCGGGCAACCGGGCGATCTGGCCGGCTGGCACAAGCGCAACCTGATGACGCACAGCTTCTATGCGTCATGCGGCGAGATGTGGGAGATCGTGCTCTCGTCCGCCGAATTCGCCGCGCACCCGGAATGGGCCGCGCTGGTGGGCGGAACGCGGACGAACTGGCAGCTCTGCGTGAGCAATCCCGATCTGCAGGACCACTTCGTCCTGCAGCATGTGTTCCCCACGTTGAACACCTCACAGACCACTTCGGTGGAGCCGGCGGACGGCGGCGGCTTTTGCGAGTGTTCGGTCTGCGCCGCCATTGGCCAGGGCACGCCCAGCGACGAGGCGATCTGGCTGGCCAATATCTCCGCGCGGGCGGCGACGCTGACCTACCCCGGTCAGGACAAGTGGGTCTGCCAGCTCGCCTATGCCTATCACTCGGCGCCGCCGCACTATCCGATGACCGGGTCCTGTCCCGAGTGGATCAATCCCGGCCACAGCGGCACCATCACCTTCGACCAGTTCGAGCCCAACGTCTACATGCAGATCACCAATGGCTTCAACTTCAGCGGGCTGTCAACCATGCAACTGCTGGCGGCGCTGCGCGCCCAGGGCCTGCAGAAGGCGGGCACCTACGAGTATTACAGCTACATGCAGCAGGACAAGCCGGAGGAAGAGGCCTCCTTCTACTATGCGGTGGCCGACATGATAGAAGCCTATCATGATAACAGTGTCTCCACCATGGACTGCGAATCCCAGTGCAACTGGGCGCCCAACGGGCTGTGCTACTGGATCACCTCGCGCCTGGCATGGGATCCCCACCAGTCGGTGGATGTGCTGGTGCAGGAGTATTGCGACAATGCCTACGGCAAAGCCAGCGCGCCCATGCGCCGCTATCACGACCGCATGGCCAACGGCATCCGCTACAACAAGCTGTTCATGCGCGACTCGCTGGAGGACCTGAAGGAAGCCTACAGCCTGGAAGGCCGTCCGGAATACGTGGCGCGCCTCGATCGGGTGGCGATGTATCTGCATGACATGCGCCTGATGTATGAGCACAAGATGGCGCGGGAGACCCAGCAGCCCATCGAAGTGATCAACGAGATCGACCACCGCTGGGTGAACTGGATCCGCCGCATCTGGGATACCCAGATGATCGACTCCAAGATCGACCTCTACGACGAGCCGATCTCCGGGCAGATGTTTTATCCCAACGACGCGGCCGCCAATGTCCCGCCGGAGATGGCGGTGTGGAAGACGGAGCGGACCGACCTGCCCACCTCCTCGGAGATGATCGGCGTGTTCGACGACGACTACACCTACTTCTTCGGCGTGCCGCTGGTGGACCCGTACCTGAAGGGCTTCTCGGTGGACCTGGTGCCCATCAACGACGTGCGGCCCGACCTGGTCAATGCCTGGGGCACCGTCACTGAGAACCTGGGCTACTTCGAGGATTCCGTCTACTACTTCCGCGGCCAGGCGGACGAAGAGCTCACCGTCACGGTGATCCCCTTCGGCGGCCAGGGCGGCGGCCATAACATGAACGGGCGGCCCTGGTCGATCAACCAGGTGAACACGGACACCGGCGCCGAAACGTCGGTGGAATCGGGCACCTACGTCTGCGAATCGGGCGACACCTGCTACATCAACGTGACGCTGCCCAACGACGGCCTGTATATCCTGCGCCCCGGCACCTACTACTGGAGCGCGGCAACCTGTGTCTTCAGTCCGGCGCGCCCGAACTCGCTGCTGGCAACGCGGAACAACTTCCGGCAGTGGTGGTGCAGCCTGCCCAACGCGTTCTTCTATGTGCCGAAAGGCACCACGGGCTTCACCATCAACGTCACCGACAACGGCGGCATGGATTCGCCGGTGAATATCTGGACGGCCGATGGGACGAAGGTCTTCACCTACCCGGCCATCCCGCAGAACAACCGCCCGTCGCTGGTGGTCACCGTGCCGGCGGGCAAGGACGATCAAATCTGGAAGATCGACATGCTGGGCGGGCGCCTGCAGTATTACATCGAGGGCATCCCGCAATACGTGTCCTTCACCCCGGCCAAGCTGCTGGTGCCCAAGGAGACGGTGCGCGTGGTCGCCGACAGCCAGACGGTGAACACTTCGGAGAACACGCCGGTGAACGGCACGCTCACCGCCACCAGCGCCTTCAGCGAGCCGCTGACCTACAGTCTGGTGAATGGGGAAGGGGCGCACGTCACGACGCTGATCAGCGTTCGCGGCACCTTGACCATCACCAATCCGTCCACCGGCGCCTTCAGCTACACGCCGAAGACCGACGCCTGGGGGACGGATGTCTTCTCCTTCGTCGCCAGCGACAGTCAGTGCACGTCGATGCCGGCGAAGCTGACGGTGAACATCGCCTCCGTCCCGCAGGCTCCCGCGCCCACGGCCAACGACATGTCGTTGACCACCAGCGTTAACCTGTCGGTGCGCGGCCAGTTCTCCGTCACCGACCCGACGAATGACGCGGTGACCTTCACCATCGTGCAGAACGGCACGAAAGGCAGCGCGTCCCTGGTGGATGCCTCCACCGGCACGTTCATCTACGTCCCAATCCCTGACCAGACCGGTCAGGATACGGTCATCTTCACCGCCAATGACGGCTACGGAACGTCAAACCAGGGCACGGTCACCATCACCATCAACCCGTGATGCTACCGTGGCCCCGTAACGCCATACGGAGACCAGTCGTTTGGCCGGTCTCCGTGCTTTTAGCGACGCCTTCCGCCAGGCGGTGCGGCAGCATGCGGAGTGGACGCCGGTGCTTCAATCTAGACTTCCCACACTCTCTTCCGCAATGCTCAGGATGCCGGCGAGCATGCGCGAACTATAGGGAGTGACGACTGATGGAATGAGGACCCCGATGGTGGAACTCCGCCCGGTCATCAGGCTTTGCGTCAGACGGTTGGGATGGTAGTGGTACTCGGCTGCCAGCGCATGAATATGCATGCGCTGGCCTTCGCTGATGCACCGGTCATCACGCAAGGCGCGCGTCACGGTAGAGGGATTCACCCCTGCCAGTTGGGCCAGTTTTCGGAGCGAAATCACCCGAATCCCCTCTACGCAACATGTTGCGCAAATAATAATCGCCGACACGCTTTCCGTCAAGAACAACCAGTTGTATGCTAAAGAAATCTGAAACATCACGAAAGGAGTTGCTTTATGTGTCACATGACACGAACCCTCACGTTCCTTTGCATGTGCGCCATGTTCCTGACCGGCGCACTGGTGGCCCAGGCCACCCCATTTTTCGACCGTGGCACCATCAATCCGGGGATTCCGGGTCCGTATAACTACCCCAGCGTGGGGGCCAACGCGGACGGCTCGGTCGTGTATTGCGTATTCACTCAATACGTCGGCCAAAATCTCTATATCATGCGGTCGACCACGAACGGACAGCAGTGGGACGCCGCTCAATTTGTGGCGGAATCGTCCGACCCATTTGGCGGCCCCTATGTGGCGGTCAACCCCTCCAACGGACATCTGACCATCCTGGTGACCAAATGCATCACGCCGTACGTGTCGACGAAAATCGTGAAGATCACCGGCTACTATGATGAACAGAACCAGGTGTATCACTGGGATACTCCGGTGGAGTTGAATATCGCGCACGCCTATCCCTGCGTGAATGCCGGCGGGCCGGTGTGGATCAATTACACCACGGTGGTGATGGGATTTTCCTGGGAGTGGAATGCGGACCAGGGCCAACCGGTGGACAATGAACCTGACATGCTCATGAAGGCGGGGTTGCTCGTCTCCACCGACGGCGGGCTGAACTGGACGATCAGCAACGATGTGCCTGCCGCCTTCAGTCTCGACGAACCCGCGGCGGCCATCGAGCAAGACGGCCGGCTGTTCATGGTGATGCGCACACACACCACCCCTCCGTACGAGACGCGCTCCTCCGACCTCGGTCAGACGTGGGATACCCCGCAGGCCAGCCAACTGACGGCTGCCGAATCGCCGGCCGCCCTGCTGCGGTTGCAAGATGGGATCATGCTCCGCGCCTGGAATAATAGCGCCATCCCGTATGACCGCTCTCTGCTGTCTATGGCGTATACCAACGATAACGGCGCCACCTGGAATCCGTCGCCCCCCCAAACCGTCTTCGCCTATAATCTACCGGAAGAATTCGCCTTCTACCCGTCCATGGTGCAAACGGTCGACGGCAATATTCTGATCGTCTACAATGAGCAAACGGTAACAGAGAAGTGCATCGGGTATGCCCGCTTTAATGAAGAATGGGTCACCAGCGGCACCCCGCCGACCTTCAGCGTCACCTTGAACACCACGCCCGCCTCCCCGCAGCCCGCCGGCACCACGGTCACCCTGTCCGCGACGGCCACCGGGGGCAGCGGGACGGTGCAGTATCAATTCCTCGAAGGGAC
>Ga0315284_10003834_pt1 | contig 21364 bp, 18 predicted proteins | sample YL17G09_16_MG_FD_203696 | JGI IMG/M metagenome (GOLD analysis project Ga0315284, IMG submission 203696) | Sediment microbial communities from Yellowstone Lake, YNP, Wyoming, USA - YL17G09_16 | ecosystem: Environmental > Aquatic > Freshwater > Lake > Sediment | place: USA: Wyoming | collected...
TAAAGAGGATTTCATTTCCGACCACTATGTAATAGAGGTGGCTTCTCCCGGGCTCGACAGGCCGCTCGTTACCGACAGGGATTTTGAGCACGTGATGGGTAAGGAGCTGGACGTGAAGAGCTATGAGCCGATCGAGGGCTCGAGAGAGCATCACGGTAAACTGATCGGCATGGATAAGGAGAACGTTGTTATTGAGTCGGGTGGCATCAGCGTTGTTGTCCCAAGGGTAAAGATAGCAAAAGCACAGCTGAAGATCGATATTTGATTTACTGGACCCCGGACCCTGGTCCCTGGACCCTAAGCATTATAGAGAGGTAAAAAATGAACGAAGAACTACTGACTGTACTAGAGCACATAGAGCGCGAGAAGGGGATAGACAAGGAGTTCCTCTTCAAGGCGATAGAGTCCGCCCTGACGAGCGCCGCTAAGAAGATAATTGGAAATAAGGATGCCGATGTCGTTGCGACCATCGAAAGGTCTACGGGCACCATAAAGATCCTGAGCGAAGGCAAAGAGATAAATTCGGCCGAGTTCGGCAGGATCGCGGCCCAGACCGCGAAGCAGGTGATAATCCAGAAGATACGCGAGGCGGAAAGGGATATCATCTTCGATGAATACCTGAAGAGGATAGGGACGATAACGAGCGGCTCGGTCCATAGATTCGAGAAGGGCGACATAATCATTGACCTGGGAAAGACCGAGGGGGTGCTCTTAAGGTCGCAGCAATGCCCGAAAGACCGTTACAAACAGGGGGACAGGGTTCGCGTATTGATCCTCGAGGTCACAAAGACCTCGCATGGGCCGCAGATAATCCTTTCAAGGTCGGATCCCGTGTTCGTGAAGAAACTTTTCGAGATAGAGGTGCCCGAGATAACCGAAGGCATAGTCGAGGTGAAATCGATATCGCGCGAGGCGGGCGAGAGGACGAAGATAGCGGTGTGGTCGAAAGACGAAAAGGTCGATCCTGTCGGCGCATGCGTCGGCATGAGAGGGTCGAGGGTGAAGGATATAGTGCGCGAACTGCAGGGTGAGCGCGTTGACATAGTAAGATGGAGCGACGACCTGAAAGAATATGTAAAGGCGTCGCTTTCACCCACCGAGATATCCGAGATAAGGATAGACAAAACGGCTAAGAAGATAGAGGTGGTCGTGCCGGACGATCAGTTATCGATAGGCATAGGAAAGCACGGTCAGAACATCAGGCTCGCGTCGCGTTTAATAGGATGGGAGATGGATATACGCGGCAAGGAGGAGAAGTCGAAAGAGGCCGAGGCGAAGAAGTTGAAAGAGGCCTCGGATAAGCTGGGCGGGAAGAGAGAAGCCGAAGAAGGGGAAGATAAGGGAGGAGAAGGGGAAGAGGGGGCGGCTGAGACTAAGCTCACGAAGCCCATGAAGCTCACGGACCTGGAGGGCGTAGGGCCTAAAGTCGAGAAGATACTGGTGAGCGCCGGATACGACACTGTCGATAAGATAAAGGGTTTAGTTGTAGAAGACCTGACAAAGCTTGAAGGGATAGGCGAGAAGACGGCGCAGAAGATAATTAAGTCCGCTAAAGGCGCAGGATAAGATTTCAAAGGAACTTTAATGATAAAAAAGCCGAAAGAGAAGGGCGCTAAAGAGCCTAAGTCGAAGAAGGCGCCGGCGAAGAAGGCCGCGGCCTCTTCGAAAGAGAAGTTTAAGAAACCTGCGCCGGGGCTTGCCCGCGCCGCGGTGAAGAAGGCTGCGCCTAGAAAAGAGGCAAAGAAGATCGGGAAGGCGGTTCCTTCCGTCGCCAAAATCATAGAAGGGCTTAAGAAGGTAGAAACGCCTCCTAAAAAGATCGAAGTGCCGGTCAAAAAGGCAGAGCCGGTTATTGCGAAAAGGGCGGAGGCGCCGGCGGTCAAGAAAGAAGAGAGACCGCCGATCCCACCGAAGAAAGAGCCGGAATTAAAGAGGGCCGAAGAGAAGCCCAAAGAGCCGGTTATTCAACCTGCGGTGGAAGTAGCCGAAGAACCGAAACCCCCCGAGCCGCCGAAGATACGGATCCTCGAGATAGATACCCCGATATCGCTTAAAGACCTTGCCATAAAGATAGGCGTTAAGCCAAATGAACTGATCGTGAATCTCATGGAGCGCAATGTCTTTGCCACGATAAACCAGTCTCTCGGCGACGAGATCGTGACGGACCTGTTGAAGAAGTACAGCATAGAGTTCAAGAAACCGCCGAAGTTTGAAGACCAGGCCGTCATGGAGCACAGGGAGCTGGAAGAGAAACAGGACGTGAAGAATCTCACGCTTCGAGCGCCGGTAGTCACTTTCATGGGGCATGTCGACCACGGCAAGACGAGCCTTTTGGATTTCATACGGAAGACGAAAGTCGCCGACAAAGAAAAAGGCGGGATAACGCAGCATATAGGCGCATACGAAATAAAAGTGAAGAGCGGTTCGGTCACATTTCTCGATACGCCCGGCCATGAAGCCTTTACCGCAATGAGGGCGCGCGGCGCGAACGCGACCGATATCGTAGTGCTGGTCGTGGCCGCCGATGACGGCGTCATGCCGCAGACTAAAGAGGCGCTCGACCACGCGAGGGCGGCAGGCGTTCAGATAGTGGTCGCGATCAATAAGTGCGACCTCCCCGGCGCGAATATTGACAAGGTCAAAAGGCAACTCTCGCAGCTTGGGTTGTCGCCGGAAGACTGGGGCGGAAAGACTATCGCCGTACCTGTCTCGGCAAAGACCGGAGAGGGCGTTGAGTCGCTTCTCGAGATGCTTCTATTGGAAGCGGAACTCTTAGAGCTGAAAGCCAATCCGAATCTGAGGGCTCGCGGCGTGGTGATCGAAGGCAAGCTTTCCAGCGGACAGGGGCCTGTCGCGACCATCCTCGTCAAGAACGGGACATTGCGGTTAGGCGATATGGTCCTTACGGGGATGCATTATGGCAGGGTCAAGGCGATGATGGACCATGCGGGCAAACGCATAGAGGATGCCCCACCGTCAAAGCCCGTAACTATTCTCGGCCTGTCGGGCGTGCCTATGGCGGGCGACGAATTCTTCGTAGTCAAAGATGAGAAGAAGGCCAGGATCCTCTCCGCGTTGAAACAGGACGAGGCGCGCTCCAGGAAATTGAGGGCCACCCAGAGAGTTACGCTCGAAGATTTCTATAAGCAGATGAAGGAAGGCGTGGCCAAAGAACTGACGATCTTGCTGAAGGGCGATGTCCAGGGATCGATCGAGGCGATCAAGCAATCCCTCATGGATCTCAGCACCAGAGATGTTAAGATAAACATAGTGCATGCGGATGTCGGGAATATCAACGAGTCCGACATCATGCTGGCTGTGGTATCAAACGCCGTCGTAATAGGTTTCAATGTCAAGATCGAAGAGGGCGCCGCAGAGCTCGCCGCGAAAGAAGGCATCGAGATAAAGATGTACGGTATTATATATGAGGCGATACAGGATGTCATCGCGGCGATGGAAGGATTGCTCGAACCGTTCCTGAAAGAGATATTTGTGGGCAGGGCGAGCGTGAAACAGGTATTCAAGGTCACAAAGGCAGGCACCATCGCCGGGTGCATAGTTGCGCGCGGGAAGATCGTGAGGACCGGGTTAGCGAAATTGATCAGGGATAAAGCTGTCATATATGAAGGCAAGATAGCGTCCCTCAAGCGTTTCAAAGACGACGTGCGCGAAGTGGCCGAGGGCGTTGAATGCGGGATAGGGCTCGACAGGCACGACGATATAAAGACCGGCGACCTTATTGAGGTATACTCGATCGAGAAGGTTGCCAGGAGACTTGATTTTAAGAAAAGCTAGGAGCGAGTATAAATCCTAAATCCGAATATCGAAAATCGAAACAAATCCGAAATCAAAATTTTCGAAATTCAAAATAAAAGTTTTAAAAATTCGGATTTAGAAAATTAGAATTTGTTTCGGATTTCGGATTTAGTATTTCGGATTTAAACTATGAAAAAGCGTATACTTAGCGGGATGCGTCCGACAGGCAGGTTGCATTTAGGCCACCTGGTGGGCGCTCTCAACAACTGGGTCAAGCTGCAGGACGACTGCCAATGTTTCTATATGGTGGCCGACTGGCACGCGCTGATGAGCGAATATGAAGACCCGAAAATTTTAAAAGAGTCCTGCTACGAGATGGTGAGGGATTTCGTAGCGGCGGGCCTCGATCCCGACAGGAGCGTGATATTTATCCAATCGCACGTGCCGGAGCATCTGGAACTTGCCATGGTCTTCTCGGACCTGACGCCTCTTGCCTGGGTCGAAAGAGTCCCGACCTACAAAGAGCAGCTCAGGGAGATAAAGGGGCGCGATCTCACTACGTACGGATTTTTGGGATACCCCGTTCTCCAGGCCGCCGACATAGCCATATATAAAGCGAATGCCGTCCCGGTCGGCGTTGACCAGGTGCCGCACCTGGAATTGACGAGGGAGATAATCAGGAGGTTCAACTCACTTTACAAGAAGGACTTATTCCCGGAGCCCGAAGCGATCCTTACGAAGACGTCGAGACTCCTCGGGATCGACAACCGGAAGATGTCGAAAAGTTTCGCAAATTTCATCGCATTGTCGGATACTGCCGATGCGATAAAGAAGAAGGTATCGGTGATGATAACGGATGCCGAAAGGATAAGGCTTAACGACAAGGGCCATCCGGATATCTGCAACGTCTTCTCATACTTTTCTATATTCGCGAAGCCGGACGTCAAGGCCAATGTAAGAGACTGGTGCGAGGGCGCGAAGAGGGGCTGCACCGATTGCAAGAAAAATCTTGCTGAAATATTATTGACCCACCTCGATCCGATAAGGACGAGAAGGGATAAACTTGCCGACGCAGACGTCGAGGATATTATACGCTCAGGCGCAAAGAGAGCACGTGCCGCCGCTGCGGAGACTATGGACGAAGTGAAGTCGCTTATCAATTTTGTGGTTTAGATAGATGTCTTATAAAGTCAAACTGGATGTATTCGAAGGGCCGCTCGATCTTCTTCTCTATCTTATCCAGAAGGAAGAAGTCGATATTTACGATATACCGATAGCGAAGATCACGGATCAATATCTCGAATACCTGGAGCTCATGAAGCTCCTCGATCTGAATATTGCCGGCGAATTCCTCGTGATGGCGGCGACCCTCATACATATAAAGTCGAAGATGCTACTGCCGCCGGAACCGACGGAAGGCGAGGAGAAGCCCGAGGAGGATCCGAGGGCGGAGCTGGTCCGCAGGCTGCTGGAATACAAGAAGTTCAAAGAGGCGGCATCCGAACTTTCGCAGATGGAGTCGCACCATAAGCATCACTTTGCGCGGGTCGGCCCCGGCATAAAGATCGACGACCTTCCGAAGTCGGAAGAGACTTTTTTCGAGGCGAGCCTGTTCGACCTGATAACAGCGTTCACGAAAGTATTAAAGGATATACCGAAGGACGTATTTTACAAGGTGGTGAAGGACGAGTATACCGTATCGGAGAAGATACACGACATCCTTCACATGCTCCTCGACAAGAAGAACATGTTCTTTACCGATCTCTTTAAGGCGGCTAGAACTAAGTTTGAGATAATAACGATATTCCTGGCGCTTCTCGAGCTCATAAAGATAAGAGAGGTGATCGTCTTTCAGGCCATGCCGTTCGGCGAAATAGAGATAACAAGAAATATTGAAGAGGCCAATAATGGAAACCGAACAGTCTAAAAAGATAATCGAGGCGCTTCTATTCGTGAGCGACAAGCCCGTATCTTTGGATGCGCTCAAGGATGTTCTGAAAGGCCTCGAGTCCACCGAGATAAGGTCGATCATCGAGGAGCTTAACGCGGAGTATTCCTCGTTGGGGAGGAGCTTCAGTATCAAAGAGATAGCCGGCGGGTTCCAGATGCTTACCGACCCCGTCTATAGTCGCTGGATATCCGCGCTCTACAAGAGGCCGCCCGACAGATTGACGGGGCCATCGCTTGAGACGCTCGCCATCATAGCGTATAAACAACCGCTTACGAGGAGCCAGATAGAGTTGATAAGAGGAGTGAACTCCGACGGAGTGCTCCATACGCTCGAGGAGCGCTCTTTTATCCGCTCGCGGGGCAGGCTGGAAGCGCCTGGCAGGCCGATACTTTACGGCACGACGGCCGAATTCCTGCAGCACTTCGGGCTGAAATCGTTGGACGAGCTTCCGAAACTTAAAGAGTTCCAGGAGTCGGATCTCGATTTCGTAAAAGAGAAAGAGAAGCACGACGTTATAGATACTGCGACGGGCGCGCTCGAGCCGCAAGGCACGCCTGCCGCCGGAGCTCACCCAATCGAAGGGGGTAATTTAGATGGAGATCAGCAGATTACGCAAAAAAGTTGATTCGATAGATTCTCATGTCCTCAGGCTCTTGAATGAGAGGGCAAAGGTAATACTCGGCATAGGCAAGTTGAAGGCCAGGACTAAGGGCTCGATCTATGTGCCGGAGCGCGAGAAAGAGGTTTATAGGAAATTGATAGCGAAGAACGCCGGCCCGCTTTCGCCCTTCGCGCTCAAGGCCATATTCAGGGAGATCATGTCGAGCTCTTTCTCACTCGAGAGGCCGCTCGGCATAGCGTATCTCGGGCCCGCCTATACATTCACGCACATGGCCGGCATGAAAAAGTTCGGCGCGAGCGTTACCTACAGGGCATGCGCCACTATAACCGACATTTATAGCGAAGTCGAGAACGACAGGGCTGATTACGGCGTCGTGCCTATTGAAAATTCGATCGAAGGCGCGGTTAATCACACCCTCGACATGTTTGCGGATTCCGACCTTAAGATATGCTCGGAAATATATCTCGAGGTAACGCATAATCTCTTGTCGAAAGGATCTGATAAGTCGAAGATAAGGAAGCTGTATTCGAAGGCGGAGGTCTTCGGGCAGTGCAGGCTCTGGCTTGAGTCGAATCTGCCTAAAGTGGAGCTCGTGGAAGTCTCGAGCACCGCAAAGGCGGCAGAGATAGCCGCGAAAGAGAAATGCGGCGGATGTATCGCAAGCGAACTCGCGGCCGAAAAGTACGGCCTCAGGATCCTTGATAGGGCTATACAGGATAATGCGCACAATGTTACGCGGTTCCTTGTCATAGGCAAGCATGATGCCGCGCCCACAAAAGAGGACAAGACGTCGATAATGTTCTCGGTCAAGGACAGGGCGGGCGCGCTGCACGACATGCTCGTGCCTTTCAAAAAATATAAGATCAATATGACGAAGATCGAGTCGAGGCCGTCAAAGGTGAGGGCGTGGGAATACTATTTCTTCGTCGATATAGAAGGACACAATAAGAACCCCAAGATAAAGAAAGCGCTGGATGAGCTGGGGAGATCGGCTTCGTTCGTGAAGATACTTGGATCATATCCGGCGGAAGAGAGCTGTTGATATAATTTTATGAAAAATTTGGTCAGACCTAACATACTGAACGTCAAGAACTACGTTCCCGGCAAGCCTATTGAAGAAGTTCAAAGGGAGCTGGGGCTTAAAGATGTGATCAAGCTCGCTTCGAACGAGAACTGCTTCGGCCCTTCGCCGAAAGCCCTCGAGGCCATACGGAAGAACCTCAAGAACATCAATAGATACCCGGAGAGCTCATCTTTTTACTTGCGGAAGAAGCTTGCCGCCCTTCTCGGCGTTGACGCGAGATGCCTCGTATTCGGTAACGGCTCCGATGAAGTGATCTGCATTGCCATAAGGGCTTTTGTAAAGGAAGGCGATGAGGTCATCATAGCGAAGCCGACATTCCTGGTATATGAGATAGCGGCCCAGGTCGCCAACGCTAAAGTAAAGCTGGTGCCTATGGCCCGGGACTTCCGCTATGACTTGCTCGAGATGAAGAGGGCGGTAAATCCCAACACCAAGATGGTCTTCATAGCGAATCCGGACAACCCTACGGGGACGTATGTCACAAAAAAAGAGCTTGATGAATTTTTTGAAGGCCTCCCCGACAGTATCATAGTATTCCTGGACGAGGCGTACTTTGAATTTGCGCACAAAAGCTTTAAGGATTATCCGAACGGCCTCGACTATCTTAAGAGGCCCAACGTGATCGTTGCAAGGTCGTTCTCTAAAGTCTACGGCCTGGCGGGCCTCAGGATCGGATACGGCGTATCCAGCGCCCAGCTCACCGGTTACATGGAGCGCGTCAGGGAGCCGTTCAATATAAATTCGCTCGCCCAGGTCGGCGCCGCAGCTGCTCTGGGAGATAAAGCATTCCTGAAGAAGACGCTTGCCCATGTCGAGCAGGAGAGGGAATATCTCTATGCCGCCTTCCGCAAGCTGGGGGTCGAATATGTCCGAAGCGCCACGAACTTTATTATCGCGGACGTCAAGACCGACTGCAAGGCGGTATTCAACGCGCTTTTGAAGGAAGGCGTGATAGTCCGCGACATGAGCGCTTGGGGCCTGAATACGTTCATAAGGGTCACGCTTGGGACTAGAAGTGAGAATACAAGGTTCATCAAAGCGCTTAAGAAAGTCATAAGATAGGAGCTTATCCATGATTATTGTAATGCGCCCGGATGCATCGAAGAAACAGCTCGATCACCTCGTCACAAAGATAAAGTCTCTCGGGCTCAAACCATGGGTTTCAAAAGGTGTCGAGAGGACTATAGTCGGAGTTATCGGCGAAGAGGATATCATAAGGGTCCAGCCTCTCGAAGTCTTCCCCGGCGTCGAAAAGGTCCTCCAGATATTAAAGCCATACAAGCTCGCGTCGAAAGACTTCAAAAAAGAAGGCACCGTAGTAGATGTGGGCGGCGGGGTGAAGGTCGGCGGCAAGAGGATAGTCGTAATGGCCGGGCCATGTTCGGTCGAGAGCGAAAAGCTCCTTATATCGATAGCGCGGAAGGTCAAGGCGGCGGGAGCGACGGTATTGAGGGGAGGCGCCTTCAAGCCGCGCACTTCTCCGTACGCGTTCCAGGGGCTGGGGCTTAAAGGGTTAAAGTTCCTTGCGGAGGCAAAGAAAGAGACGGGCCTGCGCATCATCACGGAACTCATGGATATACGCGACCTTGACATGGTGTTGAAATATACCGACATCATTCAGATCGGCGCGCGAAACATGCAGAATTTCGATCTTCTAAAAGAGGTGGGCAAGACGAAGAAGCCCGCGCTCCTGAAGAGAGGCATGGCGAACACCATAAAAGAGTTTTTGATGTCCGCGGAATATGTCCTGTCGGAGGGAAACTTTAATCTGATACTTTGCGAAAGGGGTATAAGGACGTTCGAGGACGCCACCCGTTTTACTCTTGACGTTTGCGCGGTCCCGGTGGTGAAGAGCCTGAGCCATCTTCCTATTATAGTCGATCCGTCTCATGCCACCGGTAAATGGGGCCTGGTCGCGCCTTGCGCGAAAGCAGGAGTAGCCGCCGGTGCGGACGGCATTATAGTGGAAGTCCATCCGAATCCGGAAGAGGCGATGTCGGATGGGGAACAGTCATTGCTGCCGGAGAACTTCAGTAAGATGATGAGGGAATTGAAGAAAGTGGCAGAGGCTGTTGGAAGGGAACTATAAATTCGAAGCACGAAATCCGAAATACGAAACAAATTCTAATTTTCAAAATCCTCAGTTCAATGAGGAAGTGCAACGCATAGGATAAATATGTTAACCTATGCGCTATGGAAAATAAATATAAACATCTCTCATGCGAAGAGAGAGATAAAATAGCTGTTCTTCGCGCAAGAGGTTGTTCTTATGGGTCTATAGCACGTGCTATAGACCGCGACAAAACAACGGTTTTCAGAGAGCTTAATCGTAACAGGAGCCCCGTTTATAATGTCTATCTGCCGCATAAGGCTGATAGACGAGCCAGGGATCGTAAATCAGGATCCGGCAAGCGCCCAAGGCTCAAGAACCGTATTATCAGGCGCTACGTCATAGCTAAACTAAGGCTCGGATGGTCTCCGGAACAGATATCCGGAACGATCCGTAAAAAATATCCCGAGCGTTCAATCAGCTACGAAGCGATTTACCAGTACATCTATGACAAAGAAACGCGTAAAAGAGTCAATCTGGCCGTATATTTACCGAGAGCCCATAAGAAGCGTAAACTCTTTGGGCAAGGCCATCATCATAAGAACAAGCTTCACATTCCTCGTCGAGTATCCATTGACGAGCGGCCTAAGAACGTAGCTAAAAGAATTCAGCCTGGCCACTGGGAAGCTGACACCGTAATATCGCGGCAAAGTAAGCGAGCCTTGGCCGTAAGCTTAGAAAGAAAGAGCCGAATGATTCACATAGACAAACTCTCAGCAAAGAAGTCGCGTAAACTTGTAAAGGCCATAACCAGCCGATTGAATCGGTATCCTAAAGAGCTGAGACGCACTATTACTTACGACAACGGCTCGGAGAATGTCGAACACGAGAAGATTAACAAAATCCTCGGTACAAAGTCGTACTTCTGTAACCCGTTCCACAGTTGGGAAAAGGGCTCTATCGAACATGCCATTGGTCTCATCAGGCGCTTCTTGCCCAAGAAGACCGACTTTGCTATAATCGACAGTCACCGATTAAGAAAGATCGAAAATCTTATTAATAATCGGCCTCGAAAGTGTTTGAACTATCAAACTCCTCGAGAGGTCATGAAATCCTTAAACGTTGCACTTACTGGTTGAATGTAGTATGTTCAAAACTTGAATGTTTTGAATTTTGAAAATTAGGATTTCGATATTGTTTCGAATTTCGATATTCAGATTTCGTATTTAATCCCATATGTTTTGTAAATTTTTGAGTTTATCGTACGTAAATACCGGCCCGTCCTTGCAGGCATAATACGGCCCGACCCTGCAATGTCCGCACTTGCCTATGCCGCAGGACATATTCTTCTCCATCGAAAGATATATCGAGCCCTCTTTCAGACCCAGGTCGAGCAGTTTAAAGGTAACGAACTTCATCATTATCGGCGGGCCGCAGACTATCGCGACGGCATTATTGATATCGACGACGCCCGGCTTCAACACGGTGGTGACAAGCCCGACATTTCCCTTCCACGATTCGTCTCCCACGTCGACCGATATCTCTATATCGATATGGGGGGCCTTTGTCCTCCACGAATCTATCTCATTTTTATATACGATATCCTTCGAGGTCCTCGCCCCGTATTTAAGCACTAGCTTTTTGTAATCGCCCGCTTCATTAAATAGCGCGTAGAGAAGCGCCCTTAAGGGAGCCAGCCCCACCCCGCCGCCCACTATGAATACTTCCTTCGACTTAAAATCGGCTAATGGGTAGCCGAGCCCGTATGGCCCGCGCACACCTACTGTATCTCCTACCTTCGCCTGGTGCAAAAGGCCCGTAACGCGCCCCGCCTTCATTATCGTAAAATCGAGTTTTTCGCAAGCGTTATGATTGGATGAAGGCGTGAACGGCGCCTCGCCTATTCCGGGAAGTGTCACGTCCATGAACTGCCCCGCGCGAAAAGGGATCTCCCTGGCGGGCCTAAGCGTGAACGTCTTTATATTCTGCGTCTCGTCAGAGATAGCGGTTATCTTCGCCTCTGTATACGCGTATGGGTTATTCATTGGGTGGTTTGTTCCACTTGCCCAGCACAAGCCCTTTCAAGACCTCGCGGATGTCGATGTCGCCCGGGCACGCCTCTATACAGCGGCCGCATCCGGTGCATGCAAAAAGCCCTAGCGTCTCGGGAAAGAAGTCGAACTTCTTCTCAAACCTGTTGCGCAGGCGCTCGTAAAGGTGCTTGCGCGGGTTGGCGCCTCCCGCTACTCTGGCAAATGTATTGTAGAGGCATGCGTCCCAAACCCTGTATCTTTCTCCTGTCGGCCTGGGGGCAGGCGCCTTCTCGTCGAAAAGCAGGAAGCAGTGGCAGGTCGGACACGCGAGGTTGCACGCCCCGCATTCGATACATGTAGAAGCAAAATCCTTCCACAGATCGGTGAGATTATAATTCTTCTTTACGGCGCCCTTTATCTGCGCCGTATTTTGAGTCCCGCGCTCATCTATAAAATTCTTAACCTGCCTCGAGACCCTGTCGCGGTTCGCCTGCCTCGTTCCGAGGTCGATATAGTTCGGAGACCTAAAGAACGTCTTGAAATCATTTATTAACAAAGCGCCTTTTTCGGTCGCGACCTCGGCCAGAAAGTAATCCTCAATGGAAGATAGATTTATGTCGAAATATTTCTTCGGATACGGAGCGCCGTCCATGGCGAGGCAGAAACATGTCTCGCTGGCCTTGGTGCAGTCATTGCCGATGAGTACGGTATTGGCCCTATTTTCCGAATAGAACGGGTCTTCGACATCGCCTTCCAAGAATACATGGTCCTGCAAGGTAAGACTCGACAGGTCGCAGCCTTTTACGCCGGCAAGTATGAGCGGCCTCTTATCCTTGCGGTCAGTTTTAAGGACTTTTTCTCTGGGCGGGTTTATGAAGCTCTTGATGGGCTGGCTCTGCCTTATGCCGCCCAGTTCTATCTTATCCTCTTTCTCGAGGTCAAATTCGCCGAAATATAGCCGCTCGCCCTTAGCATAGGGCACGACCACCCTGTAATTTTCGGAGAGGCGCGTAAACAGATCGAAAAGGTCCTTTTTCGTTATCTTATAGTATGATATTCCCATAATAGTTCCATATCAACAGTAGGGCACGTTTAAACGTGCCCTACCATCGTCTTATTCTAGAATGATAAAGAGGGTAAGTCAATGGTAATCTGGGGCGGGATCCATTAAACGGCTATCTTCTTGCCGTTCTTATCAAATACCGAAAATCTGCCGATGTTGTTTTTCCGCAAAACGTACCGGAACGCCGTCCCGAGCACGCCAAATCCATAGGTAACGCTTCTCCTGAAATTTATCGAGGATGACTCCTTCGTATACCGGCTGGGGCATGTTATCTCCCCCACCCTGTACCCGAAGTAGAATGCCTGCAAGAGCATCTGGTTGTCGAACAGGAAATCGTCGGAATTTTCCAGAATCGGAAGGTCGAGCAGGACTTCGCGCGAGAACGCCCTGTATCCCGTATGATACTCGGATAGCTTCTCTCCTATCATATTATTTTCCAAAAGAGTCAGTATCCTATTCGAGACATATTTGTATAACGGCATCCCGCCCTCAAGCGCTTTATTACCGAGTATCCTCGATCCGAGCACTACGTCGAACATCCCGGACGTGATTAAGCCCGCCATTGGAGTTATGAGTGCCGAAGGATACTGATAGTCGGGATGGAGCATTATCACGACGTCCGCGCCGAGCTTCAGCGCTTCGCGGTAGCAGGTCTTCTGATTGCCGCCGTATCCGAGGTTTCTGTCGTGGACAAACGTCTTTAAACCGAGCTCCTTCGCTATCCCGACGGTATTATCGCCCGAACAGTCGTCGGTAAGGATTATGTCGTCTACTACATCCTTAGGGATATCTTCATAGGTTGCCTTGAGGGTCCGCTCCGCGTTATACGCCGGCATCACCACGACTATTTTTTTATTGTTTAACATTTCTGTTTTCCGCCCTTAGTAACATGCTCAAACATTTATTTTCATCATTGCAGAGAGGCGTCCTGTATAAATGAAACGCTGTGTCCGGGATATTATTAACGAAGTAGTCAACTACGGGAAAGAAAAAAGATTCGTATTTATCCCTGGCAAGAAATCTATTGAATACCGCAGGGTCGACAAAAGAAAATCTCTTGCGGATAACAATAATATCCGGCCTTAACTTTAAGTCTTCATCCAGAGTATTTCCTGCAAAGCCTACAATAACCTTGCTTCCCAAATAATAGACATAATCGAGTTCTTCATAGTTTGTAGCTATGACCAGATCTTCCGGATTTTTATACTGCTCCTTAATGAATGGCATTATAAAGTCCATGGGTCCTCTATATTGATGGAAAAGCTCATAAGCATGATTTTTCAAACGGTCGATACCATCATGCCCATTTATTGAAAAAGCAAGCAAAAGCATTACCGCATAAAATCCGTTTATCCACCTTCTTTTCGATGCATGAAAAACCTGAGAAAACAGTTCTAATGTTCCGAATATATCGATCAATAGCATCATCATCATTGCAGGATAGATAAGTATGTAGTAACGCTCAAAAATCGTGGGATGCGGAAAGAAGGTTATCATAAAAACGTCGGTGATTATAAAAAGACTGAGGAAATTAGAGATCTGCATCTTCTGTTTTATTGATGCCCAGGCTCCTACGCGCCGCATTGAAAAATAAGCAAAAAAGCAAAGAAATATTGCTTTCGCCGCCAAAACCGGATAAATAAACTCGTATCTTTTAAAGATATCGAAGAACCCTATAACATGCCTGTTCCAAAATGGTATATCATTAATGCGCAGGAAAGACCTGTAGGCCTCTCCTAAAGCCATTGTGTGGCAGAGAACAAAGAATGGCATTATTAGCGCGAAGGCGGCAAATAGCGGAATCATGCGACGGAAAAAATCGGCGGGATCCCTTTTTTTCAATAACTTGATAAATTCATACAACCCTATTGCGGCTAAAAATATGAAGCATGCGACAGCAAAAACATGATACAAAAAAAATAACAGTAAAGTCAGCGCGATAGAGTATGGGACAGGTTTAATCTTATTATAGTAGCGATGATTGAAGTACGTATAAAAGATACAGGCCGCTAAAAATACTTCCAGCGAGGGGTGGCGGACTTCCCTCAAATGAAGGGTTAACGATACGGAACAGATGGCCAAAAAGAAAAAAGCGGCAAAAAAAATTAATTCCTGAACCGTCTTTTTTCTGAAGACGCCCGATATTGAGAATGCCATTATTACTAAACCAATTAGCCCGGCGACACCGAAAGGTATCCTTAGAAAAGCGGTCTTTACATAAATGTCGTTGGTTTTTTCTGCAAAGAATTCTCCGATCGCCGCAAAATAATACTGACCCCAAACGAGAGCTTCGCAAGAGTCCATCTTCTTATTAATACCGATGTTCGCATCTGGCAAGTAGGTCTGCCATATGTTGTTTTTGCCGTCATTTAGTTTAGGATAGCCGTATTGCAATATACGTTTTGCGTACATAGCTGTTTCGGTTTCATCAGCCCAGATGAGAGGATACTGAATATTCTTAAAAAGGCTGAAGAGAAAAATGCTGAGAATGAATCCAAAAACCACTAATAATGTTGACTTAATCATTCACACATTATAACATTAGAACTAACGCGCTCAAAGAAATTAAAAAGTGAGGTTTAATTATGACTGCCAAGCGTAGAAAAAAAGCCTTGATAACCGGTATCACCGGCCAGGATGGTTCTTATATCAGTGAATTATTGCTGGATAAAGGTTATGAAGTATACGGAATAACGAGGAGGACAAGTTCATTCAATCGCGGCAGGATCGAGCATTTGTATCTATACGAGAATAAACGTGGTAACCTTTTGAAACTCTTATACGGAGACCTTAATGACGCCAGTTCGCTTAACAGGGCCCTCGAAAAGGTTTGTCCGGATGAGATCTATAATTTGGCGAGTCAAAGCCATGTGGGTATCAGTTTCCAGGTGCCCGAATATACCTCCGAGATAAACGGCATAGGCACGTTAAGACTATTAGACGCTATAAAAGAAATAAAATTAAAGGCGCGATTTTATCAGGCATCCAGCAGCGAAATATTCGGAAACTCCACATTGTCTTCCCAGAATGAATCCACGCCTTTTCATCCGCGCAGCCCTTACGCTTGCGCCAAGGCATATTCGTTCTATATCACCCAAAATTACCGGGAAGCCTATAATATGTTTATTTGTAATGGTTTTCTTTTTAACCATGAGTCTCCCCGCCGGAGCGAAAATTTTGTTACCAGAAAGATCACTTTAAGCCTGGCGCGGATAAAATTCGGCTTACAGGATAAGCTGCTTCTAGGCAATCTTAATGCCAGGAGAGATTGGGGCTATGCGAAAGATTACGTAGAGGCCATGTGGCTTATGTTACAGCAGGATAAGCCGGATGATTATGTCATTGCTACCGGAGAAAGTCATAGCGTGCGCGAATTTGCCGAACTGGCCGCAGGCGAGGCAGGCATGAAGTTGATATGGCGCGGGAAGGGCTCGAAAGAAAAAGGGGTCGATAAAAATACAGGCAGGGTTATAATCGAGGTAGACCCGGACTATTTCAGGCCTACAGACGTTGAGGCGTTGCGGGGGGATCCCAGTAAGGCGGTGATGAAATTGGGCTGGAATCCTAAAAAAACCTCTTTCCGGGAACTGGTCAAAATAATGGCTAAGGCAGACCTTGGGCTGGCGCGCCATGAAACGTTAGCAAAAAAGATGGGAATTGGAAATGCATGAAAGAGCGTAGAGAATGCAGGATATGCGGCAATGATGAGTTGGCTGCCATTCTCGATCTGGGGGTGCAGGCCATGACGGGCATCTTCCCAAGGAATAGACAGGAGGCGGTATGCGCTGAACCGCTTGAATTGGTAAAATGCGTAGAGGATAAAGAGGGCGGTCATTGCGGCCTGGTTCAGTTAAAGCATTCTTATGATCCTGGGGTCATGTATGGGCAGAATTATGGGTATCGCTCCGGGCTTAATAAATCCATGGCAGACCATTTGAAGGATAAAGTTAAAAAAATTCTTGGGATCGTTCCTTTGAGTCCGGGAGACATGGTTATTGACATAGGCAGCAACGACGCTACCCTTCTAAAGGCATATCCTGAAAACGGGCTGGTGCTCGTAGGCGTTGACCCGACAGGAGCTAAATTTAAAAAATATTATCCGGCCCATATAGAGCTTATACCGGATTTCTTTAATGCCGAATCTATAAAAAATAACTTTGGCGGCAGGAAAGCCATGGTTATTACATCTATGGCCATGTTCTATGATCTGGAATCACCTTTAGATTTTATGAAGCAGGTGCACAGCATTCTGGACGATGACGGTATATGGGTCTTTGAACAAAGTTATATGCCGGCAATGCTGGATATGAATTCATATGACACCATTTGTCATGAACATCTGGAGTACTACAGGTTAAAACAGATCAAGTGGATGACGGATAGGACCGGATTCAAGATAATAGATGTCGAGTTTAATGATATAAACGGCGGAAGTTTTTCTATAACTGCGGCAAAATCGCGATCCGGTTATCGCGAAAAACCCGGCATGATAGGAAATATATTAAAGGAAGAAAGGGCTCGAGGCCTTGACGGGCTTCGGCCGTATGCGGATTTTAAAAAAAGGGTTTTCAAACATAGAGACGAATTGCGCAGCCTGATCAACATGTTGAAAGGTAAAGGTAAGAATATCATCGGCTATGGCGCATCTACTAAAGGAAATGTGATCCTGCAGTTTTGCGCTCTGACAGATAAAGATATTTCCTGCATAGCCGAAGTAAACGAAGATAAAATCGGATGTTATACTCCTGGAACATATATCCCGATAATTGACGAAAAAGAAGCGAGGGCAATGAATCCAGACTGTTTTTTTGTTTTACCGTGGCACTTCAAATCAGGTATATTAGCCAAAGAAGAGGCTTATTTAAAGGCCGGCGGCAAGTTGCTGTTTCCTTTGCCGCAGATCGAGGTTGTGGAGCGATGAGAAAAGCTGTTATTGTTGGTTGTGAAGGACAGGATGGCCGGCTTTTGAATGATCTCTTGACTAAGAAAGGATATAGAATCGTCGGTTTGGACAAGCACATCATCAAGTACCCTAAAGGATCGCGTTTTAAGAAAATTGATATCACTAAAAGAGAAGAAGTTTTTAGTCTTATACGATTATTTAAGCCGCACGAGGTCTATTACCTGGCGGCCTTCCATCACTCATCTGAAAGTTTACCGGATGAAAATGTAGAACTATTGCGTCATAGCTATGATGCTCATGTCGGCGGGCCGGCAAATTTTTTAGAGGCCATAAAAAAATTTTCGCGTAAAACACGGCTCTTTTACGCAGGCTCGTCTCATATCTTCGGCCAGGCAAAAAACAAACTTCAAGACGAAAAGACGCCGATCAACCCCAATTGCATTTATGGCATCACGAAAGCCGCCGGTTTAGCACTATGCCGTTTTTATCGCTCGCGATATAAGATTTTCGCGGCAACAGGAATACTGTATAATCACGAATCGGCCCTCCGGTCCGAAAAATTTGTTTCTATGAAAATCATAAATGGCGCGATCAATATAAGGAAAGGCAGGCAGAAAGAATTGGTATTGGGGGATTTGCGCGCAGTGATCGATTGGGGGTACGCCCCCGATTACGTGCGGGCGATGCACTTAATCGTTAATAGTAAGCTGCCGGATGACTTTATCATTGCCACAGGAAAACGGCATATGGTCCTGGATTTTGTTAAAGCAGCCTTTGGTTACCTCGGCTTAGACTGGAAATTATATGTTAAAGAAAACCGAGGCATGATGCACAAGCAGAATTTTTGCCGCATCGGCAACCCGGCTAAGTTAAAAAGAGTGACCGGGTGGAAACCGTCAGTGGATTTTAAGGAAATGGTTAAATTGCTTCTTGTCCAGCAGAGGGGCATTTGAAGGATTTAAAGGACGGCGCAATCGTAATGCCGAATGGGCTTAAGTATATATCTTTGCCTTGTCCGATATGTAATTCCAACCGGTATAAAGTGCTGTATCCGGATACCTTGGGGAGCGACCTTCCGCGGTTCGGGTATGATTTTAGCCCCGAACATAATAGGACATACCGCATAGTGCAGTGTATGGACTGCGCTCACGGCTACGCATCTCCTTTGCCGGAAAAATTATGGGAAAAGTATGAGGACGTCGAAGATCCGGTCTATCTTTCAAACTCGGAGCAAAGAACGATAACCGCGGCCAAGGTCCTGAAGCGGATCCGCAGTTACTCGAGCCGGCACGGCCGGCTATTGGATATAGGATGCGGGACAGGCGATTTCATGCTCTCGGCGCGTGAATTTTATGATGTAGAAGGCGTTGAGCTGTCCCGGTGGTCCGCCGATATCGCGCGCGCCAAAGGACTCAAGGTATTTGACCGTCAACTACACGAATTGATGAACAATGAATATTACGATGTTGTGACACTGTGGGGAGTTATCGAACATTTCGAGGATCCAAGGCGTGAGATTGAGAATATACGCAGGCTGATGAAGCCGGGCGGATCGGTCTGTCTGTGGACCGGGGACATTGATTCTTTTCCGTCCCGGCTGCTGGGCAGGAAGTGGTGGTGGGTCCAGGGACAACATATTCAATTATTCAGCCGCAAATCTCTGCTAAGATTGTTCAGTGAACAATATTTTAAAACCATATACTTTGGCATGTATCCATATGTCATGTCAATGCGATCCATAGCCAAATCATTAGAGCGTTATAAAACAGCGGGAAGACTGGCAAATAATATCTTAACGCAACCTTTTATCCAAAACATTAATATGAAAATATCGCTTCCGGGTGAGATGTTCGCAATTTTTAAAAAAATGTAAGGCAGGAGGACGTTTGAAGGATTTAAAGAAGGTGCTGGTATTTATCCCGACTTATAACGAGCGTGAGAATGTTGAGGCAATGTGTTCGCAGATCCTTACCCTTGAGCTTGGCTTGGATATTCTATTTTTAGACGACAATTCTACCGACGGCACGGGTGCGATCATTAAGGATTTGGCAGGGAAGCATCCGAATGTCCATGCTGTTTTTCGCGCTGGAAAACTGGGCGTGGGCAGCGCGCATCTGGACGGGATCCGGTGGGCGTATGATCATGGCTATGAGCGGCTCATCACGATGGATTGCGATTTCACGCATTCACCCGGCTACCTGTCTCATTTTTTTACCTATTCCGACGAATATGATGTGGTTATCGGCTCACGGTATCTTTTAAAAGACAGCTTACCCGATTGGAATATACCTAGAAAATTCCTGACTCACACGGGCCATTTCATGACCCGGTATCTTTTGGGCATAAAATATGACGCCACGGGGGCCTTCCGTCTTTACCGCCTGGACCGGATCCCGCGCCAGATCTTTGACAGGGTCCGCTCCAAGGGCTATTCATTCTTTTTTGAAAGCCTATATGTTTTACAGATCAATAATTTTCGGATCACCGAGTTCCCGATTACGCTGCCTGCGCGCACCTACGGACATTCCAAAATGAGCATGGGCGAGGCATTCAATAGCGCCAGGTTATTGGCCGGCCTTTACGCTAAGACGGTTACCGATAAAAAACAATACCTCCTGACATTGCCTGCGTCAAGGCCGGAAGAATGGGATAAATACTGGGATAGGAAGACCGGCCCCGGCGGTTTTGCGTATGATGTCGTCAGCGCTTTTTACCGGAAATTCATCATCAGGCCGGCGGTGAATTATTTTATTCAAAAACATTTCTCACCCGGCCAAAACCTGCTTCATGCGGGCTGCGGCAGCGGCCGGACGGATATTGACATCAACAAGAAGTTCAGCGTCACCGCTTTAGATATCTCGCCGCGCGCTTTAAGCCTTTACCGCGGGTTTAACCGGGATAATCCGCGCGTCATCCGCGGCGACATTCTGCACATCCCGTTTGAAGACGGCAGGTTCGACGGCGCATATAACGTAGGCGTAATGGAGCATTTCAGCGAAGAGGATATCGGGCGCATATTGTCGGAGCTCGGCCGCATAATAAAGCCGGGAGGGAAAATCCTTGTCTTCTGGCCTCCGGAATTCGGCCTAAGCGTACGTGCTTTGAAGATGATAAAGGTAAAATTACATCCGGATGAGCTTACGCTGGCTAAGTCACGTTCGCATATTGAAGCAATCGGCGTAAAGGCCGATCTAAAGATAGTGGACTACTATTTTGGTCTCCGGGACCTATTCACGCAGGTTGCGATCGTTTTTAAGAAATAAAAGTTATTTCTTGCCGTCTTTCGGCTTATTGCCGCTCCATATATTCAGGGCTACGTAATGCCACTCAAGGCCTTTGATCTTCGGCTGGCTATCAGGTCCGCCTCTTATTATAAGCCGGTCTTCAGGCCTCATCTTCTTTACCCATGGCTCGAAATCTTCAGGGCGAGTAAAGTTCCTCTGGATATCCCTCAATATCTTGAGGTCTTCGGGCGGCATGAACGCAGATTCAAACCCAAGGATATATCGCCAATCGGCCTTGGGGTTTCTATAGAATATCTGGTAAAAGATGCACATATCATCGCTATAAATAATTCCGCCCGGCTCCGGTAAATACTTCGCCTGTTTAGGGTCTTCTTTCGATATATAGTCCATCGGCCTCATCATGCTCCAACGGCCGCCCGCGTCCACCGTAACCGATATAAAAAGAAGGCATGCGGCGACTATAGCCAATATTGCCCGCTTCAGGGAATATCGGTCTATCTGTATTTCAAAATATCCGTCAAACTCCCCGGCCACCCATATAGTAAGGGCAGGTATGCCCCAATCAAGCCAGGCCCTCCTCGTGACCATGCCAAGAATGAACGTTAAAGCCAGGAGCATGAATACCGGGTTGTCCACGCTTTTTCTATTCCACGCACC
>Ga0315284_10003835_pt1 | contig 21362 bp, 14 predicted proteins | sample YL17G09_16_MG_FD_203696 | JGI IMG/M metagenome (GOLD analysis project Ga0315284, IMG submission 203696) | Sediment microbial communities from Yellowstone Lake, YNP, Wyoming, USA - YL17G09_16 | ecosystem: Environmental > Aquatic > Freshwater > Lake > Sediment | place: USA: Wyoming | collected...
TCCGACGTACCCCTTTCCACTTCTCCGCGATCTGTATAGCTGAACACGTTTTACCCGATCCGATCCGATGGTAGATCAGTAGAGACTTGTACGGCGTATTCGGATGTACATAGTGTGATAAAAATTCTTGCGGCGGCTGCAGAGCAAAATCTTTCGGCTTACAATACTTCTCCGCAGTCAGCGATGGGTTCTTTTTAATCGTGTACTTCGAATATATCCGACCTATCTTGTCGTAAAAATCGGCATCCGTTATCTTCGGATACTTTTGACCACCGGCCTGTATTATGGTTGTGGTTTGATTTGTATTTTGGTTTATATTAGACTCTGAGCTGTTTATAAACTCGTACAGCTCATCAAGATTATCGGGATCAGCAGGGTGCCCGTACCCGTACGTCGGCTCCATACACATAGTGCTCGATTAAAATACAAATAGAAAAAAATAGACAGCGCAAAAATTAAATCAGTATAAATCAAACGGGCTCACGGCGATTCGATCGGCCTCGGGGTCTGGTGTCCTTTGGCTGAGCTTGGGCTTGGGTTTGGGCTTGTTCCGGCGCATCCGATGTGATTCTGACTCTAGAACTAGAACCAGTACTAGTACTCTGCTCGTCCGGCCTCGGTGTCTGCTTAGGCTCGTAGCTCCTAACGTCATGGATGTCTCTGGTATCCCTAGTGTCCCTAGTGTCCCTAGTGTCCCTAGTGTCCCTAGTATCGCGATCTGTTCTATCGTCCCGCTCATCCCATCCGCTTCGTCCTCCACGGCTGTCCCTATTGTCTCGATTGTCTCGATTGTCCCGGTTGTCCCGATTGTCTCTGCCATCTCGTCCACCCCTGTAGCCCTGATTCCGCTGGTAGTTCGAATTGTTCGAATGGTTCGAATAGTCTTGATGGTTGTCGTACGATGCGTAGGATGGTACGTAAGAGTACCTGGATCCACCACGCCCTCCACGTCTGTCTTGCGTGCCATGTGTGTCTCTCGTGCCTTGCGTGCCATGTGTGTCTCTCGTGCCTTGCGGATCCGCTACTTCTTGTGCACCCCATCCGTCGTTCCGTTTGATATTATGGCATATCGAAGGGTACGGTGTTTCGCCGGCCATCGCTGTCAGTATATTTTTCAACACGCTAGATGCGGCGTTCTTACGCTCGTTATGGCATTTGACCACAAGGAACTTCAGATGCTCTTCAATCGTTGCGTCTTTCATACTCTTCGATCCGACAGTGTTAGTTATTTCGGGGTAATCGAACGCCAATACGCTGCCAACCGCCTTAGTCTGCCTGCCTTGCTTCGGCTGACTGCTTTGACTGGTCTGACTGGTCTGACCGTTCTGACCGTTCTGACCGCTCTGACCACCCTGACCGCTCTGACCGCTCTGACCGCTCTGACCTCCCCGATTCCTCTGGCGCGGGTTCTTGTTCCGCTTAGTCTGTTCCGGATCTGTTGACCTGGATGTATCGGCTTTCTCTGTCTTCTCTGCTTTCACAGCATCCTGCGCCGCCCGTACAGCCGTATCATGATCATCAGATTCTGTTCCGACTGTTTCGATACTGGTATCGTCTTCAATTTCATCGTGATTGTCTTTCTCGCCATCCGAATCCTGAGCCTGCGTATCTAGCTGCGTCAAGACCCGTGGTTGAGCCGAAAGATTAGACCTGGGCTTGCGCTTGGGTTTTACAACCGGGGGCGGTTCGACTCGCTCAGACTGATCATGATCGGCATGTTCAACTTGCTCTGTCTGCTCAGCATGTTCAACCTGCTCTGTCTGCTCAGCCTGTTCTGTCTGCTCAGCATGTTCAACCTGCTCTGTCTGCTCAGCCTGTTCTGTCTGCTCAGCCTGCTCAGCTTGTTCTGCTTCCATCTGATCCTGATCCTGATCATGTTCAACCTGCTCAACCTGCTCGCCCTCTTCAGCCTTCTTGGCTCTAGATGCGCGTTTCTTGGTCCCGGTCGACGGTACGGCCTTAATATTTTTCTCAGCTTTCTCAGATTTCTTAGGCGGCATCCTGTTTATGTATAGCATTTATGGGCTTAGAGTCCATTCTATAAAAAAATCAATTTTTTGGGGGGCTAAACGTACCGCTGTTACTGCCGTAACTACCGAACATGTTTTTCGGGAACCTGTACGGTACATTCGATCTATTTTTCTGTCTATTCTGCTCATCGACGGTGTTCAGTGTAGACAGTATGCTCAGACACTCGGCATACCCGATGTATTTGTCCGGCCTATCCTGGCTGAAATGTATAATCAGAGGATAGTGATCGGATATCAATAGATCCGACTTGATCATCTGGAACTTCGATACGTACAGGTCAGACTTGTGCAGAATCCTGTCCAACCGCGATCTGTATTTTTTGTCAGTACTCATCGCAAGCAGCATAGGATTAGAATACGAATCGTACGTAAATATACTGTTCTGATCTATCCCGCTCTCGATCCAAGCGTCTCGCCAATTTTTATCTATCGGCGAATCGGATGAAAATTTGAAAGACTTGTACAGCGTGTCGTCGCACAGCTTGTTATTCGAATTGAAGTCTGCGCAAAACACAATACTAGTTGACTTGGTGTCTGTACTTATCCGGTCTAGCATGTCTTCTGCTTCGGCGTACTGTATTAGTTTGGTAGACATATCTGCAAATCTTGCGCCGAACTCCGATTCGAAGTGAGACGTTGCGATGCATATCTTACGATTTGATTTGTAAATTGTGACGTACATAATGCTGCGCCGCATCTGACTAGCGCTGTATTCGGCTTTACCTTTGTCGATAATCGGGTACTTCGACAAAATTGCCGTGTCGTAGCTCTGCAAAATCCGATCCGGGTATCTGTACGGATACGTGTCTAGACCGGCCACTATTCTGGCGTATCTGTTCGGCGTGACTTCTTGCATACATACGACATCCGGATTGAGGTCTTTGATCTGGTCGCACAACAGTGTGATGCGGTTCAAAATGTCGAAGTCTGTATCGGTCTCTAGCTTGCCGAAAAAGATGTTGTACTGTAGTACGCTGAGGCTAGTCATATGGTTTGATTGAATCAGATGAATGCAAGAGAGGGTCGTTGAAACAAAACTTTTCAACTTTATTTTTTTGATTTTAGTAAAACAGATACGTCATCGGGTCGTACGATCCGCCGTACTGCTCGGCTTTCCGTTCTGAATAGAGCACCGTACCGATGATCGTAATAAGAGCCGCCGATCCGACAAACATAGCTCTGTAGTTGTTGTTCTGACCTATTATCATACTCTTCTGTGTATCGTTTAAATTCGGATCGGCCGCTGATTCGGCCTCGGTCAGCCTGAACTGCCTGTCTGCTACGAAGCCCGATACGAGTATCAGGATCAGCATAATATTCCAATGGGCGTCTATCTTTGTCGAAAAGACAAACCACGCGTAACAGATGGCGGCGTATACTATATTCGAACCGATAGATAAGTCAGTCAGCAGTGAAAATAAAACAAATATCGTCATGAGGGCTATAGCATGCTGAGCCAATCGATTGTCAGTCACGAACCTCTTCAATGGGGTTCCGATCAGGTTTTTGTCCCCGTGTAACGCGATTATGTAATAGACTAGCAGAACTTTCAAAACAGAGTCCATTTATGGAATAATATGGAATAATATGAAATAAGTGCGCAAAATAAAAAAAGTACGCCTAATCGATTTATTCGATTCACATCACATCACGACCTCGACCCTCTTCGGATCGTAGAAATTGTAGTTCGGTGTCCTGGTCGACACAAGGAACTCCATTGTCACCGGATTGAGCACATCGTCTACGGTATCTGTATCTATGGGGGCTGACAGGTAGCAGTACTTTATATCCTCTGTCTTGATGTAGTTGTACAGATCGTTTATATCGCCGTCTGTATCTAGAGACTTGTACATGCTCTCTGAGTACACGATCTCTTCGGCGTTTTTGTCTTCGTTCGTAACATCGTCCCTCTTCATGATTTTGAACTCGGATATCGGGAAAAAGCCGATCTCATCCGTCTTGCGGCCTCTGTACTTCGTGATGAATTTGCATCTGTCTATTTTGACCGACTTCGGTATCCGGTTATCTGATGCCGATGCCGATGCCGATTCCAATCCCAATCCCAATAACGTAACAGCCGATGCCGGTAGTAGAGACCTGTCTATTCCGATCGCGAATCCGTACTTGTAGTACTTCAGCACCCGATAGTTGAACCTATCGTGGCCGGATTTGATCGGGTCGATCAGATTGATCATGTACTTGTACGCGATGTACGAATGCTGATTGAATATGATCTTCGACCCATCGTACGCGACACAAGATGGATGCATATCGAAGTTTTGGAACACGTGTTTGATCGTGTCGTTCCGCTTTACAACGATCTGTATCTTATGCACAATCGTATAGCTGCAAAACAACTCACGCTCTGCATCGTCTGACGTTTTTTGCGGATACAGATTTGCTTTGTCAATCGGCTCGTCTTCTGGCATATCATCAACTTCATCAAAGTCATCTGTCCAAGTGTCTTCATGGATAGCCTTAGAATCCGCACTCGCGCTCGTACTCGTATCCTGATCATTCTTAACGCACAGCAGCTCGATGACGTTGAATGTGGGTTTGTACATCAGCACGAATTTCATATGTGGTGTATCTGCTTGTACGGCCCGTACGATGCTGTTGATCAACGGAATAGTTTTATTTCGTACCCCTTCATTGTCTAGCCCAACGAAGAATATATCGACATCCTGGATCGGTTGTCTGAGCAAGATAGATCGGCACATCCCGCCTGCGATCACTATATTAGAATAGTCCAATTTGCGCAAAAATGCCGGTACGCTCAATTTGAATTCGGCGTTCAGCGACTTGGAATCCGGATCGACAAAGTACTCGCCGTACGACCGGCCGAAGATCAGATGGTTCGGAAAAACAGCTCTGTATCCGGGTTTAGATCCGAAGTCCAATCTGCTCAGGCTCTTGAAAGACTGCGATCTGATCGGATGGAATTTGCGCGTGTCTATAATATCGTACAAGATCTGGCGCTTTGTATCTGGCTCCGGTTCCGGTTCTGGTTCCGATTTATCTTCTTCAGATTCAGAATCAGATTCAGAATCAGAACCTGCTTCATCTTTGGTCAGCGGTTCAACTTTGACAAGTTTGGCAAAATTCAGCATGGCACAGCATACTGGGCACTTGACAGATTTCTCTTTGCCCCACTTCTCGTAGACCGCGGCACATACGACGTAGTTCGGGCAGCAGAATTCGTTCTGAGCCGTCTTGTGAGGGTAGAACGTGTACCCACCGACTTTTTTGGTAGACGCCATAGTGTAGTAGCAGTAGTACAGAGGCGGTTTAGTTTCGTATCCGACCGTAATGTAATGCACACGCACGTTATTAAACAGCTTCAGCATGAGCCGTATGTCGCGGTTGTCGAATATCGCAGACGACGTTATGTCAGACGACCCGATATGATTGACTACATTCGTAATCACATCGAACACCTTCGTTTTTTGTGTCGTAACAACATTGCTGTACTTGCTCAAAATCGCGATTTTACAGTACATCAGATCGCAGAGCCGTTCGAAGTCGTACGATTTGAAATCTTTGTCTGTACTAGTACTAGTACTAGTACTAGACATACTTATGTCGTCCCGTATGCCTAGCTCTTCAAGCAGCGCTGTCCGGCACTCTTTCCCGATCGGCGTACCGAATATCTTGTCCGGATTACGGATGTGTTTCAGGGCGTCCGTAATTTTTCTGTACAGCGTAGAATATCCGCCGTAGAAGTACGTTTTTTTATGCGCCGCATAACCATCCTCGTGAAACTTTTTTATCGTATCCGCCTTGTAGAGTCTGGTTTGACGTTCAACAATTTTCTCACGATCAGCGGATTTAGATTTTGTTTTATTCGGTCCATTCGTCTTATCCATTTCAACCGTCTCGTCATTTGTATCGTACAATTTTGCCGATTTACTGCGTTCTGCTACATCATGTATCTTACGTAGATCCGCATGATCGGCCAGGCTCGTTGTTTTCCAATACTCTTTGAGCAGTTTGATAAACCGATCTGTTGTGTCCCACGACCGATTATCCGCTATTTCGTAAACGCTATGCACGATCGGCCTGACTAATCCGTACAGCGCTATCTCGTACGCGGTGGCTAGTTCTTTCTTTCTAGATTCTGTTACCGTGTCGTACGTCATCATGTCTTGAGATGCCGAACAGAAGAATCTAATCGAATCTATTAGCCGATACGCATCGATTGTGTCGGATCCATCTATCGTACCGTACTTCGCACCGTATACGATCTTGCACCATTTGTATGCGCTGGTCGATGTGTGATCTGTTATCGGGCACACCGGTATGGTTTTCTTGATAGACGGTGAATAAAATCCGGCCTTTCTGTAGGATCTGAAGCCGTAGTAGATTGTCTGGTCCGGCTTAACAGCGTTCATAACGTACATGTCTGACGTAATATTGCCATCGATATTGCGATCGTCTATGAACGTAATCGACTCGCCGTTGTAGTTTTTCAACCTCTTGTCCTCGATGTTGATTGTCAGATGTTTTGACACGTCGTCTTCGAAGTCGTCTGTTCGAACGGCCTTATTGCCGCGGCATAATCGTTCGATATAGTTTGCCAAGCCCGGGTGCCGTATACCAGCCGTCGCATCCAAATGATCCCGCACCTGATTCAGACCGAACAGCTCGGAATAGAATTTGTTCAACATGCTCCGCGTAATATGCGTTCCCGATGTCATGAGCTCTATGACGGATCCCAATATCTCCGTATAGTCGTATACAGCTTGCATCAGACGGTCTGCCTCCTCACTAAACATATTCGGCCGCTCTGTAATACGTGGCTCCTCTACATCCGGCATATCATTTACTGCATCTGCTACATCTTTTGCCTCTATAGCCTCTATCGCTAGCTGCATAAACTCGTCCTCTGTCAGCTTACGATCTTGCTGAAACGCATAGTTTTCCAAATTTGCGAACTCTGCGATGGTCGGGCGTTTTGGCGCTTTTGGCGCTTTTGGCGCTTTCGGCACAGGTACTTCTTCCTCATCATCGATATCGATATCGATATCAACATGCATATCATCGTTATCCGTATCTCTGACTACGCCGTCTTTGATTGTTCGGAACTTGTAACGGCTGCCAAATCCGTCGTTCTTTGGATCTTTGTACAGCATCGGTATAGCGGAATCGTTATTCACAGCCTCTTCGATCGGCGCTATAATTTTAGCGTAGTAGTAGTCATCTGGATCGAAGTTCGTTTTTTTGATAGAAGTCTTGAACGTATTCGCGTCTTGTGAAATAACGTCTACAAGCTTCGGGTAGTCTTTGATATCGCAAAACCGGTTATCCGTGTAGAATAGCAGTTTTAGCCCGTTGTCTTTGTACGGCCCTATGCTAATATTGCTCGACCTGTATATTACGCTGTACGTGTCCGTTATATCGGTCTGTTTTACGGAATCCGCATCTAGCTGTTTGAATTCGAACTTCGACACGTCCGGCACAAAGATCCAGTACATCAAGCATTTTAAACGCCTCGCCCAAGACACATCGTGATCGGCATTGTACGATCGGATAGCGTAATCGGCTTTGACTAAGACATGCCCGTTTTGTGCGTCATTTTGTATAGTGATGATGCGATGCTGGAAATCGCTTTTTGCAGCTGCGATTTCCAGCATTAGGTTCGAACTGATGCGCCACCGATCTGGGAAGCTGATGATAATAGACGGGTTTGTAATCGCGTACATATGCTTCTTCTTGTCTTTGTCTCTAACAGCGGCGCCGTTTATCGTTATGTTGTTGTACATCTCGATATCCGTACCGTCGGCGATTATATCGCGTAATTCAATTTCGTGATCAGCATCGGCTATACTCGTTATCGGATACGTCTTGCGATACACGCATCTGAACTGTATGTTCTGAGAGCTGTTTATAATAACGAACACGATCTTGTTTATCGAATCGTACTTCTTGCTCAGGATTTCAGACTTGTGTATCTTCTTCAACATCGCGCTAATAGCTTCGTACTTGCCGGGCTGCCTTAGTAGGCTGACCAGAAACGCCTTATCGAACTCATCGATCTCGTGATTCGTTTTTTTGGTCGCCGGATACGGCGGCTTTTTTATAAATTTCATCCGCTCGTCGTAGTACGTTGAGTTGTGCAAAACAACAACCACAGACAGTTCGGTCTGTTTGTCATCTGTCTGTTTGTCATCAGATTTTTTATCATCAGATTTTTTATCATCGATACGTATCTCCGTATTCAACGGGTAGTACGTAATGTCGTGCAAAAATGATCGATCTACACCGGTGTCTTTAGTTGTTCCATCTGTGCTATCCGTAGAATCCGTATCCGGTTTTTCAACTCTGACCGGCTTAACAGACTTGACTGTCTTGACTGACTTGACTGACTTGACTGACTTGACCTGCTTGACCTGCTCGATACGCGGCATCTTAATAATAATCAAACAGTACGCGGTGTTTGATTAACAAAACAAAAATCAATATTTTTCTCAATCAATAATCATCGCCCAGTGAAAAGATCTCAGTCGTACGCGGCCCAATGTGTATAGTGTGTTCGAACTGCGCGACAACAGAGCCCGGTTCATCGTTCAGCGGCGGGTACGCAGCGATCTGACACGTGCTGATCCCAAGCTTGAACGCCTTGTCCAACTTATCGAGCGTCTTGTCGACAATCTTGCTGTTTTGGTTCTTGTTGTACAGCCACGTACTAGAGAATGGCAGACCGTTCCTAGTCTGCAGCCAATCGTATAGCGGCATCCTTTGGAACAGCTTCTTGTTGTTCTTCGTGATCTCCTTGTTCTGGCGCACTGTCTCTTTATCAGCCTCCATAAAATGCGTGCAGCTAGCCATCGAATCGTTTTGTGTCGTCTGACCCATCCCGGTCGTCGCGTACGTTTCGATCGCGTATATCTCGTCCTCTTTCATCCGCAGCTCGCCCTGTAGATCTTCGTCTGGTACGCACAGAATCAGCTTTCCGCCATGAATCTTATGCTTGAGTATGTTATGCCCTCCGATCCCGATAACAGGCCGAATCGGTACGGTAGTCTTTGGCAGCTCGATCTCGTACGACCCTATGATCTCTTGTATGTTTTCAGACAGCTCGTACAGCATCTGATCCGGGCCGGCTAACTTGATCGTCGAAAATACAGAGTCTCTTGACGCCTCTAGTACCGGTGTGTATATGCTACGGCTGTCCGTCACACCTTTTACAGCTGACACGATATGAGTAAAAGCCGAATCTATGATCCGGCCCCGCACATGTACACCGATATCCACTTTCACAACATCGCCCAACGAAAAAGTCCGATTGTCCTCTATGACCATCGTCTTCGAATCGTGCGCTACGACGTTATTAATATTCACCCCTACCGGAAACGCGATACCCGCATCATTGTTATTCGCAGAGCCCTTTGAGTAGTACGTCGTCGGATCCTGTTTCGTCAGTCTCAAAATCATACCCTCCACCCCATCTACTAGATCTGCTAGCTTGCCCCCGTGGTACAAATACTTTCTAGCATCGTGCCGTACGATCTTATGGATAGACGCCGCTCGTCTGAAGTCCTCTAGATCGGCTTCTGTTAGATCGGGTCCCGTTTGTATTTCGCTATCGGCTGACCGTACAAAGACCTCGTTCGATATATCCTCGTCTGTGTTGCGGAATATAGTTTTCCGCCCACCGTAATCAAACCGCCACGACGTACTGTCGGAATGCTTGATGAACGTAATACCGTCGTACGGCTTTACAACCTGATCATGTTCTGACATCTGTATTTGTATTATTCAAAAGCCTACGCTTTTAAGCAAATCAAAATAAACTAAACCAATCTAATCCACGTAATCCGAATCACTGTCTGAATCGTCTGATGCCGAACTAGAATCATCGAATTCGATCGACACGTTAGACGTACCCGATTTGATCACGGGATCCCTGGCCCGGCTCCTGGTTCTGATGACCTTGTACTCGTCCGGTACAGCGTATGGTACGGCGTATGGTGCAGCGTACAGCCCGTCTTCGTTCAGACGTTTTGACGTTTTTGGATCCCACGCTATCCCGTCTTGATTTTTCCGATTTACAAACGCATCATTTGCATCGATCTCCCTCTGTAGCTCGTCGTCTGTCTCTTTCTTGACCTGAGTCTTGTACAGCTTCTGCAGCTCTTCTAGTTTGGCATTCAGCTGTCCGACCTGACTAGAGATACCCATTATGTCGAAAGCGTAGTTCGTACTGGTCCTAGACTCCGGCACTTCTGATACGTTTGAATCTGCGCTATTATCATCTTCAGCGTCATCATCTTCATTCGTAACAATTTTGTCTAATCCGCTGAATCCGCCCAATCCGCCCAATCCGCCCAACTCGGTAATCGCATTCAGGATGTGTTGAGGGTTAGTCATATTCTTCTCAAGCTTCTTCCGTACGTCGGCGTTCTTCTTAATAACGACGCTCAGCTTGTTAAGAATAGTCTGGCTCGGTTCGAACTTATCAGAAGCTAGATCGATATCCGACCTATTTCCGAATCCTCTCATCACATCATCGTACGTCGGTAGTTTAATTTTGGCATCAGACAGTTTCTGTGTAAAGTCTAGCCTGTCCCGAACATCTCGATCGTTGTAATTTGTATATAATCCATCGATCAGCCCGTACTTGAAACATGTCTCGACGTTCCAAAAGATGTCGTGAGACATATGGGTCTCTAGAATCTCTTTCGTAAGGATATTAGACGCATCGACTGGCGAATACGCGTGTCTGTACTCCGTCAAGTATATGGCGTACAACCGCCGCATCATCTCGATGTTGTTTGCCATACCGTCCATCAGCTCGAAGTACGTCATGCGGCCCTGGATCGTCTGGTTGATCTGGTGGATCAGCACGTAAGAGTTGTTGCGCATGAACCTCTTCTTGCCGGCCATGAACATGATAGAGCCCGACGATACGGCGTACGCATCGACGACGGTGTAGATCGGGATCTTGGAATTCTTGATCGCATCGTACGCCATGAAACCGGCCAACAGATCGCCGCCCTCCGACGTGATATGCAAATAGATCGGTTTCGCAAAGACGTAGCCCGTGTTGTCTGTCGCCCTAGACCGCTCGAACTCTCTATTCGCCTCGTTGATCTTGATTATCAGACTCCGTACGCTCTCCAACGTCACATCGTCGTTGAATATGATTTCGTTGTCTTCGATGGTCACTTTCTCTTTCTTCCCTAGGCTGCTGATGATCTCCAATAAAGGTGATCCGGCGTTTGATACAGGGTTCGCATTTTGCGTATCGATATCGATATTCCGATCGGCGAACCTAATCCGCTTCACACCCCTCGCCTTCTCAATCTTGTTCGGCTTGTCAGAACCCGCACCATAGAATCTTTTCATAGATACTTGACTATTACGATGACAAGTATATTTAGATTAAAAAAATCAAATTTTTGCAAATTCAGTTCTCTAGCGCCTCTATGATCTCGACGTTCAGCATAGGCGTTTTGTTTATGTTTATCAGATCGAAGTTCGGCGGGATCCTATTAAAGTTCAGCTGCGTTTCGATGATCCGCCGGAATGCCGCACCATTTGTCTTTTTTGTTGTACGTCTGACCGGCTTAGTGGTTTTGCCTCTAGAATACTTGACTCTTTTCGCCGGCTGAACTATGGTATCAGGATCTGGATCGCGCGTTTTGTCTGTCCACATATCCGGGTTCCGTTTGAAGTACTCAGCAAGCCGGTGTATGAGCTGTAGTTTTTCGTAGATGTCTTCGAAGTAGCTCACGATTAACCGTACGCCCGACACGTTCGGCGATATCTTATTGACAAAGTACCGTATAGTGTTATGGTTGATAGACGCGTATACTTGTGTCTTGTTCTGGATCATCGGGATGATATGCTTCTCGCAGATCATAGTCTTCTCATCGACATCGTAGCCCGATACTTCGATGATCTTCAGCCGATCTTTGAGAGCCGCGTGAAACTTGGAAATATCGTTGACGGCGATGATGTACATGTTTTTCGACATATCGATATCTATCTCTGGGCAGAACGAATCTTTGAACCGCGTATTCTGAGACTTGTCCAAGACCTGTAGCAGAGTCGGTAGCATAGACTCATCCGGAAGCTTGTCCATCTCATCCAACAGAATTACGTTATTGAGCTGGCCCGTATTGATCATGATCTGCGTAAACAGACCGGGCTTGGCTCCGATGTACGTCGAAGAGTGTCCCATGATGACCGCTTGGTCTTTAATAGATCCGCAAGGTACGTGCCCGAATCCCATCCCGATCGTTTCGGCGATCAGGCTAGATATAGTTGTCTTGCCGACACCCGGATCCCCGACTAGCGCTATGATGTAGCCTTGTGATTTCGGATCACCGTATATCGTCGTAACGGCTTGCATAATCTGACGCTTGACGTTATGCATCCCGTACAGATTCGTATCTAGCTTCTGCTTCAGTCTGTACAGTATAGAGCCTAATTCGGCGCTGCTATCCGTCTCGTTATTTGTGTTCTTACACTTCGTCGGGATGCTCATAACGGTGTCGAACCACGCCATCGCTTTCAGATACTCTTCGCCGCTCGTATCGTAGATAGATGTCATGCGATTGATCATGATCTGCTTGATGTTGTCAGACTTGTCCGATTCAATGATGTCCTTCACGATATTGCGCTCTGTCGATTTGCCGAACTTCTGATACAGGTTCGCCGTCTTCAAAGAGCTCAGAGTACTGAATTTCCGCTGTACTTCGTCTTCCAAATCGTAGCGCTCTTTGCCCTCTAGTCTCTTGATACGGTTCAGCCTAATATGGAACCACATGTTGTCCTCGTCGCTGAATCCTGCAGATACAACTTTCACCATATCCACCTTCCGATCGTCACACTTGACACTAATTCCGTCGATCTTGGATCTGGTTTCTTTGTCTGCCAATGAACCGGATACGTTCAGAGCATAAGCCTTCCTCTTTTTCGATCGGCTGTCGTAATCATTATCGCGATCGCGGAATCTGTCGTACTCGTAATCGTACTCGTACTCACTGTCGCTATCTGTATCCATCCGATCGATGGGCATCTGATTATGCTGGTCGTCTTCCACAACAAACCCGTCGATCTCGTACTCGTCTAACTTGTCCTGATCAATGCTCGATCCGTACTCCGACGAAGATGACGAACCGTCCATGATGTCTATGTCGTGCTTGTACTTGGGTGATCTGCCTCGGGTCTTCGGCGGAACAGGTTTTGCTGCTTTGGGTTTAGCGGTTTTAGACACAAGAGTCTTAGGCTCATCCGCTTTGGCCGCCTTAGACTTACTAGCTTTGGGCTTGGCCGCTTTAGCTGTATCAGTTTTAGCTATATCAGCTTTAGCTGTATTCGCATTAGCCATCTTACTCCTCGTCGTGATCTTTTTCACTTTGTCCGGATTCTTTTGCCGATTGTTGTACCGCCGTAGGGCCGGGATGTTTTGAATGCGCGGGAATCGTCGGATGATGTCAGACAGAGCCGATGCAGATGTACCGGGTGCCGCATTCTCAACGTAGTTACGGAACTTCACCATAAGACGCCGCTGCTCCGCTTTACTCAGAGAGTCGCGCTTCATCAGATCCAATAGCTCCGGATCGGTAATGACCGGCGTATTGCTAGGCCTAGAACTGTTGCCATTGTTGTGCTGCATGTATGTTTGTATGTATATGAACGATTAGACTCAATCGATCAAAAAATCAATTTTTCAATTTGTCGATTTGATGCAGCGCGGCTTGATAATAAACAAATTATTTGCTAATCCCTTGGATAGACTGCGTCAAAACCAGAGAGAACCGCTGATCCATGGCGTCTAGGATCTCGCTAATAGACACGACAAGACCTTTGACGATCGGTAGAGACTGATTGCTCGGCTTGGGCAGCACAAACTCGTCTGATTTGCTATCAGCCTTATCAGCCTTATCAGCCTTATCAGCCTTGTCTGATTTATCTGTTTCATCCGGCCCGTCTGACATATCGATCAGAGGATCTTGATCCATGAGGCTAGACTCCGTGTCTTGTACGTTAATTACGCTATTGATCTTCGACATATCGGCATGTGTCGGGTTGTTTGAGAATATTACATCATCAACTTCGCCCTGATTTTTGAAGCAGCCGTTGAACTGTTCGCACAACTTATCTAGCTCCCGTTGAGACCAAAATGTTTTGATTTTTTCGATATCGAAGATGGTAGACAGCGTGAAATAGTGTTCCTGCTCCACATCATCACCATCACCGACGATAGGTTTCGCTGCCTGACCGTACGGTACGTAGAAAGACGTTTCGTCGTGTTTGCCCCGTATGAGATCCCGAAGTATATTGATGTACAGCTGTATGACTAGTACGGCATTACAATGTTGCTCAGAGTACGTTCGCTGTAGTTTGATCAGACCGACACAAGCGTACTTGGTTAGGTTGATCAAATTGTTGTAAGTGTGTATATTCTTCTTCTTGTACGGTACGATGTACAGATCTATGAAGTTTTTTATGACGTGGTTGAAGATATGCAGATCATCCCGGCTGTCGCTGTTCCAGTACCTGTCTATACCTTGCATGAGCTTCTGCGGCATGAGGTTGTAAATGATGTCTGTTTTAGTCGGCGGGCATATTACGATGTTGTGGTTTCGAAAAGCGATCTTCGTTCCGTCCGGATAAAAAGCCAAAGTCGCTATACGGGCTATCGCCGTCACAGCCTCTAGAACCTGCGGCTCCTTTCTAGCATTCATAGACATCTTCTGTTAATTGTGAACCATAAAAAAATTAGCGCCATGGGTATATTATTCAATTTTTTGCACGTTACATATACTTGGCTATAAACTCCTCCCTCGTCATCATCGATATTCCAAGGTCCTCGGCCTTCTGCAGTTTCGCACTCTTCGATGTTGTTTCGACGTACACAACTAGATTCGTTCTGCTCGACACGCTCGACCCAATCTTGCCACCGCTGTCCTCTACGAACTCCTCGATCGATTTATCACGGAACCCCGTCAGCACGACAGTCTTGTTAGACAGATCGTTTTTGCTTTTTTCGTTCGAAGATGTTGTATCCGTATCGGTTTGCGTTTTTGTACTTTTTGTACTCTTGGTTGATTTGCTTTGAACAGCTGTAGTTTTATCGAACTCCAGAGCGTACCCGGTATTTCGTAGAGTTTCGACGAATCTGTTGAACTCCGGGATTCCGTTCGATACTTTTGTAGAACTGACGTTAGAGAATCCCGGTACTTCTAAGATTTTAGAGGCGGGTGATTTCAGGCTGAGGATATTCGGTACGTGTTTGACTAGCTCTTTTAGCTTCCGCACGCCCATCCCCATGCCGAACATCAGAGAGCCAGACATGAGTTTCGGTAGATCGGGCGATTTGAGCGCCTTATCTATCTCGGCGTAGATTTTACTGATCATTTTCGATCCAAGACCTTGGATCTCGCTCATTGCGTCGTCCTTATCGTACGCAGCTTCGACGATGGATGCGATAGATGTGTATCCGTTATCATAAACCAGCTTCATGAGCCCTTCAGACAGGAATTTTACGCCTAGCGTCCGGAAGAAATGCAGATTCCGCTTGATCTGTATTTTGTCCTTCGTCACCTGATCCGGTTCGACAGCTACGATATCTATCCCCGTCTCGTTCCATTCGTATGCCATGCTAGGCATAGACGCCGTAGTTTTAATCAGAACCTCTTCGATGTACGGTATGACGTCTCCGGATCGACTGATCCGTACAACAGACCCCGGCCCGATTAGATTGTCCCGAATGTTCGAAGCGTTGTGTCCTGTGACGTACGTAACAGTCACACCGGATATCTTAACCGGCTCGATCCGGATCACAGGCTTCAGCACACCGTACATACTTGGCTCCCATATTACTTCGACGACCTTAACGTCTTTCATGTCAGACTGTATGTTCTTTTTGAACGCTACAGAGTACGTCGGGTTCTTCTCATTATCGTAGACGTAGGTCTTGGAATTATCGACCACCACTATGCCGTCACAATCGAACTCAGACTCTGCTCGGCGGTATTTCAGTATCTGCTCCAGCTTGATCTCCATCCTCTGATACGGATCTAGATCTGCTACACCTTCTATGTCAGAATCATCAGAATCTTCTTCATCGCCAGCTTTCACCGGAACAGCCCCAGCATACTTATTATCCGGATCTGCATCGTACAGTCCGGCATCTAAATCTCGGCTATTCAGCTCCCGGTTCCACACGACCTTGAACCCCCACTCTTTTAATTTGGTTAGTTGATCAGAGTACGTCATTCGCGGATATAAGATACCGTATGTCACGGCCTGCATTTTAGCCGCTAGCCTCGAATCGATCTTGTCTGTATTGACGAAGCCGGCTACGGTGTTCCGCGGATTTTTGAACCGATCCTCGAACTCTTTGAAATCTTGACGCGATATGAGTATCTCGAACCGTATAGCTGTATCGTTCGGCATAGCATCTAACACGCTCTGCTTGAACAGATACTTGATGAGATGCTTCTTGGATTTGCCGACCAGAGTTTGTGATTTGCTGAACATATCGACCACACCATTTGCATTTTTATGCAGCAGGCCAGACACGCCGTCTAGCTTGTCGTCTATGACGTACGATATGGTTGATTTCTTCTCGAACGGCTCGTGATACTTTTTGAAGAACGTCATCAGAGACTTCTCACCCGGTTTGATCTTGTCCAGCGATGGCATACCGTACGGCAGTTTTACATCGTCCCTAGCCGTCGTAGGCGCTCCGGTCTGAAATAAGAACGCGTTATTCGAATCGCGCTCGGTCAAGACCTCCACCATCAGATCGAACGTATCGTCGTCTACTAACGGCTCCGTCTTAATATAATAGTACTCGCTCAACTTCTTCAAAATTACTACTAGCCTGTCTACGGTTACAGACTTTGCGTAAGATACCGGGTCGTCTATGATCTTCTGCAAGTCCTTGATCGGTGTAGCATTACTACCCTTGGCCTTGGTTGTACTAGGCTTGGCATTAGGCTTGGTTTTGGGCTTAGCCTTTGGTTTAGCCGCTTTGGGCTTGGCTTTGGGCTTGGCTTCGGTTTTGGGCTTAGCCTTTGGCTTGGCTACTGGTCGTCTGCTCGTACGTTTAGAATCGGTCGAACTAGAGTCTGTTGAATCTGTCGAATCAGATAAATCGGCCGATTCTGCTGAACTCGTAGAGTCTGATTGTTTTTTAGAGCGGCCCATAGATTGTATGTGATTAATCGTAACCACCTTATGAATTAAAATAAAAAATAATCAATTTTTAAGGCAGGTTATCGTATTCATGCCCATGCTCATGCTCGAACACATGCCCATGCACATGCTCGAACACATGCTCGAACACATGCTCGAACACATGCTCATGCTTCGATATTCAGCGACATCTTGAACGTCCTTCTACAATCGACAGCGTTCCGTATGTCTGAATTTTCAAACACGCTCATGTACGATGTTTCGATCATATTACGGTATGCCGCTTCGTCCTGCTGGTCATAATCGATGACCTGTGAATCGTTATCGCTCTCTTCATCGGGCGCTTTTTCTTCAGGCTTCGTATCAGACTTGGTGTTTACACCGTAGTGGCCTAGCATCTTTTCCAGTTCGGCCGTGAAGCCAGGATTCGTGATTTGGATGCCGGGCTGTACGGATGATCGAACCGGTGTCTGTATTTGAACAGATGGCTGAACTTTTGTCGAATTCGGTGAGTTCGGTGGATTTGGCGGATTTACAGTATTCGTCGGATTCGTCGGATTCGACAAAGCTGTTAGAGCTGTCTGAGTCTTATCCGTAACTTGTTTGTAGTTCTCGTAGTACTTCTGCTCTTTCCATTTTTTGAACTCGGCATAGTCGGCTTTGAACTTTTGGTATTCTGTGTAATCGGCGCGGTACGTTTTGTATTCTGTGTAGTCCCGACCGAATTTGATGAACTCGACAAACTTTTCGAAGTAGTCCGGCTTCTCATACACCTTCAGAAAATCAACAAGTACTCTGATCCTCTTCATTTCGGTCAGATTGTTTTGGTAGTCGTCTGTATTTGTGCCCGTGATCCCCGTACGCAGAGCCATGATTTTTTTGATAAAGACACCCAGAGACACGCCGATGTTTTTGATCTCGGCATCTGTCAGCTTCTTGTCAAATATTAGGCTCAGAAACTCGGTATCGTTGTCCATTTTGTAGATGCGGCTGTGGTTATTATTGTAACAAACACAACCATCACAATCTTATAAAAAATCAAATTTTTCACTTTTTGCCCTTTGGCTTAGCTGACCCGACCTTCTTGGCCGGTGCGGTTTTACCGGTCTTTGCTGCAGCCTTAACTGGTGTAGCCTTAGCTGGCGCGGCTTTAGCTGTTTTGGTCTTTGGCTTCGGTTCATCTGACTCAGATTCTGATTCTGATGCTGATACTGATGCTGATTCAGATGCTGATTCAGATGCTTTAGATCCATCAGAAGACTCATCCTTTTCGACTTTAGCTGTCTTAGCTTTCGCTGTCTTTTTTGCCGGTTCGGCTTTGGTTGCAGCTTTAGTCGGTGCGGTCTTTGTGGTCTTAGCAGTCTTAGCAGTCTTGGCCGGAATGTCTTCGATTTCCTCGTCTTCATCGGCGATCTCAACTTTGACATCGGCGTCGACAGATTCGGCCGAATCATCTTCATCATCGTTGTCGTCGTCATTGTCATCATCATCATCATCATCGTCGTCAGAATCAACAACAGCATCGTCGTCCCGATTGATGTCTCGATGGTTTTCATAGATGGTCTCCATCCGTTTCACACAATCACGGAAGCGGTTCTCGACAATCATCCGGAAGCCTACTAGAGTCTGTACGTCTTCCTGTAGACACTGATACTCTTCTTGCGGGGTCAGAGTCTTGTCCTCCGGATCGTACTTGATGTACGACGTGATGAGGCTGTTGACTGCCTTTGTAAAGTTGCTCTTTGACTTGTCGTCGGTCTGCACGATCTGCACAACCTTCGTGGATTTCGCATCCTGATCGGCCTGCTCGATCCGTTCGGCTTTTTCAGACTTATCAGACTTGACAGCCTTGACTGTCTTGACAGGCTTGGCAGCCGTGGCAGACTTTGCGCTAGCGGTGTTCGTTTTCTTCGGCGGCATGACTAACTGATTGATATACTGCATAAGATACAGCGTACTTTGCATTCTATAAAAATTTCAACTTTTTCCTGACCCGTCTTCAGCGGATACCCCAGCAGGCTTATTAGGTTCAGCATGCTCATCATGCTCGACATGCTCGACATGCTCATCATGCTCATCATGCTCGACATGCTCATCATGCTCGACATGCTCATCATGCTCGACATCTTTTTTTCTGTTTTTTCTATTCGATCTGTTTTTATTTTTGCGTATCATGCACAGCGTATCGATCGGGTAGTTTGTGAAGTAATTCATATCTATAGAGTTGCGCATGACGGCTGAGTTTGTGATGAGTGTTTTGTGTTTGGAATAGAGCCGCGATACTTTTGATTGTAAGTCATCCGTATCCAGTATCGGTTCCGATATCAGCATAATATAGCTGTCTCGGCTGTACCGGATGTTCGAATGGTCTGTATGTGTCTTGTGTCTGAATGCCATCATCCATCTTTGAGTGTCTAGACCCTCTAGTATCTTGACAGCCCGAACGTATTCTAAATTCATCTCGTTGTTACGCATCTCATCTATATGAAACATGCCCGTCACGATGTGCAGGTTACGATTACGCGCGACTCTAGAATTTGATCCGGCAGATTCATCATGCTCGAAATACTCGCGTATCTTGGAATCTTCGGCCATCGCCATATTTTGATTTATGAGATCCTTGAGATTGAACAGCTGACGCTTCCGCTCTTTGCTCGATCGGATACCTTTGACATCAGACTGCAGTTCGACGTTATAGATAGACACGTACGTACTATTCACATTTATGTTCGAAATCTGCACCCTGTTCCGATCGTATATGTGGTCTGACTCGCTAGACGAATTATGTCTATAGCTGTCTACGTTCCGAATATTCAAGAGTGTTTGGTTATTTGACGGTTCGGGATTGAAATTAGCTAAGCCAGACGATCTATCAGACGACGACAACGACGACGACGACATAGCCGGGCAGGCTTTACTGAGTATCGCGTGTCTAGATACGATGAGCTTATCGTAAAAATCGATCTCTTCAGTTTCGCTCGTAGACCAGTTATCGTCTTGCTCTGTTGCATCGACATCCGGGTAGTAAAATAGATCCGCGACCGGCAAAGTTGATTTGAATTTGTGTATCAGCTCTTTCAGAATGCGGTGGCTCTTGATACCTTGCAAACACAGCACATCGATGCTGTAAGAGTAGTAGTTATGCGAAAAATACTCGACGATCGCCCTGATCTTTTTATGCTTGTCTATAGACTCTGCCAGATCGACGTACATGCTCGAAATCCGTAAAGGGGAAAACACGCCGTCGTAACCCGTCTGTATCTTGGCTGTACAGCACGTACTATCGATACATATACTCATATATGATCTGCCGATATAAAATGCCGATCTTTATAATCCGCTCAGTACAACGTAACACGCCTCGCATCCTGCACATCCGCATACAGATCCTGATCCGTGTTCTTCAGCACATTGCACGGCGTTACATCACGATCCCATGGCATGTTCGACCCTGTCTCTATTTGGGCGGTGGATTGGATCGGCATACTAGCTGAACCGGCTGATCCGGCTGAACCAGATACATTAGATGCATTAGATGTACCAGATGCACCAGCTGATCCGGCTGAACCAGCTGATCCAGATGCATTAGATGTACCGGCTGAACTAACTACACCAGCTGCACCAGCTGAACCGGCTGAACCGGATCCAGATACGTTGGCCGTAGACGTAGAGTCTGACAGCAGAGTGTAGTTTGGGACGGGTTTATTTGGATCTGTGACGTATGTGTTTGTGGAAATCATTTGCGCGATATTGTCTAGCGTTTCGGTCGATACGAACATGCTGATGTATTTTATATCTGTCTCATCGATGAGGCGTATGGCGTACCGATCTTTTAGGGATGGGCCGCCCACCATGCTCAGAGTGTATGTTCTGATATCGAAAAAGTACGCCGTAACAAAGCACCCGATCAGAATGGCGATCGTTATGAATATAATGATGTACTTCACGATTTGCATGGAGTCTGTGGCTGTAGCTGTAGCTGTACCAGCCGTGTCTGTAGCTGTAGAGCTTGGGATATCCATAACTATACACATAATATAGAAAATCGTGTTCAGCCGGGCCTAATTAAAATGCCATCAGAGTGTAGTATAATGAGCTTTCCGATCGGGAACCATAGTTTTACGCGGTACTCTGTTTACGACCAGGGGCATCTGATCTTCACATCTCTAGACCCGG
>Ga0315284_10003836_pt1 | contig 21360 bp, 25 predicted proteins | sample YL17G09_16_MG_FD_203696 | JGI IMG/M metagenome (GOLD analysis project Ga0315284, IMG submission 203696) | Sediment microbial communities from Yellowstone Lake, YNP, Wyoming, USA - YL17G09_16 | ecosystem: Environmental > Aquatic > Freshwater > Lake > Sediment | place: USA: Wyoming | collected...
CACTCACTACGCCCGATGTGCCTTTGAGGAGGCCGGAGAGAGATTGGATATAGACAGAACCACGTTCTACACCTGCGGCTGTGCGGCCAAGATAGACATTGCCAGCAGAACCACCACTTCCTGGCGAACCTATGAATCCACCTATAGCAGCAAAATTACCACCATCACCTGCTGTACCCGTTCCACTTGCCCCGCCAGTTCCTCCGGTAAATAAAAAACTGCCCCCTGTGCCGCCCGAAGTGCTTGTGCCAGAACCACCTAGTCCGCCAGTAAGAGAATAACCGCCACCGGCATATCCAATTCCTGTTTCACCTGAACCTATTCCTCCAGTTGCTGTAATAACATCGATGGCATTACTACGACTACCATCCACTTTGCTCGTTCCCGTTATAGCCAACTGCCCTGTGTTCATCGTCAGGGTATTAGTAGTTGTGGAATAGGCAAGTTTTGACGTATCTGTTAAGGTAGCAGGAGTGCCAGTGGCAAAAGGTAATCTTCCAGTAGTTAGTAATCCGTATTGATAATCTGTGCCTGCTGTTGCCGCACTTACCACACCTGAAGTGGCCTTGAGAACACCAGAGAGAGAGTCAAGGGTCAGACCCGCAAATACAGGCGAAGAAGTGGTTTTTGCCGCCTGATTCAGGTAGTCCGAAAACTGATACCCGTCCCACAAATCAGCGTTCAGATTAGTATTGACCGTGGTAGAGGTAACTGCGAAGGGCGAAGTTCCGATTGCAAGCGTCGAAACAATCTGCCCTGTCATTGTCCCGCCGGCAAGTGGCAGATAGTTGCCTATGCCAATTCCGGTAATCGCAGAATCGACGTAAACTTTTGTCGCTGCGTCCTGGTTGGCAGTCGGGTCAAGCACATTCGTCAGCTTCTTTGAACCCATCGACTGATTGCCGGTGAATGCCCGTGTGCCGTTGGCGAGAATGTAACTGGATATTGGGCCGGACTCATCGAGCTGCGCAGACAGTATCCGGCTCAAATCTGAAATGATGTATTCCAGATTGTCCCAATCCTGCGGAACGACGGTATAATTTGGCCCTCTACCCATTACTCGTAAGTGCTCCAGTCGAAACTATCATTACCTATGGGGTTGTATGGTTCAGTGTAATTGGGCAGGTCGCCATAGCCCGACACGGTACCAGCACCATAATCGTATTCGTTCACACCACGGTTTACGCTGTATTGAGTTCTGTCGCCCCATCCGCCGGGGTCATATCCGCCGCCGCCGTAACCGCCGCGCGGTTTAGCTTTTCCTATCGGGTTATTCGCCCACGGGTCTGGGTGGTAACTGATTCCCGATACACCGTAACCGCCGCTACTTTGCACGGGCGTTGGCCTGGGGTAATTCTGCGGATAGCCGGACAGTATCGAACCGAACGAGTTCATCATATTGACATACTGCGAGTTCGCCTGCATACCGAGTTGCGCACGGCTGTCCTCGATATTCCTGTATTGTGTCGCCTGCAAGTCCTGCGCGCGTGTTTTCAGACCTCTTGCTGAAGATAGACTGGACATTCCAGTATTGACACCGGCAATCGTATCAGCCGCTACGCCCTGCTGGATTTTCTTTGTCGCAGACCGCTTCTGGCCGTAACCATACCCGCCGCCAACGGCAAAATAGTCCCTCGCTGTTTTCAGCGCAGGTGCGGCCTCGCCATACATCGTATTCCACTTGTCGTAAAGTTGCTTCCAGTAATCAAGATTTTGGTTGTATGCCGTTGTTTCGTTATAAATACCATAGCGACCCATTGTAATCCCTTTCTATTTCGCCTTGCCTGATGTTTTCAGGTCAACGTCAATACTGTCAATACTGAATGATTCATCGGTGTTTAGGTTTTTTATCACTATGGCGATTGCCCGGTCCGAAACTTTGTCCCGCATTGTGCCGGGCTGGTCGCCTGTGAAGGTCTTTGTCGCAGACGGAGTAGAATCCGCCTCGATATTGTTTATCAGTTCATCGGCGTTATCCGCACGGTGAACGTCAACGGTGATACTGTCCGTGGCCTTGCCCGGCGTGATTGCCACTTCGCCGAGCATACCCTTTGAGCGAGTTTCCTTGCCGGACACAAAAGCACCGACCGCCGCGTAAGATTCTATCGCTTCTTCGCTATCTCCGCCATCGTCGTCGTTTTTGACCGCCTCGTCGAATTTGCGAACAAAGCCGTCGTATCCGCCGATTAGCAGTCCCCGTTCCGATGCCTTTACAGCGTCAAAATAAAACAGGCAGGATGGATTCACTGTCCCCGCAGGGAATACGTCTGGGAATATCCCGCCCGTCCGTATATCAAGCCAGAAAGCCACACCCCACGTCCCGTCATACTGCGAAATCGAAACTTGAACGCCATACCGCTGTTTATCGAACGCCATAGTCACCCTGTCTGTCCGGCGATTCAATTCCATCGACGTTACCAGTTTCGGTAATCGCTGTTTCGTTATGTTTGTCGGCGGTTGACCTCGAAGGATAGCGTTTGAGGATAACTTGTAAATGCCGTCTGTGCCGAGGAAATACAGGTTGTTCTTGTCGTCCCAGCAATAAGAAGTAGGACTGAATACCCCTGTCACTTTCGATAAGCAAGTCAAAACACCGCCCTGCAACGGGTCACTTCGCAGTATCCATACCTCGTTGACGCACCCGAAAATCAGGTAGTGGTCTTTGTAGGAAATCATTGCTGTAATTACGTCACCGACTTCGCCCGCCCGTGAGTTTTGGCTTGACGTGGAAGCCGCAACGTCGTCCTGTGAAGAATCCCAGTCATACGGCTCGTTTACCCTTGAACAGAACCATTGATGGGGATTGAGCATTGAATTGAGGAATATCCTGCCAAAGCAAAGACAGCCGATGTTCGAGCCGCCGTCAGGGAATATCCCGCCTGTGGTTTCCAATGCCGTTTCGCTTATGCCGTAAGTTGAATTGGCGTCTGGATGGGTGCTTGCTACGTCGTCCTTGTCTAACCAGTCGGCTACGGTAATTGTGCCGGTCAAAGCCACATAATCTGTTATCACCGCCCGACTGCCTGCGCCTGTGCCGGTCTTGACGTAAACATACCAGTTATTGAGGTAATCGTTGGTGGGATATTCGGTTGCCAAAGACGCATCTATCAATGTTACCGGCGAAGCCCCTACCGAATCGACATCGCCCTCATAGTCGTAAGTCAATAGCGACGGTGCTGTGTCCCAAGAAAACCATCGAGGCGGAGATATTACCCCTAATATCCCTGGGGTGGATTCTGTGACGGCGACGGTAACTGCGACAGAACCCGCACCAGTCATTGACGACGCTATCGTTATCGCTGATACATTGCCTAATGTGTTTGCGAATGTTATTGTGAGTCCACCTGTTCCTGCGGAAAATATCGTTCCGCCGACCGTGACTGTGCCTATCGTCGTAAGCAGTTCAAACGCTGTTTTTATGTCTCCAGTTGAGGCGTTATATGCGATTGCCGCCGTGGTTTCGCCGCCAAAAGTCAGCGTGAAAGTGCCAGCCGTAGCCGCGATAGAAGGCGTCAAGGTCTGTATTTCGGCAATCGGAGTAGGTGTCAAGGTTGCCCCCGAATCCGCACCCGTAATCAGGTTAGTCGTGTCAAACTCCGTTTCGGTTGTCCTGTAAACCAAGTGCTGTGCCGTCGCGCCCAAGCCGATAGTTTCGGCGAAAATGGCCTGCGCCCAACTTGTCGCCTGATTGATAACTTCACCCTTTGTGAAAACGCCCGTCACTGTTCCAACGAGAACTGTATGAAGGAAATCCAGTCTGTGATACCCTGTCGTGTCTATGTCCGATGTCCACGGTCTCCCGTCCGCAAAAAAGCACTGCTGGAATGCAGGGATAAGGGCCAAGTAGCCGTCTGTGTTGAACGTAGTGCCTGCGCCACTCAAATCGAAGCCGTGTGACTGGTCTATCAAGGTTAATGCAGGTATGGTCATATTACCAACCCCCTATATATATCAAGTTATTATCTGTGACTGCAATCAGTATGTTTTTGTGCCGTCCGCCTGCGCGAGTTTCAATCGGCCTTGAATCAAGCCAAGTTTTATTTTTTTCGTCCCAAAACTGGTCTGGGTCATAAGTAACTTCCCTATCAGGAATCAGTGTTAAGTCTGCCATTACAATCCCCCCACATATATCGTTTCGCAACCGACAACGATTAAATACTCTTTTTGTCTGCCGCCTGCACGTTTGGGTAATGCTACCGAATCAATCCACGTTTGCGTTTCCTCATCCCAGAATTTATTGGCATCGTAATCGTTTGGTCTGTAAGGGACACCGAGAGAGATGCCTGTAAATATGATGTCATCGTAAGGAGTGCGATTTCTAACTGCCGGACTCATTGAACTTGACGCGACTGCCGCGCCAGACGGGTAAATGAAAAATACTATAATTGTGATATTTGTCATTTCGGCGGATGCCGCAGGCGTAGCGGAAAAATACAAATACGCCCAAGCCGACGTGCCCAGAGCGGGCATTGCGGCGGCGGACGCTATTGTCGCAGACGGGAATAGCGGCGTCCTGATTATAGACGACGTAATCGCCGCCGCAGACGCTATTGTAGCCGAGATATACCTGTTTACGATAGTTGGTGCGGTCATTGCTGCCGCCGCCGCAATCGTAGCTGATATACGTTTATCGCCCCAAAGAGCAATCACGGCTGTAATCGCCGCCGCGCCAACCATTGTCGCCGATAGATACCTGTATCCCCAATACAGAACCCCGTTGGCTGTCATTGCTGAAGCCGCCGCCGGCGTGGCGGACAAATACAGATACGCCCAAGCCGAAGTCCCTCTTGCGGGCATATCGGCGGCAGACGCTATCGTGGCGGACAGGAATAACGGCGTCCTGATTATGGACGATGTTATCGCCGCCGCGCCAACCATCGTATTAACGGTCGCAGGGGTTACGTATGCCATTTTACGTCAACGTCAATTTAAGTGTTCCGGCAAGAATCTTGACCTGTTGACCTACTGTTACGGCGGTTGAGGTGCAGGAAGCCGCAGCGATACACCGTCCCGAGAGCGCAAGCGTATCGTCAAAGATGCAAATATAAGTAATGTTCGCAGGGTAGTTTGAACCTGCACAAACAGCAAACTCTATATCTGCCGCATTGACAACCTGTGTCGGCGCGGTAGCCGATACCGTCCATCCTGTCGCCCTTGCAACCGCTATGCGGGCATAGGCACTCACGGCAAACGTCGGCTCAGTAATACCATTGAGTGTCCCTGTTTCCTCTGTGGGGGTAGCTGAGGACAAACCCACCCACAAATTTGTTGCATCGGGCATCGTTAGTCCCGTTGTGGTAAAAACGTGCTTCAATATCAAATCCTCAAAAACATCTGTAAAACCTACTATTGTTGCCATTTTGAATCCTTTCTATGCCTGTCTGATATAAATAGTTTTGTGCGAAACGGCCACTAAATAACTTGTGTGTCTGCCGCCACCAGCCGTTGTTATGTCGCCGTTATAGTCCACAGCATCGGGGTCAGTGTCGCCGTCGGTATTTGGCGGACGGTCGCCGCCATCACCGCCTGAATCTTCCCAAAAAACATTGAACGTCCAAACATCGCCCGTCGTTGTCCCATTGTCATTGAAAGCGTCAACTCGCCAAGCGTAATTTGAACCAGCCGTGTAGTAGTTGTCGTTATTGACCTGTTTGGCCGTCGCTGTAACTTGCGCGGCGGTCATATTTCCGCCTATCTGAACCAAACTCATCGAGGTATGACCAAAAAATAATCTGAAACCCTCTGCGTAATTCGGTTCGAGTTTTCCGGGGTCAACCCATTCCAGTCCTGCGCTGCCTTGAACATTTAACGTCCCACTTGCAGGGGTAACGCAATCTGGCTTTTCGGGTAATACAGGAAGGCCGTAAACCTCAAAAAGCATAGCGAATCCACTGATTACGTTTCCGTAGTGATTCGCACTTGAATACACCATATTTTCCACAAATATCCCCAGCGGGCAAGAATCAGTGGAATCACCTGCTGAATAAGTTGAGCTGGCTACAAATCCAGGGGGGACGTAAGATGGCTCATACGACACATAAATAGCATATTCTTTCCCAATTTCAACATCTACCGAAGCGTCAAGCGTAAACTCTGTCAAAGTCACCGTTGCTGGTTGTGGCGGGGCTTGTGGCAATGAAATACTACTTACGGTTGCGGTCGCCAAAGCAGAGCCAGTCGGCTGATGATTTACATCGCACTCTTTTATGACAACCACGATGTCGTGTTGTCCATTTGAATCCTGAAAATACAAGCCCAACTTCACAGAAGTGATGCTGTGATTTGATTGAGCGATTATTGTTTGGTAAAAATCGAAACGGACAAGACCGACTTCCGGCGACTCACCGTAAGACAAGTTGCCGTATCCGTTGCCGTGTGGATTCCATACCGGCGAAGTGTCCCAATGTTCAAACAACGTACCAGACATATTTCCTCTATGGCGTTACCGCCGGGATGAAGGTCGAAGTTACTTGCGCGCAAAAAAGTATTGGATGGGCAGTTGCCCCATCGAGGCCGCATTGGGTCGAGTATTGCTTGGTCGTACCGGGCCGCTGGCCGCCAGTGAGGCGCTCGTTCTCTACTGAAAAAGCGCGGCAGTTCCGTAACAGAAATGCTGTCCGGTCTGGTTGTGTCGAGGACGGCAAACCCTCATTAAGCCCCTGAATTGGGAACGATATTCTCATACAGCCCCCTTTCTATATGTCTCTGGGGTCGCCGATAATCTGGTTGCCGTTCCATTCGATTCTTTTGCCGATAACGACGGAATCGGTTGCCGCTGGCGTCGCACCTTCATAAATCAGCATATCGTATGAGCCTGCTGGAAGGGCAGTCGGTATCGTTATCGGTGTGCCGCCGATATAGGTGGTGTCCCGCGTCAAGGCGGTATCGCTGTCGCCCCAAGCGGTTACGGCGGACATTAAACTGGTTGCCACATTCCAGACAAATCCGTCTGCAACTCGGACAAAACGCACGTAAGGACTCGTTAATACTCTGTAAATAATGGTCGAAATCATAGATTCCCTTTCTTTAGGCCGCAACGACGGTCGCGCCTGCAATCATTGGTTTATACCGAATGTAGAAGTCAATATCGCCTGTTTTGGCTGTTCCGCCCGCGTTCACCGCCGCAAGTTCAAGCGAACCGGTAGGCAGTAGCAATCTCGGTGCAGGCATACCCAAAGCCACGCCGTTTGCTGTAATCACCAAATCAGCCGCCACAACGCCCGCCCAAGTGATAATTGTGCCGATTGCGGCGGCGTTCATTTCAACCGCCGTTCCGTCTGTCCCGAAAACAGTATCGCCTGCGGGCGAAGTCGGGTCCATACTGTAATTGATAAGGCAACTTGCGCCTTGAATCGCCGTCTTGACTATACCGACCAATTCAACTACCTGTATCAGACCGGAAATCACAAACAGGTTTTGTAGTCCGTGCGCAATACCGACAAGTGATTTTACCGCACATTTTTCGTCCATTCCGCCGCCTGTGTATATGTTGTTTTCCATACTCATACTGCTCTCCTTTTTTGCGATTGTTTCAGCTATCCACGACACCCCACTCGTCATTGTTCCATTCAAAGCCGATTCTGTATCGGTCGAGAATACGTATTTAGTGCCAGAGGGATTTCCTGACCCTTCGTTCAAATTCATATACCAACAGTCAACGCCAAGCGAATTCACAAATGTCTTGTCAAATGTTGTACCTGCGCCATCATTGTAAATCTGCCCTATTTCCGCCTCTGATAACACTTTTTTGGCAATAAGAACATTGCCGAGTGTTCCCGAAAATGGAAATTGAAACGCTGGAGGTAACGCAGTATCGCGCCATTCCATTCCAATATAAAAACCCGTAGTATTAGAAATAGAGCCATCAGTCGTTATCGCACCAGTATCAGTGGCCGCTGTTAAAACGGAATCAATATACAGAGAAACAGTCTTTGTTGCCCTATTAACAGTCCAGCAATAAAAATGATTTGTCTCAGAAGTATATGCCGTATCGTGGTATCCAAAATTTATACTACTTACAGCATAAACAAAACTAAGGTAATATGTTCCGCCACTTAAAAATGTTTCTAAATACCAACCTTTCCAGTTAATATTCAACAAATCAAATAGACAATAAGTTCCCGTGGGAATAGAACCGTAAAAACATAAACTGAAATCGCTCGTTGCCATATTGAACGCATCGTCGTTGCCTATATCAATATGTCCGTCAATGCCATTAAACTGAAGGCGGCTAATAGACATAATCAGTAAGTGATTCCTTTGTAAATAGGGTGACACTGGTTGTTTTGCCGGTCGAATCGGGTCGAAGCGTATGCGTCGCTGTTGTCGCCGTTGTAGCCAAGATACTCGATTCCAAGCTGTTTTTTGTCCGCCTGGATACTCGCAGTCAATCGGCTGATAAAATACTTCATCTGAACGCCGGTCGCCCGTTTGTCGTCGTCCTGCATTTCCGCCATAGCCAAACAACTGGCCTCTAACGTCTCTGCGTGGATTGCCCCGCCGTAAGGGTGCGTTACCGTGGTCGTTACAAGTGCCGATGGCAGAATGACCTTCTTGTATTCGAGCGTGAACGCTTCGTCCGGGGCAGGCCAGAAGATAATCTCAAATCGCTGTCCGGTCGTGGTCGTTGTCTGCTCTTTTGGCCTGATTGCCGCAAATTCCGGGTCAGTAGCCGATGTTGATGGCTCAGAAGCCCGCAAACGCCTGATTTCACCTTCGCCGACAAGCCGTATCGGTGCTTTTGAGTTTGCGTCATTGACGAACGTGATATTGCCTTCAATGCCGCCGAAGTCGTCCGGCAAGTCGTAATTCGCATCGTGTTCCAGCACAAAGGTTTCTGCCGTTTCTGTTGCCTCTGTCCAATCCGCGGACAATTCAATCTGTGAATCGCTCGTCCGTGAGGCAATCTCGTATTCGGCGTTATTGACTACCAAAGTGCCGTGAGTAGCCGTCCACGACGGCCATACGCCAGTTGTAAGCGTTACAGTCGTCCCTGTTATCACAACCGCTATCGTGCCGGTCGAATAAGGTGCAATCGTCGTCAGTTGACAGACGGGCTTCAGGAAACTCCACTGATACGGCGGCTCCTGCCCTATTGGCGGCGGGAAGTAAAACTGCCGCAAGCCCTTCTTGATAATCTTGTCAACCTTATCTTCTTCGGTCGATGAGCAGCCGGTGTAGTTGGTTAAACCCAAATACTCCGCAACAGCGTCGCGTAACTCTGTAATTGTCGTCGCAAGTGTGCTTTCAGCCATATTTCGCCTCTATGTATCAATTTCCATTTCTGGCATTTTGTAAACCTTGCCGCCGCTTTCAACATCGTAAACGTCGCTGCCTTTTTTCGGCAGGCCGACAATTACGCCCTTCACAATCTCGTCGTCCAAGAAAATCTCAACCTCTTGACCCATTGACAGACCTGTAACCGGCTCGGGGGCGGGTTTCTTTGCCTTCGGCTCTGGGGTTTCCTCTACTACCGGTGCATCGGCAGGGTCAGTTTCAACTTGGGGCATCGTAGGCGGTTGCACGTCCAGTTCGTCGATTTTGGCCTGCATTTCGGGGGCAATAGCAGTTATTCGCTGAAAAGTCATCGTCTCCACGTCAAAACCGCACCGCAAAGCAATCTGCACCAAGTCGAACGGGCTTAAAACGCCGTCCACCTTATCCACCAGCTTCTTCACGGACAACCATTCTTGCACTAAGAAATCGGGCAGTTCCTTCAACCCCAACATCCTACAATACATCTCTTTTGTTACTGCGCTCATCTTTTCGCTAAGCTCTATTGTCATTTTTTTAACTCCTTCATTTGGGTTTTATTGTTTTATCCCACCAACCGTAATTGCCCGCCACTTCCGGCATTTTTGCTCAGATTGCATCGTAAATGAGCCGCTTGGACGTTTATGGGTGAATCGCTACCACCCTTAGAAAGCGGGACGATGTGGTCTATGCTTTTCGAGCGGGGGTGCGGATACTTCAATCGCTTGTTGATTTTCCGTCCGCAAATCCCGCAAACCCATCCATCTCGGTCGAAAACGCAACTGTCAAGATATTGCTCGTGGCGAGCCCCTCGCTTTACCGCTCTGTGTTTACGATTCCCTGCCTTTATCTTTTCTGGATTAGCGAGAGCGTATTCCTTTACTGCTTTTAACACCGATTCTCTATTAACCAGATAGTACGCCTTTTGTTTTTCTTTATTCCAACTCACTGTTTTGTATTCCTTTCGTCTGGGGGTTAGGGGATTATTGTTATTACTGGCATTATTCCATAAGAAGTAAATTGCTTGGCATCAGAGTCGTAACCGCAAAGCAAAGCTATATTTGCCATATCCACAACAGATATTGTCTCACCCATCCTTTCAGTAAGGATACTCAATTTTCGGTATCTTTCCGTTAATCTGACGGGCAGTTCTTCAACATCTAACATTTTCTTAAATATGTCGTCTGATTCACTCATTTTATTGCTCCATTACTATAGAAAAAGTGAGGCCGGAGCAGTTCCGGCCCCACATTCGCTTTAGTCAATATCACAGTTAAAGAAAATCTCAGTCGCGCCGTTTGCCCCAGCATTGTTGTCAATGATGAAGCCAGCGTGTTGATTGTATTTCGCTGTTGCCGAAGCAACATCGTGTATATCAATCGAACCATCGTGCCTGAAAACAATCTGTCTTGCATAGGCGGTCGTTCCAACCGTGCCTTGCGGGGCAACCCATATTCTTCCTTTTGTCTGCAACCAGAAATAATGTCCAGTAGCAGAAATATAGGTAGCCGGGAACCCGGCAACCGAATTGCCTGAACCAGCGTCATAGGCGATGTTGCTGTAAGGATTAGGCATAACAAAAGCATACGAAGCCGTTGTCAATGCCTTAGTCAATGCGTAATCCAGCGTTATCACCGTTGTTCCACCAGCAGCACAAGCGGTATTACCTACCACAGTCCGGTCTTGCAGATAGGCATTGTCAGAATCCGGCGGCAGATAGTTAATCGTGATAGTTCCACCTTTTAAGCTGTTTGCGGCCTGACCAACCACACTTGTCATCGTAATTGTCTTATCGCCTACTTGCCGTGCCGCCACCACAGCGGAATAGTCGATACCGACAGTGCCGATAACATTCATAAATTTAGCACCCTGTCCAGTTCGGCAAATACCAGACGAAAGTGAATACCTGAATTTGCCTCTCTGTGTGAACGCCACATCGCCTATCTCATAGAGTTTGGTCGTGCCTTCGTAATATACACCAAGGTCTTCCTGTGGAATAACGACGTGCTGTGAAGGATACAGCCACGTTGCACCCTCTTCTTGTAAAAACAATCTCGTATTCTGTTTATTCATTTTTGTCACTCCTTTAACATCCGCAAGAGTTGCGGCTTTAATAAAGTTTTTGGGTTCGGGACGCCCAGTAGCCCGGAACGTCCCGAAACCCAAACGAAAATCTGTTATGTGATTGTCGTGCCTTGGGATTCATCAATACCCCAACGGCCTGTCGTGCCGGCAGCGAAACTGCCGCGATAAGTAAGCACGGTGTGCTCGTCCGCAGCGTTAAACGAGAGGGTCGAAATGTCTGTCGTCCCGTCAAGTTTTTCGCCAGCGGTTACTGTTGCAAGGTAATTGGCTGTTGCGATTGCACCGAGGCAATTAAACGCCTTCCTTGCGCCGTGACCGTTACCACCGATTGAATTCGGGCTGGCAAGGGTGTTTACGGTGCAATCGGCGGCGATTGTGATACCGCCGAGAATGAAGGTCGTGCCGCCCTGATTCAAGGGGAACTGACTTGCCGCGCCAGTTATCGGTGTGACATAATCCGCGCAACCGGATTCCTCGCCGTCCTCAAGATAGGCCAGCATAAGCAGTCCTACTTTTGTGAGGAAAGTGGTCATTACGCCGTCGCCGGTGTTGCCGGTTACGGTGAATGTATTCGCGCCAGTTGCCTGATAGACAGGGTAGATGCCCGGAGTGCAGCGGGTTGTGCCTGTCGCAGCGGTTGCACCGCCGAGAACAGTCAATTCGTAGTCACTTGCATCGACTGCCGCGCTTACATAGCCGAGTGCCGTGCCTGCGCCGGTCAGTGATACGGTCGTGAGGCCGGTAGCCGCACTGTAAACGCCTGTGCCGGTTGTGCCGTCTGAATTGGTTATGGCGAGATTGCCGAGAGTGGCAGCGGCCAATGTCTGAAGCGGAACTGCCGAACCTTTGCCATTCAAGCCGCCCCAGCCAAACAAACCAGACAAACCTTGTCCGGCTGTTCTGTCAACGATACAGGTTACGCGGCCTACGCCGCTTGTGCTGATAACCCGTTGGGCTATCTCTGCGCAACCGCCGGGCAGTTGAAGCGTAACGAGCCGGGGTCTGCCGAGCGAATCAGCTTTGACATCCTGAGCCAAAACGCCTGCAAACCGATTGGCGTTTGAAGCCGAGGGGACTGCGATTACCTTCAGACCTCGTGCGCCGAAAGCGTCGGCTGCAAGTTCACCGGTGCTGGTCGTCAGGTAGTCAAGGTCATAGCACATACCACGACCTCTTTTGAGGGCGGTTGTGCCGTAATACACAAACTGGCCGGTGTTGATTACCGCCTGTTTGAAATACGTGCCATTGTTTCTAATCATACTAACTTTCCTTTCTGGTTGTCCTTTGACGAACCATTACTTGTTGATAACGAAGTTGTTTCTGCGGTTGACGCAGATTGTTTGATGTTTATGGTCGAGGTTGGCAGCCCAAACTCTGTGCTGTTTGCCTGCGGCCATATTCACGAAGTCACCGAGAACCATATTCTCGCCGGAGAAGGTCAGGGCGTGGAATGTGTCCATATCCAGACCGTAAACCGGGTCAGTGGTGTCGTCGTTCAACATTTCGGTAACGATAATCTGTTTGCGCTTGAACGTGAGTTCGCCGTCGTCGTTCTGGCGCATTCCCGTCCCTTTGAAGCCGTTATTTACGCTGTAAGGGGCAAGGTCGCGGCCAAGATTCTCGTTCTGGCCTTCGCCGATTGTTTCCATTTCCTCTGCGGTATCCTCATTGACAAGGATAATGCAGTTATCGCTGGTATCGCCCTTGAAGTCAGGCATCGGGTGCGGGGACATCCACGAGGTCTTGCGATAGGCCCGTTTCATCTTTGTAATGAGGTCGGCCTTTGTCGCGGCGACGTAGGTATCGGTGTAATTCTTGAAGGTCGGCGCTTCAGTCAGATTCACTTCGGCAATCCGCGTAAAGCCGGTCGGATACCCGCCGTTGAAGCCAGCCGTGGCGTTCTTGACAATCCAATACTTCAAACCCCACGGGGTTAGTTCTGCCGAGGCATCAGGCGTCTCGAAGAAGTTTTCTTCCATTGTGTGCGCCACTCTGAGCCACAAAGCCCTTGTTCTGGGCAGAAGAACATTGTTGATACGCGCCTCGCCCCTGTTCTCGACGATTTCCGTCTTGGTGTAAATCATACTGTCGTTGAGTAGCTTGAAGTAAACTTTCATTTTTTTCAAGTGGTCCATCAGCGTGTGGACATCTTCCTCGAACTCGCCTACCCAACGGCTTCTGCCGCCGAAGTCGGTCATAAGCGTCTGTTCTACGCCTAATCCGTTTGACATTTCCTTGACGCCGCCCTTGCGGGTCAACAGATACGGCATAACGATAAATTTCCGTATCTCTGAGGAAATGTCAATAAACGACCCCTTATCCATATAGGCGGGCATCGTTGAATTGAGCAAATCTGTAATATCTTGGTCTCTTAATCTACTTGCCATTGTAAAAAACGTCCTTTCTTGTTATCCATCGAGCTTCTTATCAAACTCGCTATTTGCCTGTTTTGCTTTTTCAAGTTCCGTTGCAGGCGAACCCTTGCTTGAGCCGCGACCAAGTGCTTGGGAAGCCCTTCTGTCGAGTTTCTTCCCGGCCCCGGCAATGACTGCGCCTTTAACTTTGTCTGGGAACTTCACATTTAACGCCATTTGGAAAAGGTCTGCTTTGGCGGGAACAGGGCGGTTTACTGCCTTGTAACCGGCGGCAATCGTGAACATTTCCTCGTCCAGGGCGGCGCGGTTTTTGAACTCGACGCTGCCTTTTTCAAGGTCTTTGATTGTCCCTTTGCCGAAAGTGTCCTCGTAACCTTCCAAGCCGGCAAGCTGGTTATCGAACCACGATGTATGCTGGTTGATTGCCTGTCGCCTGTCTCGCTCGCTGAAAGTATCCACCGTCCCTTTCAGGGCGGCGTTTTCTTTTTTCAGCGCGACAAGCTCGTTGCCGATTTTATTGACCGCCGCAATCAAACCCTCGTCGTATTTTTCGGGGTCTAATCCGCTGTCAAACGGCTTTTCTTCCTCGGCCTGTGCGGGTTCTTCGGTTGTCTTTGCCTTATGGCGGGATTCGAGAATACCCACGGTATTTTCCAAATCCTCTTTGCTGCTGAAACTTTCGACCTGTTCTTGTGTCAGGCCGACCGCTGCGGCGCGCTCGATGAGGGCTTGAATTTCCTCTTTGCTCGGCGCATCTTCTTCGGCTGGAATTTCCTCGTCAGCTTCATCGGCTTCAGCGTCAGCCGGTTTGCCGGTATCGTCGTCGGCAGGTTTATCGTCGCCGGATTTTTCCTCGGCGGCGGGAATTTCTGGTTCTTTGGGTTTGTTTTCGAGCAGTTTGTCAAAATCGGCGTTGACCTTTTTCGCTTCGGTGTAGGCGGTTGTTTCTGCTGGCGCAACAACTTCCACCTTGACCTCTTCTACTGGTTTCGTTTCAACGTCTGCTGCCAAATTGTCCGTTGCTTTAATCTTGTTCATTTTTTTCCTTTCGTTTGGGGTTATCGTTTCTATTTGTTGTATGCGGTCTTAATCACACCGCTTGCCTGCATAATCGCGGACTTTTCGCTACCGCCGCGCTTCAAAACGCTGTTAGCTATGGCCTTCCACTGTTTTTTCTTTTTTGACGATTTCGCCTTTTTCGTAAACTTCGTCGCGTCTTTTGCTTGCCAGGGCATAAAATTCTCCTTTAGTCGCCGTATCCACCATTCCTGTCGTGCAGGTGGTGTGCGGCCAAGTATTTTTTCCTGTGCGACCGGCTTGTGAAAACCGGACTTTCGTTGTCTTTGTATTCGGTAGGGATACCCATTTCCCTGTCGTATTTTCTGTATTCTTCGACCTGCCCGGGATTGATACCCGCCGCGTCTGATACCATCGGCCAGATGTCGCCGCGAACCTGTCTTTTGCCGCCGTGTTCAGCCACAAAGTCCCGCGTCATTACAAACTGGCAGATGGGACAGAGTTCCACCCTGTCTATCTCGGCCATCGGCTTGACGACTTCGACCTTCTTCCCGCAAGTGCATTGGTAGCAATAAATCATATCGTTATTACTCGAATCCTTTTCCCGTCGAGCATTTTGACGGTATCGTCACACGCCTTTTTGGTCGAATACTCCTCACTGTGGCATAGAATCTCGCCGTTGGTCGCTCGTATATGCCATTGCCATTTGCCGTGACTGTTCATAAACTTTGACGCTGTTACCGTCTTTCGGCAAAACAAGTTTTTTAGCCATTCCATAATCACCTCGTTTTATTTTACCAACCATCCAACCGCCGCCGTTAATGCGGCTATGAGGAAAGTAGCCCACACCGGCAACCGATTCCTGATTTTATCAACTGCTCCATAAAGAGTTTGTATATCCTTTTCTGTTTTTTCGATTCGTGATTCAAATGCTTCGTGCGTCTTGCAAAACTCCACGTTGTTTCCCTTCAATTATCCTGTCGGTCTTGATAGAGATGCCATTTCGCTGGCTTGAGGTTTGCCGCCCATTAAAATTCGCTGCATTACATCGCTTTTTCCTGCGTTTGACGCGCCGGGAATTGAACGCCTTGTATAATTTCTTGACGTTACGGACGGTTTACCTATCGGCTCTTCGCCTTCGTTTTCCGGCGTTATCGAATTTGCGTAAACCAGAATATCATTCAATTCTGGTATGTTGCCGAGTTTCGCTATCTTCCTGAAGAACGCCTCGAAGTCGATTGATACCCCCTGTGCCTGCATAGCGGGCATCATCGGAGCAATCATTTCCATAAACACTGTCCGCAAGCCCTGCAATTTCGCTTCCGGCGTCTGATTCTGCATCGAATACGGCTCTATGTCGATGTTCATTTCCACAAAGTCATTTTCGTTTAACCTGTCCGTGGGAAGCAAAGGTGCTTCGATTGAAACAACGTCCTCGAAGCCCTTTAATGTCTTTGTGCCTTTATAAGTCGAATACGGGTCGTTCCAAACCCAGAATAGTAAATCATCAATTACCCTGCGGGTAAATCCGATGGTGCGTTTCTGCATTGACTGTATTCGCATTGACGCGGAGGCACTTAGTAATTCGTCTTGACCTAATGTGCCGGACTGCGGGCCTAAACCGCCTAACATATCCAGATTGCCGCCGAGATACGCGAATAAATCCTTGACTTGCAGGAAAAACGCCAGTGAGGCGGGGTCGATACCGCCTGTCTTTATTTCGGCCATAGCTTTCGGGTTATCGAACACAAAAACATCGCCGTCGTCCGCGTTTCTAATCTTTTCGCCATCCGCTTCACTTCCGCGCGGAACGCCCCCTATTGTTTTCTGCCGTTCCGCCTGATTGCGGAGTTTCCTGAATAATTCGTTTGACAGTTCGTGCAGGTCTCGCCACAACATCGCAGGGGCAAGAGGCATTGTATTATTCTCGACTTTGCCGAATCCAAGTTTGTGATACGGGCCTCGTTCAGGCCCAAGCCATTCAAAGGAATCCAGCACATCGCCGATAGGATTGCTGTCGTCGTCGGATGCCTGACACCGCATAATGAGATTTTGCTTCGGCAAAAACAGGTCGAGGCACTTTATCGTTTCGATAAATTCCTCTCGCTGTGTCGCAGACCCTTCGGACAGATTGCGGTCTGTTTCGTGTTCTTGGACCCGTTGGCTGCGGGGGATAAGTTTGTCGTGGACTTTTTTTGGGAAAACTTCATACGCTTCGTCGATTGTCGGGTAGTAAAAATTACCTTCAAACTGCACATTCTCCCATACGCCGACTGTCATATCGTGAATCCAGTCGTCGAGTGAAACATAATCAGCAAACGGTTGGCCGCTATCGTGCAGAATCCCGCCGACTTCGACTTTGGACAGGTTCAGGCCGACCTTTATGATGCCTATTGAGTTCATTGCCCCGATAACCGCCATTTCGAGGGTGTTGCCGAGGTCGATTTCTTTGATAAGGTGGTTTCCGGCGGCTTCAAATCGGGTGCATACTTCTTTGAGTTTCTTGATTTTGGTTTCGATGGAAACTGCCGGTGCTTGCGCGATGAGTCGTTGCAGATAAATGTTCATCGCCAGTTCTATCAAATTGATAGGCACTTTTTTATCTGCGCCGTTGTCTGAATAATGCGAACCAATACCCTGGCGGATTACGTCAAGGCGGTTCATACGGAATGGCCGCAGGGAAGTCCAAGAATACCCTACCGCCTTTGAAAGTTGCTGTATATCTGATTCCGACTTCGGGCTAAAAGGCATAAATCTCCTTTTGGCAGAAAAAAAGATGAGCAGGCAGTGGGTAAGCACTTACCTGCTCATCTTAATTTCTCTTGCGTCACTGTCACGGTGGCCGCCGCAACAGTGAACCAGTATTTCTATTTAGTCATTCATATTATCAATCATATCGGTAAAGCAAATGGTTTACCACATACTTTTTGCTTTGAGCTTATCTTCTCTGTCCCTTTTCCGTGCCGCATAGCAGTTTACGGGTATGACCGTCGGCGTTGCGGACTTCTTGTCGCCCTGCAATAATTCCACGCCTTTACAGGCAAGGGCATCGGCCACACAGCGGTCTCCGTGACTCGCACCTGCCCCGGACGGGTCAACTGTATTCTTTGCCGAGCTGTGTTCGATTTCGCTTCCGCTGATATAAATATATGATAGACACTCCTGATTCGCTTCGTGGCTTCGCTGAATGAAAATCTTATTTTTGAGACAGTAGCGGTATCGCTCAAGGACTATCCGCTTCTCTTTTGGATTCAGGAAAACGCCCGGCTTATCGGAAACTTTAACTGTCAACCCTTCTTCGTTTCGCCTGTAAAATAGGTCGCGGTATCCAAGTTTAATTACGGTATCGCAGAATGTCCTGCCGGGTCCGGCGCCATCCGGTATCATAAACGCATCATTGAACCATTTGCATAAAGCGATTGCCACTGAAGCAAAAGATTCCGGCATTGTGTTCGGATTGACGTATTCGCCGATTTTCTCACCTGTTTTGATATTCGCAAAGGTGATTGCTGAGTTACTTGCGCCGGTGCCGGCTGAAATATCAATACCCGCCGCGACGGTCAAATCTTCCGGCATCTTGCCATAGGCGTCGAGATTGACCCAGAGTTTCAAAAAGCCGTTTTCGCCTTCCGTGAACTCGATAGGGTCAAGTGACTGCTCATCAAAAGACAGCATACCCGTTAAAAATGGCCTTCTCACGTCCTCTTTTTCGATTTCCTGTATCAATTCGCCTGGGAACGCCTGAAAATCGCTGGCGAAGGCGTCCATATCCAATTCCTGAGCTATCTGCATCGGGTGTGAAGCTCTGTCACATTCATTGTCATACCACGGGCTTCGTAGCTTGCCGTCTTTTCGGAAATGGTAGTTGTCTGGATAGTCAAACTCTCGCCTTGTGACTGTTACTTTGCCTTTGAAGTCGTCGCAGCGAATAACTCTGCCGGTTTTGTCAGAGTAATATAACCCCTTATTATAGAGGGGGTGCAATGACCAGTGGAGAACCAGCTTCTTGATACTGCCCTGTGTCAATCTATAAAAGGCGGTATTTGCGCCTTGATGCGTCGAATTGAATATCCGGCACTTTGTAACCGCCTGTGTCGCCTTTTCAATGCCGTCGCCATCGGGAACTGCGGCGAACTCGTCTGCGAACAGGGCTGTGCATCGACCGCCGCGGGCAGCGTCGCTTGTCGTTGTGCAGCCGGTAACGGTTGACCTGTTGTCCTCATTCAGTATGCTCAGGTGAATGTAGTTTTTCGGCGGTCGAAGAAACGACGGCAGGTGTTCGAGAATAAACAATACCTTCCAGAACAGGCAGTCAGGGTCGTCTGTCTTATCCACTAAATCCTCATTCCTTGACAGCATACGGAAAGAGGCGTAATCCTTAAACATCCAGAACCAAGTAAAAACCGTCAGGCATATCCAAGAAACGCCCATCGTCCGGCTCTTGTCAATCAGGCCGTCGTAGCCCAATTCGATTGCCTGCTTGAGTTCGTCGATAGCAACATCTTGAAAATCGTATGTATCGAACGGCACAACCGTCGAAAACGGCACTCGGCGCGGGTCGTATGTAAAAACAAAGGTGTTAATCCAGAAAAGTATGTCCCGACTGCACATAATCCAAAGCTGGCGCGAGTATTCCTCATTGCCTTTCACCAGTTCCAGACACTTCTTGCGAAAAGCTACGTTGCCAGCACGGGTTTTGTAACCTTTGACGTTCTTGCAGGCCCAACTATAAAACGGGTATTTCTCCCGAACCGTCGTCGCCTTCGCCCGATAGTCGGCCAAGCAGGTCAAAAGTTGCTCTGTTGTCATCATTGAATTTGTCTGAGTTCTCCATCTGTGATTTCGCCGGTATCAGCCGGGGAAACGCCTTTGTGTAAAAATCCACCATATTGTCCTGATTCTTCTGTATGAACCGCAGATAGGCATACGCGCCCGGGCTGGGTGCATCTTTGGGAGTAACGCCCTTGACGGACATATTATTAAAAACCCACGTCATCATTGTAATAGGGTCGATTTCGCCCTGCCCGCCAAATTCGGACAAGTCGAACAATTCATCGCCCGCAGCCGTGCCGTTATCGACCGCCGCGGCGATAAGACTGTCGCTCGGCACTATCGGCTCCGCTATCAGTTTGCCCCGCGCCCTTAATAATAAATAGGTGTCAATCTGCACCTGCGCTACGTGCGTAGCTATGTCGTGGAATACATAACCCGTCTCGTCTGTGCATTTCTTGCGATAAAACGCCCGTAACTGACTGAAAAGCGGCCATACCCCCTGGTCTCGGTAACAATGTTTCTTCTCCTCGAACCCGTAATCATGGCTATCGACGTATTTGCCGACTTTCACCCGCCGCAGTTCTTCCTCGGTATAGACCTTCAGGATTTCAGCCAATGTAAAACCCCGTCCTCTCCAAAACCTCTTGCCTGTCCATATTATACGCCTTCACCAGATACTCCGCCTCGGTGTAATCGCGTTCCGGCGACGGCGTCCGGTAAATCTCGTATGAATTACAGCCCTGGGCGAACGCCAAGTGAATCTGCCTCAATAACTCAATATCCCGCAAATCAACGTGCAACACCGGTGCTTTCGGTGCTTCTGCTGGCTTCGACTTGCAGAACAACCGCTTAATCCACCTCATTAAACACCTCGTCCAGCGCATAAGGCCGCTTCCTATGCTCAGAATAGCACTTACGGCAAGGATTCGGGCTCTCCGGCCAGTCGTTGACCTCTGAAACAAACGACGGCTGTCCGCACGCACATAACATCGGATTCCGCTCAGAATGGCCGCTGGTTGTCAACCGGCACGCTCCTTTCTGTTACGGTAGTCCCTGCCGCCTCGTAATATTTCCGTCGTTGGTGGTTCACGACGTTATGGCAACCCCGCATAGGACAATCCCGCAACTCCCGCTTAAATATAAACAAAACCTGACAATCTAAGCAAAAATGCGGGTAATACTCCGTTCGCTCGGACACATCGACTCCTTTCGTCTGGATTATACATACATATCGACCCCTGACTATTAAATTATTTAATAATTCCAACAATATCACGCCGCACCCCCAAAATCAACACACCCAAAATCACCCCATCCCTAAATTTCCCGAAAACCCAAAATCGTAAACCCCCGCAAAACAACCACTTATGTATTCTCGATACCAACTGTCCAGAATCTTTCAAATTTTATGAGAAATCGGGAGAGGTACCTGGGACTCCGGACGCAAAAGGGGGGCGGGGGGTTGGTAAAGATTCCGGCTGGGGATATGACTTTTTTTTATCTTATTGTCCTGTTATTAAAGCCCTAATACGCCCTTATTAAGCCCAAAACAAGGGCTTATTAAGTGGGTGGATGGGACACGCATAAGGACACGCATAAGGACAGTATTAGCTCGCTACCTGCTATGTTACGCTCTACTGCTTGAACATCACGCAAAGTTTTGTTGCGACCGAACAAACACTAACAAGAGTTACCCTTCGCAATTTTTGGGGTTCGGTATGTTAAGTTAGGGGTTTTGTTGTTGCTGGTGATTATTAGTGCTAATGCCAGGGCATTAACGCTGCCGCTTGTCGGCTACCAAGTCCCGGCCAAGCCCAAGCGAACACACAACACCATCACATCTACTATCTACACATTA
>Ga0315284_10003837_pt1 | contig 21354 bp, 24 predicted proteins | sample YL17G09_16_MG_FD_203696 | JGI IMG/M metagenome (GOLD analysis project Ga0315284, IMG submission 203696) | Sediment microbial communities from Yellowstone Lake, YNP, Wyoming, USA - YL17G09_16 | ecosystem: Environmental > Aquatic > Freshwater > Lake > Sediment | place: USA: Wyoming | collected...
GTAGAGCCCAACCAGATTCCTCATCACCTAGAACAACAGGAACCTTCACAGATACACGACCAAGCTTATCGGGATCGTCAGTACTAACAACAAAAGCTCGATACTTTCCGAAATATCTACCTGCATATCTATCTTCAAACTCTGGATACAGTCCCATTACCGCTCTGTCCTTTTACCCGTAGCATTATCAATATCAACCCAACGGCTTTTTTCAGCTTCAAATGCAACATTATGATCTGTTTTATCTGCAATAGCAGGTGAACCTGTTCCTGTTCCCGGTCCAGTCCCATTATTGAAAACAGAAGGTTTACTTGTTGGTCCTTCTGCAATCTTCTTTTTATCATATTGAGACGGCCCATAAGACTTCTTTTCTATTTGAAGAGTTGTAGAAATTGGACCCTCATCAGTAAAGGCTAAATTTACTTCTACGACTCTGTATTTACCAGAAAGTCTTTCACCTAAACCGGCCAAAATTATTGACTGACTAGCTTTATATTTAACACTAGGGATTGAAGGAATCAGAGTGCCCTTAAGAACTGTAGCCATTCGATACCAGGCAGCAGCAGCTAAATCTTTTGAACCCTGCGGATCTGCTGGTGTTGCAATACCCGCTGGAGAACCTGGCATCGTTTGAATACTACCTGGCTCATTATGAGTCCAAGAAGAAGATTCTGGTGCATATTTAGAAGTAGCTTCTGTTGCTCCTGTTTTAGAATCTACATCTGGTAAAGCAGTCTCAGTAAGATCTCCAACAACCTTATCAAGTGTCTTCTGATCTAAAACTTTATTAAGACCTGGAACACCCGAAACCATATTGCCGATTTCTCCACCCACAGACTTTAAAGCATCTGTTATACCAGAACCCACATCGTTATTTGTTGCGGCTTGCTTCATAATCTCGGATAAACCAGCGTCATCCTCATCAGGAGTTTGATTTCCTCCATCTAAATGAGAACCCATTGGGATAGACTTTCCCATAAAATCAGGAAGTTTACTTGTATCACCAGACCTATAAGCATCCCAATAAAGCTGTTCTTCCTCTTTACATTGAATATCTATCGGAAGATTTCTTACCTCTTTTTTAGCACCTGAACGGCCATTATCTCGGATGTAGGTAGCTTCTAACTCGACACTCATTATAGAATAATCATTTATTCTATAGGATAAGACAGGAACATCCTTTTGTTCTTTAAGTTCATCCAACCCTATAGGAGGTCTAAAATAAAGTGTCTTACCCTTAATTCCCCATACATAACCATAAGTGTCAGCTAGATTCTGAAACACTTGAGCATTTGTTTTATTTGCCTGAACAAGTGGTTTAGACTTTGTAAAAACACTCTTAGGAGAATCCGTTATTATTACAGCTAACCCAGCCTCCATTGCCCTACGCTTTATAATATCTTCACAAGATCCAAAATCCAATTTACTTTTTTGTTTCTTATGAAGAGTATGAGTCATATCCTGAAATGTAACCTGGAGAACAGGAGCTGCATCTTCTCCAGCTGTATATTTTAACGTCTTAATTACATAAGGACCAAAAGGTTCAGCTTCATCCGTATATCCTAACACCATTGACAGTGTTGCGTTTTTCTTAAAGTATCCTTTATCTGTATGTTTGAATTCCGTATCTGAAATAGTCAAAGAACCTGTAGTAGCTTTACCCTCGCGCATAACTAATTCAATAGCTCTAATATCTCTTAGAACTTCCTGATTAAGTTCTAATCCCTTAACCCAAATAGCTTTTATTACTTCTTTTGGGTTTCTCATTTTACCTGTGCATATACTGAGTTAGGAATTCTTATCTCCGTACCTGAAACTAAATCTAAAGGAAAAAATATTTCAGGATTTGCATCAGCTATTACATACCATTTATCAGCATCTTCATAAAAACGACTAGCCAAACTCTCAAAGGTATCCTTAGCTTTACAAGTATATTTTCTGTATATACCCGGACCTAAATCTGTAGTTATATTTACCTTATGTACACTATGTTTAGTAAGAGTCTCATCAATAATGATAATCATCTTTCTAAATCTAAATCTTGAATTAGAAAAAACAGTCATCACTCACTCCTAGGAATTGCTGTTGGTGTACTATCTGGATAACCAGAAGTTAAATACTCAACTTCCTCTTTAGCGCTTCCTCGTATTTCAACAGCAGACCTCAGCAAATCAAAGTTCTTTGCCTGTCCTATATTATCCTCTTTTGTAGTCCAAATAGACTGCATACTAACGTCTATCTGAGCTCTCATACACCGCATAGCCTGATCAAACATCTGTTCTGTAACGCTCACAGAGGTTACAACTACATGCCAATATTTTAATCCATAGCCAAATAATATTCTTGGTGGAGAAGTCCACTTACCTCCACCTTCTAAAAAAGGACCAATATCAGGAAAGGCCAAACTTTCCCAAAAAGCTATATCTAAGTCAACCGTCGTAAAAGGATTTCCACTTTCGATAAGAGCTACTGTCTGAGCTTTTCTAAAATAGCTCGTTGTAGAATCTACTAGAATACTTATATCCAATGTCTTTCCAGATATAGACCTGAAAATAGCAGTCGGATCTGTTGACCCTGGAGGAGATACCAAAGTGTATTGAGCTGTCGTGTTTCTACTTATTATCGTTGGATTGAACTGAAACTGATATTCAGCCTCAATCCCTGCTGTGTTAGACCGTGTAACCCAGGCTTTTTCAGGATATGAACCTGTTACAAATGACATTTATAACCTCATTAGCCTCATTAGCCTCATTAGTCTGTATAACCCGTTTCAGACCGCGATGCGCGAAGTGCATCCAATGCCTTACCTAATTTTTGTGCTATCATTTCTGGTGTATCAGTGCTTGTAGCTTTAATATCTATCTTTAAAGATTGAATATTTATGGGACCACCAGTAGCTTTCGCAACTCCACCTGTATCTTTTCCCGTGGCAATAGAACGAGCTATAGCTTCAATGCCCTTATTAGTGAGTCCATGTTCGCTGGCTATACCAGGAACTTGTTTAAACTTTTCTGTTAGTTTTAATGTCTTCTCTTCTGTAGCAATATCAGCCCTAGCTTTAGTAGTATCCCCGGCAGTTAATGCTGAACCGTATACATCATAAGCAGCTTTCATCTGAGGAGTCTTCATATTTTCAGGGAGTTTCTCGTATTTAGCTTGAGCAAATCCCATATTACTTTTTTCTAGTTTATCTGCGGACTCTAATAGCGCATTCTCAATTGCGTCGGACAGCTTATAGACTAATCCGATTATTATTACTATAGCGGCAATAATTAAATAAAACTTTAGGTTAGTTGCAACAGTTAAGGCTAACAAAGTACCCTGTTTAACTATTGCTAATCCCAATCCAATTATATATTTTGCAATCCAGATTGTTACAATTATTCCTAATATATTTCCTATTGCTTCAAAAGCAGTTCTCATTTCAGAGATAGGGCCGTTAGAGCCAGAAATCAATCCTAACAACTTTCCAAAATAAATAACCCCGATCATTATCGTCTTAACAACGAGCCATACAGCAGCTCCTAAAGGAAATAGAACTATCCTTAAAACATTTTTAAATCCATTAAACATATCTACAACTAACATTTTAGCTTGTAAGAAAAACTCTACAATCTTTAAAACACCTTTTCCTTTAAGCTCATCATAAACACTTTTCCTGCCGCCAATATTTTCATCCCAAAATTCAAAAACACCTTTTATAACCAAACCTAGATTTGAAAAAACATTTGAAAGATCTTCTATACCAGAAGTCTTTCCTGTCAAATCCATAAAAGAATCTAATGCAAGCCACAATACTCCCAATACTGCTGCTATCGTAAGCAAAGGAGCTGCTACTGTAGAAATTGACAAAATCAGCGATGGAGAAAACATAAGCAACAAAGCTGGTTTTATATAACTAATCCAGAAAAATACTGAAGCTAAACCTAAAGCCAATACGCCTAAAATTGTAGCAAGAGCTGCCCCATATACAATTGTTTTTGCAAAGGCGCTATTCAATGCCGGACTTCTAGCTAAAAGTTCACTAAAACCTGCAAGTGAACCCTGTATAGAATTAGCTAAATCTCCAAACACACCTGTAACACCTTCACCAGAAACGGCTAAAAAAGACTCCCAGGTAGCTTTAAGCCTTTTAATTCTCATTTCAGAAGACTTCATTAAATTTTCGTTAGCTATATCCATCTGTCCTGTAGAAGAATCAATAACACTACTTAAATATTTAAGAGCTTCACCTGCCTCTTTTCCACCATTCTTATACTGTCTAAATGCATTCATAACTGTACGAGCATTATCTGCAAAAAGCTGATTTAAGTTAGTTAGATAATAATTCTCTCCTTTATCTCTAATAATCTCATTAGACTTCTTTGAGAAGTCATCTACAATATCTAAAACCTTTCTTTTCTGTCCCGTAAGAACATCAAAGAAAGGAATATTAAAAACCTTATAAGCCTCCACAGCTTTTTTAAGCTTCATGCCTACAAGTTCTGGATCTTCAGCTTGAAGTGCTAAAAAATCCTTCTGTCCAATCTTATTCTTCATCATATCTTTATTAACTTGAGCTTGAACTAGAATCATTCTTCGACCAAAAGCTTTTAAGTTTTGAGCAGCATCAGCTGGAGTCATAACGTTTTTAAGAGCACCAGCCATTGCGAAGAAATCAGACATGGTAGTTCTTAAAACAGCCGGAACGTCGCGCATAGACCTAACTAGAATAGGAAGATCTTCCCATGCAAGAGCAGTCTCGTTTGCTGCAACCATCATCTTATCGGCAACTTCTTGATAAGTAGCACCCTGATCTTGAAACTTGGTAATCATACCTTCAAAGGCATTAGCTCCTGTTTCTGGATCTAAAGCACCCCTAGAAACCGCTATAGCTCTAAGTAACACTGGAGCGCGCTTGAGTGATTCCTCTACGCTATTACCCCAGGCGCCAATTCGACTCATCATCTGCGTAACTTCTACGGCAGAATTAAGAGATGAAGATCCAAGTCCTATAACAGACTTTGAAACTGTTTTTACTTGTTCATCAGTTGACTGCGTAATGTTTTGAAAGTTAAGAAGCTCAGTCTGTAGTTGACCTGAAGCTGCTATCATTGGTTGAGCCATACTGCTCCACATAGCCCTACCTACACCGACTAATCCTGCACCCATAGCGCCGAAAGCGATAGAAGCTTTATCAAGAGATTTATTTAAAGTTGTACTTGTCTTCTGTAAAGCAGAAGAAACCCCATCAGCAGTAGTCTGAATTTTCTTAAGAGCTGTATTAGTTACCTGGGCACCTTTAAGGACACCCGAGGCATCAAAGTCCATGGTGATACCCATGGCAATCTGAGTTCCAATAGACATTATCTTCCAGACTCCCTTCTAATATCCTCGTTGATAAGCTCTATATAAGCATTTCTACGATGAAGCGGAAGTCTAAGAATATCTGCCTCTTTCCAACCGTATCTTGTTGCTAAAGCATGTACTTGAGCAGTTATTGCATTCAATATTTCGTCTTTTTCTGATTCCGACCACCGAAAAAACTTGTTAAATCCAATCTAGCTTCAAAATCTTTTCCACACTGACAATGGACTTCTTTCCACTGTCGCAAACCAGGAAACTCATATTGAAATACTTCCAATATTGCTAGTCTATCTCGTTGTTTCAAACGCTTTACAGATTCAGAATCTATCTTCTCTATAGTTCCCAAATTAGTAATACAAGCGGCTAACATAGAATCCAAAGCTTGCGCAGGATTCTCAATAACAGCCATCAACTCTTGATCTCTACCCATAGGAAATCGAATGAAACCTTTAGTTTGAAAAATGTCTGTCTTTGGGTCTTTAATCCCAAGCTTAAACTCGAAATCAACACCCAAAGCTTTATCATCTGGCCAAGAATACACTGGGAAATCTGAAAGAGCTGCTTCTTCTTCCCAGACTCGATTGCATCTAGGACATTCACCTGCTAGGCATACCTGTTCACGACCACTCAAATGATAAATTCTAGCAAGTAGATAATCTCTATCTATCAGAGTCATCCTCCTAAGATAGTCTACTTCAAGTTTAGACTCTGAGTTTTTCTTTCTGGGAATCAAACCAGAAATCTCTTGAATACACCTAGCTAGAACTACTGTTGACCCCTTAGCAGAATTTCCACCTAACTTCTTATCAGCAACATTGAAATCATCAATGCCGCAAAGTTCATCTATAACAACCTCTTTATACCGAACACCCTCGACCTCAAGACCAACTGGAAGAGTAACCTGCTCGCCGCTCCCAAAAGGGATTTGTTCGAACTCTATCATTGGAATCTCCTTTTCGATGTCTAAAATTGACTTGTTCTGTGTCTACTTGAAGTGTAGGTCAAAAAGCGGGAGAAGGCCAAAAGTCTCAGAGGGTCTGCATCAAAATGCCTTCATTGCAGAGTGTCATAGACTCAATTGCAACTTCATTGGCAGAAGAATCCAAATCAGGAAACTTCATTTCTTTAGGCCAAGCGCGGCTTACACTCCACTTCTTAATCCTAGTTCCAGACTTATCTTTCAAAAAGATAATGATTGGTTTTCTGTAGTCGTCATTGGAACCCTGTTTTCCATCCTTTTTACTCAGATCGAAAATGAGTTTCCTCCAATTAACGAAATCAGAATCCGTTGACATACCCCTCTCAAAGGTTATGTCATTAAATTTCGTCTGACCGGTTAGGTGATGCGGAGTCTCATTCTCTCCGCCTTCCCTGTATTCAATATCCTCTGTAGTTTCTCCGAGACCTGTAACCTTAGAGAAACCGGCTCTTACGAAACCATCGCTTTCGACTTCAAACTTGAAATTGCGATAGGGATCAGTCATCTTTTCCTCCTATTCCTTTCTTCCTCAACCCTCGGTAACTTCCAGACCCGCGGAATATTGAGCGAACTGGAAGATAATAAACTCGCCGGGTTTGTGTGGAGCAAGACCAATCTTGCCAATCACTTTTCCGACATCCCTATCAGCTGCATCCATAACCCCATCGGTAATCCCGACAAGGACATAAAATGCGTTTGCAGAATCGCTTGTCGGGAATGCACCCTCCCCTAACTTATCAGTTAGGAACTCGGTAATGCGATCCTTCAACCGACCCCAAAGTTTGAAATCGTTATTTCTGAAAACACCCCAACGAGTCCCATCTACAATGGACTTCTCGAAGTATTGGAACGTTCTCCTCGTATTGATATACCTGAACTCTTGTGTTGCAGAGGAATCCAAGGTTCTAGCTCCCCAGACAGTAACCGGAGATGTATTCGTAAACTTAATGAACACGTTGATATGGGCATCATTCATCAATCCGCAGTCTTCTTTAGAATAAGAATCAACTACATCAAGAGCGGAATTGATTTTTCCATAATCACCTTCACCAGCTGGTGATTGCCATGGACCGCCATTTGGTGTTGGTAGCGTATCAACACGGCTCATAACTCCCATAATCGCGCCAACACCCTTGATACTCTTTTTCGGATTTGATCCGCTACCATTAGCGTCAACAACCTTTATGCCACCCGTGTACAGGAAAGCATAGCTGGAATTGATTCCCAGAGTCGAATTTCGATAGGCGATAGCAGCGCTTGCTGTAGTTCCAACTGCAACAGTCTCAACGAAGTCAAACCAAATTCGGCTTTTCGCATAAAGAGCTGCCGAATGGAAAACAGCGGCAGAAAAAACAGTAGTCGAAAGTTTTACGAGTGCGAAAGGCATAAACTCATTAATCAAATCCCAAGCATAAAGACCCGTACCACCCGTGGTATCTCCAATCCAGTCCACATCAACTACACTGCCGTAATCATCAGTGCCGCTAGCCAGAAGAGTTGCTGCAAGAACGGCTGGAGTATCATAACCCGTGCCACCAGCAGCATCTTGATCTGTTACATAGAAATATGAAGAACCGATGCTGTCATCATTAATAATAGTCTCTACATAATTATCAGCTGTATCCAACATCGACAGATTCGTCCAAGACTCTACAAGTAGTCCATTCTCATAAGCATAGAGATTGAACTCCATAGAGGTAACGGTCGTATCAACTTTAACAAAATTGTTCACGAAAGCAACTGTTGGTGTAACCGTATGAGTTACAACACCTCCAGTTACAGTGGTCAAAATACTTTGAACAATTTTATACTCGGTGTTTGTTCCATCTGTAAACTTCAAGATGGTATCAGCTTGAATACCTTTTGGATTCTGAACAGTACAAGTGGTATTAGTCGCCGTAATTGAAGCTGCAAGATCATTATTAGCTCCCGCAGAGGGGTGCAAAGGAGTCTGAGCAACCTGAACCTTAAGGCTATTTCCAAAAATGCCTGGGCAGCGATAACCCTTGTATCCTGCTTCTACTTTCAGTGTATTCTGTGCTGGACCAGCCGCAGTGCCTGTTACTGTTTCAGCTGAGAAACCTAGAATCGTGAGAGCGGTACCCGTAAAGATAATATTTGCGCCGGTGCCGGTTGTTGGAGAAGAAACCGTGAATGAACCATCACTATTAACAACAACAACCGCAATAGATGAGGTAGTCGCGTCGATAAGAGTCTTCATTTCGGCAGCGGTAACAGCTCTGAGATTTGAAACATTCGATGCGGATAAGTTTGTGGTTGTTCCAGAGGTAAATCCTAGTTCAGTCAGTGCAGTGCTAGCCGCATGGAACTGAACCGTTCCTGAACTACCCTTGGTATCCGTGTTGATACCTACTTCATTGGTATCCACAACAGAAGCATACCCACCATAAATCTGAGCATTTATCTCATCACAAGTTGAATCTGCATCAGTAGCACCAACCGTAAAAGTTACTGTTTGCTGTGGACCACCATCAAAAGACACAACAAGTGTCTTTGTATTCATAAGATTAAAAGTAGCGTCAGCACCTTTACGCTGCGTCGATGTAGCAGTAATAGTTGTAGTCCTATTACCACCGCCAGTAATATTCATAATCATTGTGAGACCAGAAGTAACAAGATTAAAAGGACCAATGCCGCTATCATGAGTAGCAGCAGTCGCGGGGGTGCCACCAGAAAGAAGCATTCTAGAAGCAGGAACCCCAGTAAATGTCGTCTTATCCGCAATACTGGAAAAATGAGCTTGTCGTACTGTAATAAGCTCGAAACCACCTTCGTCAAAGAAAGCTTTAGCTTCATATGCAGCATCGCTATAGCTTACATACCCTCCAAAGATCCTTTTCCAAGAGGCAAAAGAGCGAGTCCTAATAGGAACTGCGACTGGTCCACGCTCTGTGATAGCCTGAATTCCACCGATACCTAAAGAGGCCGGTTGAATCGGTCCATCAAGAGAGTTTAATTCCTCTGCGTAAGTATCCGGAAAACTATAAACCGGCATTGAATTTCACTCCTCCGCGCATTTTGCGCTGTAGTTGTCTCCTCTGATAAAACCCGGGGTGTGTCTGAAATAAGGCTGAGTATTTCCCAGGAGGAGTAGACCGATTATGGTCCTGTTGGACCGGTACCACCTGTTGAACCTGTTCCGCCTGTTGAACCCGTCCCACCGGTTGAACCTGTTCCGCCGGTTGAACCTGTTGGTGTATCGTAAAGAATGGAAATGACTTCGACATCGGTATCTGTAAATTTAAACCGAACATCAGTCACCTCGTGATCTCCAACAACCTGTCCACTTTCAGTCTCTATTATCTTCCTCGAATTTACCTCAAACCGCAACTCTTCCGCAACTTTCTGCGTTGTAACCTCAGAAGCAGCAACACTACTTAGATAAGCTAAAACCGTAACGGTTAAAGACTTATGATATATCAATTCATCTGTATCAAATTCGTCTGCAACTAATACATTTCCATCCCAGAAAGCCCAAACATTTATATCAACATTGTCAATATTTTTTACGCTTAAATATCCTCTAATTGGAGTTTTAGCTAAAACTATTTCTGTAACTACATCTCTATCCTGAGATACGGTCGGTCTATGCCAAGTATCTACTAGATACTGAATTCTAAATGGAAATGGTTTTACACGCTCGGATCTAACCCTGGGATAAGGTGTAGAATTAACGCTGGTCTCTTCTACTGAATCATCATCTGTATGAAACGAATCATAATCAGGAACCATTGACAAAAGCTTTATAGAAACAGATGGAAAAACTCTTTGTGTGTAAATCTCTGTAGATGGTGTCTCTATAAAAGAGGTGATAGGAACTACTGTTAAATTAACTCCGACATGTATATGAGAACCTGAATATCTAGCGACTAATGCTGCATCTATCGCTTTAAGAGTAGTTGCTTCACTAGACATTTGCATACCTCTTAGCAACTTCTTCTAAAGTTTTATTTAATTTACTATCTCTACCTGAAACAACTTCTTGTACTGTTCTTCTCCATAAAGGTCTAGAAGGGAGTCCTCTCGATGTCCCCATCTCAAGATAATAAGCGAGTTTACTCAAGTCTAAACCATTTTCAGCAGTACCTTTAGGGTAAACTGTAACAGTAAAACCATCTGATGATTTAACTATTTCTGAAACAATTGCCTGAACAAAAGTATGTGTATCTAAGTATTTTTTACGGTGACCTTTTTTATAAATAGTTATATCAGCTAATTTTTTCCAAGGAATATCCTGAGACATTATATGTGCAACAACTGCATTTTTTACTTCTTTTCCAATATCTCCAACATAAGAACCAACTTCGCGAGTTATCTTACCTGAAATAATACCGTTAAGCCAATTAAATGTTTTATCCCAGTCGCCTTTAAGATAAGCTTTTTTTCTTTTAGCCATTAGGAATCCCTATGGCCTTCTACTGAATCAGCTAGCACAATAACCAAAAGAAACTTCTCTCCAACTTGTCCAGAAGGTTTTACCTTCTCAACCGTATAAGTTCTTCCTCTCCAAGTTAACTTTCCGTAAGGAGCTATCCAATCGCCTTCTGCGGCTGAAGGAAATCTACGCTTCATTTCAAGTCGGCTAAAAAGAAAAGCAATATCGTATTTTTCTCCATCGCCAATAGCCGAAATCATCTCTGGTGTAGGATTATGTACAGCTCGGCCAACTACAGATACTGCCGTTCCATACTCGGGTATTCTTTGTTTGTATAAATCTGCGGCTGTAACGCCTAAATATGGATAATACTGTATCGTGGTAGTTCTAAAATGAGTAAGAACTTTATCGACTTTCGACTCGATCTTACTCTCTATTGTCATGTAATTATAACTGAAACAGTATTGCTGTTGCTTTCTAGACCGTTGTTATTGATTAACCGAATTCGATAGTAATAGGTACCAGAAGTCAGATCTTCATCTGTATAGGTTATATCATGGTTATCAGACACTACAGACAACCTTGTTTCTCCAATCATACTAGAGACTGTAGAACGATATACTTCATAACAATTAAAGGTCTCATCATAAGATGTAGTCCAGGTTAACTCTGCATTAGAACCTGAGTCATCACCTGACAATACAACTGCTGTTGGATTAACATCAAACCTGTATTTCTTCCAACCGCCATTTGTCAATGAAATTCTCTTTACAATACCAACCTGAATCTCTGCCGCTTTAGACTTACCACCCTGTTGTTCTAATTCACCATCATATTCATCCTGAAGTTCCTTAGCGAGTTTAATCCAAGAATCAGCTCCAACTGGTGTAGTAGCAAAATCAACTCTTAAATCAGGAACTTCAACTAGTGCAAAGTTATCGAGCGTTGAATCATCCTCTGATGATCCTCCCATTGCCTTAGCGGCCCTGGCATATAGCATTTCAATACTTGCTAGCTTAACAAGTAAGAAAATTCTATTTACAGGAACATCATCTGCAACTGTGTATACTGCTCCATAATCTGAGCTTAGCTTCTGTAAGCCAAACTCTATGGCGTCTTGGTAAAATTCATCTTCAAAAACTCTATCCTCGGAATAATCCGCAACCTTTCTGCGAACCTTAAGAATTATTTGAGCTTGTGTTGCCACAATTACTCCACGTACCCACCGGCACGAAGAATTTCTATAGCTTCTTTCGTGGCTACAACCTGTTTACCTGCGACGAGAACAATCCATCTGCCAATAAACTTCTTACAAGATTTTGTAGCAATAGCTACATCTGATGTCCCTGCAACAGTTGTTGTTGGAACAGCAGCTCTAAGTTTCATTGGATCTACTACTTTAGGTTCTAAAACCTTAACCATATCTCTTCTACGAACAATAATTTCTCGTTCTTTTTCTACCTTTTCTTCAACTAACTCTTCATCAGGAGTTTCGTCCGGTACACCCGGTTTATACAAACTAACCACAGAACCCTGTGCTGGACCTGTAGTTCTTTTTGGGTATCCTTTAGGCATAAAAACTCCTTTATGGTAGAGACATCCCCAGTCTAGTTGAGCAGGGGGGAGGTTTCAACTAGACTGGGGACTCTCAGCACACCACGAAACAACACGGAGCAAACCAAAAAGTTAGATACTCTCAAGGCGAACAATGAAATCATCTTCGAGAATGCCGGAACCCATGATGCTGTACCAAGCCAAACCATGTTTACGGCCGTAATCCTGAACACCGCTATCACGAAGCTCAACAGGTAGAGCCGTAGCTTTACCAACAGCGCTATCCGAGAAAAGAAGGGCTTCGTATGCACTCACATTGGATGTACCGCCGGTAGCTGCGTCATGCATAGCGGCGAGATAACCCGGATCGAGAGCAGAACCTTCGCCGTTACGACAATGGGTCGTACCAACAAAGATAACGTCTTCCCAACGACCCAACTCGCCGTTGAACAACGCACGAGTACCCGCATAATTCTGAGCAGCAACCCAATCAGGATCGCGCTTCAGATACGCAGCCTGGTGGGGATGGATGAAACAGACATAGAAGTCCCCGTTGAACTTCGGAGCATTCTTAGTCTGGAGAACTTCCACGCCTTGTCGAATCATCTCGACATCGAAATAATCAGACCCACTCACCATAGCAGCGCGAGATACGCGATTACCTGCGTACACGATCTGAGAAGCGCCAGCAACTGCATCGCGAATCATGAGATCGTTTACAACAGCATAATCGCGACCGAGAAGAACAGCTCCCTCTTTCAGAACGTCATCATATGAAATCTGTAGCAGCTTCTCGCTTACACCAACCGCGTTGCCCCATTCCGTTACGGACAAGGCACGCTGTGATGCAGTAAGGTTTTTCTCAACGAGAGCAACGCTCTCATCAAGCTGGCCGCCCCTGGAGATATTATTGTACCGAGTCATCGTAATCGTCTGACCAGGAGTTACCCCGAGTTCCGTTTTCTTAACGGCAAACTCCTCGAACCGCATGATGCCAACGGCTTCATGCATGATGTCCATAGAATAGACATCAAGGATTGCCTGCGGAAGGGAGATAAAACTACCGGCTGTTGACGCACCAGAATACTGAGCGACCATCTATGTTCCTCCTCAGATAGCGAGTGGATTATACCAATCCCGCTTTTTGTTTAGCCTCTAGAAGAAGCTGTTCTCTTCGTTTTTCATACTCTGCATGAGGAAGACGCGCCACAGACTCTCTGTTCTTAATCGAAAGAGAAGGAGAAGGTCCACGACCCTGTGAGCCATCAATAGCGAGTGGAGTAGGAAGTTGATCCGCGAGTTTCTTCTGAAGCTCTGCCCGAATCACATCTTCAATCTCTTGTTCCCGCTTCTTAGCGACCACAATAGCCGTATCAATCTGTTCCTCAGTGAATCCAGAGATAAGTTCAGTGAGCTTTACGCCAGACTCCCTAATCTTAAACTCTCGATACGCTTTCAGCTCAGACATTCTAATTTTCTCAGCCGCAGAAGAGGCAACCTCATCTATAGCTTTCTTCAACTTCTCATTCTGATCTTTAAGAGCCTTTACTTCGTCTTCTATAGTCCCAGTTTTCAAATTTTTCTCGTCTTGAAGCTTACTAACAGTATCTTGAAGATCCTTTAGTTGCTTTTCGGACTCCAGTTTCAACTTATTGAGTTCTTCGATCTTACCATAAACTTTAGCTTTTTCGTCAGACCGAACTTTCTCAATTAAAGTGTCAACTTGCTCTTTAGAAATTGAATTCGAGGCTGGCGTGGTTACTTGTGATGTGGGTTCTTGTGTATGACTAGTAATACTAGTCGGCTGTGTCTGAGTAGAAATCAAATTATCGCTCATGAACTCCTCCAATAAAAGTTTCTGTTTCGATGTCTCTCAATTAGGAGAGACGAGGATCGCTGACCGTACGCTTCAGATCATCCGGTTTCTCAGAATTCGGAATTGAACTCCCGGAACCCTTTTTCCCCGTTTCGCGTTGACCTTTCGAGTATGGGAAATTGATGGAACCGCCGCGTCCCACATCAGTCTGACCCTCGTTACCCGAACTCACCGTGCCTGCCGAATTGGTACCCATAGAAAGACCTCCTTGGTGGGTGTTTTGTTACTTCACTTCTTAGTATGAGAAATCCACCAGAAGAGTCAAGAAACACTTCGAGTTAACCTGTGAATTTTTGAAATTTAAAAAGTTTGTGTGGGTCAGGTGGGAAAATAAGAAATTCTAGTCAGTCATACCCGAATTCTTTTTCAAGTTATTCTCAACTATCTTTTCTCCGCGAATTTCATCAGGACCGCCTCTAGTAGCAGCATTTGAACCAGCTTTACGAGCAGTATCGAAAGAAACGCCTAATTCCATATCCTCTTTCTTCTCTTCTCGTGATTCATCTATGATTCTTTCAATTTCACCCTGTGAAAATCCATCTTTCTCCAACTCAAGTCTACGAGTAGTAAGACCCAAATCAAGTCGTTCTCTAGAAAGAGAGACTTCTCTAACTTCATCCTGCGGAAGAGGATTAGAAAATGTCACATCATTTCTATATTTATTTCCTTTAAGTTCTTTCATCTTTTTACCGAAAGCTGGATCACCAACTTCAGTTATTTTAAGCATCATTCGATTTATGAGTCGAATACCTAAACCGTATGTAAGAACCTTAGCATCACGTTTTTCCATAAGTGGTAGGTATTGCATTTGTAAAGAAACTCCCGAAGGAGCAACGGAACTGCTGGTCAATTTTCCTAGAACTTGTTCAGGTGTACTGGAAAGTTCCAGCATGGACGTTTTTAGGTTCTGCCAATGCGCGCTGGCAGCGACCAAATCACCTTTCAATTCAAGATTTTCGACCTTCGCACCCTCGGGTAAAGCCCAAGTTCTATTAGCTCCTTTTTCGAGATCTTTAAGTTTAGCGCCATAAATAATGGTCTGTGGAGACGCATGATAATTTATAATATCAGAAATATCAGTACCTTTTTCATTAAGTTCTTTATTCAACTCAGTAATATCCGCAAGATCTGACAGTCCATAATACTCTCCAGATAGCGGATAATTTGGAATATGAATTATAGGAATTTCTCCTAGAGGATTCTCTTTCTCCTCAATAAGAACCTTATCTTCATAGTATCTAACTAAAGCAGGACGAATTATCTTGCCTTGTTTATCCATTATAGGAGCTAACCACTCTTCACAAACATACACCATATCAACTGAGGTCATAGTTTGTAGTCCGCGATGAGCGCTCGGCAAAGAATAATTAGTCGCTGATGGCGGATCTCTATAAACAGGATTCACAATCAGAATCCTCTTAAGTTTCTTTCTGTCTACTCCATAAGGACCACCAAACTCAGGAAAAACTAAATGGCTAGGGATAATATCCGCTCTTGCATAAGGATCTTCCAAAGGATCATTTACATCCCAGGAAACTCTTACAAAAACATCCCCTGTGATAGCTCCGCTCTGTCCAGCTTCTAAACACCAAAGGTTTTTATTGTTCCTTCTCCAGGTTTCTTCAAGTGTGTAGCGAACAAACTCCCTATCTTCTTTTTCATTCTGAGATGTAGATGGATCATCTGGAATTGAAATATCAAACCCTTTTTTAAAAGCGAAATTTGTGTGCAGATCAACTATCTTCCTACAATAATTCATAGTTAACAGCGGATCATTAGCATCCCTTAAATAAGACCAATGCTTTCCTAAATAATAGAGCCAATACTTTCTGTATGCTTGAACTCTTCTCTGATGTGTTCTAGCCATATCATCAGGAAACAACAAACCCGCAATTTCTGATATGGAATATGAAGAGGTAAGGCTTGGATCTGTATAGCTCATTTTTTCTCCGTTTCGAGGGAGCCTTCTCGTGTCTTAGTCCCTGACTGTACCCCCTCTACTTTATCTACACCAAAACCGCCGTAATTCCTAACCTCAGGCTGTATCCCTGTTTGTCCTAAAAACGCATCCTGAAATGAATTCATCCTTTGAATTACTGGGGAATCAGCTTTTCTGATTTCATGGTATATCCGTAACGACTCCCCTATTTTCTTTCTTGTTTCTTCAGAGAGAATCCTAGTCATTAATCAAATCTTCCTCTCTTAGATGGTCTTGTTCGACCAAAGCCATGAGGCTGCAAGGTCTGTTTAGCCCAAGCTCCAGCAGCTCTAAGTTCTCTAGCAGCATCCCAAATTGTACCAGATCGACCCATTATAAATGGATTAATAGCTTCTTCAACTTCCATTGTACCTCTTACATTAGCAATCCAACAAAGCATCATAGCTGAATCCGGAAAGTCATCAAACGCATTTTCTGCATCTTTAGGTTTATGGACAACCATCTGTTGTCCTCTCCATTCCTTTTCTAAATCATGCATTTGATGAACAAACTTTTGCCACTTAAGAGTTTTAGTTACACGTCCTCCTCCAGGATATGTAAATCTCTTACCTGTAAGTTCCTGTAAAAATACTTTATAGCCTATATCCTTAGATTGTGCAGAAAATAGGAAGGGTTCTACATGAATGCTCGATTCTGCCAATTCAGCAGCAATACGAGAATATACAGGATCGCCCTTACCTGTGGCATCTATGATAACTTCTTGTAATTTATAGTTTTTTAAGAAATCTACTATCTGCGGATGCTGCGCTTCATGATCATCGCCGTATAGCTCTAACCAATTGTAAATGTGAACAGCAAATCGCTCCTCTCCACCAATCATAAATGGACAATCCCAAAAAACTTTTCCAACAGTGATTACTGTTGAGTTGGCTCTACCAACATCTATTGCAGCAATTATTCCTGGAGTTCCTGGATCGTATGTTACAAGACCCGGAGCGCGCGTAAACTCCAACCTTCTTCTACTTCTACCTTTTCCTATTTCTGCAAATAGCGAATTCTTATTATCCTTAATAGCACATTCGTCGAACAAATCTGGATTGATAAACATACCCCGGTCAAGCATCCAATGAAGTCGGTACTTCATTCTAAAGTCATCGGAATCTTCTCCTAATCTACCTTTTTCTTTCTCTACATATTTTTTATATCTAGGATTATACCTCTGACACTCAATATAATCATACTCATAATGTCTTCGATATTTAGACCTAATAACCCCATCGGAAATATCTGATCTCTTATTTCGTCTACAAGCAAGGTAAAAATCAGACCTAACCTTATTAGGAGTTCCAATTTTTACAAGTGTTCCAGCCATTGCAGCAGCCATTGGATGTATTGAAGACCTAATTTTATTAGAAGGAATATCTTGTGTTTCCTCTAAAAGAATTAAGTGATATGTCTTACCTTCAATTTTAGACTGGGGAGAAGCAGTGCCGCAATCCACAAAAGACCCATTTGGAAGGGTCATATTCTCTTTTTCATGAGTCAAGTCGATATTGATGTCTGGGTCAAGAAGGGCGAGCTTTGCCTCCCTAGAATACATCCTAGCTCGCATCCTCGACCACATGATACCAGATTGTTCATAGGTTGGCGCATAGATTCCTATCCATATTCCTTTATTAAACTTGGCTATCCTTGGATCATTTGGAATATTCTTAGCTAATATAGGAAGTAATACCATAAGGCCACAGGTAGTTACAGCTACTGTTTCTGTTTTTCCTGTCTGTCTTGCGAATAGGGCAGTGACTTCCTCTGCATCTTCTGAAAGCAAAGAGAATACAATACGCCAACCAAACTCTAACTGATAAGGATAAAGTTCTAATCCTGTCATCTCCTGAGAATAGAACATAATCATATCTGCTAATTTCTCGATCTCCTCCTTACTCAACGGCCTATTTGGAATACCGTCAGAAATCTGTTGCTCGAACTGCTTTGTTTTTTCCTGTATCTGTGGAGTTTCCATCCAGAAAAGATAGCACAAACCGAACAAAAGAAAACCTCGAACCTGTTATTAGACAGATCCGAGGTTTGGGGAAATGGAACTAGAGGGTTCTGGCTGGATTAACCTTGTACGATCTGCCAGGTATTATCTATCTTTTGAACTAGCTCAGAAGATAATCCTAACTCTTTCGCTCTCATAATAGCAGAACGCTTGTTTGCAAAGTGTTCTACTTCTTTTTCAAATCCTTCTATTAAATCAACCTTAGTTGGTTCTCCCTCAGTAACCGTTTCTGTATCTTCTGAGGCAAAGAATTTAAAGGTCTTACCTGAAGCTCTACCCATATTTTCAGGGTTAGCTTCTACAGTTTTCTTCTCACGAACTTTTCGTTCTTTCTTTTCTGTTTTAGAAACAATGTCACCTAGAGTGATACATGTTTCATCAACAACCTTAGCGTCCGTAAATAATCTTTGTCCTTCTTCTGACATTAAGTAAGCAGCACATATTTTTATCTCAGACATTCTAGATGTCCAGCGATATGCAACATACTGCCCATATTTTTCACGGAAGGGCGTTCCTTCTCGCGTCTCCACAAAAACAACACCTTTAGGAACATTTCCCTCTTTAAAAAGTTTCACCACAACCTCCCCAGTATAGGGATTATTGGTGACATACCTATACGAAGGAGAAGTATTCTTCTCCTTTATAGCCTTAATTTTAACTACTTCTGTTACAGTTTCTACATCTTTTTCTGTTAGGTTTTCCATTCGCTATTCCTTGTGTTGTAGGTGTTTGAATGATTCATTAGAACCATTCGTGCCGTTTGTTTGTTGTAGTTTTTTAAGGTCAAATCTGTGGTCAATGTGTTTCATGGTATAGGATAAGTATAAGGATCATACTTAAGATTTTCAATAGAAATTTGAATATACTTATGATAATAATTTAACCATAGACTTAATTATCTTAATATGATCTGTATATTCACTTATAAATATAGAAGTAGTATCTACAAAACGTAATGCTTGCTCAATACATGCTCTAGCATGTTCTACTGAATACGCCTCATATCTAAATCGACTATATATTTTTTTAAATGGTTCTACATTCGGAATAACTGGGATGGCTCCTGCTAAAACACCTTCAAAAATAGAGACATTAAGTGTGTCTCTAAGTGAAGCAGAGAAAACAATCTTAGTTTCTCCTAACAATAAATCATAATCCTTACCGTAAAGATTTCTTACTGAAAAACCCATCTGTTTAAGTGTATTTACATATTCAGCTTCTAGGGGATCTTTCCCCGGATTTATCCCAGCCGAAAAGATAGTCTTATCCTTCCAGGGTTTTAATATAATACCAGCCAGCATAGGTTGCCTATCATTTGCTAACCTACCTGGTACAACAATCCACTTTTTATCCTTAGATTCAAATCTACCTTTATCAATTGGAAATCCAACTGTAACTAGCCGAGTTAAATCAGTAATATTAGGCTTATAAAACTCAATAAATTTATCCCTACTCCACTTAGTATTAAACATGATTATGTCGAATTTATTTAGATTTAGTCTAAAGGTATCATAAAAATCTTTTTGTTCTTTGTGGTCAAAATAACCCAATAACTCTGGTCCGCCGTGATGATGGCCCACAATTTTTTCCCCGTTAGACTTTGCTAATTTTATAAACTTGAGGAACTCATAGTCGGTATCTCCCTGTAAAAACCAAACATCACAGGGTCTAAACTTTTTAGCTTCAGGAAGGTATCCAACAACATCAATCCCTAAATCATTTAGGGTTTTTTCCAAAAGCGAAGAATATTCATAAGTCCATGTTCCCACTTCTGTCCGGCGGATGAAATTTACTTTCACCTAAAATCTCCTTCAGTTTTTCTTCATACATGCTACAAAACCACTTTTGCTTAGCAAGAGACATACCAGAAAACAACACGCCTATCTGCTTTTTTTCTTCTTTTGTATTACTCTTTTTTTTCAATAGTCGTTCTAAAGTAATCAAACATAGCAAACTATCCATAGACATTATGGGTTCTCTTTCTGTGTTTTTGGAACTGGTGGAGGAACCTTCTTGTTCTTAACTTGTTGATAAGCTTTATGTAAAATTTGACTCATTTCTTTATTAGTCTGTAAACAATTTCCTTGTTTTTGAAGGTTTTCTTTCCAGAGTCTCTCTTTTTTTTCTTCCAGTTTATTTTTTATAAGAATTCGTTTTAACCTGCGCAACTCTCTTTTAGAGCCGAATAAAATTTCCAATATTGAAAAAACAAAAAGCAAAACTAGAAGGATGGCTCCAATCAAAATAGCGGAGAAAATTGAAGAAATTTCAAGCATCGCTGTTCCTTTCTTCAGAACAGCCACACTTCAAATAAACCGCGTGACTGTTATTCTGTATGCTACACCCTCTGTTGTGATTAAGTTAACTGTGTCAGAATCAGCGACAGAACACTCAATTGACTTTATTTCGACATTGAATTTCTTCAACTCTTGTCTGGCGAGATTGAAATCTTTAGATGGATTCTTACCTTCAAGCCAAGATTTAAACGCTTCTAAACATAGCTGTACTACTTCGGGTATGTCCGCACTTATCGCAGCAGAAAGCTTAACTATTCGTCTTGAGCGTTTATTGTATTCGTCAGTACGGCTTGCCAATGACTCGATAAAATGCTTGGTAGTCATTAAACTCTTTCTTAGCTTGTATAAAACCTTTTCCACTCCAGGATAATTCCATTATAGTTTTTCCACCTGGAGGGACATCACCCAGTGGATTTCCCCACCCTCCAAACCAGGAGGTTAGTACAATAGAACCACCGGGAACAACATTCTTTTCAAAAACATTATCTAAAAATTCTTGGCCGTATAGCATTTTGTGTTCTTTTTCCAAATACTCTAGGTCATCCAAGTAGGCCAAACAATCTGATATAACAACAATATCTGCTCTTATAGAAGGAAGTGGATCTCTCATATCATACACGTATGCATTAACTCGATTTATTTCTATGCATCTTTGCACAGCAAGACTGCAAAGATCGTATCCTACGAGTAGGTTTGGGTGACAAATATCCCTAATTTCTTTTAGAAGGAGCCCTTCACCACACCCATATTCAACAATACTCAGTCCTTTTGTTACAAAAGCGTTTACTGGAAGGATCTGTTTACACAATCCGGCGGTTATACAATGCCTGTTTGCTACATGATAACCCCACGGATCTTCTCCTTGACCATAAAAAACATCCATTTCCTCTTTAGATAGTCCCCGTTTT
>Ga0315284_10003839_pt1 | contig 21352 bp, 20 predicted proteins | sample YL17G09_16_MG_FD_203696 | JGI IMG/M metagenome (GOLD analysis project Ga0315284, IMG submission 203696) | Sediment microbial communities from Yellowstone Lake, YNP, Wyoming, USA - YL17G09_16 | ecosystem: Environmental > Aquatic > Freshwater > Lake > Sediment | place: USA: Wyoming | collected...
CCCCGGCTGGGTGTTTGATGGTTGGGTGGGGGACTGGGTCTACAAAGCCACTTCCGCTCTTGACCCGAGCAAACCCAGTTCATGGTTGGATTCCACCATCATTGTCCTGATGGACCGTAACAGGACAGTCACCGCCAACTTCAAGCAGGTGCAGTAATTTTGTGTCGTATTCACGTGCGGGGTGAGGGACAGTTAGGGTTAGTGGCAACTCCACCATCCGTAAGGTCGTGGGAAGTTTATACGCGGATTTGTGCAAGTGAGTACTAGTCTAGTGTCTCGTAAACAGCTTTACAACGAGCCAAGCTGTCAAGGGCAGCTTGACCGAGGCATGCCATACAAACGGCTTGGGGTCGGTATTGGACGCTGCCACATTATTAGTCGATCTTGGGCGACCAATTAAGGAATGTAGTCTAATCTAAATTGTCAAGGTATTTGAGAGACAGTACACTAGCTCTTCTTCGCATCGCCCTGGTTGCGGACATTGCCGGCGGCCGCCGTCTTCTTAGCGGTGAAGGTAAGTCCTTCTTCGCCCACGTCTACCACCACCGTGGCGCCCTCTTTGAATTCGCCACTCAACACCTTAATGGCCAGCGGGTTCTCCACATGTTTTTCCAGAGCGCGCCGTAACGGACGGGCGCCGTAGACCGGGTCGTAGCCTTCTTTTGCCAACCAGGACCTGGCTTGCTCCGTGATTTCCACGCTCAGCTTGCGCTCCGCGAGCCGCTTCTGCAGGTCCTTCGCCAGCAGGTCAACCACCTGCCGCAACTGTTCCTCGTTGAGCTCGTGGAAGACGATGATTTCATCGAGGCGGTTGAGGAACTCCGGGCGGAAGGTCTTTCTGACCTCGCCCATGACCTTGTCCTTCATTTCCTCGTAATTCGATTTACCGGCCTTTCCTTCATCCCGCCGCGTCGTAAACCCGATGGCTGACTCACGTTTGATTAGCTCCACGCCGGCGTTGCTTGTCATGATGACCACTGTGTTTTTAAAGTCGACGGTGTGTCCATGCCCATCGGTCAAACGGCCGTCATCAAGCACCTGGAGTAGGCTGTTGAATACCTCCGGATGCGCCTTTTCAATTTCATCGAGCAGGATGACGCGGTAGGGCCGTCTCCGTACCGCCTCCGTCAATTGACCGCCCTCGTCGTAGCCCACATAGCCCGGCGGCGCACCTATAAGCCGCGAAACGGTGTGTTTTTCCTGGTATTCGGACATATCGAGCCGCACCATGGCGTTCTCATCGTCGAACAGGAACCATGCCAGCGTCCGCGCCAGTTCGGTCTTGCCCACGCCCGTGGGTCCCAGGAACAGGAAACTGCCGATGGGACGGCGCGGGTCTTTTAGCCCGGACCGGCTCCGGCGTATTGCCTCGGATATAGCTTTCACCGCCTCTTCCTGATTCACCAACCGCTCGTGGATTCGCTCCTCCATCTGGAGCAGTTTCGCCGATTCGCCCTCCAGCATCTGCGAGACGGGGATGCCCGTCCAGCTTGAAATAAGCTGGGCGATGACCTCTTCCGTCACCTCGCTGCCAATTTTAGCCTGCCGGAGCCACGTTTCTTTGGCGGTGTTGTATTCGGTTTCCAGGCGCAGTACGTCCGTCTTTAGTGTGGCGGCGCGCTCGTAGTCCTGCCTCTGCTGTGCCGCTTCCTGCTCGTCTGCAAGCTGTTGCCTGCGTTTCTCAAGTTCCTTGACGTGCGGCGGTGCGCTCTCCGTATCGATACGCAATTTGCTGGATGCTTCGTCTATCAGGTCGATTGCCTTGTCCGGCAGGAATCTGTCCTGGATGTAGCGTTTGCTCAATTGCGCCGCCGCTACCAGAGCCTCGTCCGTAATCTTGATCTTGTGATGGGCTTCGTAGCGCGGCCGCAGACCACGGAGCATTTCGATGGTCGCTTCAACTGTTGGTTCGGTCAGGAAGACCGGCTGGAGACGCCGTTCCAGCGCCTTGTCCTTTTCAATGAACTTGCGGTACTCGTCCAGCGTGGTCGCGCCGATGCACTGTAACTCGCCGTGAGCCAGCGCCGGTTTCAGCATATTGGAGGCATCAATGGCTCCTTCGGCCGCTCCCGCTCCTACCACTGTATGGATTTCATCGATGAAGAGAACAATCTCGCCCTTTGATTCACGCACCTCGTCCATGACCGCCTTCATCCGCTCCTCGAACTCACCGCGGAACTTGGTGCCCGCCACCAGCGCGCCCATATCCAGCGCGATGACCTTGCGTTTTTTCAGAGAATTGGGAACGTCATCCGCCGCAATCTTCTGCGCCAGTCCTTCGGCGATGGCAGTCTTACCCACCCCTGCCTCGCCCACGATGACGGGATTGTTTTTGGTGCGCCGCGTCAGGATTTGCATGACGCGCTTGATTTCGTTATCCCGGCCGATAACCGGGTCGAGTTTTCCCTGGCGGGCAAGCTCGGTCAGGTCACGGCCGTACTTCTGCAGACTGCGGTACTTGCTTTCGGCGCGGGCGTCCGTGACCCGGTGCGCGCCGCGCAGTTTCTGAATTGCGGTGTACACTTTTTCGCTGGTAATGCCGGACTTCTGAAGGATTTGGTAGGACGGTCCCTTCCCTTCATTAGAAATCGCCCAAAAAAGGATTTCCGTGCTAATGAGTTCATCGGTAAGACGTTTTGCCTCCGTGTCAGCCGCCTCCAGCACATCCTGAATGCGGCGACTTATGGAGGGTGGTTGCATAATGGGCCCTGCATGGACGACTTTTGGTATTCTGCCCAAAGCGACATTAAGTTCCGCTTTCACAACATTCGCATCAACACCAAGTTCTCTTAGTATTTCACTGACCAGACCTTTTTCTTGGGCGAGCAAAGCATAGAGCACATGCTCAATATCCCAGACGCCATGATTCATTTGTTGTACCAATTGCTGTGAATTGGCTATGGCATCTCGTGCCATATCGGTAAATCTATCCTGTTGCTGCATGTCTTTACTCCACAGCCTTCATTTTACCTGAACCCACCCGAAATGAGTTGTGAGAAATGTCACAATCCGGCTGCCAACCGCCGGGTGTTCCCATTCATACTCGTGTCCCGGCGTGTTGATGCAGTGCGTGAATTTCACGTTCTTGCCCTGCGCCAGCGCTCTGAACCAGCGTGAGAATGCTTTAATGTACGATTTTGTGCCAGCCCACAGGTCGCGTTCACACATCGGGTCACGCTGTAATCCGTTGTTGTCAATGGCAAGTGTTCTCGGGGAGAGAGTGCGGCGCGGCATCTGCGGAAAGAATGTCCCCAGTTCGATGCTATAGATACTGGGATTGTCGCTGGCGCTCTTCATGGCGGCATTGTCGAAGGCGGCGCCCTGGCTAACCGCGAGCAGGAGGATCTTGATATCGGGCAGAATCCGGGTTAGAAGTTTGAGCTGTTCTGCCATTGCCTCCGCCCGGGGGGACTTGCCAAAGTAGAAGAATTGGGCTTCCTTGCCCAAGTCTCTGAGGTGTCCCCAGATGGTCGGCCCGCTCCGCAGATACTGTGCCAGCGCCCACTTGTGCCCCAGCCTGGAAAGGGCCTCCGTGACGCCGTTTACAATGCTTTTTTCCCATTCCTGCAGGTTTTCGATTGGGGTGTTTCCCCACCCGCCCGGGCTGACGATGATTAACACCTCTTTACCCAGGGCTTGATTGACATAATCCAGCATGCGGTTTATCACCTGCTGGCGTTTTTTGGTGTTGCGGGGGAAGAGTTTCTGCGCCAGTTGTTTGATTTCCCGCTGGAATACTGCCTCCACGCCGGAACTTTGGGTGTCCACGCGGCTATGGTTCATTACTTGCTGTTTCAAAAACGGCGAACTCCCTGCTGGCAGCTTTACCACGCTGTTTGAAAAACGTCTTTGTGCCCTCTTGCCACACCCACAGCCGGTGCCCGGGCGTCAGCCAGCCCCCAATGCTGTTCCGCGATGGGTAGACGATATAAACTTTCTCCGCCACGCGGTTCAGTTCTTCCAGCGCCTGTTTGGCTTCGTCGGTGGTGGGCAGGTGCTCGAGGACGTGGCTCACAAAGACCGCCCCGAATGACTTGTCCGCAAAGGGTATGTGCGTAACGCTGGCAACCACGGGCGTGTGGTGTCCCCGCAAAGCGCGCGCATCGATGTCCAGGCAGACGTCGCCACTGCCGTGAGCCGGCCTGTTCAACCAGCGCCGTGTCCGCCGAACGCCCCACGGACCGCCCACGACCAAGAGCGGTTTCCCACAGGTTTCACACTGCGCACAGGCGGCCGCGTACTTTTTGCTTTTATCGCGGTTCTCGTTTCTCAGGATAATGAGTTGCCAGACGCCGGCCGCGATAAGGAGCGCCACGATGACGGCTATGGTGGCAATCAGCGAGATGGTGGAAATCTTGCCGCTCATCCACTCGTAGAGTGTGTTCAGACCATAGTAGCCGGCAAACGCCAGCACCAAGCTTTTCACACCCACGCCCAGGAAGGTGAAGATGAAGAAGAGGTGCGGTGGGTACTTCAATGCGGCGATGGCGAGAGTCATGGGCAGATGGAGCGGGTTCGCCATGACGGACATGAGGAAAACCGTCCAGCCGCCGCGCTTTTTCATCCAGGTGACGGCACGGTCGTAAATGGCGCTGGAGAAGCGGCGGCTGATTTTTTCGGAGACACCCCGCCCGCCGTAGCCAATCATGTAAGTAAGGAACTGGCCGGCGCTTGCCCCCAGCCCGGAGAGCAGGCCGCACCAGACCGGCGCCCAGATGCCGAATTGCGGCGCCAGCAGGCTCGGCGATACGAAGGTGACAATCCAGTACGGCACGGGGATGGCGGTCACACTGAAGGTGCTCGAGGCGATGAAGGCGATAATCAGCACGCCAATCAGGCCGTACCTTTTGGCAAAATCGAAATTCGAGATCTGGTCGCGGTAGTAGATGGCGGCAACACAGAGGGCAATGGTAATAAGAACGCCCAGGGCACCCAGTACAATTTCGCCCCTGGGGAAACGACGGCTGTTATTTTGCTGTTTATCAGTCATGTTACGCTGTGCTGATTAAGACGGACTGATAGGTATTATAGCAACTAGAATCGGTCCGTCTCAAGACGGGCGCCCTGCGCCACCAGGGATTCAACAATGCCCAGGAACTGCTTGAGTATGCGGGCGGTGGCACCCCAGATGACCTTGTTGTTATCACAGCGGTAAAAATAGCTATCGATTGCCTTGCCGTCCACAAGGGCTGTGCCTTCTTCCATGCAGTCCCTGTCTAGCAGGTGTGCCAGGGATACCTGGATAATCTCTTCCGTTTCGAATTCATCGACTTTGAACGCATACGGGTAGGGGACCATGCCCACAAACGGCGATATGACATAATGAGTGCCGGCGGTAGCCATGTCATCGAGTTGTCCCAGCACACGCACGTCTTTTCGCTTTAGACCGATTTCCTCTTCCGCCTCGCGGAGGGCGGTATCCATCAGGGTGGGGTCAATTACCTCGCGGGCGCCGCCGGGGAAAGAAATCTGGCTCTTGTGGTCTCTCACCTTGTCGGTTCTCTGAATAAAAATCAGGTGATAGTGCCCATCTTTGACGAAGACCGGGATAAGCACCGCGGCGATCGTACGCTGGGTGTCCACAACCCGTTTGATGGGGCGTAATGAGAGCGCCTGCTGCAATTGGTCGATCACAGCTTAATATTAGCACCGTGCAGGACGGATTCCAATTCAGGAAACGTGCCTTTCATCCTGGTCCCCGCCCAAGGGTTCAGCATGACAAAAGTGATGGTACAACGCCTCGCACAGACTTGACAAACCATTCCCCTGCCTCTTACAGTGGGCATAATTGGCGTTTTTTCCGCCGGGAAGGAGCGAAGTTGTCTTACCAGACCATTTTGACTGAAACTACCGGGCAGGTGGGCATTATTACGCTGAACCGCCCGGACAAACTCAATGCGCTCAGCAGTACCCTTTTCCTTGAATTCGATGAGGCGCTTACGGAGTTCGAGCGGAATGACAACGTAAGGGTGCTCCTGGTCACCGGCAAAGGTGAAAAAGCATTTTCCGCCGGAGCTGACATCCACGAGATGGTCGAATCGCAGGAGGGGGCGCGCCGGGTGGGCAGAGGTGCTGGCGGCGACTGGCTTGAGCACCTGGCGTTTTATAGAAAGCCGACTATCGGGGCGATAAACGGGCTCGCTCATGGCGGCGGCGCTCTCATGTCATCCATCTTCGATATGCGCATCGGTTGCGAGCGCACCAATTTCCGGTTCCTGGCGGTGACCTACGGGCGCATCAACTCGACATGGACTCTGCCGTTGATTGTGGGTTTGCCCGTGGCAAAAGACCTTCTCCTGACCGGCAGGGTGGTGGCGGCGGAAGAGGCTTTCCATATAGGACTGCTAAACCGGCTGGTCACCGCTGGCAAACTCATGGAAACGGCAATGGGGACTGCCAGCCTCATCGCCAGAAGCGACCCGGCTACGGTCCAGCTTATCCGCCGAATATTGAATACTAGCGTGGGTATGGGCTGGCAGGAAATGCTGGCAAACGAGACAAGACTTACCGCCGAATTCCTGAAACCACCGCCGCCCAGCGAGAGCTTCAAGGATTTCCTGAAACGCAACCCGCCGGACGGCAGTTCAAGGGAGAGCGCATGACACCACCCAAAACGGCACTTGAAGGCATTAGAGTCCTGGACCTGGGCCGGTACCAGGCGGGACCGCGGGCGGGCCTGGTGATGGCGCGCCTGGGTGCGGAAGTCATCAAGGTGGAGCCGCCGGGTGGCGAGGAAAGTCGTGGCGCCGGCGGGGGCGGCAATACAGTGCGCGGTCAGAACCCATACTGGGTGCAGTACAACAGCGGCAAAAAAAGCGTCGCCATCGACCTGCGCCAAGAGGCGGGTAAAGAAGTGCTCCGTGATTTGGTGAAAGTCTCGGACGTGTTTATCCAGAACTTCCGGCCGGGTACCATCGAACAGATGGGTTTTGGCTACGAAAACCTCCGTGGTCTGAATAAACGCATTGTCATGCTCAATGTCTCCGCCTACGGGCAATACGGGCCGTACCGGGACAGGGTGGGCTTCGACCAGATAGGGCAGGCAATCAGCGGGCTGATGTGGTTGACGGGCTACCCTGAAAACCCGCCGACAATCACAACCATGCCCCTCATTGACCGCATTACGGCGCTCCACGGCACCATCGGGGTGCTGGCGGCACTGCGGGAGCGCGAGCTTTCTGGAGAAGGGCAGGCCATCGACGTCAGCCTGGCAGACACCGGCTTCAGCCTTACGGAAATCCCCATTGTCCATTACCTGGGGAGCGGCGTCATTCCGAAGCGGGAAGGGAGTCGGGTCGCGGGTTCCCTGAGTAATGTCTACCGAACGAAAGACGGCTGGGCATATATCATTGTGGCAAGCGATAATATCTGGGAAAGGCTCTGCAATATCCTCGGCAGGCCGGAATGGCTGAAAGACCCGCGGTTTGCCAGCCGTGCCTTGCGGGGGCGGAGTGCGCCGGTGGTGGAGGCGGAGCTTGAAAAGTTCTTCGCCGCCAGGACCATGGACGATGCGGTGAATACGCTTTCCGATGCGGGCATACCTTGCTCGCCCGTGAATGACGTGCCCCAGGCCTCTAAGTCGCCGCAAATCTGGGAGCGCGAACTGCTGGTGGAAGTGCCCGACCCGGTCGCCGGCACCATTCACACCAGCGGCAGGTTCATCAAGTTGAGCCGGAGTCGGGATGTGGTAGGCAGTGCCCCGCTACCTGGCGAACATACGGATGAGGTGCTAACAGACATACTGAAATACACGCCCGCTCAGATTCAGAGGCTGAGGGAGCAGAAGGCGGTAGGGTAAAAAGAGGAGGCTCTTATTGCGCAGAATCTCCGCCACCATCGGCATGACGAGGCAATCCCGGGGGTTGGGCTCTTATCCGTAACCTCGTGTTTATAAAGTAGAATTTCTGTATAATATATTCTGCATGAAAATTATCGCAATTGTTGGCATGGCGGGGGCGGGAAAGTCCGAAGCCACGCGGGTTTTCGAGCAGGCGGGGTATGTGCGTATCCGCTTCGGGGATATTACCGATGAAGAGGTGGGCAAGCGGGGTTTGCCGCTGAACGAGACCAGCGAACGGTTTGTGCGGGAAGCCCTGCGTGGTCGGCACGGCATGGCCGTGTACGCCAAACTCAGCATCCCCAAAATCGACAAGGCGCTCGAAAAATCGAATGTGGTGGTTGACGGGTTGTACTCATGGGAAGAGTATCTCCTGCTGAAAAAGCGCTACGGCGAACAAATAACGATTGTGGCGGTATGGGCATCGCCGCGGAAGCGCTATTTCCGACTTTCAGTGCGGGATACAAGACCGCTTACCCGAGAAGAAGCCGCGGCGCGTGATAAAGCAGAGATAGAGAATCTCAACAAGGGCGGACCCATCGCCATGGCGGACTACATGCTGACCAATGAATCGACGAAAGCGCGCCTGGTGCGCCAGACGAAGAGATTGATAGAGAGGCTGGGATGACGAAACAAGCGGGACGCCGGGGTGTGCAGACCGGAAAATACATCCGCCCTGACTGGGACGAGTATTTCCTGAAAATTGCTTCGGTGGTCGGGGAACGTTCCACCTGTTTGAGACACCATATGGGCGCCCTCGCGGTCAAGAACAAGCGTATTCTTACCACGGGCTACAATGGCGCCGCGGCCGGGCTTAAGGACTGCTTGGAGCTGGGCTGTCTGCGCGACGAGGCGAATATACCTTCGGGCACGCGCCACGAAATCTGCCGGGCAATCCACGCCGAACAGAATGTGATTATCCAGGCGGCACTGCACGGGGTCAGCCTCGAAGGCGCCACCATCTATTGCACGCACACGCCCTGCATACTCTGTGCCAAGATGCTCGTTAATGCCCGCATCAAACGATTTGTGAGCTTCGGGAAGTACAGTGACGATGCCTTTAAGGAGCTCTTCAAGGAGGCTGGCATTGAGTTCGAGACCCGTCTCAAACCACCAACCAGAATCACGTTTATGGAGTGATCATTCCTTCGTCATTGCGAGGAATGAAATGACGAGGCAATCTCCGGCCGTGTGGTTGCCCCACCCCACCGATATTCTTCACTGCGTTCAGAATGACAGCGGGCTCCCCGTCAGCGGATGTTTTCACCCTGGTATTTGCCAGAATACCCATCCGTATCTGAGGTTAGCGTGAAGAAGACCAGTTGCATCATCCGCGTATTCTTCTGCACCCGGAAGCCCCGCTCGTTATAGACGACCATTAATGATTGCGAGCGCCCGCTGTAGCCTGCGTCCCAGACCGCCGTGCCGATGTTTACCCCGCACCTCAGCAGGGAACTGCGGGGCCTTCCCAGCGCCATGACATTCACGGGCAGATGCACAATTTCGTTGTAGGTGATAAGGTAACTGCCCGGCACCAGCTCGATGAAACCGTCCGTGCCGAAGACGAGTGGCGCCAGATCGGGCAGGCGCCGGCCGGCATTTTCCGCGCCCATCTGGCCCGCATTCTGAAACAGGGCGATGTCCCGCAAGGTGAGGTCGAAGCCGTTCGGCTGAAGCTGGCGTTCGAGGTCCAAATAGCCTTCCACCAGCGGCGGCTTTCCGGCAACCAGGCGGCGGATTTCGTTTTTCGGCAGAACGCTCATCGCCGTGCTCTTTCTACGTGTGATATAATCATGGAGTTCGGGGGCGGAAAGGTGAAACTGGCAGGAGAGGGATTCGAACCCACGACCAAAGGCTTATGAGTCCTCTGCTCTGCCAACTGAGCTATCCTGCCACAGAACAATATAACAAAAGCAGGCTGAAGCGTCAAACCAAACCCCTCCTCTGTCATTCCAGCCCTTCTGCGGTGCTCAGGGCAGGCTCCGGCTGGAATACAGAATCGAAATTGATGTGGATTCCGTATCAGGTACGGAATGACAAAAGGGCATGTCATTCTGAGCCCGACTCGGGCGAATGAATATCGGGGAAGGGTGGTATTGAATGTGCCGAGGGACTCCCACACCGAGACCCTTTGCTTCGTTTACCCTGAACTATGACGAAGGGTTCAGCGTGGCAGGAAAAATACATGGTGCGAGTCTTTTGAGAAAGCGCTACAAACTGCTCGTGGTTGATATTGACGGCACACTGCTGAACAGCCGCGGCGTCATCTCCACCGAAGACGCGGAAGCAATCGCCCGGCTCAGACAGCGTGGCGTGCGGGTGGCGCTGTCAACCGGGCGCGCGACAATGGCGGCCGGCTGGGTGCTCGACCACCTTCAGCTTGACGGCTACCATATCTTCTACGATGGCGCTCTTGTCTATAACCCGGTCACGAGCCGCGAATCGTACGTGGAGCCAATAGAAAGCGGCCTGGCGCGGGAAGCCATCGATTATGCCCGCCGGAGCGGCGTCCACATCGACCTTTATTCCAGCACGCGCTATTTCATCGAACGTGAGGACTGGGCGGCGGACATCCGCAGGCAGTTTTTCCGCCTCACACCGACCATTACCGGCCTTGATGATGTCTGCAAGAACGAACGTATCATTAAAGGCACGCTGATTGTGCGTTCCGGCGCCGAAAGGGAGCACGCCTTGGAGATTCAAAGCCAGTTCCGTGGTAGGCTGGCGTTTTCCTGGACAATGACACCCGCCTATCCGGACATCGACTTTGTCAATATCCTCAGTCCGCAGGTCTCTAAAGGCAGGGCGCTGGAAGAGCTGTGCACACTGCTCAAGGTGCCGCTGGCGGATGTGGTGGCAATCGGCGATGGCGTGAATGATGTCTCACTGCTGAAGAAGGCGGGGCTGGCGGTGGCAATGGGTAACTGCGCAGAAGAACTGAAGTCCGTGGCTCACATCGTCACGCATGATGTTGACCACAGCGGGGTGGCGGAAGCGATTAAGAAGTTTTTGGTGTAACCTTCCGTCAGTTACCTTAACGCTGGTCTGGAAGACTTTCGCCCCTTTTCCCTCTCATGCGTTGGGGAGAGGTCAGGCAAGGGTGATACCGTGGGATTGTCGGTGAATTGTTGTTTCCTTCGCGGCGTATTTTGATGTAAAGTATATTAGCATGCCAGAACCCATTGGGATTTCAAATCAGCACGAAATTCCGCTAACTACGGAAGAACAATCGCTGCATGCCTATGCTGACGATTCGCGGCCTACAATACCTAGTGAAGTGACTCCTCAAACGCCGTTAGAAAGCCTTAATCTCAACTGGCGTGAAAGGGATTTGCCCGAAGAAGAACGTACCAGGCACGTGCATCGATTGCACCCTTACCTGGGGAAGTTCATTCCGGAGCTTGCGGAAGTATTCATCCGGAAGTTTTTCAGGCCTGGTCAGACAATTTTGGACCCATTCTGCGGGTCGGGTACAACACTGGTTCAGGCTAATGAACTTGGGGTTCGGTCTATAGGATACGACATATCAGCTTTTAACGTGCTCCTAACACGCGCCAAGCTACGGCGTTATGACCTAAAACGGGTGCGGGCGGAAGTTCTGGACGTACTTGAGAAATTGCGCAATAGCACGCAAAACAGTGTCCAACTGGGACTATGGAACGAAGAACCTAAAAACCTGCAAATGCGTAATATTGACAACCTTTATTTGCACCAATGGTATGCATCGCGGGCACTTAATGAACTGCTGACCTATCGTCGCCTGATTCAGAATAGGGAATACCTATATCAAGACTTGCTCAAAGTAATTCTCTCCCGCTCTGCGCGCTCTGCGCGGTTAACTACGCACTATGATCTGGACTTTCCTAAGCAGCCGCAGAGAGAGCCCTACTGGTGCTACAAACATGCTCGTATGTGTCACCCCACGAACGATGCCTTCAAGTTTCTCTACCGATATAGCCTTGACACGCTGGAAAGGGTCAGTCAATTCGCTGAGGTGCGGACTAAGGCGAGCGTTCAGGTGCACCATGCCGACAGTCGCCGCGCGGCTTTTCCTCCCATACACGGAGTAGTGACTAGTCCCCCTTATGTTGGTCTTATAGACTACCACGACCAGCACGCCTACGCCTATCATCTTTTAGGCTTGGTCGACCGGCGCAAGCTTGAAATTGGGGCCGCGGCGAATGGCTCAAGCCTTCTGGCCAAAAAGAATTACCGTTATGATATTGTCAAGGTATTTCTTAATGCGCTCAAGTCAATGGTGAGCGGTGGGTGGCTGGTCGTCGTGGCTCATGATTCATCCAACTTGTACCCTGACATTGCGTCTTTATGCCACGTTGAGGAAGTAGCTGTTGTGCAACGTCATGTCAACCGCCGCACCGGACGCCGGTCGAGCGCGTTTTATGAATCTGTGTTTATTTGGCGTAAGCCGTGACGCTGCTTGGAAAAACGCGGCGTCCCAAGGATGACGTTATGGAAGACAGACAGCCCATGAAAAGCGAGATTCAACGCGTCATAAGATTATTGATGGATAGAGTTATGGAAAAAGTGCTGGTTAAAGATCCGTTCATCAAAGAACAACATAGGGCGGAGAAGCCACTGTATGCAGCATTGGTGCCAGACGAGATTTTCAAGGGTTCCCATTTTGAACGGAGGTTCGTCACGCCGTTCGGTAATGTGTGGGAAGAACTTGCGGTCGTAGCGGCCAAAGCCGGCCTCGGCCATGGCGAAACTGGCTATACTGTCCACGGCGTGGTTAGGGCGGAAAGACTGCGTCGAGTAACGGAACTGTTAAACAGATTAGAGCACGCGGGCTCGGGGGAGAAAAAGGTCCGCCCTGATTGGAACGCCGAACTCCAATATGTTCTGGATGGAGCCGGCGAAAAAATACCAACAACCGTCATTTGCGACGTCTTCGCGCAGGACGCTAGGACGGGCAAACGACTTGCCTTTGAACTAAAAGCGCCTTTGCCCAATAGCGACCAAACGAAGGTCAGCAAAGAGAAAATGCTGAAACTTTATGCGATGGACCCGCCGCAGGTTGATGAGGCATATTATGCCCTTCCCTACAACCCTTATGGTGCTCGCAAAGACTACGGTTGGAGTTTTCCCAACAGGTGGTTCAACATGAAGGAAGATTCAGTCGTTTTGATCGGAGAAGAATTTTGGGAAAAAATCGGCGGTCTTGGTACGTACAAAGCATTTATAGAGGCAGTAAACGAAATCGGTCGGGAATATAAAGACCGTATATACAGGGAATACCTGGGCATTGACCCGCCCGCAGATGCCTACCAAAGTAAGTTGTAGTGTAAATTCGCTCCCTTTATTCCCTCTCCCCCTTCCCTCAGCCTTCAGAAATAAGCACTCAGCCGGTCTTGAATTCTCTTTTGTTCCGTCTGTTGACAAAGTACACAGATGATAATATAATAGTATATAACATAAGCAGGAGGCGGAATTTGGAGCTGGTTGGATTGTCCGAAGTGGCGGAAATGGCAGGCGTATCCCGCCAGGCGGTCGTGAACTGGCGCGCGCGGTTCAGCGATTTCCCTTCTCCAACTGCTGAGCTGGCCAGCGGGCCGGTCTGGATACGGGAAGACATTGAGAAATGGTTAAAGAAAAGGGAGGGTTATATGGAAGGTATCATCAGCAGAGTCACGGGTTCCGGCAAACTTGAAACACATGAAATAAGCTTAAGCGATTTCGACCGGTTGGAATTGGCTAACGCTATCCATGCCGAGGTCACCAGGTCTGATAAGTTCTCGGTCACCGTAACGACAGATGACAACCTTTTCAACCATGTTGATTTCAGCAAATCAGGCGGCACACTGCGGGTGAGACTAAAGCCGTGGATATCCTTCCGCCACATTTCGGCGCGCGTTGCCATAAGCATGCCGGACCTGCGCGGTATCAAGATATCCGGCGCCACCCGTGCGTCCGTCAGCGGTTTCGGTTCGGCCAATGCCCTTGATATTGCCGCCTCCGGGGCGAGCAGGTTGAAACTGGATGAAGTGAAAGCCGGGGATACGAAAATCGATGTTTCCGGAGCGAGTCACGTCACCGGAAAACTTGAGCTGGTGGACTGTCGCATGGAAGCTTCCGGCGCCAGCACTGTCGAATTAAATGGCCGCGGCAACAATATCAGGCTGGACTTCACGGGCGCCAGCACAGCGCGCCTTTCCGAATTCAGCGCCGTGAACGTGGAAGTGTCCGTAGGCGGGGCGAGCAAAGCCGAGGTGACTTTTTCCGGCAAGTTAGACGCAGAAGCCAGCGGCGCTTCGCGCATCTCTTATGCCGGTGAGGGCACTCTGGGTAAGGTTCGGGTTACCGGAGCGTCAAATCTGAACAGGAAGTAGGGTATTACCTCTTCTTCTGCCAGAGAAAGAGCCGCTTCCACCACGGCGGGCCGATGGGGACGCCTTTCACCACAAACGAGTGTTCGCAGACGGCACAGCGCCAGACTTTGAACATCTCGTTGTAATAGGTCCGGTCACTGCCGCATTTCGGGCAGGCGGTGCGCATCTTGCGGGCGGTATCTTTATCCATCCGCCGCCAATTTTCCTCATACCATCCGGGCCGTGCAGGCATGCTTGCCCCTCCTCCCTTCGCTCCCATGGCAATCAGTGGTAATAATAGTTGTCAGCTATCAGTTATCAGTCATCAGGGAAAAATCGGCAGCTATTAACTGACAACTAATTACTGACGACTGACGGCTACTATTCAAACCCCAGCCATGTCGTGATTTTATCCAGCGGCTCACGGTCGCTGTGTACCCGGTTCGCCGGGTGCGACCAGTCCGGATAGCCAATGGCGATGGAAATGACGAGATGCTTTGATTCCGGGATGCCGGTAATCTCCCGCACCGTCTTCGGGTACATGATGCCCTGCCCCTGGATGCAGGTGCCCAGCCCGTAGTTGAGCGCCGCCAGCGCAATTGTCTGCGTCACCAGCCCGATATCGAAGAACGACGACGTGTTGAGCGCCTTGTCCATGGTGATGATAATCGCGGCAGGGGCGCCGAAGTAGCGGAAGCCCAGTCTTGACCATTCGGCACGCTTCTCCCGGTCCTCACGGCTGAAATTCATCAGTGCCTGAAGTTGCGCCTGAAGGCCAATTGCCCGTTCACGGTAAACACTGGGCAGGGGCGCAGGTGCTGCCGTGCCACGCATATCCCATGCCACCGCTTCGCCAGTATTGAACCTGGCAACATTTGCCTCACAGAGCTTATTCAAAGTTTCGCCGGTAACGATGACGAATTCCCACGGCTGGGCATTTATTCCGGATGGCGCCCGGGTGGCAACCTTCAGCATTTCCTCCAGTACCGTCTTCGGGACAGGGTCGGGTTTAAAGGCGCGGATGCTTTTACGCGTATTGATGGCTTCAATAATGTCCACTGTCTGACTCCTTAATAATTGAGAATTCCATTGTGCCGCAAATATCACCTGGGCACGTGCAATTCAATAATATCACCTTCCTCAAGAACATGGTCACGGCTTACCATGACGCCATCGTGTTTGCCCGAACCCCAGACCCGCGCAAACTTCAGCCTGGCGAGCATCTGCTTATGGATATTCAAGGCGGCGTCTTCGAGCGTGGCGCCCCGTGGCAGGACCACCGGCTCGGTCATGTCAGGCGGGCTGCCGGGCCGCTTGGTGTAAACGCGGATGATGTCCAGCAGGCGATAGATGGTCTGCTTCATCTCCTCGATGCCGGGGCCGTCCCTGGCGGAAATGCCCACCACGGGAAAACGGTCGCCATACATCTCTTTCAGGTCTTTCAGGTTTCTGCCTTCCGGGTCAAGGTCGGTTTTATTGCCGATGATGATGCATTTCTTGTAGATAAGCTCGCGGCCGTCCGCATCCTGCGTCTTCGCCGGGTCCAGAGAAATCCTCATCCCGTTCAATAGCGAGATGATAGTTTCCATCTGCTCCAACGGGTCGGCGCTTAAATCGATGATGATAAGCAGGGCGTCGGCGCGTTTCAAGATGGGCGTGAACCAAAAAACGGAGGTGCTGACCACCAGCGGCGGCGTATCGATAAGTTGTATCTGGACGTTCTCATGCTCCATCATGCCCGGCGTAGCGGTGTTAGTGGTGAACGGGTAATCGGCGACGGTTGGGGTGGCTTTTGTTACCCGCGCCACGAGCTGTGATTTCCCGGCGTTGGGCAGGCCGATAATGGCAATCTGGGCGGCGCCTTCTTTCGGGATGGTCATGGGTATATGCGCCCCACCGGTCTTCTTGCCGGCTACCTCGGAGAGCTTGGCTATCTTGCGGCGCAGGTCGGCTTTGAGATGGTCGGTGCCTTTATGCTTTGGCATGATGCCGATCATCTCTTCAATGAGCTCGATTTTCTCCTCGGGAGTTTTAGCCTCCCGCAGTCTGCGTTCCGCCTCGTAATATTGCGGCGGTAGATTGGCTGGCATCTAACCCAGGTTCTCCTTCAGTTTTTCCGCACTGGCGCGTGTCATGCCCGGCACGGCGGCCAATTCCTCGAGCCCGGCATTCTTGATTCCCCGTACGGACCCGAACTGGCGCATCAGCGCCCGCTTGCGCTTGGGCCCGATTCCGGGCACGCCATCAAGGACGGAGGTGAAGCTCTTTTTCCGACGAACGCGCGTGTGGTAGGCGAGGGCAAAGCGGTGGGCTTCATCCCGCAAGCGCTGGAGCAATTGCAGTCCGGGCGAATTGCGTGGCAGGACGATGGCGTTCTTGCGTCCGGGAACAAACAGCTCCTCGTTCTCTTTTGCCAGGCTGGCGAGCGGGACTGATTTTGCCCCGACTTCCTCCAACGCCGCCCGGGCGGCGCTGAGTTGTCCCTTGCCGCCATCGATGAGCACCAGGTCGGGGAGGATTGCCCAGGTATCCGGCGTGGCGGTATCGCCGGCGGCGACGCGCCTGAACCGCCGTTTCAGGACTTCCTGCAACATGGCGTAGTCATTGGCGCCGGGCACAGTTTTGATGCGGAACCGCCGGTAATGCGCGGGCTTGGGCCGGCCGCCGTCGAACACCACCATACTGCCTACGGCTTCCTTGCCCTGGATATTCGAGATATCGTAGCCTTCCAGCCTGGCGGGGGCGCGGGGCAGACCCAGCGCCTTCTGCATCTCTTTCAGGGCTTCATCCAGGACAGTCGGTTCCGCGAAATGCCTGACTTTCTCCTGGCGCAGCCCTTCTTCCGCGTTCCTGGCGACGATGTCCATCAGTTCTTTCTTTTTGCCTTTTTGCGGCACGGTGATGGCAACCACGCTGTTGCGTTTCTGCCTGAGCCACTCCGCGATGGCCTCTTTATCGTCGATGGGATACTGCAGGAGCAAATGCGGCGGCACATAAGTGGCCGAATCGTAATATTGTTTTACGAAGCTGGTCATAATTTGCGCCGGCTCCTCCGCATGGGTGCCGGTGAGGACAAACCCTTCCCGCCCGATGAGCCGCCCCGAGCGGATGAAATAGACCTGGACGTACGCCTCGTCACGGTTGGTGGCAAAGGCAATGACATCCAGCTCTCCGCTGACACGCGTGGTGATGCGCTGTTCCGCGATGACGGACCTGATTGCCTGCACCTGGTCGCGAAGACGCGCGGCACGCTCGAATTCGAGGGATTCGGCGGCGGACTTCATTCGGTCTTCAAGCTCACGGATAATATCTTCCTGCTTGCCTTGGAGGAAAAGGATGACCTCCCGGACGATATCCCGGTACTCTTCCCTACTCACGATGCCGATGCAGGGCGCCGCACACCGTTTCAGGTAGTACTTCAGGCAAGCCCGCTTGTCCGTGCCGGTGATTGGTTTCTTGCAGGAACGGAATCCGAAAATACCCTCCAGCGTTTTCAGGGTCTGGCGCACTGACCAGGCGCTGGTAAACGGTCCGAAGTAGTGCGCGCCATCGCTTTTCAGGCGGCGGGTGAAGGTGATGGTGGGCCAGTCTTCCTTGAGGTCAATCCTGATGTACGGGAAACCTTTGTCATCTTTAAGGCGGACATTGTACAGAGGGCGGTACTGCTTGATGAAGTTGCATTCCAGGATAAGGGCTTCCTGCTCCGAGCCGGTCACGAAGAAGTCCAGGTTCTGCACCTCGGCGACCAACTGCTGGGTCTTGGGCATCAGGTCGGAGGAGTTCTGGAAGTAGCTGCGGACGCGGTCGCGCAGGCGGGCGGCTTTGCCCACGTAGAGGATTTTGCCGCCGGCGTCCTTCATAAGATAAACGCCCGGGCTGGCGGGCAACTGCTTCAACTGCTCTTTGACCAGGTCGCTCGTCACCCTTGTCCCCTGCCGTGGTCTCTCTGTGATACGAAAGTCTACCGGCTAATCATCATCGGCGCGGCTGAGTTTTGCCAGGAATTCGGCGTTGGTCTTCGCCTTGCGCAGGCGCTCAAGCACCCTTTCCGTCGCCTCATCGCGCTTGTTGGAGTCATTGGAAATCATGTTGACCATGCGGCGCAGGAGCCAGATTTTCTGCAAGGTCGGTTCGTCAATGAGAAGCTCTTCACGCCGGGTGCCGCTTAGCTCGATGTTAATGGCGGGATAGATGCGGCGTTGTGCCAGATTGCGGTCGAGGTGGACTTCCATGTTGCCAGTGCCCTTGAACTCTTCGTAAATCAGGTCATCCATGCGCGAGCCGGTATCCACCAAACAGGTGGCAAGGATGGTGAGACTGCCACCCTCCTCGGTGTTGCGCGCCGCGCCGAATAAACGCTTGGCGGGGTGCAGAGCGGCCGGGTCGATACCGCCGGACAGTGTGCGGCCGCTGGATGGCATGGCGAGGTTATAGGCGCGGGTCAGGCGTGTAATGCCGTCCAGCAGGATAACCACATCCTTGCCGCTCTCCACGAGGCGCTTGGCTCTTTCCAGCGCCAGCTCTGCCACCCGGGTGTGGTTTTCCACCGGCTCGTCGAACGTGGCGGCGATGACTTCGCCCTTGACGGAGCGCTTCATGTCCGTGACCTCTTCCGGACGCTCGCCGATAAGGCAGACCATTACGTGAATATCCTCATAATTGACTGTAATGGCGTTGGCGATTGCCTTGAGTAGCATGGTTTTGCCGGCTTTGGGTGGCGAGACGATGAGACCGCGCTGTCCCCTGCCCACGGGCGCAATCATATCCAGCAGACGGGTTGAAAGGCTGTTCCCGCCGGGGATTTCCAAATTGATGCGTTTGTCCGGGAAGGTGGGCGTCAGCGAGGCGAAGTGCGGCCGGTTCTTGGCAAGCTCAGCATTGAGGTCATTGACCGCCTCAATGCGCAGAAGGCTGATGTATTTTTCTCCGGCGCGTGCCGGTCTGCCCTGCCCGGTGACCATGTCACCATTGCGCAGACCGAAACGCCGTATCTGCGATTGCGACACGTAAATATCTGACGGGCTGGGGAGCAGAGTGCTTTGCCGCAGGAATCCATAGCCATCGCCCATGATTTCCAGTATGCCGCGACAGAAGATATTGCCCTGCTGTTCCGCATCTGCCTGCAAAAGGCGCCGCACCAGGTCGGGCTTTTCCAGACTCGCGAAGTCGGGGAGTTCCATGTCCTTGGCGATGTCCAGTAATTCCTCTCGTGTTTTGCTCTCTAACTGACTGATGTCCATGTTCTTGACCTCCCGGGGGATTCCTGTTGTTTCATTCGCTTGCTGGATATTGGTGAGGACTTATATCTGTTTTGCCGGAATGCGGGATTTCGTCTGCGAATACCGCCGCCTGCGGGTTGCTGGCGGTTTGCCGGCACGGGACATTCAATTCATAATAATGCTCATTTCTGTGAAATACGTTTCCAATCGCTCATGAAGCGGCTAACGCCGATGTCCGTCAAGGGATGGCTGATCATCTGTATCAACACGTTGTAAGGAACGGTGGCAATATGCGCCCCGGCTTTGGCGGCGGCCACGCAGTGAAGCGGATGGCGTATCGAAGCGGCAATGACCTGTGTGGACAAGTCATAGTGGTTGTAGATGTCTACGAGGTCCTTGACCACCTGCATTCCGTCATGGCCGATGTCATCCAGCCGGCCGACAAAAGGACTGCAATAGGCGGCGCCGGCGAGCGCGGCCAGCAAGCCCTGATTAGGTGAGAAGCACAGGGTCATGTTTACGGCGATGCCCTCTTTGCTTACCACCGACGTGGCTTCCAGTCCGGCCGCCGTGCACGGAATCTTGATGACCACGTTCGGCGCCCATTTGACGGCTTTGCGGGCGTCCGCGACCATGCCTTGGGCATCCTCCGCCAGCACCTCCACGGAGATGGGACCTTCCACGATTCCGCAGATTGTCCTGATGACGGATTCATAGTCCGCATTACCTTCTTTTGATATAAGGCTGGGGTTGGTAGTCACACCACTGATGACCCCGAGTTTGGCGGCGGCCCGCACCTGCTCTATGTTTGCCGTGTCCAGAAAGATGCGCATCTTAGACCTCTCAGAGAATAGCTTAAAAGTCAAAAATCAAAAGTCAAAACCATAGCGAAAAGCTGAAAGAGACTCACTGGCTCTGACCTTCGGACTTTGAGCTTTACTTAACACAGTTCTTTTCTCTCGGCCAGGGTCAGCAACTCCGAAATATCGTGGATGATTCCGTTGGGGACTATTTCCGAACTCACTGGCAGTCCCCTGGCTGGTGTAGTCGGACCAGATAGCGAAAATGCCCAGACTCTGCGCCCCGGCGATGTCAAATTCCAGGCGGTCGCCGACCATCCAGGTTCCTTGCGGTCTCGCCTGCAGGCGGTCGAGAGCCATTTGAAATACCCGCGGGTCCGGTTTCCCGTAGCCTATTTCACCTTCAATCAGGCAAACGGGGAAATGCCGGGCGAGCGCGAATTTCTCCACTTTTGCCCTCTGGCTTTCGGCTTCGCCATTGGTCAATAGGGCGAGTTTAATTCCCTTTCTTTTCAGCGCCATAATGGTCTCTTCCGCATTCGGATAAAGTCGCAACAGTCCCCACTTCGCGTCCTGGTACAAGGTGACAATTTGACGGGCAAATGCCTCATTTTCGATGCCCAGTTCCCGCAGTGCCGTTTTGACAATTGTCAGCCTGGATTTATAGAGGTTGCGCGTGCCCTCGCGTAGGTTCATCGGGTTGCTCCAGAACGTCATCCGTACGGCATTAATGCGGTCGAAAAGCTCCTCGCTACCGCGTACCTTCACTTTCTCCGCGAAACGGTCACACGCCTCTTTCCAGGCTTCTTCCGATACGACATCATCACTGAGGATGGTATCGTCTAAATCAAAAAGAATGGCTTCCGGTATCATCTACTGTGTCAACGGCAGGGCAGGCTGGGCGCCCTCTCGCAAAATGCCCTTTGCCACCCCTATGAAGTCGCGGAAGAGGGGGTGGGGGCGGTTTGGTCGTGACCCGAACTCCGGGTGGAACTGGCAGGCGACCATCCACGGGTGCCCGGCGACCTCGCATACCTCCACCAGACGCTCATCCGGAGACAACCCGCTCGTAACCAGGCCATTGTCTACCAGAACCTTACGGAACTGGTTATTCAACTCGAAGCGGTGGCGGTGCCGTTCCTGAACAAGACCGGACCCATAGGCTTT